>Ga0111538_10001698_pt1 | contig 31020 bp, 30 predicted proteins | sample SoiMethybrSBSTD1_FD_79669 | JGI IMG/M metagenome (GOLD analysis project Ga0111538, IMG submission 79669) | Bulk soil microbial communities from a Populus tree surrounding site in Tennessee, USA - Soil MetaG P. TD hybrid SBSTD1 (version 2)... | ecosystem: Environmental > Terrestrial > Soil >... | reverse complement strand
GCCGAACCCGCGGGCTTTCTGATTGGTGCGCAACGCGAGTTCTGCCGTTCCTGGCCCAATCAGCAGAGTGCCACCGTCCGGGGCGCGCATTTCCTCCAGGAGGATTCGCCCGAGGAAGTCGGCGAGGCGACCGCGCGGTTCGTGGCGAAGGTACTCGCCGGACAAGTCTCTTGATGAATTTGCATCGCCGCGCTGAAGTCATGGAACGGGCGGCACGAATCTTCGACTATGGGCCGCCTGAATGTTGCGAATCGGTGAGATTGACGTCGGCAACCCGCGGCGAACGAAGTGCTCGTCCGGCCGCGAACCCGGACTGGCCGGAGTCATAGCGGTGTCTGCGGAATTCACTCTCTATGGAAGCGGATGCCGCCTATGCCATGGCGTCTCGCGCTGGAACGCCTCCGCCAATCGGATGAGTGTCGGCTCATCACGTCCCGCTAATTGCAGACCGATTGGCATATCGTGCTCGCTGAAGCCGCCCGGCAGCGTCACGGTGGGATGGCCGCTTAGATCGAACGGCGCCGCGTACCTCTGGAGCTTCAGGATGAGATCTGGTTGACTGCCGAGGATGCTGAAATTCGTCGAGCGTGAGCGGCGCGAAAGGCTGTCCTGGCACAAGCAGGGCGTCGATAGGTCGGAACAGATGCGCGAAACGTCCGCACAACTCCATGCGTCGCAGCCGGGTGGCTTGGCAGTCGAATGCCTCGACCTTGCGCCCGGCCCGCGTACCGGACGTGACGCAGGCAATCATCGATCGACTGGGCGCCAGCTTGTGCACTGGAGGCAGTGGTCGCGCATGCTGGAACAAAGTCAGCGGGACAGTGACGCTGTACTCTGTGACGGTAGAGTGAACGGCGCCGGGGGAGGAACTTGTTTTCCCTCCCGGCACCAACCTCCAAGATGTTGGAGCGGGCCCGAACCTGTCGTCAGGTCGGGCCACCATGAATCATTTCGCTAGTCCAGGCCCATGCAACTCGCGTAGTAGCTGACCGTTGCCGGCCAGTCCGAGAACAGCCCGATGAGCTTCACGTCCTCTGCGAGCACGTCGAGCGCCTTGTACATGTCGCTGTCCTTCTTGATTGCAGCGCCAGTGGGATCGAAGTCGTAGTAGGACCCAACGCCAGCCGCGCCCCTGCGCAAGTCGACGCGCTCGAAGTTCAGCTGATGAGGTCGAAACCCATGGACCTGAGGTCCTTCGCGAGCACCGACGGTACGATGCGATCGCCTTGCGCAGTCAGCAGAGCGTTGAACGACGGCGCCACGATCTTCACGCCCGCAAGGCGCAGCTGCTTGAAGAATGCGTTCTGTTCATCGCGAGTGAGGAGCTGCTTACCCGTGGTGTCGAAGAGAACGATATTGTCCGTAGTAGTGTTGTAGTCGACGAGGAACACGGCCTGGTTGCCGTAAGCCGTGTTGCGGATCCAATAGAGAATGTCATTCGGGTTGAACGACTGCGGAAATGCATCCTTCGGTCGGACGCCGTTCGCCTGCAATTCGTCGATGAGTGCCTGCGCGTAGCGCTCCTGGCTTCCGAACACTGCGGCGATGGAGTTGGCATCCCCGCCTTGAGTTCCGGTGTGTGCTTCACCCCGAGCTTCTTGTTGAGCGCGATGCTCTCAGCGAATGTCATGAGCGTCCCACGACCCGTGTACAGGTCAGTGCGCCACGAGGGTGTGCCGCCCTGGAACTGTTGCGTCGTGAGGGCGGCAGGGTTGAATGCGTCCATTTTGCCGCGCAGGCTCTTGAACTCATCGAGCATGAGCTCGGACGTGCGGCACTCGGCAGTTGCTGCCTTCGTCACGTTGCCGTTGGCGTCGAGGGTGGCCGGTGTGAAGGGTTTGATGCAGCGATCCGCGTACTGTGACGTGAGAATGTTCGTCGTCGTGTGCAGGTCGCTCTGCGCATGGCGGCACACGAGCGCGCCGTCTCCCGTGAACGTGACGTCACACTCAACGATACCGGCTCCCATGCGTGCGCCGGCCTCGTAGGCTTCCTTCGTGTGCTCTGGGAACTGCAAAGGTGCGCCACGGTGTGCGATCGAGAAGTTCGTGCGCTTGACAGGTTTGTGCTCGCAGGATTGCAGTTTACTCTTCAACGCGCCGTCATCCATACCCTCCACGAGGTAGTAGGGCCGCGGTCCGACTTGGATATCGTCCGCGCGCCGCTCGTGTCCATCCCAGCGATCACTTCGCTCGTCAGCGCTTGCGCTTACGGCGGTGATGGCGGCTAGGAGACTCACGGCGAGCGTTGCAGAGGTTCGTGCGACTGTCGGCATTGCCTGATCCTCACGATGAAATTGATTCGCATCGCGCACGGTAGCGACCGGGTGAGGCATTCAGTTGACGGGCACATGACGCAGGGGTGACCTGACGACGCTTGCACGACGTGCAGCAGAACCTAGTTCATGGGGTGGCCGATCCAGGTGAGCTCGTCGTTACGCACAAGCGGCTGCCGGCTTGCAAAATAGCGATAGAGATCGTGTGATGATTCGCAGCAATATCGCAGAAATGCCCTGAAATGTTACGTTTGGAATGCGAGAGAGCACGTTGAATTTAAATAGAAAAATCAGCGTGGCCCCCATGATGGACTGGAGCGACTGAGCGAGAAGCAAGTGCTGAGTCAAGCACTTACTCAATCCGAAAATTGCTTGTCCCCATTCTGTCTCCACGCTTCACAGTGTTTCGAAGCTCCTGCATACGGCGGCACCAGCACCTCCTGCAAACCTGTCCTCGTCCTCATGCCCAGTTGAACCGAGTGTGCGCACTATGCAGCGCGGGTACCCTGGGTGCTACGAGCTGCGAACTCGTGCGACGGTTCGCGACGCTGCTCCCGACTCATCAGCGTCACATACTTCAGCGCCTTGGTGCGGTCTTGTTCGGCTCTGTCGCGCGGACGAAGATGTACGGCGTCATCAGGGCCTCACGTTGCATCAGATAGACGCAACTGCGAGCGATCGCCACCGCCGGCGTACAGTCGCTGCTGGATTCTTTGTGAGGTCGTCAGCATATGGCAGATTGTCGCCGGCGTGGCAGCCGGATTTGGTATCGGGGTTGTCGCATCACTTCTCGGCGTCGCAGGAGGCGAGCTGCTCATTCCTACCCTGATCTTGCTCTTCGGCGTTGAGATCTCGATGAGCAGCGGCGTCGCGCTGGCAGTTTCGCCTTTCAAGGTCGACCTCGGGGCTCGCAGCAACACTTGCAACAGATTGTCATCGCTGCTCTTGGGCGTCCTGGTGCCAATTCGCTCCACTCAAGTAGCCGTGAGGTCGACCGTGGTCGAGAGCCATCGAGCAGCAGAAGTGCGCCGGCGCGCGTTCACGACCAACGCGGTTCATGCGATCAGCAGGAAGGTCGTCCGTAGGCTGCGCAACCAGCGATCAAGCATGTTTGTCAGCGCGTATCGGGCCCGGTTGCACTGACCACGGGGCAGGCTCGTCATCCTTGTCGGCCTCACCCTCCGCGGCGGTCTCATGGATCTTGCCCGGCTTGTGATGCGCAGGCGCATAGATCGCATAGAGCTGCATTGGCTCCTCGCCAATGTTGGTGATGTTGTGCCAAGTCCCAGCAGGCACCAACACGCACCAGCCATCGCTGACTTCCTTGTCGAACGTGAGCTGCTCCTTGGACGGACCCATTTGGACGCGACCGCGACCGGCGTCCAGCCGCAGGAACTGATCAGTCTCCGGATGCGCCTCCAATCCGATGTCGCCCCCCGCGGGAATCGACATGAGGGTAACCTGGAGATACCGGCCGCTCCACGCGACGCTTCGATAGTGCTCGTTGTCGCAAGTCGCCCGCTCGAGGTCGAACGACTGGGGCTGCGGCCCGATGTCTTTGATGCTCACGGACTGTTCCTACTGGCTTCTTAAGGGGCACGAGATGCAGTAAGGCAACGACCTTGGTGTCTACAGGGTTCCACCAAGAGTCAAGCCGGGCTTGCGATGACCACGGAGCGGCGATCGATCAGCAGTGCAAACTAAGAGGAAGCTGTCTGGAACAGCCGGTGAGCGCGGGAATTGTCTAAGAGATATGACTGAATCGCTCGTGAGCCCCGCAAGAGTTTCATCGGTTGGATGGCCGTGGTCGGCGCGTTGCCGTTGACGATGGCTCTGTCGTCGGCGCTGATTCAGCGCTTCCCCATTTCGACCGCCGCCATCTATCTCGGGGTTGGCTGCGCGATCGGGCCCTGGGGTTTCGATCTCTGCGGATTGACCTGAGCAACAATGCTTCATGGATCGAGCGGCTCACCGAGATCGCCCGTCATCCTGTCTCTGTTGTGCGTGCCTGCTTCTCGATCTCCATCCTGCCTTGGCACTGCTGCTGGGCGCCATCCTCGCGCCGCACGTGACCATCTGAAGTTCGCGAGGCGGTGAGACTCCTGCCTCGCGCGCCTGTGTGGTTCAGCCGATCAGTTCGACCAGCTCGGCTTTCTGCTTTGCATTGAGCAGCGGCCCGACGCCGGCCTTCAAGTTATCGCTCTGCCGATCGGGTTTGCCTGTCGCGGGGATCACGACCGTGACCGCGTCGTGACTCAGAGCGAACTTCAGGAACATTTGAGCCCACGACGCCACGCCGGTTTCTGCGGCCCAGCCAGGCAGCGCCTTGCCTTTCACGCGATCGAACAAGTCACCGTCATCGAAGTTGCGATTGGCGAGCACCGCGACGCCGAGTTGCTTCGCGATCGGCAAGACACGCTTTTCTGCACCACGTTGCGTGACCGAGTAATTGATTTGCAGGAAGTCGGGCTTCGACGCCTGCACTGCGTCCGCGAGCTCATCCTGCGCGCGCTCGACGTAGTGCGTGAGACCAACGTACTTCACCTTGCCCTCTGACTTGAGCTGTCGCGCGACTTCGAGCTGCGTCTTCCAGTCACGCAGGTTGTGAACCTGCAGTAGCTCCACCTTGTCGGTGCCGAGCCGTTTCAAGGTGCTGCGGAACTGCTCGAGGCCTGCCTCTTTTCCGCTCACCCCCGACAGCTTGGTCGCGATGAACGTGCGCGGCCGCAGTCCGCTCTCGCGGAACAACGAACCGAGGATGTCCTCCGCGTTGCCGTATGTCGGAGCGGTGTCGATCAAGGTGGCACCGCCCTGGACGAATCGCTTGAGCACTTCCCGCAGCGCCTGGTACTCGGGTCCGTTGGACGAGACCTGGAAGCTGCCCGAAGTGCCCATGCCGATCACCGGAACCATCTCACCGCTCGACGGTATTGGCCGCTTCATCATCGCAGGCGCATCTGCGGCCTGCGCGGCACTGAAGAGCACTCGTTCCCCGCCCACCAAGATCGATGCGGTCAGGGTGGAGGAAACACTCAGGAACTGGCGGCGAGAGGTCATGCGAGCACTCCTTCAGATCGATCTCCATCCGATTTTAGACGCCTGAGTCGCGGAAGAGATCCCGTACACGTCTGCTCGTCGCAGCGCAGGCACCGCCTGTCGCGCCGAGCAGCTGTAGACGCACGAAGGTTCAGCTGCGAACGAATCAATAACAGCGGGCGGTGCGGCTGAGCTTCATAAGTACGTCGCTGACCATTGGTCGCGTCCATGGATTGTGCCAAGCAATCTTTGACGCGCGGCGGTTGCTGGACTTGCTATGAACCGGCGGCCACATTCCGTCGCTCCTTCCGGACGCGCGTCGCCACTCTCGCGTTGCCGGCGCTGGCGTCGGCGGACAGTGGGACTAATGAGTGCGCAGCGGGCACGCTCCGCGGCATCTACATGTTCCACGCCAGCGGCTTCAACATCGTGAACGGAGCAGCGGTGCCGAAGGCCATCATCGAAACACTGGTTTTCGACGGTGCCGGTAACGTGAGCACGCCAGCAGTATCGATAAGCTTCTACGGGCTCATCGTTCAGACGTTCTCGGGCTAACTAGGCCGCCGTTACAACTGCTGGAGCGGCGTAAGCAGCGGCGTTCGGCGGTTCTCCGGCTTCACGAGCAGCATCTGCACGTCGCTGATTGCACGCTCTTCGAAGCCGCCCTCGCAGTAGCTGAAGTAGAACTCCCACAGTCGACAGAATTCCTCGGAATGACCGAGAGCGTGTACGTCGCGGCGCCGGGAAAGGAACCGCTCCCGCCACAGGCGCAGTGTGCGCGCGTAGTGCGGGCCGATGTCCTCGAGGTGGAAAAGCCTGAGATCGCTTGCGCGCATCAGCGCATTGCACAGCGCGCCGATGGAGGGAATTGTGGATCCCGGAAAAATGTACTTCTGGATGAAATCGACCGAGCGGCGCGCGAACTCATATCTATGGTCGGCAATCGTGATGCTCTGAATGAGGGCGAGCCCGTCCGGCGCGAGGAGCTGGCTGACTTTCGCAAAGTAGGTCTCATAGTATTGCCAGCCGATGGCTTCGATCATCTCGATCGAAACGACCTTGTCATACCTGCCGCGCAGATCCCGATAGTCGGCGAGCAGCACCTCGATGCGATCGGCAAGACCGGCGGCCCGGATGCGCTCGCAGGCGAGCGCGTACTGTGCCGGCGAGATCGTGGTCGTCGTTACGCGGCATCCATACTCACGCGCCGCATGTATCGCCAGCGATCCCCAGCCGCTGCCGACCTCGAGGAGATGATCCACGGGCCGAAGCTGGAGTTTGCGGCACACCCGATCGAGCTTCGCCAGTTGCGCCGAGTGCAGATCGCCGTCGCCGTCAGCTTCGAACACGGCGCTCGAGTACATCAACGACTCGTCGAGGAACAGCGCGAAGAACTCGTTGCCGAGATCGTAGTGCGCCTCGATGTTCCGCCGACTGCCGGCGCGAGTATTGCGATTGAGCCAGTGAAGCGCGCGGCGCGCCGGCGCCGCGAAGCGGGCGAGGCCGCGCTCCATCGCGTCGAGCACATCGCGATTGCGCACGAGAATGCGCACGACGGCGATGAGGTCGTCCGCCGTCCACTCGCCACGCGCGTAACTCTCAGCGGCGCCAATCGATCCGCCGAGCGCAACGGCCGAGTAGAAGGCGGGCTCATGGATGTGAATCGTGGCCTGGAGCTCGGGTTTCGATGGGCGCCCGAAGGTGCTGGCGGCGTCGGGTTCCTGCAGTATGAGGCAGTCGCGGCGGAGTCTTCGCAGTCGCGCGGTAAGCAGGCGCCTGCAGAGCTCATCGATGATGCGGATGCGGGGAAGACTCGCCCGGACTTGTGCAGCAGCAGTGCTCATGTGTCGTGCTCTCGGCGGCTCAAGCGGCGATACCACGGGGCCGGGTTCGCGGATGCGGGTGAAACGGCGCGCCCTTCAGATAGAGTCGCAGCGCCTGCCAGTAGATCGCGCCGATGACGCGCGCCGTCATCAGCGGCCGGACCACGAGCATGCGCGCAAGGTTTGCATCCGTGATCGGCCGTCGCGCGAGTACCAAGGTCGCGTCGAATGTCTTGGATCCGCTGTTGCCGCCGACATCCATGTGGATCGCGAGCGTGCGGTTGGGGGCGCTGAAGCGCCACTCATATTCCATGTCCATTGCCATGAACGGCGAGACGTGAAAGCGCTTCTCGAAGCGCTCACGGATCCGACCCCCCTCGTCGGTCCGTCGGAGTACGTATTCGTGCCGCTCACCCCAGGGCGTGTTCGTGATCTGCGCGAGCACCGTCTCCACGCGTTCGCCTCGCGCATCGAAACAGTAGTAGAAGCTCACCGGATTGAAGCAATAGCCGAAGTGAGCGAGGTGCGTCAGCAAACGGATCGGGCCGGACGGCATAAAGCCCGTATGTTGCGCCACACGCGCACGCACCGCTCGATCGAGGGGCACGTCGGCATCGCCGATGTAGTCGCGCCGCCGAAATGCAATGGGCGCATAGCGCGAGGCACTGAGAAGGCTTCGGTTGCGCAATAGTTCATCGATCTCGCAGAGATCTATGAACGCCATTTGGACGCCGTAGCGAAAGGCGTGCGACAGCGGCGCAAAGCGGCGATGTCTAACCCAGCCTTCGTAAAGACAGCTGTGCATGTTTCTGTCGCTCCCGGAAATGGTCGACAGCGCTTAGCGCGCTGACGACACCGTCTTCGTGGAACCCATAGCGCCAATAGGCGCCGCAGAAGTACAAGCCGCGGACGCCGTTGAGCTCGCGTTGACGCGCCTGAGCGGCGACCGCGGCCGCCGTGTACAGCGGATGACGATACGTGTAGCGCCCGAGGATGCGGCGCGGATCGATGTCCTGCGTGCGATTGAGGGTGACGCAGAAAGTCGTTGGCGCATCGAGAGACTGGAGCATGTTCATGTTGTACGTCACGGCGACGCAACTCTGCTCGCGTGCGGGGATGTGATAGTTCCAGGCCGCCCATGCACGCCGGCGCTGCGGCAGCAGGCGGATGTCCGTGTGCAGCACGACGTCATTGGACTGGTAGAGAATCGCGCCCAGCGTCTCGCGCTCGGCGCTGGTCGGATCCTTGATGAGACGCAGCGCCTCGTCGCTGTGGCAGGCGAAGAATACGGCGTCGAATCGCTGGGTCCCACCTGCGGACTCCACCTCGACGCCGCCCGCTCTGCGCCGAACGGCCGTGACGGGCGTGGACGTCCGGATCCGATCGCGAAATCCGGCGGTGAGCTTCTCGACGTACGCGCGTGAGCCGCCGCGCACGACGCGCCATTGCGGTCGCTCATTCACGCTCAGCATTCCGTGATTGGCAAAGAACTGTATGAAGAAGCGGGCAGGACACTCGAGCATGCGTGCAGGATCCGTCGACCAGATCGCCGCGCCCATCGGTGTGAGGTAGTGGGCGATGAACTCCGGCGCGTACCGCTGCTCCGTCAAGTAGTCGGCGAGCGTGAGCTCGGGACTGCGCGTATCGTGCAGCAGCCCCGGGGCTTCGCGGTTGAAGCGCAGGATGTCGCGCAGCATGCGGTGGAATGAAGGCCGGAACAGGTTGCTTCGTTGAGCAAACAGCGTGTCGAGCGTCGTACCGTTGTACTCGAGCCGCGTCCGTTCACAGCGCACCGAGAAGCTCATGGTACTTGGCTGGGACGCCGCGCCGATTTGCGTCAGCAGCTCGATGAAGCGCGGATACGTCCAGTCGTTGAACACTATGAATCCAGTATCGATGGCGTACGTGCGGCGCTGCCATTCGACGTCGACCGTGTGAGTATGGCCGCCAATCCAGTCCGCCGCCTCGAACACGACGACCTCGTGCTCCCGATGCAGCTGGTACGCGACTGAGTTGCCGGCGATGCCGGCGCCGATGACGGCAATACGCATGATCACTCCGAGCGATGCGCTCTCGCCGGCGCCGGGCGCACGCCCCAAACTATTCCCAGTGCTGCGAACAACCGCAGCACGTACCAGGTGACGTCGATCTCCCACCAGCGCAATCCCTGACGTGCAGACCCCGGAAACGCGTGATGGTTGTTGTGCCAGCCCTCGCCGAGCGTGGCGATTGCAATAACCCAGTTGTTGCGGCTGTCGTCATTGGTCGCGAAGCGCCGCGTGCCGAAGCGATGCGCCAGCGAGTTGACCGTGAACGTCATGTGATACAGCACAACGGTCGAGATGAAGAAGCCCCAGACCAGCAGTTGCGGCCCGGTCGCATTCAGCTCTGGCGCCGTGCGCTCCAGCAGCTCGCCGAGGCCGTAAAGGCCAGCGGCAAGCACAACGGGAACGAGAGCATCGTAGCGATCGAGGAAGCGCAGCTCCGGAAAGCGCGCGAGGTCGGGAATTCGCTCCCGACGCGTGGCGAAGTTCCCGCTGGTGAGGAACCAGCCGAGATGGCTCCACCAGAATCCGCGGCGCGGCGAGTGTACGTCGCTCTCGCCATCCGCGTGTGCATGATGATGCCGATGGTGCGCAGCCCACCACAAGGGACCCCGCTGAGCCGCCGCGGCACCGACGAGCGCGAAAACGAACTGCACTGCTCGGCTAGTGCGGAACGCGCGGTGAGAGAAGCAGCGGTGGTAGAACGCAGTAATCGCAAACATGCGCACCGCGTAGAGTGCGGCTGCAACGACCAGCGCCGTTGCACTCCAGCCCACCCAGACGACGCCGATGCATGCGACGTGCATGCACACGAACGGGATCACGCGCAGCCAGTCCACGCGTTCGTTATCTGATTCGTCGCGCGCGACGGCCTGCGAGTCCACCCATCGGTGGAAAGTCGCGCGCAGCCGCGACGGCGCCGCTCGCTCGGCCGACAAGTCAGCGGGAGGCAGAGCCACGTTCGGCCTCCTCTTGCTGCGGGACGCGCCGGAGTTTCGCGGTGTCGTAGCCCTGCTTGCGCAGCAACGCGACGTGCTGCGCGAAATCCTGTTCCGAGATCCTGGGACGTCGCGCCATGATCCAGACGTGGTCGCGTTTCTCGCGGCCGATGATCGTCTGCGAATAATCGGGAGCCAGATACATCACGCGATAGTCGGCTTTGATGGGCCAGACGAATTGCATACCCCAGACCGCTCCGGCGTCGTCTTGCACATATCCGGTAGGGGCGTATCGCTTGAGCGGGCCGTCGAAGGCGCCGGCGTTGAAGGTGAACTCCGTGAGGATGCGGCCGTCCTCCGCGAGACGATAGGACTCGATGGCGTTGTGCGCGTCACGTTCGATGAACGTGGGAATGTTCGCGATCACGTACCAGTCGCCCATGAAGCGCGGCAGGTCAACGTGAGCTACTGTCTGCAGCGGTTTGCCGGGCGTCTGGCAACCTCCGAGTGCGGCGCTTAGCAGCAATATCGTCATGAGCGTGCCTTTACGTTCAATGAAGTTCATAGCGCAGCCTGCGTCCTTCGGGCGTTCGGGACTCGAGTCCCAGCCATTCACCCTGCGGGGAGTACCAAAGGTCGATCTGAAAGCCTTCGGCATCGAGCGTGTGACGGTGCGCTTCGCGCGCGCGCCCCGCGACCAGCAGCGTGTCGATGCCGCGGTGCTGCGCCCTCACGGATTCGTACTCGCCGGTCTGAGCGTTCAACAACCGGTCCTCGGCGAGGAATCGCGGATCCCAGTACGCGAACGTCTTGATGCAGCCGGGAAGTGTCGCAGCGCCGTGCGGTCCCTGTATGCCAAAACCACCGGGTGCGACCTCGCCGCGCACGCGCAGCTCCTCGCCGTTGTCCAGCGTGCGCGCGTCGATTCTCGCGAGACAGCCGCCGCGCCAAACCTCTCGATTCCGGTGCTCGTAGCGGTACACGGGGACGAAGAGCACGTTTACCGTGAAGCGCGCCTGCGACTCGATTTCCACGACGCCTTCGCGTTCCGCCGCAACGAAGCTGTGCTCGCCGATGCGTCGGCCGTCGAGCGACACGTCGAAGCGCCACGTGCGCACCACGTCCTGCTCGGCGCTCGCCGCGCCGGCAGCAAGCAGCAGTGCCGGCAGTACAGATGCCACAAAGCGCAAAGCGGAGACTTTCATCAGCGCTGCTCCTGCGTCTCGCCGTATGCACGACGCGGCGGGCCCGGGAAGAAGGCATTAGTGCGGCTGCGATAGTGAGCGTACGCAGGACGTCGTTCGCCGATATCCTTCTCGAGCAGCACGACGCCGGAAACGCGCAGCAGGAGCAGGCTCATCAGCAGCGGTGAAAGCACCGTCCACCAGGCGCCCGCGCTCAGTGCAATGAGGTAGGCACCCCACCAGATCAGGAACTCTCCGAAGTAGTTCGGGTGGCGTGAATAGCGCCACAGTCCGCGGTCCAGCACCTGCAGGCGGCTGCGCGGATCGGCCTTGAAGCGCGCGAGCTGCCAATCGGCGATCGTTTCGATCGCGAGTCCGATGATCCAGACCGCCGCGCCCGCGTAGTCCAGTGCCCCGAGCTCGCCAGCGTTGCCGACGCTTGCAAGCAGCGGCAGCGATACGATCCAGGCCAGCACCGCCTGCAGACCAAAGACGAGATACAGGCTCTTGAGCGCGAAATGCGGCTCATTGCGGCGGCGGATCGCCTGATATCTTCGATCCTCCGGTTCGCCCAGTTTTCGCCAGGCGATGTAGCCGCTCAAACGCATCGCCCAGACGGCGGTGAGCGCGATGACGAGAACTGCGCGAGGTCCACGCTGGTCGACGAACGCCGCGAACACCAGCGCTGCAACGAGGAACATGGGCCCCCACAGCACATCGACGATGCTCACATCGCGTTCCACGACACTGAGAGCCCAGGTAAGAAGGGCGGTGCCGCCGACTGCAGCGAGACTGAACACATACGCGTCGCTCTCAACCATGCGCCTTCCTCGCCGCATCGCGCGGGGCCGTCAACGCTGCGCGGCTCGGATGTGCAAGGTAGAGGAGCATCGGCAGCGCCAGCGCCCACGAGATGCCGATGGCAGCATACGAGGTCCAGACAGTGGCCAACTCGAGCGCGCCGAGGCGCTCGCCGGCGGCATACGCAGCGGGTCCTCCCAGAGCACCGACCAGAGCCGCGACAGCGAGGTGAGTGCGCAGCCACGCAAGAGAGGAGCGCAGAGTCGTTGCGAACAGCATCCAGAGCGCGATCATCCAGAGCGGTGCGATGCCCCGCTCGAACTGAAGGAACCCGAGCTGCGTAAGCAACGTATCCGTCGCGGCGCCGACGAAGCCTGCGCTCAGCACCAGCACGGCCTCGCTCCTGCGCTCAGCACTCACCATCAGATGGATGCCGATCAGAACAGCTATGGCTGCGATCCCCATCCACGCGCGATCAGCCGCCGCGCTCAGTACACACGCGAGCCATCCTGCCTGCGCCTGCGCGAAGTTGAGGAAGGTCCGCACCGCTGATCGGTGCGGGATGCGCACCCCGGACGTCCGCCGATCGATAGCCGCATCCTGCATGACTAATTCTGCCGCTCGAACAGGTAGTGACCGATCCACCACTCTTCTCCATCCGCATGACCAAAAAGTTCCGCGCAGGCCATGAAGAAGATGCGCCATCGTTCGAACCAGCGCTGCGCCTGCTGGGCGCCGTAGACGCGCTCGAGGATCGGCCAGGCCAGTGCGCGATTGCGATCGAGGTTGTCGAGCCAGGCATTGCTCGTCTTCTCGTAGTGGCGTCCGCTCCAGCGCCAGCGCTGCATCAGCCTGAGGTCGTCCTGGAAGCAGAGTGGCAGCTCGTCGCTCGGCATGATTCCGCCCGAGAAGAAGTGACGGCTCATCCAGTCTCCCGGACCGCGGTCGACGAACTCGTACGGCGTCGTGCGATGACAGAAGATGTGCATGAAGAAGCGTCCGCGGGGGTTGAGCCAGCGGCGGATGTTCGCCATGAGCGCTGCGTAGTTGCGCATATGCTCGAACATCTCGACCGACACCACGCGATCGAAACGCTGGTCGCAGTCGAACACGTTCATGTCGCAGGTGATGACTTCGACATTGTCGAGCCGCTGTTGCGTCGCCTGCTGCTCGATGTAGGCCCGCTGCGAGGCAGAGTTGGAAACGGCGACGATGCGGCACGTCGGATAGCGCGCAGCCATCCACAGCGTGAGCGACCCCCAGCCGCACCCGAGCTCGAGAATCGACTGCCCTGGCGCAATGCCGGCACGTTCGCACGTCGTCGCCAGTGCAGCGTACTCGGCGCTTGCCAGATCGGCGGCGTCCTCAGGCCAGTAGCAGGCGCTGTACTTGCGATGCGGACCAAGCACCAGCTCGAAGAACTCGGCTGGCAGCTCGTAGTGCTGCTCGTTGGCCTTGTGCGGGATGAGCGCGATCGGCGCCGCACGCATAGCGGCGATAAAGGCACTCACGTAGGCCGCATGAGCCGCACAGCTGCGGAAGCGCAGCTCGATCAGCCGCTCACGAACGAGCCCTCGGATGCCGCTGCGGATCACCCCATCCGGCATGTAACCTAGCTCCGACCAGTCGATGACCAGCGATGCAGCGGCGCTCATGGACAATTCCTCACGTTGGAGCTGTGCCAGACCGCGTGTCACGCGGGGCAATCTGCGAGGTTCGCGTAGTCCACGACGATCAGCTGGGGCAGGGATCCTTCGCTGCCATCCGTCGCTGCATCGCGTGCGATAACGTCGAGCACGGCTCCACCCGATAGCGCGAGATCCTGCACCTCAATCGCCACGACGGCCTTGTCGCCTGCTGGCGTGACGTAGACGTCGTATGTTCCAGGCGCGATGGACAGCACGCCTGTGTCGGCCCCGAAGGGCGCCGCAGCCACGGTGGGGCTAGCTCCGTTCAGGTCCGTGTCATTCGGGAGCAGGTACAGATCGACGGCGCCTGTGCCAGGCGCGGCATGCGTCACGCGAACCTTGGCTTCCGTGACCACGCTGCGTGTATCCGCAGCGAGGGCGATCGGACGAATCGCGGGCGTGGAGCCCAGGTACCCGGTTACGATCGCTGTGAGCTCATCGGCCTTTTCTGGCGCGAGATCGAACTGCAACGCCACCGTGCTCGGGTCGCCGGTCGCCGTGACGCTCACGCCGTAGTCGCCTGGCGCCGGGACCTGGGCAATCCGGCAGACATCTGCAAACGACACGTTGCGCGCGAGCGTGAGATTTTCCACAGCCGCCGTGGCCTTGTCGTCCGCGAGCACATCCACCGCTGGTGCGTCGGGCGAGGCATGCACCGCAATCACGGACGCGGGCGTGTTCGCATCGAGCAGTGTTGTTGCGCCCTCGCCATCCAGTGCGACGAGCTGGACCGGCGTGGCGCCGGGTCCTGTGTTGACCACCGCGGCGATCAGCAAGTCGGCGCCTGCCGCGAGCTCGAGCTCGCCGGAATCGTAGACCACGGTGCCGGGATCGCCCGCCGCTGTCACGCGGATCTGATACGTACCCGCGGGCGCCTCGATTCGCTCGGTGAACTCCCCGAACGCAAGCGGCGCATCGTTCACGCTCGCGCTGGCTGTTAGATCGGCGTCGGGAGGCGTCACGTACACGTCAACCGCAGGCACGCCCGGGGCTGCATGTACAACTTGCGCGCGCAGACTTCCCGGCGTGATCGGCTCCGCGGTCGGATTGCTGACGACAAGCGCACCGACAGGGTCGGAGACCTCGCCAGCGGCGATGACTGTGTAGTCAGTGTCGAACTGCAAGTCCAGGGCTTCGTCGATCACGATTGCATTGCCGCCCGGAACGATGGCTTCGACCTGAAGCTGGGTTCGCTCAGCCACCGGCAGGAAGGCAGAGCCTTGCGTGTATGCGACCTCGCTCAGCGCGTCGGCGCCGTTAACCTTGATGTTCACGGCAGGTGCATCGGGCGAAGCATGAAATGCCCGGAGCCGCGGCGCCGTGAGGCACTCCAAGTACTCCGCACTCGTGACTTCGTCAGCTTCCAGGGCGCCATTGCGGTTGTTGTCGAGCCCGCTTTCAGCGATGCGGCCTCCGCCAGCGCATGTGGCGTCTCCTTTCGGCACCTCGCGTTCGACGACGAGCGAATTGAGTTGGTTGGCGCCGTCCGAGTCGTTATCAGAGCAGCCCGCCAACATGAGCGCCGCCAAAGGCGCGAACCAGAGCAGTCGCGTTGCCATGAAAGACCTCCATTCAAAATCGATTGAAAACCGGTGTTGACGCGTGCAGCGCGTGGCGCAGATAGTCCGCGGCGCGGCGTGAAGAGCGCGTGAAGAGCGCGTGGAAGGGGAGTGAAGGTCGAAAAAAAAGAAGAGCTCAGCTCGCGCCAGAGTCGGCCGCTGCGGCGGACCTAGGCCGGCGCGCTTCTGGCCCCGGGAAAGCTGATGTCCACCGTCGTGCCGACGCCTGGCTGGCTCGCGATCCTGATGGGCCAGCCGAAACGATCTGACAGCCGCCGCACGATGGTGAGGCCAACTCCGTGACCTCCGCGACGATTGTCTTCCCCGCGCACGAACGGTTGAAACATCTCCTCGATCCTGTCAGCCGCAATGCCCACGCCGGTATCGCGAATGCTGACTCTGTTCTCGCCGATGTCGATGGTGACCTCACCCGCGTCTGTGTAGGAGAACGCGTTGCGCAACAGGTTGCCGAGCAGCACCGAGAGCACCTTCTCCGGTGCCTCGACGAACACGCGATGGCTGCTGCGCACTCGAGCGGACACGGGCTTGTCGACCGCAAGTGCTCTCGCCCGCTCCATTTCTTCTGCGATCAGATCGTTGAGGCACACCGCATCGACCGGCAGCCCGGTTTCCGATTCGCGAGCGAGCAGCAGAAACGCGCTCGTGAGCTCCTCCATGTCGTGCGCGGCGCGCTGGATGCGCTGCGCCGTTCGACGCGAGGACTCGCTCAGATCGGGATCCGCAAGCAAGATGCTCGCCGCCATGCGGATGACGGTAAGGGGACTACGCAGCTCGTGGCTGGCGTCGCGCGTGAACTGACGCTCCCGTTCCAGGAAGCGGGCGAGACGCTGGGAGTAGCGCAGCAGAGCGTCGGTGAGCTCGCGCACTTCCTCGTCTGCATCCTCCGGAACCTGCAGCGCCTGCACACTTTCGGTGTTCGGCTGTCCTGCATCGAACTCGCGCACCTTACGCGCGAGCGCGATCACTGGAGAGACCGCCCGCCGCAGCCCGCGGAATCCGAACCAGGTCGACACATACAGCACCAGCAATACGGCTGCGAGCGGCACCAGCCCGTAGTAAGCGGCGAGACGGCTGACGTTCGTGCGATCGAACGCGAGATAGAGTCGCCGCTGATTGCGCTCGGTGACGTAAACCATGTACTCGCTGTCATCGTGCTGCCATGAGTGATAACCCGGTGCCATGGTGCGCAGCGCGGGCGGTGCAGTATCATCGAAGTAGCCGCGCAGATTGCGCGTGTTGGGCAGCTGAAATTGCGGGTTGGCGTCGCGCTGCCGCCAGAAGTGATTCACTTCGTCGTTCAGCGCTGCGCGAATCAAAACACCTTCGAGCAGCGCGCTGGCGACGAACACTCCGATGATGGCCGCAGTGCTGATGAGCGCGGCTTGCAGCAGGAACGCCCGGCCGAGCCAGACGCGTATGCGGCTGTCACTCTCCTGGCGAGTCTTCATCGGCGAGCCGATAGCCCAGTCCAGGCAACGTATGCAACAGCGATCGGGCAAAGGGTTTGTCGATCGCTCTGCGCAGCGCGTAGAGATGGCTGCGCAACGTATCGGAATCGGGGAGCACATCCCCCCAGACCTCATGCTCGAGCCGCTGGCGACTGACGATGCGCGGCGAAGCACGCATCAGAATGGTGAGCAGCTTGATGCCGATCGGCATGAGCTTGATCGGGGTGCCGGCTCGCGTGACCGTCATGGTTCCCGTGTCGAGCACGAGGTCGGCGACACGCAGCGTGCCCGGCGTCAGAGAGCCGCGGTGCCGGCGCAGGAGCGTGCGGATGCGCGCTTCGAGCTCACGAATCTCGAATGGCTTGACCAGGTAGTCGTCTGCACCCGCGTCGAGGCCGGTCAGCTTGTCATCGATAGTATCGCGCGCGGTTAGCATGAGGAGGGGCGTGTCGCGGCGCGCGTCCTCGCGCAACTTGCGACAGAGGGTGATGCCGTCCATGCCGGCCAGCATCACGTCGGCGATGATCACGTCATAGTGATTCGTGACCGCCAGATGCAGGCCGGTCAGGCCGTCGGCGGCGTGGTCTATGGCGTAGCCCCGCTGCTCGAGGTACTCCGCGATCATCTCAGCTATGTCCCGATGATCCTCGATGAGCAGCAGCGTCGCACTGGCAGTTTCGCCCTTCACGGCCGACCTCGGGGCTCGCAGCAGACGCAGGACTGGCGCTTCCAATTTTTTGACCGCCCCTCGATCTGCGAACCGTCCAGACACAGGATGTTTACGTCGATCGCGAGGGTCACACGCGGACGACGTGGTGAAGCAGCACGTCAGCGAGCGCGTCTGGATTGAGCAGGAAGAAAGTGAGCAAGGTGGCTGGAACCTTGGCGAACGCCTCGTTTGTCGGCGCATATACGAAGCGGTTCATAGCTCTTGCTCCTCTGGATCAGTCGGCAGAACGACGGCATCGATGACCTGATCACGCCGTTCGATGCAGTGACATCGGATTGATCACACGCGCATCGTTCACGGTCACTGAGACATTCTTGGTAGCCGGCGTGAGCGGCTGACCCTGCACCGTCGTCAACTTCCGCTTCGGCAGACATCACCTTGCCGGGCACGACGTGGTAGGCCAGCACTGCGCCGAGCTTCTCCTGGTCCTCGAGCAGATCATCGAACGCGTCCGCGCAGCGCCTGCTGCTCGGGATCTGGTGGAGCGACTACTCTACGGACCAGGACCTAACGCCATGCGCGGAAGAATGTTCCAGGCGAGGCGCTCATTCTGTCGAACAAAGGTACAATCTAATGGGAGAGCATATACCGTGATTATTGCTATCTGCTGTGCAGGTGTATAAGGGTTGTATAACTAGCAATGGCGTGCTGTCGGTGGAGAGTTCATCTATGCGACGTATGCGGAAACAGGCGCAGTTGAGCGGCGGGGAGCTGTTTCCGATACGCACTGTTGCCAACCTCACGGGAGTGAATGCGATCACCCTGCGTGCCTGGGAGCGCCGTTACGGGTTGATCAAGCCCGTCCGCACTGACGCAGGACAGCGCATGTATCGGCGCGAAGAGATCGATCTGATCCATCGCGTCGTAGGGTTGCTCGACAAGGGCATTCCGATCGGTCGGGTGGCGCTCGCACTTGCTGATACGCCAGCATTGGACAGGCCCGCACGGCATTCCCCCTGGGACTCATATCTGGAGCGCATCATCAGCGCTATCGGCCGCTTCGATGAGGATGAGGTCGAGGAGGCCTACAACGGGGCCCTGGCGCTGCATCCCTTGCAGACCGTCACCAGCCGGTTGCTGCTGCCGCTGTTACGTGAGCTCGGCCGCCGCTGGGAGACCGGTCAAGGAACGGTTGCCGAAGAGCACTTCTTCTCGGTCTACCTGCGCAACAAGCTCGGTGCGCGCTTTCACCATCGCAGCCACGCTGGCCATGGTCCTCGGTTGCTGGTCGCCTGTTTTCCGGGCGAGCAGCACGAGCTCGGACTGTTGCTGTTTTCGCTGGTCGCCGCCGACCACGGCCTGCGAGTGGTCATGCTCGCGGCCAACGTGCCGCTCGGCGAGTTGCCCGCCGCTGCGAAGTGGAGCCGCTGCGATGCTATTGTTCTATCGGCAACGATGGCGCCGGATCACGAGGTGATCGCGGGGGCGCTGCCGAGCGCGGTGAAAGCTGCGAATGTCCCGGTTTTCGTCGGCGGCGTGGCATCGATTCGCGAGCGCGACCGCATCGTTGCCAGCGGCGCGGAGCCTCTCGGGACCGATATTACTGTGGCAATACAGCGGATCGCGACGGCGCTGCCAGGTGTCGCCAGGGCGTGAGTGGAGCCGAGAGCATGCATTAGGAGCTGATACATCGTTCGCTGGGGCTGGTCCGCAGGCTTGGCGACACGCTCGCGCGCCAGAACAGCACCGCGGAGATGGGCCCGGGTCGAAAGTGTCATATCGATGGGCAGCTGGCCCACAACTCGACTTCAAGCGGTCCTCGCGCGCACTTCACGCGGCCTTCGCGCGTACTTCACGCGGCCTTCACCCCAATGGACCCAGAATTCAGGCGCACTGAGCCTTCATGGGAACCGCGCCCAGCGCAATGAGGAGATCAGCATGAAACGGATCATCCGGCTTTTCGCAGGGGTGCTGGTCATCTGCGCATCATCTGCTGCGATGGCGCAAAGCGCAGATGGTGGGATGCGCATTGCGGTAGTCAGTAAGGAGACACAGCGACCTCTCGAGGGCGTGACTGTGACCGTGACCGACCGCGACGGTAACGTCATTACCGGTCGCACGGGCGCCAACGGAACTGTCGAATTGAGTAACCTTGACACGGGGCTCTATGCGGTCACGGCAGATGGCCCTGGCTTGGTTGCAGCCAGGGAACCCAGCGTGCGTGTAGTCGGCCGCAAGGTGACTCCGCTAAATCTCGAGATGCTCGCCCGCACGGAGGACCTCGAGGAAGTCGTAGTTCTAGCCCGCGCGCAGATTGCCGATCCGCATGGGGCGGTGAGCAACTCCTTGCTGAACCGAGAGGAACTGCGCAGTGCCGCAGGCACAGGTAGTGACGTCCTGCGAGCGCTTGACGGCCTGCCGGGGCTGATTTCCGAAGGCGAATTCGCCAGCTTCTCAGTGCGCGGCCGTGGACCCCGAGACAACCTGATCCTAATTGACGATGTGCCCTTTGACCGTGTGATTCACTTCGACCAGACGCTCGGCGAGGAGGAGGACATCGGTGGCGGTGGTCGCTACTCGATCTTCGCGCCGAATTCCATCGCGAGTGCGGAATTCTCGCCCGGCGGCTGGAGCGCTGCGTACGGAGGGCGCTCGGGCTCCCTGCTGAAGCTCGACGTCGCTGGCGGCAGCCCGACGCCCAGCGCCAGTCTGCGGGTGGACATCGCAGGGCTCGAACTCGGCTACGAGGGGCCAAGCGGCATCCATGATGATACGACCGTGTTTTTCACGGCGCGCCAATTCGATTTCGGCGAAGTCTTCGACATGATCGACGAGAAGGACATTGGTGATCCGGAACTGACCGATATCGTCCTCAAGACGGTGACTTCCCTCGATGAAGACAACACGATCGAATTCCTCGGTGTTTACGCGCCGGAGGAATACACGCGGGACATCGACAACGTCCTCGAGTCTCCGGACTTCGAGGACGTGTCGCTGATCGACACCGACCAGGACCTGTACCTGACGGGGCTGACCTGGCGCCGCCTGGTCGGAGTGAACGGGGAATGGACGAATCGACTTTATTTCCGCGCGAACGACAAAATCACCTCGGAGGGTGAGGCTTACCCGGATTTTGTGCCGGAGGGCACGCCGGCCCCGGATGTCCCGGTGCGCGAGCGCTTGCTTACCGTCACCGAGAAGGAAACCGAGATCGGCTGGCACAGCGATTATGTGACTCGCAACCGTTTCGGCCAGGGATCGGCCGGGCTGCGCGTGTGGCAGACCGACGTTGATTATTCGACTTTCCTCAGGGAGGACTGGGACCGGTTCGTCTATCGTACGACCGACCCGCGCCCACCTGGCCAGCAATACATCACGTTGACACCGGATGACATCGACTCGGTTTACGAGGCGAAGGAGACCAGCTATGCCGCCTACGGCGAGCAGGTGTTCGAGTTCGCTCACTGGGATCTGAGAGCAGGGCTTCGTTACGATCGCGATGGCTTTTCGGACGAATCGCTCGTCTCTCCGCGGTTTGCTGCGAACTGGCGCCTCGAGTCGGGCATGCGAGTGTCGGCCACTGCGGGCGTGTTCTATCAGTCGCCGCGCTTTCTGGTCCGCGCGGCGAGCCCGGAGAACTTTGATATCGAAAACGAGCGAATCACGCACGTGAGTGTCGGCTTCGAGCGGTCCTTCGGCCCGGACTGGTCGCTGCTCGTCGAGCCGTACTATCAGTGGCTGGATAATCTCGTCGTCGAGCCGGAACGCACCAGTGGCCGCGTCACCAACGACGGAGAGGGCACGAATCTCGGCCTGGACGTCGTTCTGTCACGGCGCTTTGAAAATGGCTGGTTCGGGAATGTCGTCTACGCATATAACGACGCCCGGATCAACGACAACGACGGCTTCGGGGACTATGACGCCGATTTCAACCGCGAGCACTTTTTCTCCATCGGCGGCAGCTGGGAGATCAGCGAACGCTGGAAGTTCGGTGCACGCTGGAAATGGGCAACCGGGCGACCCACCGACGACTTCATCATCAATAGTGACGTGCTGGGAGCAGGACAGCCGCTGCGCTATTCGAAGGAACTGACGCGGCAGAATGCGCTTCGGCTTGATGACTATCACTCGCTCAATATCCGGATCGACTACCGGCGTACTCTCGGCCCGGTGGACCTTGTCGCGTTCCTGGATGTGATCAACGTCTATGCCGGCCCAAGCGGTGGTGCGCAGGAATTCGACCCGCGGCGGGGCGTAAATGTCGCAGACGAAGGGGAAGCATTTCCCATCATCGGCATGATATTCGAGCGCTCCTGGTGAGAAACCTGCGTGCAAGACACGCGCCGACGTTCACCCGCTCTTGCGTAGCGATTAGGTCTAGCCTCGGGGATCTGGCACAACCTACGGTCAACCCAGCCTCGAAGTGGGGCACTCGATCCCGAGCCTGCACGTAATTCGCGTGATGGAGAGTTGATCGAGCTGTACGGCAAACCACAGGGGCTGCGCCTGGACAACGGCAGCGAGCTCACATCGATCGCCTTCACGGAGTGGTGCTTCTGGCGCCAGCGCAGTGAGCGGCACGCGCGCAGTGTTCGTCGACCTCAATGCAAGTGATCGAACGACAGCGCGACGTCGCGGGGGTTGAGGTGAGAGTCGGCTCTGCTAAATTCTCAGGAATGTCGCTGCAATCACCTAAAATGACTTTCATGCAAGCGGGTGCATTCCTTTGACTCTTAACAGAAAAGTGTCCGTGGCCCCCATGATGGACGACACGGACTCTTGCAGCTTCCGCTGACACGTCAACAACTTATGCTGGCCGAAAAAGGTACGTACCAGTTTTGTCAAAGCTGGGAAGAGATTGATGGAGCCTCTGACGGGTGATCTAAAGCGAGCTTTGCGCACCGAGTCGCGCTCGGTGATCAGGTCCGACGTTGTCGCAACAACGTGCAACACAGCGCGATAAGTTGCGATAGCTCCAAGCTGCCGAGCAGCCCTCGTGTGAGCTAGTTGTAAAGCAGAATTCGAGCATGGCAACCGAGAACGTGCAGGTCTAAATCGCTGAAGCACTACGCGCTGTCCCTGCACTTTGAATGCGCATTCGGGTGAAGTGAAACTGTTTCTCCATTCAGTGACATACGAACGCGGCGGGCATCGTCCAGGATCTCCCGCGGACGGCTCGCTGCGCTGAGGCGAGGTCCTATCGCAGCTGCTGGCGACAACCTAGATGGCTGTGGGTGGCGACTATGCGACCTGTTGCAGAGTGTTACTGTCGCAGAGTGTTGCTGCGTGGCCCGCGCGGGCGCCGATTGGATGGACTGGACCGACGATCTCAGTTCTCGCTGAAGCAGCATCTGCCTGTCGGCAGTCGCCTCCGACCTGCTGGGAACCGCTCGTGGGTTGTCCGCATCTGCTACTCGGAAGTGCGGAGGCCGATGTGCCCCGGCTTCTGCCAAACTGAACAAATGCTCGCGCCATGCTCCTCGGGAGGCCTATCGTGCGCGTCGAAGGCGGCGTGCTAAGCCGCACAAGAGCAAGGCACAAAATGTCATCGTTTGATCTCCGCCATGGCTGACTTGGGACAGAGCTTCGCACTTCAGGTGCGCCAGATCGAAGTGGCCACGCCCAACGGGACGGTGGCCCTCGCGGAGCTCGACCATGCAGAGCTGGCGGCGCGCCTTGCTCGCGAGCATGCCCTGCTGGAGGTCGCGCAACCGCATCTCGCCTGCTTGTCAGTCCTCGTTCCGCCGCCGCATGTGCTCTATGTGGCCGATGCTGAGGCGTACGTGCTGCGAGTCGAAGGCGACGCTGTGCTTGCGGCCCGATTCGGTATTTCTGCGGGACGTACCTGCTGGCGGTTGTCCAGCGAAGCGCTCGGGGCGCTGGCGAAAGGAGATGCGATCGTCGTCCACGCAACCGGCGATGCGTCTGGCAGCGCGTGGATCGCTGCACCCGTGCGCGGCTCGCGCGGTGACCTGATCGCAGTCATCGGCCTCTGTACCGCAGAGGAACACCGTGATCCTCGTCACTTGTCTCTTGCCGCATACGTTGCCTCGAACATCGAGCGCACGCTCGCCGAAGTTGCTCAGGCCGAGGAGCACATGCGGCTCATGCGCGAACTGGATCAGCACAAGAGGCAGCTCGGAGAACTCGATCAGCGGCTCGAGCTCATCCTAGAAAATGCGCCGGTCTATATCTATGTGATCGATGCGAGCAACCAGTTCCTCGCCGTCAATCGCGCTTGGCGTCAGCTCGTCGGCGACAGCTACGCCTCGATCGTTGGGCGCAACCTGTACGATGTCTTTACCGAGGCGACAGCCGCCAGCTTCGCGAGCAATAACCGCGAGGTGCTGCTGGCAGGTTCACGTCTCGAGTTCGAGGAAGGCCATGAAGGAAGGACGTTCCTGTCGGTTAAGGTCCCGGTGCGCGATGCGCACGGACATCCTTACGCCATCTGCGGGATGTCGGTCGATATTACCGCTCGCAAGGTGGCCGAACGCGCGCTGCTCGAAAGCGAAGTTCGCTTTCGGCGCATGGCCGATGGGCTGCCTCTGATCGTCTGGGTGCACGACGAGCACGGTGCACAACAGTTCGTCAACGAGACGTTTTGTCAGTTCTTCGGAGTCACCCGGGAGGAGATGAAAGGCGGCCGCTGGCGCATGCTCATGCATCCGCAGGACGAGGCGCACTACCTGGCGGCGTTCGAGGAAAGCGTGCGGGCGCGTGCGCCATTCAATGCGGAGTGTCGCGTGCGCCGTGCGGACGGCGAGTGGCGCTGGATTGAATCCTGGGGCCGTCCGCACTTCGATCCCGACGGCTCGTTTCGGGGCACCGTCGGAACGAGCGCGGACATCACAGAGCGCAAGGAGACTGCTGAACGGTTGGAGGCGAGCGAAGCGGCGCTGCGCGAGACGGATCGTCGTAAAGACGAATTCCTGGCCGCGCTCGGGCACGAGCTCCGCAATCCGCTGGCGCCGCTGCGCAATGCGGCAGCGATCCTGCAGAAGAGTCGTCCGGATGATCCGGCAGTGCGGGCCGTCGCCGACATGATTGAGCGGCAGACGAGCCAGCTCGTGCGGCTCGTCGATGATTTGCTCGATGTAAGCCGCACCATGTTGGGCAAAGTGCGGCTTCAGTTCCAGGTCCTGGATCTGCGAGCGGCTGTTCAGGATGCCGTACAGGCCACGGAGCAAGCGCGCAAGGAAAAATCGCAGGAACTCTCGACCGCACTGCCGAGCACGCCCGTCTGGGTGCGCGGCGATCGCGTCAGGCTTGCCCAAGTCTTCTCGAATCTGTTGAGCAACGCGAGCCGCTACACTCCACAAGGCGGAAAGATCTCGGTGCGCTCATGGCAGGCGGGGGATGTGACGTGTGTCAGCGTGCGCGATAACGGCAAGGGAATCCCTTCCGAAGAGCTCCCGTCGATCTTCGATCTGTTCCACCAGGCTCGCGAAGATCAAGGAAAGGGCGGTCTGGGCATCGGCCTGACGCTGGTCAAACGCTTCGTGGAGAAGCACGGCGGAAAAGTGGAGGCATACAGCGAAGGCGCAGGCAGAGGAAGCGAATTCGTAGTGCGATTGCCGATCTCAGATGCCCCCGTCGTCGATGCTCCATCCGGCGAGGAGTCTCCGCTTTCCAAGCTCAGGATCCTCATCGTCGACGACAACGTCGATCTCGTACAGAGCCAGGCTCAAGTCCTTGCGCTCACGGGGCACGAGGTGGCTACGGCCACCAGCGGCCGCGATGCCTTGAGCGTTGCGGAGCGGTTTCAACCGGACGTCGTCCTGCTCGATCTCGCGATGCCCGACGTCGACGGGTTCGGCGCTGCGCGCGCGCTGCGGCGCTCGCCGAGAGGGCCGCGCATGACCATCATCGCGCAGACCGGTTATGGGCACTCCGCCATCGCTCGGGACGTCGCCGCGGCTGGTTTCGACGGGTATATCAGAAAGGGCGCAGATGGCGGCTCCGTCATGGCCATGATCCACGCCCTGCGGAGCACACGCCAAGTGCCCTAGCACCAGGGCACGTGCCCACTGAAGGTCTGCTCATGCGGCAAACCCGTGGCAGGGCCGGCTGACAGCGACCTCGGCGCGCTACGTGGAAGAATTCGCGCGGTGGGTGCGCGAGGCGGTGATCGGAAAGGACACCCGGAGCCTGCTTGCATATCGAAGCGGGGCTCCGCATGCCGAGCGTGCATATCCGACGGAAGAGCACTTCCTCCCGTTGCCGGTTGCGCTCGGCGCAGCGAGCGATGCGGATGACGTGATCGCGATTGATGGCGGCATGACTTATGGCGTGCTGTCGATGGATTCCTTCGCCCGGGGGCGTCGGGACGTTCAGTGGCGCGCACAGAAGTCGCGTAGGGCAGGTCGCCGATGCGAAAGATCTGTCCGACGATGCTGTTGCTGCGATCTGCCACCCGCTGCGGTTCTACTCGCCGCAGGTGCCGCTATGACGATCGCACTCATCGGCGCGAGCGGCTATGTGGGATCAGCCATTCTGCGCGAGGCGCTGTGGCGCGGGCATCACGTGACCGCAGTGGTTCGCAACACTGCTAAGTTGAGTGCTCAGCCTGGTCTGACGGCGATCGCTGCAGATGCGCTCGACACGGCTGGTCTTACGAGCGTGCTCGCTGGACACATGGCGGTGATCAGCGCATTCAGCGGGCATTCGCAAGCACAGATCCGGGAGTACTACGGTCGTGGTCTGCGATCGATCATTGCGGCGGTGAAACAGGCGAGGGTGCCTCGGTTGCTGGTGGTCGGTGGCGCCGGCAGTCTCGATGTAGCGCCCGGCGTGCAACTGGTAGACACACCGCACTTTCCACCGCAGTGGAAACAGACTGCCGAAGGCGCACGAGATGCTCTAAGGCTGTTGCGCGAGGAGCCGGAGCTCGATTGGACCATGTTGAGTCCATCGGCGCTCCTCGAGCGCGGAATCCGCACGGGCAAGTTCAGGCTCGGCACAGATCAGCTGCTGGCCGATTCAGCAGGCGAAAGTTACATCTCGCTGGAGGACTACGCGGTGGCAATGCTCGACGAGCTCGAGCGTCCGGGACACTCACGTCAGCGATTTACTGTGGGCTATTGAGAAGACGAGCGTGCAATCATGGCGAGTTACACACATGCGATCGGACGCATTAACCAGGAAGATATCGGGAAGCTTGCTCTGCGCATTGCGCTAGGCGTACTTATTTTCTCTTCCACGGCGTCGCGAAACTGACGGGTGGAATCGACTTCATTACAGACGTGGTCGTCAAAGCCGGTCTGCCGTCATTCGTTGCGTACGGTGTCTATGTCGGCGAAGTGGTCGCCCCGCTGATGCTAATTGCCGGCTGGCATACGCGTCTCGGCGCTGCTCTTATCGCGCTGAACATGCTCTTTGCAATCGGGCTGGTTCACGTCTCGGAACTCTTGCAGATCGGCCAGAGCGGCTGGGCACTCGAGCTTCAGGGCATGTTCTTGTTCGCTGCGCTCGCCGTGGAGCTGCTTGGGCCCGGCAGACTCAGTGTAGACGCGCGACGGGGCGCAGCCGGCAGATTCACTGTGGATGCGCAACAGGGCGCAGCCGGCAGATTCACTGTGGATGCGCAACAGGGCGCAGCAGCTACAAGTCAGGCGAATTGAACCTAGGAGACCACATCATGAAGATCGGAATCATTGGAGACGGCAATGTGGGTAGCGCGCTCGCTCGCGGGCTCAAGCGTGCCGGTCATGACGTACGCGCCGTTGGAAACGACGGCGCAGCCATCCGCGGTACGGCAGGCTCGGCAGAGCTGGTCGTAGTTGCCGTTCCCTTTGGCGCGATCGACGACGTCGTGAAGGCGGCCGGAGAAGCATTGGCAGGCAAAACGGTCGTCGACGCGACGAACGCACTCGATGCCAACATGAGTCTCGCCGTGGGCTTCACAACCAGCGGCGCCGAGGAGCTTCAGAAGAAGCTGCCCAAGTCCCGTGTCGTGAAGGCGTTCAACACAGTCTTCGCGCAGCATATGGACAGCGGCAAGCTCGGAGAGCAGCGACTCACCGCATTCGTCGCAGGCGATGACGAGACAGCCAGGAAGCAGGTCATCGAGCTCGCGCGAAGCATCGGATTCGATCCCGTCGACTCAGGCCCGCTGAAGAACGCGAGGCTGCTCGAGCCGCTCGCATTCTTCAATATCCAGCTCGGGTACGGCCTCGGAATGGGTACCCAAATCGGCTTCAAGCTGCTGCATGAATGAAGACGCAGGAGGTGCAGCATGAGTGATCAGACAGCGAAGCCACGACTCGAATCGGAACCCAGGGAAGTAGTCGTCCACGGATGCGCGAAGGGTTTTACGCAAGAAATCACCGTGGCTGGCCACCGCTTGGTCGTAGACGAACCGACGGCGTTCGGAGGAAGCGCTACAGGTCCGAGCCCCTACGACCTTCTCGTCAGCGCGCTTGGCGCGTGCACGTCAATGACGGTGTCTCTCTATGCACGCCGCAAGCAATGGCCACTGGAAGCTGTGACGGTACGGCTGCGGCACTCGAAGATCCATGCCGTCGACTGCGCGGAATGCGACACGAAAAGCGGCATGCTCGATGGCATCGAGCGCGACGTCGAGCTGCAAGGTGATCTGACCGCGCAGCAGCGTGCACAACTGCTCGAGATGGCGAACAGGTGTCCCGTGCACAAAACGCTCACGTCCGAAATCAACATCCGCACACGGCTGGTGTGAATCGTGATGACGTCAAGACCTCCTCCAGCAGCGGCTAGAGCTCGACGGAACCCCGTTGGATCGCGTAGCGCCGATTGCGCTGGGCAAGCAGACTCCAGTATCAGAGAATCTGTGTCATATTGATGAGGACAGTCTCATGACCGAGCCCGATTCACGTCATCCCGCAGCACATCGCGAACTGATACAGGAATTCGCCGTTGCTGATCGCGACAACGACGGTCGCATCGATTTTGAAGAATTCAAATTGCTGCTCGATGGGCTTGAGGCAGCAATGTCCATCGACGAGATGCAAATAGGATTTCGCGAAGTCGACGCCGATCACGACGGATGGATCGATTGCCGGGAGTTCGTCGACTGGTGGAGCTCTGACTGACGCCGGTCGGGCGACACGATAGCTGTACCCGCCAAGGCAATACTTCGCATTACGTACGCATCCGCACACAAGAGGGCGAGCGCGTACTGTGGGGGAAAGATCTCCAAAGAGCGCTGAATTGAACGCGCGCAACGTACCGATCGTGGGCACTACATGGAAGCGCAGGGATCGGTCGCGCGGGTGGGTCGGTTCAGCGATCATAGTAATCACGCGCAACGAGCTGTACGTCGGCGTGGTGAGTGGAACCAGACCCGCTTCGTTCGCGATCCGAACACCGAGAAGGTCGTGAGGCGCAAGCGACCGCGCGCGGAGTGGGTCGTTCGCGATGATCCCACGCTGCGCATCGTGAGCGATGCCGTGTTCGCGAAGGCGGCGAGCCGCACCAAGGTTCGCTCCAACAGCGACGCGCGGTTGAAGTGCGGCGGCAAGCCGAAATATTTGTTGTCGGGTTTGTTGAAGTGCGCCGCCTGCGACGTGTCGTTCGTCTTCGCCGACGGTCGCGCCTACGCGTGCTCATCGCTCGTGCACGGCGGCGCGGGCGCGTGCTCGAACTGCACCCGCGTCCGCAAGGACACGTTGGAGAAAGTGATCGTCGGCGGGATTCGTGACGAACTGCTGGACCCGGCGCGCGTCGCACGCGTGGCGAAGGAGTTAGAACGACGGCATGCGGAACGCGTGAAGGCGGCGCAGCAGCGGGGCGTGGATGCACGGCGCGAGCTGAGCGAACTCGACGCCCGCCTCGACCGTCTGCGCGATCGCCTGCGGCGAGGCGACCCCGACATGGAGGCGGACGAGATCTCAGCGGCGATCGAGCGCGTCGAGTCGAAGCGCCGCGAACTCGCGGCGGCTCAGTCGGCCAACAGCCCAGCAAGAATTCTGACTCTGCTGCCGAAAGCGGCCGAGGCGTATAGGCGTCAGGTCGTCGCGGGATTGGAGGGGCACCCCGAGGCGGCGGCGAAGGCGCGCGGCGTGCTGCGTGAGCTGGTCGGCGCGGTGACAATCAAGACCGAGGGGGATGGGAGCGTGTGGGCTGAACACGAGGCGCGGCGCGACCCTCTGCGCTGCTGAACGCAGCAGGGGTCGGCACATACACAGCTGGTCGGGGTGAGGGGATTTGGGCTGTTCCTGCAGTGCCGGTGCGCGTACGTGTGAGGTAGTCTGACTCGGACGAAAGGAGCAGCCCGAACCGGTGTTGGAAATGGGTAGGAAGCACTCTACGCGCCCGCGGCGCATGCAGGCATCGATCCAGCAACATCTCGAAGAGCAACGACGCCGCCTGCTCGGCGCCGATGCTGTAGTTGTTTGCCTGCAGCGTGCCATGGACAGCCACACCGGTCGGCCCGACGAGCTGCGTGTCATGGATGCGCTCCAGGTCGTGAGCGAGATTATCAACGGCGCCGTCGCGGCGCTCAAAGTCGAGAAGGGCGGTTCGCCGTAAGGTCGCCAAGTTCGACGAAAGCCATCGTGAGTTGGCGGAGTGTTTCGATGAGCAAGCCTGGTTGGCTTCTACTGATCGAGGCGTGGACTGCTGAAGGCATGGGCGCGATCGGTCCAACTCTGCCTTTCGTCGTCGGCGCGTTGTGCTATCGATCTCGCAGTAGACCGCAGAACGTGTCGGCCATTACAGCTTTGGTTGAAGAGATGGCCTCGACGAAGGTTCCGGGGCGCTACATCTACGTATCGTGGTGTCCGACAGTCGATGCCCCCGTGTTGTCATTGCGAGAAGCTCCAAGGCCGGAATGGGCAGTTTGGTCGGGTGGCAAGGTGGCGGAATACACTCAGTTGGAGTTCGGTTCAGATGTACGATCGACGGCAGCATTCAATTGCGCTGATCAGACTGCGTGCATCCGAAAGCTGGCCGAGGACGCCTGGGAACCGGTTGCGCGCGGTACCTTTTCTCGCAATCGCGGGTCATCTGGTCTGCCGGAGTTTGGGCCTTTCACCGCGCACGAAATTCGGTTTATTGAGCGCACGCTCGCGCCCTAGTGCGCGTGTTGGTGCTGATATGTGTCGCCGACGCCAGGGTTCGACTCAGCGGGGCTGCAGCTTCATATCGGCCAGCAGTTTGACGGATTAGCGATGTCGATTCGACGCTCTCCGGCAAGCCACGCGGCATAGCGAAGCGCCTGGAAGATGTCTTCGCGTTCGAGATTGGGGTAGTCAGCGAGGACATCCTCGATCGCGCGACCGGCGCCGATCTGTCCAACAACCATTGCGACCGTGACACGCATGCCGCGGATGCAGAGTTTGCCACTCATCGTTCCGCGCTGCTGTGTGATGCGATCAAGATTTGTCAGATGCACGCATTGCGGCGTTAGAGCGTCAGAGCAGCTGACGCTGGTCAATCTATTCGTGTGGGCCGTGCGACATTGGGATTGGTGGCGGTTCGGAGGTGCTGCCATTCTTTGCGCTCCAAGTGCGCCAAACGACCGTTTGCTCTGTCAGCAGAAACTTTCCTTT
>Ga0111538_10001697_pt1 | contig 31039 bp, 34 predicted proteins | sample SoiMethybrSBSTD1_FD_79669 | JGI IMG/M metagenome (GOLD analysis project Ga0111538, IMG submission 79669) | Bulk soil microbial communities from a Populus tree surrounding site in Tennessee, USA - Soil MetaG P. TD hybrid SBSTD1 (version 2)... | ecosystem: Environmental > Terrestrial > Soil >... | reverse complement strand
CAAGCAGGACCTGTTTCTGCTCTGGCCGGCCGAGCTGGGCGACGCCACCGCTCCCGGATCGCCCGACCCCGCACTGGTGCGCGAAGTACAGGAGCGTGGCTTCGTCGTGCACAGCGGCGGCCGGCTGATGCTGGGCAGCCGCCAGCGCATGCAGCTGGGGACCGGCGTGGCTCCCGCGCGACTACCCGAAGCCGCCTCTTTCGTCACGTTCACCCGGCAGGGTGGCGCCGCCGCTCAGGTCGGCCCCTCGACCTACATCAAGATTCCGTGGAACCCGAGTCTCGCCGATCCCGCCGGGGTCACCGTGCTCACGCTCGCATCGCGGGGGCTGGTGACGCCCAAGCCCGCCACGTGGTTCGAGGAGCTGTTCTGGGGACGTCGCTGGGTGCTCAACGCCGGCTTCGGCGACATTGGCTCGCCGGTGATGCCGGGCTTCCCGCTCTACTTCGAGCAGCGCGACCGGGTCGTCCGTCTCGGCCGCGAGTACTCGATCGTGGTGGCGAGCTTCTCCGACTCGGATCACCTGCGCATCGAGGAGATTGGGCCGGCCAGCGCCACGCGGCGTCCGAGTCGCCTGCGCGCGGGTATCGAGAACGTGACCATGCCGCTCGGTCCCACCGAGGGCGTGATGCCCCAGATGGTGAAGGTGCAGTTCAGCTACTTCGCGGGCGCGATCGCGTGGCGCCCGATCGGCGTCTCCCTCGTACTCCTGGCGCTCGGCAACCTGGCCGGCTTCATCTTCCTGTCGCGCGACGTGGGCCGCCTGCTACGTCGACGCCTGCACGTGCGGCGGCGCGAGGAGCCCGAGTTCTCGCGGTTGCACGGTCCACCGCTGCCGCGCGCCGTGGCCGAGGAGATCGTGCCGGGACGGACCACCGAATCCGAGGTCTTGCAGCGCTGCGGACCGCCGGACGAGGAGCGCAACCGCCGCGGCCCGGGGGCCCAGCGCGCGCTCATCTACCGGGCCACGCGTCGCCTGCCCCGCACCCGCCGAGCGCTCGGCCGGTTGACCACCGTGGACCACTGGGAAGAGGAGCTGTACGAGATGGAAATCGAGGTCGAGGCCGGCCGCGTGAGTTCCGTGGAGTCGCGCATCCGTCGCGCCCGCGCCGCCGGCTAGCGCCACCAGCCCGTCACCGTCACACCGTCACCGTCACAAAGGAGAACGCATGGTCAAGCCCTACACCGCCGTCGGTCTCATCCCGACTGTCCGCGGCATCCGCCGACGGAAGGACATCCAGATCAATCTCGAGCACCTGAGCCACCTGGTGAAGGCGGCCTCCTGGCTGTCGGCCCTTGACCTCCCGGTGCGTCTGATCGCGTTCCCGGAAGGCGCCCTGCAGGCGTTCAACGACGAGGTGCTCGACCTCGACCACGCGACGTTCGCCCGCGAGTGCGCGATCGACATTCCCGGCGAGGAGACCGAGGCGATTGGCAAGATCGCCAAGGAGTACAACGCCTTCGTCATGGCCCAGGCTAAGGCGCGGCACCCCGACCTCAAGGATCGCTACTTCAACGTGGGCTTCATCATCAACCCGCGCGGCAAGATCATCCTCAAGCACTACAAGGTCTCGCCGCTGTTTCCGGTCGAGCACTCCGTGTGCCCGCACGATGTCTACGACTGGTGGGTCGAGAAGTACGGCCGCACCCTGGACGCCTTCTGGCCGGTGGTCGACACCGAGATCGGGCGCCTGGGGATCATGATGGCCAACGAGGGCTCGTATCCCGAGAACGCCCGCGCCCTCGCCCTCAACGGCGCCGAGGTGGTCTATCGTGCCTCGTATCCCCACCCGGCCACCGGCAACGAGATCTTCGAGATCCAGAGCCGGGCGCGCGCGCTGGACAACAACATGTACCTCGTAGCGCCCAACATGGGGACCTACTACCTCTTCCCCGAGGAGACGACGCCCATCGACACGTTCGGCGGACGCTCCTTCATCATCGACTACAAGGGTCGCATCGTCGGTCGCCAGGACTATGGCGCCGGCTCGACCTACGTGGGCGGCGTCATCGACATCGAGGCGCTGCGCGACCACCGGGCTCGCGCCCAGTGGGACAACTGGATGAAGGACCTGCGCACCGAGCTGTACCAGCTGCTGTACGAGAAGCCAATCTATCCCAAGAACCTCTATCTCAAGCGGGCGCCGATGAAGCACGCGGAGTACCGGGAGAAGGTCATCAAGCGGCAGATCCGGCTCATGCACGATCGCGGCATCTGGAAAAAACCAGAGCGCTAATGCTCTCGACCTGCCAGGCGCGGCGATGCTGGGCGGCGCGGAGGCCGAGGGCCCACCGCGCGCCTGCACGGCTCGCCTGTCGCCGTAAGCCGCTACGGGCTCGGCTCGCTCGGGCCCCCCATCCCCCAGTGGGGGTTGGGGCGAAAGCTCTTCGAATTGTCGACGGCTCGCTCGCCGAGCCCGTAGCGGCAACGGCGACAACGGCTCGCCGTGATGGCGCGCGGTGGGCCCTCGGCCTCCGCGCCGCCCAGCATCACCACGGTTGCCGATTCATGAGCAACGGAACACATAAGTGCGTCGGTCGACGATTCATGAGCGGGATTGCGGCATGAGTTCGCCGCGGTTGCGGGTTAGCGAGGTTCGTCTGCTGGAGCGGGATGTGCGGTTGCGGATGCCGTTTCGGTTTGGGGTGGTGACTCTCACGGAGGCGCCGCAGGCGTTCGCGCGGGTCCGTGTGGCTCTGGAGGATGGGCGGGAGGGGTGGGGGGCGGCGGCGGAGATGTTGGCGCCGAAGTGGTTTGATAAGAATCCGGCGCTGAGCAATGAGGACAACTTCGAGCAGCTCCGGCGGTCGTTGCGGATTGCGCGCGGGCTCTACACCGGCACTCGGGCGCCTCATACGGCGTTTCGTCTCTTCGCCGAGCACTATCGCGCCCAGATCGCCGAGGCCGGTCGGGCCGGCCTGAACTCGCTGGTCGCCTGCTATGGTCCCGCGCTGCTCGACCGCGCCGTGCTGGATGCGCTTTGCCGGCTGCACGGCGTGTCCTTCTACGAGGCGATGCGGACGAATCTGCCGGGACTGACACCGGTCGAGCCGGTACCGGAGTTCGCGCGCTTCGATTTCGATGCGTTCCTGGCTGGCCTCCGGAACGCCGACAGTCTGCACGCCCGACACACGGTGGGCCTCGTCGATCCGATCACCGCCGCCGACCAGCGCACCGCAAACCGCGTCGACGATGGATTGCCCGAGACCCTCGAGGACGTGGTGGCGACGTATGGTCACACGTACTTCAAGTTGAAGGTCGGTGGCGACGTGGCGGCCGACGTGGCGCGGCTGGAGGCCATCGCTGCGGTGCTCGATCGCCGGCCGGGCCCGTACCTGGTCACCCTGGACGGCAACGAGCAGTACGACACCATCGACGGCGTGCTCGAGCTCTGGCGGGCGCTGACCGCCGCACCGAAGCTCGCGCGGCTCGTCGCGTCGATCCTGTTCCTCGAGCAACCGATCACCCGGACCAACGCACTCCGTCACGACGTGACCGCCCTGAGCGCCGCCCGGCCCGTGATCATCGACGAGTCCGACGCGGACCTCGACGCGTTCCCGCAGGCGCGGGCCCGCGGCTATCGCGGCGTGTCGAGCAAGTCCTGCAAGGGTGTGTACAAGTCCCTTCTGAATCTCGCCCGCTGCGCGCAGTGGAATGGGCAGGTCGGCCACGACGCGTTCTTCATGTCGGCCGAAGATCTCACCACTCAAGCCGGCTTGGCCGTGCAGCAGGACCTGGCGCTCGTCGCGCTGCTCGGGCTCGGCCACGTCGAGCGCAACGGCCATCACTACGTCCGTGGCCTGGCCGCGCTCCCGGCATCCGAGCAGGCGGCGTTTCTGAGTGCGCATCCGGATCTCTACGTCCGCGACGGCGATCTGGTGCGGCTGCGCATCGACGGCGGCCGGGTCGCCATCCGCTCCCTCGCGTGCTCCGGCTTCGCCGCCGCCGCCGAGCCGGACTGGTCCTCGCTTCGCCCCATTGACAACAGTTAACCACATAGGTTAACTATTGCCGCATGGCCGTCGACATCGACCGCACCCTGGACGGGCTCGCCACCCCCATCCGTCGTCGGATCGTGGACCACCTGCGTCGCGGGCCGCGGCGGGCCGGCGAGCTGGCCGAGGCCTGCGGGATGAGCATGCCGGCGATGAGCCGTCACCTGCGCGTGCTGCGCCGGTGCGGGCTGATCGAGGGGGGTGGGCTCGACGAGGATGCGCGGGTACGGCTCTACCGGCTGCGGCCGGAGCCGTTCAGTCATCTGCAGAGCTGGCTCAATCAGGTCCACGCGTTCTGGGGCGGGCAGCTCGCCGCGTTCAAGTCGCACGCCGAGCGCCGCGCCAAGGAACGGCCATCGTGAGTGGCAGCGACGCGGTGACCGTCGCGCTCGACATCGAGGTCGAGCCGGAGATGGCCTTCGCCGTGTTCACCCGAGAGCTCGACACGTGGTGGGGCCGTGGCCCGCAGTACCGGTTCCTCGCGCCCTACCAGGGCACGCTCGTCCTCGAACCCGGAGTGGGCGGCCGCCTGCTCCACGTGGCCGACGAGGCGGCCGGACGCGTCTTCGTCGTGGGGCAGGTCGAGGTGTGGGAGCCGCCGCGCCGCCTGGCCCTGACGTGGCGGCTCCCGAACTTCGCGCCCGATCAGACCACGCGGATCAGCGTGAGCTTCGAGCACACCGGCGACGGCACCCGCGTCAGCGTCACCCACAGCGGCTGGGACGCCTTGCCGCCCCGCCATCCTGCTCGTCACGGTCGCACCGGCCATGACTTCGTCATGATGCGCGGACAGTGGTGGGCGGACCTCCTCGCCGCCGTCAAACGCCACGCCGAACGTGCGCAATACCCCAGCCATACAGGAGGGAACCAGCAATGAGCCCCCAGACCAACGCACTCCCCGACACGCCCGGCACGGTGGTCCCCTACCTCATCATCAAGGGCGCTGCCCAGGCGATCGACTTCTACAAGCAAGCCTTCGGAGCCAAGGAGACGTTCGCGAGAATCACCGACTCGATCGGCCGGGTCGGCCACGCCGAGATCCGGATCGGCGGCTCCACCCTCATGCTGGCCGACGAGCATCCGGAGATCGGCGCGGTGAGCCCGCAGACGCTCGGCGGCTCCCCCTTGAACTTCTTCGTGAACGTTCCCGACGTCGATACGACGGTGAAGCACGCGCTGGCCGCCGGCGGCACCCTCAGCCGTCCGCTGGAGAACAAGTTCTACGGGCATCGGACCGGCGAGGTCACCGATCCCTTCGGCTATCGCTGGACGCTCTCGACGAAGGTCGAGGACGTTTCGGAAGACGAGATCCTCCGCCGGGCCGCGGAGGAAGAGAAGAAGCACCGGAAGCCGGGAGCGGCGTCGACTACGATCGGCGACGGCCGAGGGCTCGGATGAGCGCAACCAGGAGCACGGTCGCGCCCACCACGACCCAGATCGAGCCCTTGGGGAACTGGTAGACCTCGACCACTCCGACGGCCAGGCCGGCGGCGATTACCACGACTCCGGCCAGCACCGGACTCCACTGCGAGCGCCGATGTGGCGTCATCCGAGCAGTCGGCGGACGTCCGCCACCACGGCCTCCACGTCGCGGTCGGCCGCGCGGGCCAGCGTCACGGTTCGCACGACCGCCTGAGCGGCCCACGGCCGCCACGCGAGATTGGCGGGGTCGAAGAGGATCACCGCCGGGATCCCCAGCGCCGCGGCCAGATGGCTCACGCCGGAGTCGTTGCCGAGAAAGACTGTCGTCTGGGATAGCGCCCCCGCGAGAGCGGTCAACGGTGGATCAGTCACCCATGCGACTCCGGCCCCGATGTGACGGCGCAGGGCGGCTGCGGCCTCCGCGTCGGCCGGCCCCTGGTGCACGAACGCATTGGCGCGGGTTCGCGCCTCCACCGTCGTGATCACGCGCGCGAAGGCTCCCGCGGGCCAGCACTTGGCCGCGCTGCCTGCGCCCGGGTGGACGAACAGGAACGGCCGCGGTCCGTCGAAGCCAGTCGCGGCGAGCGTCCGTGTACCGAGAGCGGCGAGCGACTCGCTCACGGAGATCGGCGCGCACCACTCCCCCTCAGGCGCGCCGATGGATTTCAGCAGATGCTCCCACACCGGCGCGCCCTCGACCACGGAAGGCGCGATCACGACGTCCCGCACGCAGTCGCGCAAGCGCCGGGCGAACACGGGATCGCGGGCGCCGAACCAGCACACCACGCGCGCGACGGCCGGCAAGCGCGGGAGGCTGTCGGCGTCGGGCACGAAGAGCGCATCGAGGCCCAGCGCGTCGAACGCGACGTGGCCATCGACGACGCCGAGGGCCTCGAGCAGCGCACCGATCCGTGGCTGGGCCGCCAGCACGAGCGGGGCGCTCGAGGTCGCGCGGAGCGCCCGCAAGGCCGGGATCGCGAGCAGGACGTCGCCCAGCGCTCCGGGGTGCACCGCGAGCTGGACCGCGCCCACGCGCGCGCTCAGCGCTCGGGCGCCGCGCCGGAGAGAAACAGGGACAGCGCCGCGTCGTGCAGGCGGCCGTTGGTGGCGAAGGCGCTGCCGCTGTGAATGGTGGGCACTCCCGCGAAGTCGGTGAAGCGGCCGCCCGCCTCCTCCACGATCACCTTGCACGGGGCGAGGTCCCATGCCTTGAGGTCGGTCTCCGCGTAGATCTCGGCCTTGCCCTCGGCGACGAGCGCGTAGCCCAGGTAGTCACCGAATCCGCGCTGCCGGTCGGTCGCGTCCACCAGCCGCACGAAGCCGTCCCAGTAGTCCGTCTCGCGCAGGAGCTTGAGTCCCGCGTGGAGCAGCGTGGCCTGGCGCAGCTCGTCGATCGCCGAGACGCGCACCCGCTCGCCGTTCAGTCGCGCCCCGCCACCGCGCCGGGCGGCCAGCGTGTCTCCCGTCACGGGATTGCGGATGACGCCGACCGTGACCTCACCCTGATCCTCGAGCCCGATGAGCGTGGCCCAGATGGGCACATGGCGGATGAAGTTCCGCGTGCCGTCGATGGGATCGATGATCCAGCGTGTCGTCTGCTCGCCGACCGCGCCGAACTCCTCGCCGAGGAAGCCGTGCGCGGGGAACGCGCGCCCGATGACCTCACGAATCACGCGCTCGGCCCCGCGATCGGCCTCCGTCACCGGGGTGGCGTCGGGCTTCATGGTGACGTCGAAGCCGGTGCGGTAGTACCGCATGGCCACCTCGCCGGCGGCACCGGCCGCCTCGATCGCGGCCGCCAGCGCCCGGTCCAGCTCGGCTTCGGTCACGCCGTCTCCTCGCCGGGGAAGGGCTCACCCCGCTCGGTGAGGACCCGGCCGTAGACCTCCAGCGCGTCCACCACCACGGGCATGCCGCCGTACGTCGCCTGCTGGAAGATCACCTCGGCGACCTCGCGGCGGGTGGCGCCCACGTTCAGGGCGGCGTGGATGTGCACGTGCAGCTCCTTGGGCCGGTGCAGCACGGTGAGCGAGGCCACCGCGCACAGCTCGCGCTGCTTCTGTGAGATGACCTCGCGGCTGTACATCACGCCGGTGAAGAAGAGCGACAGATCGCGGGCGAGTCCCTTGTCGAAGCGCTTCCAGTGCTCGAAACCGACCTCGTTGCGCACACCTTTGAACAGGATGGCGCTGGTGCGCTTGGTCCGCTCACGGATGGCGGCGTCGTCGATCAATCCCATGGCGATCCTCTCAATGGTCTCGGTAGACGTGGTGGGGCGCGTGACGCGCTCGTACGGTCCCGACGGCAAACACGGGCCCGATCATCTCACGGGGGCACGAGCGTCGCCGTTTCGTAATCGGCGGCGCCCGGCGGACATGCTAGGCTGGTCGAACGAGGTCGCCCGCATGCTCAATCCCCACATCTTTCGCGCCTACGACGTTCGCGGCCGCATCGGTGCCGACATCAATCCCGGCGTCTTCCGGCAGGTCGGTCGCGCCTACGCCACGCTCATTCGCCGTCGGGGGGGTCGCACCATCGCCGTGGGCCGGGACAACCGGGAGTCGTCGGCCGAGCTCAAGGCCGCGTTCATGGAGGGGGTGGCCGCCGCCGGCCTCGACGTCGTCGACATCGGCGAGGTCACCACGCCGATGCTGTACTTCGCCACCGCCCACTGGCGTCTGGACGGCGGCGCCAACATCACCGGAAGCCACAACCCGGTGGACTACAACGGCGTGAAGATGGTCCACCCCGGCGCCGCCCCGCTGAGCGAGGACGAGATCCAGCAACTGCGCCACACGATCGAGCGGGGGGACTTCGAGGCGGGCCAGGGCGCCGTGACGGCGCGCGATGTCCGCGACGACTACTTCGGCGTCGTGGTGGGCCTGGTCCGGCCGGCCCGCCGACTCCGCGTGGTGGTCGATGCCGGCAACGGCGTGGCCGGCAGCTACGGTCCCGAGCTGCTTCGTCGCATCGGCTGCGATGTCGTCGAGCTGTACTGCGAGTCGGACGGGCGCTTCCCCAACCACCTGCCCGACCCCGAAGATCCGGAGAACGTGGTGGACCTGCAGGCCAAGGTCCTGGAGCTCGGCGCCGACCTCGGCCTGGCGTGGGACGGCGACGCCGATCGCGTCGGGGTCATCGACGAGCGCGGTCGTCGTCACGAGGCCGATCTGGTGCTCGCCCTCCTCGCCCGTGATCTGCTGCGCCGGCATCCCGGCGCCAAGATCGTCTTCGACGTGAAGTGCTCGCAGTCGCTGGTGGACGACATCACGCGCCACGGCGGCGTGCCGGTCATGTGGAAGACCGGACACTCGCACCTGAAGCGCAAGATGCGCGACGATCAGATCCTGCTGGGCGGCGAGGTCAGCGGCCACATGTTCTTTGCCGAGAGCTACTACGGCGTGGACGACGGCCTGCTGGCCGCCTGCAAGGTCGTCGATATCATCGCCCGTGAGCCCGGCCCCGCCTCCCGGCTGTTCGACACACTGGAGCACCGGCACTCCACGCCGGAGCTCAAGGCCCCGTGTCCGGACGACAAGAAGTTTGCGCTGATCGAGGAGCTGGCGCACGAGCTCCGGCAGCGCTACGAGACGATCGACATCGACGGCGCCCGCGTGCTCTTCCCGGGCGGAGGCTGGGGCCTGGTGCGCGCGTCCAACACGAATCCCTACCTGACGCTTCGCTTCGAGGGGCCGAGCGAGTCGCACATCAGCGAGATGAAGCGCGTGATCTACACCGCCCTTCAGCGCTACCCCTACGTGAAGCTCCCGGAGTAGCGCTTCGCCTCAGAGGCCGGCGAGCACGCGCTGCACCGCCGCCAGCGCGGTGGGCGCGGTGGGACAATCACGCGCACCCCAGCAGGCGCCCGGGTCCATGAGGATCGCGTTCAGGCCCGCGGCGCGCGCGCCGAGCACGTCGACGGAGTAGAGGTCTCCTACGTAGACGGCGTCGGTCGCCGCCATCCCCGCCCGCTCGAGTGCGATGCGGAAGATGCGCGGATCCGGCTTCTCGACACCCACCTGCGATGAGTCGATGACGAAGTCGAGATGCCGGCCGAGACCTAATCCCTCGAGGATCGCCGTCACCGTGCCGTTGGAGTTCGAGATGCACGCCGTACGCAGGCCGCGCGCCCGCGCCAGCGCCAGCGCCGCCTCGGCGTCCGGCTCCCCCTCCGTCCAGAGACCGATGGGCGCGTTGTAGCCGCGCCGCCACGCCGACAGCGCGGCCACCGTGGCCGCGTCGCGCACGCCCACCTCGTCGAGCAGGTAGCGCAGGTACCGCTCGCCGCTGTCCGGGCTCTCGGTCGACGTGCCGGCCGTGAAGGACGCGTCGAGCCGCACCCGGGCGCGCCACTCGGCGTGCTGGACGTCGGATGCGGTCGTACGGACCCCGTCTTCGGCCAGCGCCTTGGCGATCGCCGCGTAGTCCATGTGGATCAGCGTATTGCCGGCGTCGAAGAAGATGGCACGGATCATTGGGTCACCCGGAACGTGAACTCGCCCTCGGTGAGATGACCATCCACGGAGAGCACACGCCAGAGGACCTTGTACGTGCCGGCGGCCAGCGGGGGCACCGACACGCGCAGCTGCCGCGCGTCCGCGGCCTCCACCCGGCTGTCGTTGGCGTCCGCCCGTTCGCCCTTGTCGTTCAGCACCTGCACGCGGCTGTAGGCGGGCTCCAGCCGCTCCGTGAACCAGACGCTCACGTGAGTGGGCGAGCTCCGGACCCGGCTGCCCGGACGGGGCTCGGCCCGGTCGAGAAGCCCGTGGGCACCGGCCGGCGCGGCGAGCGCAAGCATGATCAGCAGACAGGTCAGCACGCGGGGCAGTCGGGACACGTGACTCACTCTACCAAGCAACCGGGACTCTCGACGGTGGGTCCAGAGCCGTGCCACGCGCCAGGCGGAACCGATACCTGCGGCACGTGTTATAACGGAAACACGATGGCTGGCCATCCGCGGCGCCTCCTCGCCCTGCTGGTGGTCCTGGTCGCGACCGGCTTCCTGTTGGGACCGGCGACCACGGTCCTCGCTCACGTCCGCCCCGTGGCGGCCGCGGCCCCGGCCTCGGTGCCCCAGCAACCCGCGCCGGCCGCCACGCCGCGGGTCGCACCCGTCGAGACGCCGGTCGCCGCACCGGACGCGACCGTTCGGGTGGCGTCGATGCCGACCTCGGCGCCCACCGCAGCCCTCTGGGCGGCGCTGGTGCTGGCAGTTCTGCTCGGCGCCGCGGCCGTGGTACCCCGACGCGTCCTGATCGCGGCTCTCGCGCTTCTTCTCCTGGTCGCCGGCTTCGAAGCGAGTGTGCACTCGGTCCATCACCTGGCCGATCAGCGCGCCGCGGCCACCTGCGCGGTGGCCGCCGCCTCGGCGCAAGTGCACGGCGCGACCGACCTGCTCGCCGTCCCCGAGATGTGGGTGCCGACACCGATCGGCGCCGTCGTCGCGTCGGAGCCCGATCGGCCCGGCGCTCGTACGCTCCGCCCCGACGAGGGGCGCGCTCCCCCCTCCGCCTAGCTCTCCGCTTCGCCGTTCCGCTCCCTGACCCGCGCTCACGCGCGCAGGCTTTCGAGCCCGCCGCCCGTGCCGGTCCGGGATCTCGCTCAGAGAGCCAAGGAAGGAGGCGCTCCGGCGCTCGCAACGATGAAGGGTCTACGCTTCAGGCGATTCGCACCGGTGACGGTCTCGGTGCTGATTCACATCGGCATCGTCGGCATCGTCTTGCTGGCGGCGGGAACGCCGATCCACACGCCGGTGCTGTTCGCCGAGCTCGTCGAGCCCGACGCGCCGACGCCACCTCCTGCCGTGCGGCCGGTCGTTCCCGATCGCCGCCCGCTCCGCCTGCCGAAGCTCATCGAGACGCCGATGCCCGTTGCGCCGCCACCAGCGGCGCGGCCGGAGCCGGAAGTCCCGAAGCCAGAGGCTCCGCCACTGGTGACCCCAGCGCCGCCCGCGCCAGTCGTCTCACCGGCTCCGGTCGTGTCACCCTCGCCAATGGTGTCGGCCGCGCCGAGCAGCGTCTCGGCGAGCGGCTCGGCTGAAGTCCCGGCGGCCGATCCGGGACCTGGCGCGTTCGCGGTCGCTTCCCCCAGTCAGCCGGCCTCGGGCACGACGCCCGGGCCGTCTACGCCGACCCGGACCACTGGACCCGCAGTCGCGGCGCTGCCGACGGACGGCATCACTCAGCGCGCGATTCCCCAGGGCGGCTACCAGCACTTTCCTTCGTATCCCTCCAGCGCTCGGCGGCTCGGCGTTCAGGGCACCGCGCTGCTCAATGTCCTCGTCGCCGACGACGGCCGAGTGGCCAACGTCGTCATCACGCAATCAGCCGGCCATCCCGATCTGGACCGAGCCGCGGCCGACGCGGTCCGTCGCTGGCGCTTCGAGCCTGCGCGGCGGGGGGCGGAAAAGGTGGCCATGTGGGTGCAGCTCCCCTTCGAGTTCCGACTCCGCTAGAGGAGATGCCGATGCGCGTTCTCGTTCTTGCCGTGCTGCTACTGATGGCCGGGCCGGCCATCGCCCAGCCACCGCAGGAGCCGGTGCCCACGCTGAAGCCGGTCGTCGTCGAGGGCACGCGCATTCCCGACGAACGACGAGAAACGGACCAAGAGGCCCGGGAGGAGCTGCAGCGGGTCCCCGGGGCGGTCGACCTGGTCGACGAGACGCGGATTCGTGAGTCGCGGGCGGCCAACCTCAAGGACGTGCTCGATTTCACGCCGGGCATTCTCATCCGACCGCGATTCGGCTCCGATGAGAGTCAGATCTCGATTCGCGGCTCGGGCCTGCGCAACAACTTCCACCTCCGCGGGATCAACCTCCTGATCGACGGCTTCCCCTACGGCAACGCCGACGGCTTCAGCGACTTCGAGGCTCTGGAGCTGCTGACCACCAAGCGCATCGAGGTCTACCGAGGCGCCAGCGCGCTCCGCTTCGGGGGCAACACGCTCGGCGGCGCCATCAACCTCGTCACCAAGACGGGCTACGACGCCGGGCTCTTCGAGATTCGCACGGAGGCGGGCTCGTTCGGCTTCCTCAAGAATTACATCGGCACCGGGCAGGTGTATGGTCCCTGGGACTTCTACATCGGATTGACCGACACCGAGCTGGAGAACTTTCGCCAGCACGCCGAGCAGCTCCGGCGGCGCGCCTACGGCACCGTCGGCTACGCGCTGCCGGGCGGCACCACCTTGCGCTTCGATCTCGGCTTCACCGACAGCCACGAGCACCTGCCGGGCGCGCTCACCCAGCGGGAGCTGGATACCAACCCCAAGCAGGCCGACCCCACCTTCCGGGCCACGGGGGCCGAGCGCAACTACAAGTACACGCGCGGCGCCTTCACCGCCCGCACCCCGCTCGGCGACAACCAGATGCTCGAGTGGTCGACGCAGCTCAACTACCAGGATCTGGACCATCCGTTGCCGTTCGCGATCATCGACGACACGACCTACGCGTGGTCCAGCGAGCTCCGCTGGACGCTGGCGACGCCGCTGTTCGATCACGGCAATCGTGTCCGGGTGGGGCTGCAGTACGCCGGCACGCGCCAGAACGACGACCAGTTCCAGAATCTCAACGGCGACCGCGGATTGCAGATCCAGAACCAGATCAACAGCGCCAGCAACTACGCGATCTACGCCGAGGACCAGTTCGACGTCACCCCGAACTTCACGGTGGTCGCGGGTCTGCGCGGACAGTACGCGGTGCGACGCGTCCACGACCAGTTCGGCACCGATAGCACTGACTCGGTCGATTTCCGCTCGCTGTCGCCGAAGCTCGGCTTCCTGTGGGCCGTCGCGCCCGGCGCGCAGGTCTACGGCAACGTCTCCCAGGCCTATGAGCCGCCGCTGATCCTCGAGCTGACGGCGCCGGGCCAGATCACGGGCAACCTCGACCAGCTGAAGGCGCAGCGAGCCTGGCAGTTCGAGATCGGCACCCGCGGCACCTGGAACGACCGCGTGACGTGGGACATCGCCATCTACGACATCGAGCTGTGGGACGAGATTCAGAACGTCAACGTCCAGCCCTTTCCCGGGGCGCCGTTCACCATCCCCCGCTTCCAGAACATCCGGCGCTCGCGTCATACCGGTGTCGAGGCCGGCCTCGACGTGCTCCTCATGCGGGACCTACTCCAGCGGGCCGGCCTGGGCACGACCGGCGACGCCCTGCGCACCCGCGTCGCCTACACCTGGTCGCACTTCGTCTTCGTGAACGACCCGGTCTTCGGCAACAACCAGATTCCGGGAGCGCCCGAGCACTTCCTGCGGGCTGAGCTGCGCTACGACCACAATTCGGGCTTCTGGTTCGCGCCCAACGTCGAGGTGGTGCCGCACGGCTACTTCGTCAACAGCGAGAACAACGCCCGCACCCAGGCCTATACCCTCTTCAACATCCGCACCGGCTACGAGTACAAGCCCTGGAAGCTCGGCGTCTTCTTCGAGGCCCGCAACCTGACCAACGCAACCTACACCTCGTCGGTCGTGGTCGACGACGCGAACAAGCGCTATTACGAGCCTGGCGACGCTCGTGCGTTCTACGGCGCACTGGAATGGAGATGGCGATGAAGCGTTCCGGCCTCGCGCTGCTCGCGCTGCTGCTCACCCTGCCCGCCGCCGGGGTCGGCGCGCCCGCGCCGGCCCGCCGGCTCGAAGTGGCGCACCCCGCGGGCGGACACGAGGTGCACGTCTCGGCGCCCGCGGTCGCCGACGGCCCCGACGGCCCCGTGATCGCCTGGGTGGCCAAGAGCCACGACACGAACACGGTCTTCGTGGCCCGGCCCGGCACCCCCGGCGAGCCGGTGCGGGTCAACCCGCAGCAGACCTCGGCCGACTCGCTGCATCAGGCGCCCGGTCTCGCGCTGGGTCCCGGCGGTGAGGTCTACGTGACCTGGTCGTCGAGCAAGCCCAAGCCGGTCGGCGGGCTGTTCGCGTCCGACTTGTTCCTGTCGCGCTCGCTCGACGGCGGGCGCTCCTTCGAAGCGCCCCTGCGCGTCAACGACGACCGGCCGATCTCGCACTCGTTCGAGGATCTGGCCGTGACGCCGGACGGCACGGTGCTCGTCGCGTGGATCGACAGCCGCGACGGTGCCAGCCGGACGGCCACCTGGGTCGCGCGGGTGACCGAGCGCGGATCCCGCCTCGAGCGGGTGGCGCAGCTGCCGGCCGGCGAGACGTGCGTCTGCTGCCGGGTCAGCGTGTCGGCCGGGCCCGGGGAGTCCGCCTCGGTCTTGTGGCGCAAGGTGTTCCCGGGTGACATCCGCGACATGGTCCTCTCCCGATCCGCCGACGGCGGCCGCACCTTCGCGGAGGCCGCCCTCGTGCATGGCGATCGGTGGAAGATCGCCGCGTGCCCACATCGCGGCGGCCAGGTCGCGACCGACGCGCGCGGCCGGCTCTATGCGATCTGGTACACGGAGGCCACGGCGGATCGCCCGGACGTTCTGTTCGCCGTCGCCGCCGACGGTCAGCGCTTCGGCCCGCCGCGGCGCGTGAACATCGCGACTGGATCGGTGCCCGACCACGCACGCCTGGCCGTGGACGCCGCGGGCCGGGGGGTCGTGGTGTGGGAGGATTCGACCGCGGTCCGCCGCCGGATCTTGTTACGCTCTGTCGGCGAAGGCGGGCGAAGCCTCGGCCCTGTCCAGGTCCTGTCGCAGGCCATCAAGGCCTGGATGCCGGACGTCGCCGTGGCGCGAGATGGGTTCGTCGTGGCGTGGCACGAAGAACAGTTCCCCGCCACCAAGACGATCGTGCGCTATGTGAGCGGCAAGGAGGTCGCGGGGCGATGACGAACGTCAGATGGGCGGCCGTGGCCACGCTGGCCGCCGTGCTCGGCGGCGGCGCGCTCGCGCAGGCTCAGCACCAGCACGGCGCACCGGCCGCCAAGCCGGCGGCGGAGCCGTCCGGATCCAAGCGCGTCACCATGGAAGACCTGCACCGCGGCGGCGGCGTGCCTCCAGGCTGGCGGTTCTCGTGGCCGGCCGGCGACGCCGCCCGGGGACGCGAGGTGTTCGCCAAGCTCGAGTGCTACCAGTGTCACGAGGTGAAGAGCGAAAAATTCCCCCCTGTGACACCGGATCCCACGCGTCGCGGTCCCGAGCTGAGCGGCATGGGGGCGCACCATCCCGCCGAGTACTTCGCCGAATCGATCATCAATCCCAACGCGGTGATCGTGCTCGGTCCCGGCCACACCGGCCCCGACGGCCAGTCGATCATGCCGGACTTCCGTGACAGCCTCACGCTGGCGGAGACGATCGACCTGGTTGCATTCATCCGGAGCCTGGGCGGTGGCAGCGGCGGTGGTGACCACGCCCATCACGGCGCGGCCTCACCGGCCCGCGAGCAGACGGCGGGCAGCTACCGGGTTCGCCTCGCGTTCCACGCCCCGGGTCAGGGCGGCGATCATGCGCACCACCAGCACGGCGCCGCCAAGCCCGCGCCCGCGGGCCATCTCGTCGTCCTCGTCAACGATCTGACTACCGGCGAGCCCGTGCCCTACCTGCCCATCAGCGCCACGATCCATGCGGACAAGGCCGCGCCACGCACGGTGAGCCTGGTGCCGATGGTGGGCAATCAGGGCTTTCACTATGGCACCGACGTGAGCCTCCCGGCGGCGACGACGAAGATCACGGTCACCATCGGCAAGCCGACGATGCGTGTGATGTCGTCGGCGAGCGGTCGGTTCGCTCGCACCGAGGCGGTGAGTTTCGACTGGCAGCAGTGACCGTCGCGCTTCTCGCCCGCTGGCTGCACCTCGCATCCTCGGTCCTGCTCGTCGGCGGCGCCGCCATGCTGCTCCTGGCGGGACCGTCCGTCCGTCCCACTGCCCTGCGCTGGGAGAGGCGAATCGTCCGGGCCGGGCGGCTGCTCGTTCTGATCGCCCTCCTCACCGCAGTGATCGCGGTGGCCGGCCAGACGGCAATCCTGGAGGCTCGGGCGGGCGCGGCGCTCGATGGCGCCGCGATCGTCCGCATGCTGCTGCAGACGCAGGCGGGCGCGGTCTGGCTGGTGCGCGGCGGTCTGCTGCTCCTGCTCGGCGCGTTTCTCTCCGTGCGGATGAACCTGTCGGACCGCGGCGACTGGCGGGCGGCGCGGGGCGAGAGCGCGCTGCTCGGCCTGGGATCGCTGGCCCTCGCCGCCGCCGCCGGCCACGCCGCCGCGGTGGAGCCGGACACGGCGGTCGCCATCGTCATCGACGTGGCGCATCTGCTGGCGGCCGGCGTGTGGGTCGGCGGTCTCCCCGCGCTGGCGCTTCTGCTCGCGCTCTCGAGTCAGGAGCGCGGTGCCGACGCGCGTCCCTACGCGGTGCTCGCGGCGCGTCGGTTCTCCGCGGCGGCGCTGGCGCTGGTGATCGTGCTCCTGCTCTCCGGTCTCTGGAACACGTGGGCGCAGGTCGGCACCGTGTCGGGGCTGCTCGGCACGCTCCACGGACGTCTGCTGCTGGCCAAGCTTGCGGTGTTCGCGATCATGCTGACGCTGGCGGCCGGTAGCCGTCGTCTCATTCCCGCGCTCGGCGAGGAGGCGGTCCGCATCGGCCGGCCCGCGATGCGCGGTCTGAGCCGGTTCGTCGCCGCCGAGGCCGGGCTGGCCGCGCTGGTACTCGGTCTGGTAGCCGTGATGAGCGTGACGCCGCCGGCGCGCCACACCCAACCCGTCTGGCCGTTGTCCTTTCGCCTCTCGCTCGGCGCGCTCGACACCACGCCCGAGCTTCGATCCACCGTCCTGGTCGGCAGCCAGGTCGCCGTCCTGGGGGCCGCGGCCCTTCTGGCCTCGCTGGCGCTGCACCGGCTGAGGCTGCCGATCCTGGCCGGGGGCGTGGTCGTCTTCGTGGCGGGCCTCGGCATCGCCCTGCCCCCGCTGGTGACCGACGCCTATCCCACGACGTACCGGCGCTCGGACGTGCCCTACCACGCCGCCTCGATCGCCGAGGGGCGTGCGCTCTTCGCCGAGAACTGTGTCGCCTGCCACGGACCGCGGGGCGGCGGCGACGGCCCGGCGGCCGCGACGCTGACCCCCCGCCCACCGGACCTGCGCGCCCACCACGTGGCGCTGCACACCGCGGGCGATCTCTTCTGGTGGATCGGTCACGGGCTCAGGCAGATGCCGGCCTTCGCCGATCGGCTGAGCCCTGATGAGCGGTGGGATCTCATCAACTACCTGCGCGCGCTCTCGGCGGGCGACACCGCGCGCCTGCTCGGCCCCAAGGTCGGGCCCGAGTCGCTCTGGCTGGTGGCGCCCGACTTCACGTTTGCCGTCGGCCCCACGCCACCCCGCTCGCTCAAGGAGTATCGCGGACGGAGGGTGGTCCTCCTCGTGGTCTACACGCTGCCCGCCTCCGCCGAGCGCCTCGCCGAGCTGGCCGAGCGTTACGCCCTGCTGTCCACGCTGGGCCTGGAGATCATCGCCGTGCCGAGCGACGCGGGTGCCGATGCCCTGCGGCGCCTGGCGGATCTGCGAATCTTCTATCCCGTGGTCACCGAAGGCGGCCGAGACATCCTGGACACGTACCGTCTGTTCTCCGCCGCGCCCCACGCCGAGTTCCTCATCGACCGGCAGGGCTATCTGCGCGCGATCACCGCCGCGGCGGGCCAGGCCACCCGCGACACGAATCTGCTGGTGGCGGATCTGCAGACGTTGAACGCCGAGAAGGCGCCGCCGCCGCCCGCGGAGCACGTGCACTGATGCGCGTGTGGAAAGTGGTCGTGCTGGTGAATCTGGCGCTCGCCCTGGGCCTCGGCACCGGCTGGCTGTGGTGGGGCCGCCAGGCGCGACGTCTCACCCTGGAGCTGGAAGCGGCACGCACCGTCGCCGTGCCGGCGGGCGAGCGCGAATTCCGAGCCACGGGCGTCGTGCGCGCCGGGCTGACCGACCTCGGCCTGCTCGTCATCACGCACGGCGACATCCCCGGCTACATGCCGCCGATGACGATGGGCTTTCGCACCGCCTCGCCCAAGATTCTGGAGTCGGTGAAGCCGGGAGACGCGGTACGATTCACGCTGCGGGGAACGCCACCGAACCTGGCGGTCACCGCGATCGAGAAGACAGCGCCCTGAGGCGCCGGAGGATCCCCCTCGTGAGGTCGTGGTTGCGCCGGCCCCTCGCGATCCTCGCGGCCGCGATGGCCGCCACACCGGCCTGGGCCGATCATCCCGGCGGGCTCCGCAGCGAAGGCTGGAGCCCGCTCACCAGCGCGCTGGTCTTCGGTGGTCTCGCCCTTCTGGCCGGCGCCGTGGTCATCATCGTCGTGGCCGTCCTCACCCGACGCGAATGAAGCGCGTCAGCCTGCATCCGCGCGGGGTGCTGGCCGTGGCCGGCACGTGCTTCGTCGCCCTGGTCGCCACCGTGATCACGCTGGGCGCCATTCCCGCCGACGCCGCACTGCGCGAAGCGATTCTGCGGCTGGCGTCCCCGGCCGTGGTGGAAGCGATGCGGGTGGTGAACCGGGCCGGCGACTGGCGGATCCTGGCGCCCGGCATGCTCGTGATGTTCGTGGTCTTCCCGGAAGCCCGCCGTCAGTGGTGGCTGTGGAGCGCGCTGATGGTGACCGCGCCGGTCATGGAATGGGCGCTCAAGCACCTGGTGCAGCGCGCGCGTCCGGAGGATCTGTCGTTCGGCTTCCCCAGTGGGCACTCGACGGCCGCGGCGGCCTTCTGGGGCGCGGTGATCTTTCTGGCCGACGCGCTGTCGCCGCGGCTGTGCCGCGCCGCGCGGGTGCTGGCCGTGACGATGATCGTGCTCGTCGGCCTCGCGCGGGTGGTCCTGCGCGCGCACTGGCCCTCCGATGTGCTCGGCGGCATCGCGCTCGGTCTGGCGCTGGCCGCGATCGCCGGGCTGATCGCCTCCCGTCAGCCCGCGCCCGCCACCAAAGACGTCACGGCGTAGTCCGTCTCGGCGCCCGGGCCGGCGTGCGCCGCCGCGACGAGCCCGGCGCGACCTCGCCCACGGCCGCGCGGAGCGTCTTGAGCAGCGCGTGCGCCTCGGTGCTGAGGGGGCGCTGGCGGGGGTGGATCACGTCGAGGCTGCGGCTCAGCGCTTCGGCGTCCCGCAGGTCGATCGCGATGAGCTGAGCGCGCCGGATCTCGCGCACGACCGCCAGCTGGGGCAGGAACGCGATACCGATGCCCCGCTCGACCATCCGTTTGGCCGCCTCGATCGACTCGACCTCCAGCACGACGTTCGGCACGAGGCCGGCGCGCCGAAACAGGCCGAGCGTCAGCGTCCAGTCGCTGGAGCCGCGATCGAAGAGCACCAGGGGCTGGGCCGCGATTTCGTCGAGTCGCGCCCGCCCGGCGCGGGCCATCGGGCTGCCCGGGGTCGTCACCAGCATCAGCGGGTCCTCGCGCAGGCTCACCGTCTCGATCTCCGGATGCTGAAGTGAGCGGGCCAGCCCAAGCTCCGCCTCGCCGGCCAGCACCATCTCCAGCACCTCCTTGGAGTGGCCGGAGCGTACCGTGATCATCGTCTTGGGGTGGGCGGCGTGGAAGCGCTTGAGGACGTCGGGGAGCAGGTAGGTGCAGATCGACAGGGCGGCCGCGATGGCCAGGGCCCCCCCGCTGGACGGGCGCACGTCGTGCACCGCCTGGCGGGCGTGGGCCACCACCTGCAGGAGTTGCTCGGCGTGGGGGCGCAGGGCACGCCCGGCCGGCGACAGCGTCAGGCCCGTCGTGGCGCGCACGAACAGCGCGACCCCCAACGACTCTTCCAGGGCCTTGATACGTGCGCTCACCGCCGGCTGGCTGACCCGGAGCGCGTCGGCGGCCCGTCGAAATCCGCCAAACGTTCCGACAGCCACGAAGGCCTCGAGCTGGGGGATCTCCACGCCTGATCGACCTCCCTTATGGGCACCAGGACACGCGATCAAGTTCGATTATAGGCTCTGTGAAATATATTTCCGATCGAGAAATTTGATCGGGCCGATAGAAACAATGAGGTTGCCCGGCCCGCGCGTCGGCGGCACAGTGAGTGCACGCAGTGAGTGCGATGATCAGCGTCAGACCCCGGCAACAGAAGGAGATGGCCATGTGCAACTGCGATAGCGAACTGCGAAGCGCGTTTCACAGTCTCGAATGCCTGGACTGCGGCTCGCCGCTGTGCCCCTCGTGCGCGATCTCGCTGGAGTCCACCACCTACTGCGGCGCCTGCGCCGCCCAGCTGCTCGAGACGCCCCACGTGCGAGCCGTCGGCTCGTTCGAATTGCACTGATTGGAGACCCGGCTCATGCACAATCCCGGACGAGCGTTTCGCGACCTGCTCCGCACGGAGCCCTATCTGTTCACCGGCGGCGTCTACTCGCCGCTCGACGCCCAGATCGCCGAGCGGGTGGGCATGAAGTCCATCTACCTGAGCGGCTACTCGATGGCCCTGGCCAACGGCTGGCCCGACATGGGCTTCCTCACCCAGACCGAGGTGACGCGCATCGGCGCCATGGTCGCCAGCGCCGTCGAGATCCCGGTCATCGCCGACGCCGATGACGGCTACGGCAACGCGCTGTCGACGATCCGGACGGTGCAGGAGTACGTGCGCAGCGGCGTGGCCGGGATCCACATCGAGGATCAGGTCTTCCCCAAGCGCTGCGGTCACATCGCGGGCAAGGTGATCATCAGCGAGGATCAGGCCGTGGGGAAGTACCGCGCGGCCGTCGATACCCGCGACCGGATGAACCCGGACTTCGTCATCATCGCCCGCACCGACGCCTTCGGCGCGGTGGGCGGCAGCCTGCAGGAAGCCATCCGCCGCGGCCGCGCCTACGCCGACGCCGGCGTGGACCTGGTGTGGCCCGAGCTCTCGAGCCCGGACCGCGAGCCGGCCGTGGCCTTCGCCAAGGCCATGCGTGAGTCGCACCCGAACGTCCCCCTCGCCTTCAACTACTCGTCCTCGTTCAAGTGGCACAAGGACGCCAACCCCTTCACCTTCCGGGAGCTGGGCGAGCTCGGCTACAAGTTCATCTTCATCACGCTCTTCGCCGCCCACGCCGGCATGTACGCGGTGTGGAACGCCATGGACGAGCTGGTGCGAGACCAGGAGCAGGCCCAGTGGCGCCTGGAGAAGACCAAGGACGGCCATCCGACCGAGAGCCACCACGTGATGGCCCGCGTCAGCCACTTCCAGGAGCTCGAGAAGCAGTACATCCCCGGCAGCGACGAGCGCATCAAGGGCTCAGCCGGCTACGACGAAAAGCGCATGCATTGACCACATGGGGGGCCCCGAAATGGCCCCCCATACCCCCCCGTCGTTCGGGGCGCCCCGGCACAGCCGTGGCGCCCCTCGTTTTTGCGCGTGGGCTCGGGGGCCCCGATATGGCCCCCCATCCCCCGGTCACTCAGGGCGCCCCGGCGTAAGCCGTGGCGCCTTCGATTTCCCTCGGCGGTGAGGCCACGACATGGCCTCCCATCACTTCAAGGAGCGATATAGGCGTAGCCTTTCGACTGGTAGCCGACGAGCGTGATCCAGCCGTTCTCGACCACGGTGAGGTCCGGATTCACCTGGGCCTTGTCGACCTTCTGGCCGCGCATGGCGATGTTGCACTGATCCAGACGTTCGATGCCGGCGGAGCCTCGGAGTTGCTTGAGCTTGGCGGCGATCTTGATCGCCGTCTCGCGGTCCTCGGGCTTGAGGCGCAAGAGATCGGTCTCGGTCAGGAGTGTGGCCGGGCCGCGGAAGGCCAGCACGAAGTGGGTGTCACGCCGTGCTTGGCGAAGCCCTCCCGCGTCTCGTCGATCGTGTTGAGGATGTTCAGCAAGCGGGCGGGCTCACCGGCGGTGATGTCGAAGGCGACCTTCGCGTCCTTGAGACCGGCGATCGGGTTCTCATCGGCAGCGTGACTCCGAGCGCCGAGCACCGGCGCCGTGATCCCAATGCCCATGCTCAGGGCGAGCACGAGCAGCAGCCTTCGCGTCATCCTGATCTTCATGGTCTCTCCTCGGGTCGGCTCAGTAGCTCTTGGGCAGTCCCAGGACGTGCTCGCTGACGTAGTTCAGGGTCATCTGCTGGGAGACGGGCGCGATCTTGTAGAGCCGTACCTCGCGCCACAACCGCTCGACGTGGAACTCCTTGGCGTAGCCGTAGCCGCCGTGGGTCTGGAGCGCGACGTCGCAGGCCTCGAAGCCGGCCTCGGCCGCCATCAGCTTGGCGACGTTGGCTTCCGCACCACAGGGCTGGCCATGGTCGAAGAGCCAGGCCGCCTTGAGACACATCAGCTCGGCGGTCTCGAGCTTGGCCCAGGCCATGGCCAGAGGATGGGCCACGGCCTGGTTCTTGCCGATGGGGCGATCGAAGACCACGCGCTCCTTGGCGTAGTCCACCGCGCGAGCGAGCGCGGCGCGACCGATGCCGACCGCCTCGATGCCGGTGAAGATGCGCTCGGGATTGAGGGAGTCGAGCAGGTGGTAGAAGCCGTTGCCCACCTCGCCCACCACGTTCTCGGCGGGCACCTCGAGGCCGTCGATGTAGATCTCGTTGGAGTCCACCGCCGCCCGTCCGAGCTTCTCGATCACCTGCACGGTGATCTTGCTCCGGTCGAACTCGGTGAAAAACAGCGTGAGCCCCTTGACCGGCTTGGCCGGGTCGCGCGGCGCCGTGCGGGCCAGCAACAGGATGTGGGTGGCGTTCTGGGCGTTGGTGTTCCACACCTTGCGACCGTTGACGATGAAGCGATCACCCGCGCGCTCGGCCCGGGTCTGGATGCGTGAGGTATCCGTCCCGGCATTCGGCTCGGTCACGCCGAAGGCCATGACGATCTCGCCGGTGGCGATACGCGGCAGATACTTTCGCTTCAGGAGCTCGGTGCCGTGCTTGATGACCGGCATCGGCGGGAAGCAGTAGAAGTGAATCGGCGAGCAGCCGCTGGTGCCGGCGCCCGACGCCGCGATGTCGTGCAGCATCAGCGCTGCTTCGGTGACGCCCAGCCCCGAGCCGCCGTACTCCTCGGGAATGATGGCGCCGAGCCAGCCCGCCTGAGCGAACGCCTTGATGAACTCCCACGGATACTCGGCCTTGCCGTCCTTCTCCAGCCAGTACTCCGGAGGGAAAGAGCGGGCCAGGCTGGACACTTCCTTGCGGATCAGCTCTTGCTGCTCGGTCAGCGCGAAGTCCATGGCACCTGCCTCGATCGAGGTTTGCCCGATTCTACTCCGGCCATCCGGATATGATAGGCCCCGATCCAGGTGGGGGTGGGCGATGACCTTCGTCGAGCGGATGGTGGGCGCGGCCAAATTCAACTCCAGTACCTACGAAGACGTCGAAGCCGACCGGGGCGCCACCGGTCAGGCGTTCGCGGTCGTATTGCTGTCGAGTCTGGCCGCGGGCATCGGGGCCAGCTCGGGAGTGCGCGGGCTCGTCGTCGGCACCATCGCGAGCCTGGTGGGCTGGCTCGTGTGGGCCCTGCTCATCTACCTGATCGGGGCGCGCTGGCTCGCGGAGCCGGGGACACAGACGAACACCGGGGAGCTGATGCGGACGATCGGCTTCGCGACCTCGCCCGGCATTCTCCGGGTGGTGGGCATCGTGCCGTTCCTCACCGCCATCGTCTTCACGGTCACGGCCCTCTGGATGCTGGCGACCATGGTCGTGGGCGTGCGCCAGGCGCTCGACTACAAGTCGACGTGGCGGGCCGTCGCCGTCTGTCTGCTCGGCTGGATCGTGCAGCTGCTCGCCTTCCTCCTGCTGGCGCAGGTGATCCGGGTCTGATGGCCGTCCAGGCGCTCTACGCCTTGCAGAACGGCTTCATGGGCGCCCCGCGCTCGCTGCTGTTCTACGGCGAGTACTCCGAGGAGCGGACCCCGATCCCCATCGTCTGCTGGCTCATCAAGACCACCGAGGGGCTCGTGCTGTTCGACACCGGCGTGTCACCGCGCGCGGTCCCGGGGCTGATCCGCAACGACCCCCTTGCCCGCTTCACCGAGGAAGACCTGCTCGTCCATCGGCTCGACGCCCTCGGCCTCGAGTCCGACAACATCACCATGGTGGTGATGTCGCACCTTCACTACGACCACGCCGGCGGCGCACACCTGTTCCCCAAGGCCGAGCTGGTCGTGCAGCGCGACGAGTACTCGTACGCCAACTATCCGGCCTCGTTCTTCGAGCCCTTCTACTACAAGAAGAACTTCGAGCTGCCCGGCTATCGCTGGCGGCTCCTGGACGGCGACACCGAGCTGGCGCCGGGTCTGACCGTGCTGCGCACGGACGGCCACACCCCCGGTCACCAGTCGCTCATCGTCCAGCTGCCGCAGACCGGACCCGTGCTCCTCACCGGCGATGCCTGCTACTGGATGGAGCACGCCGAGCGCGAGCGGGTGCCCGGCGTGGTGTGGAACCCGACGCTGGCGCTGCACTCGATCAAGAAGATCAAGACGGTCGCCCGGCTGATCGGTGCCCGGATTTTCCCGGGCCACGATCCGAGCTTCTGGAAGACCGTGAGGCAGGCGCCGGACTCCTACCGCTGAGAGCAGCCACCGCCCAGCTGCCGCGCGGCCGTGGCGCAGCGACCACCACGCAGGGCAGCGCCGCCCGCCGGCACCACCTAAATCGCCGGCGCACCGTACGTCCCAACGTGGCACCCGTTCTGCTCGTCTCCCGGCCAGTCGAATTCGACAACGCCAGGAGGATTTCATGTCAACCGTCAGGCACCGGCTCCGTGTCACGCGGCGTGGCCAGCGTGGATTCACGCTGATCGAGCTGCTCATCGTGGTGGCGATCATCGGCATCCTGTCCGCGATCGCCGTCCCTCTCTACGCCAACGTGCAGGCCCGGGCCAGGATCGCCAAGGCGCAGGCCGACACTCGCGCCATCGCGTCGGCCGTCGGGATCTACGCGGCCCACTGCGGAGGCCTGCCCGACAACGGGTCGACCGCCACCAGCTGCCCCATCGCCGGCGGTCAGAGCGGCGCGCTCCCCGCCGTGCTCCTCAGCCAGCAGACGAACGGACAGAACCAGGTCGGCGGGCCCTTCCTCAACGCCTCGCCCCGCCTGCCCTCGGGCTGGACGGGCTCGGGCGCCTCGTACAAGTACTCCAGCACGGCGGCCGGGACGTTCACCATCTGTGGGAGCGGCGACAGCACCGCCGCCGATTCCAACGGCGGCGCCAGCTGTCCGTGACCTGATCCAGGGGCAGTGGCCGGGCGGCCCGTAAGGATCCCGGCCGCTTGCGCCGAATTCGTCTTCTCGACCGGCGACCTCGACGATGCGCGATACTGACGTCATGGCCGATATCGCCGCGCGCCTGGCCGACCTGGACTGGAGCGCGATCGAACGCTCGCTGTGGGAGTGGGGCTACGCCAAGACGCCGCCCGTGCTCACGCCGGACGAGTGCGCGGGCTTGATCGCCATGTACGAGGACGACGCGCGCTTCCGGAGCCGGGTCGACATGGCCCGCTATCGCTTCGGCCTCGGGGAGTACAAGTACTTCGCCGCACCGCTGCCGCCGCTGGTGCAGGCGCTGCGCACGCACGCGTATCCACCGCTGGCGGCGATCGCCAACCAGTGGGAGGCGGCACTGGAGACCGCGACCCTGCATCCGACCGCGCTGACGGGCTTGCTGGAGCGCTGTCACCGGGGCGGGCAGACGAAGCCCACCCCGCTGCTGCTGCACTACGACGCCGGCGGCTACAACTGTCTGCACCAGGACATCTACGGCGATGTGGTGTTTCCGCTCCAGCTCACGTGCTTCCTCAGCCGACGGGCGGTGGACTACGAGGGCGGCGACTTCCTGCTGGTCGAGCAGCGGCCCCGCGCGCAGTCGCGCGGCGAGGCCATCACCACCGAGCAGGGCGAGATCGTGATCTTCGCCACCCGCCACCGGCCGGTGCAGAGCGCACGCGGCTGGTACCGCGCCGCCATGCGCCACGGGGTGAGCCGGATCCGGAGCGGGTCGCGCTACACGCTCGGCGTCATCTTTCACGACGCCGCGTGATCGCGACTCCCCGGGCCGCGCCCGCCTATACTGGCCGCCTCATGGCGACCGCGGTGAGACCGAGGTGAGACCGCGCTGAGATGGCCGAGCGCCCGCTCGATCTGATCGTCCGCAACGTGCGGGTCGTCCGACCGCACCGGCCCGAGGTCGAGCGCCTCGACCTCGGCATCAAGGACGGGCGCTTCGCGCGCATCGCGCCGACGATCCCGGTGCACGATGCGCTGCAGGTGTACGACGCGCAGGGCCGCCTCGGGTTCCCCGGCGTGGTCGACGCGCACACCCACGTGGGCATCTACGCGCCGCTGGCCGACGACGCCGTCACGGAGAGCCGGGCGGCGGTGAGCGGTGGCGTCACCACCATGCTCACCTACTTCCGCACCGGCCAGTACTACTTGAATCGCGGCGGCCCCTACGCCGAGTTCTTCCCGGAAGTGCTACGCCTGTCCGAGGGGCGCTATCACTGCGACTACGCCTACCACCTGGCGCCCATCGCCAGCGGTCACGTGGACGAGATGGAGCAGCTGGCGACCCGCCACGGCGTGCCGTCCTTCAAGATCTTCATGTTCTACGGGGGCTATGGGCTGCACGGTCAGGCGGGACAGGACGAGCAGCGACGTTTTTTGTTGATGGGGCCCGACGAGACGTACGACCTGGCACACTTCGAATTCATCATGCGGGCGGCCGGGCGGATCCAGCGGACACACCCGACGCTAGCGCCGTACGTGAGCGTGAGCCTGCACTGCGAGGTCGCCGACATCCTCAATGCCTACACCCGCCTGGTGGCGCAGGACCGCTCGCTGAGCGGGCTGCGCGCGTACAGCGCCGCCCGGCCGCCGCACTCCGAAGGCCTCGCCGTGTGGATCGCCGCGTACCTGGCCAACGAGGCCCAGTGCGCCAACGTGAACCTGCTGCACCTGTCGTCCCGCAAGGCGCTGGAGGCGGCGCTGACCATGGCCGGCGTCTTCCCGCACATCGACTTCAAGCGCGAGATCACGGTCGGCCATCTCCTGCTCGACGTGGACACGCCGGCGGCCAGCTACGCCAAGGTCAACCCGCCGATCCGCCCGCGCGAGGACGTCGAGTTCCTGTGGCGCGCGGTGCTCGACGGGAAGGTCGACTGGATCGTCAGCGATCACGCGTGCTGCTCTCAGGAGGTCAAGGGCGCGGGCCCGGGCGGCCAGGGGGACATCTGGCTGGCCAAGTCCGGCTTCGGCGGCACCGAGTATCTTCTATCGGGCGTCTTCAGCGAGGGAAGCAAGCGGGGGCTGGCGCCGCACCGGATGGCCGAGCTGCTGTCGTTCAACCCGGCGCAACGCTATGGCGTGCTGGACAAGGGCGACATCGCCGTCGGCTACGATGCCGACGTCGCGCTGCTCGACCCTGAGCGGCGCTTCACCGTGCGGGCCGCGGACTCGCCGTCCGGCCAGGGCTACACGCCGTTCGAGGGCCAGGAGCTCACCGGTCAGGTGACGGCGACGTTCCTTCGCGGTCAGCTCGCGTGGGACAACGGTGCCCAGCTCGGGGCCGCGCGCGGCCGCTACATCGCGCGGCCCACCGCCGCTCGCTGAGCCCCTGCGGTCTCAGGGGGCGGGCTGGCGGAGCAGCGCGAGGAACCGCTCGCCGAACGCCTGACTCTTCCACTCGCCCACGCCCTTGACCTCGAGGAATTGCTCAGGCGTGGTGGGGTGGCGCTGGACCATGTCGCGGAGCGAGGCGTCGCTGAAGATCAGGTAGGGCGGCACGCCGCGCTCCTCGGCGATCGTGCGCCGGAGCGATCGGAGCCGCTCGAACAGCAACGGGTCGTGGGCCACCGGCTCGCTGCGGCCGGCCCGCGTGGAGGCGCCGGCCCTCGTCGACTCGGCCGCCGGCGCGAACACCGTGTCGGCGGCGGTCGCCTTCACCGCCCGCGCGCGCGTGAGCGCGGGCGCCGTCTCCTCGCCGCGCAGCACCGCGGCCCCGCGCGCCGTGAGCTTGAGCGTCGGATACTCGTCGTCGGTGCGCTCGAGATATCCGTGGCCGATGAGCTGGTCGATCCAGGCTCGCACCTGTCCCTGCTTGTCGTCTCGCAGGGCACCGTAGCCGGCCAGCCGGTCGTGGCGCAGCTCACCGATGCGCGCCGTCGAGGCGCCGGCCAGCACCGCGGCGACGTGCGCAGCGCCAAACCGCCCGCGCAGCTCGCCCACCGCCGCGAGGACCTTCTGGGTGACCTCGCTGGTGTCGTCACCGGCCACGGTCTCGGCGAGGCACACGTCGCAGGCGCCACAGTTGGCGGTCTCGTAGCTCTGCCCGAAGTACGTCACCAGCGCGCGGTGGCGACAGATGGCCTGCTGGCAGAACGCGTACATCTCGCCGAGCTTGCGCAGCGCCCCCGGCGGCGGCTCGGTCCCCTCGGGCGTCAGGATCGACTTCCAGAGACCGTAGTCGCCGCCGCTCACCAGCAACAGGCACTCGGCTTCCAGCCCGTCGCGGCCGGCCCGGCCGGCCTCCTGCTGGTAGTGCTCGAGCGACTTCGGCATGCCGGTGTGAATGACGTAGCGCACGTTCGAGCGATCGATGCCCATGCCGAAGGCGACGGTGGCGACGACGATGTCCACCCGCTCGTTGATGAACGCGTCCTGGTTGGCGCGGCGCTCCTCGTCGGCGAGCCCGGCGTGGTACCGCAGCGCCTTGAGCCCGCGCCGCGTGAGCGCCGCCGTCAGCTCGTCGACCTCCGAGCGCCGGATGCAGTACACGATGCCGGCTTGCTCGCGGTGCCGGCCGATGGCGGCCAGCACCTGGCCCAGCCGATCGGTCCGTGGACGCACCCGATAGATGAGGTTCGGCCGGTCGAAGGAGCCGACGAGCACCTTGGGATCGCGCAGGCGCAGCTCGGTGACGATGTCGCGTCGCACCTGCGGCGTCGCGGTCGCCGTGTAAGCGTGCACGGCCACACCGGGAAACGCGTCGCGCAGCATCGCAAGCTGCCGGTACTCCGGCCGGAAGTCGTGGCCCCACTGGCTGATGCAGTGCGCCTCGTCGACGGCGAAGAACGCCGGCGCGGCCCGGCCCAGTCGCTGGACGAAGCCGTCCATCACGAGCCGCTCGGGCGCGACGTAGAGCAGTCGCACCATGCCGGCGGCGACCGCGGTCATCACCTCGGCCCGCTCGCGTGGCGTCTGGCTGCTATTGAGATACGCAGCCGGGACGCCGGCCTCGCGCAGGCCGTCCACCTGGTCCTTCATGAGCGCGATCAGCGGCGAGACGACGATGGCCAGGCGGCCGAGGTTGGCGGCCGGCGCCTGGTAGCAGAGCGACTTGCCGCCGCCGGTGGGCAGCACCACGACCGAATCCCGTCCCTGGACGACGCACGCGATAGCTTCTTCCTGCAGCGGCAGGAAACGGTCGTAGCCCCAGACGCGGCGAACGGTCTCGTGCAGGAATTCTGACTGGATGATGGCGCGATCATAGACGACACCGCGGGGCGTGCCTAGTGTGGACATGTTGGAACAGTCGTCTCGTGCGCACCGAGATCGCTCAGATGGCGAGCCCCAGCTGCGCCGGCTCCGGTGGCGGCTCGAGCGGGCGCGCACGGCGATCGGCGATCTCGAAGCGCTCGCGCAGCGCCGCGACGCTCGCCTTGATCGGCTCGGCGACGTCTCGCTCCGCGTAGGCGCCGCGGTACAGACGCTCGTAGAGCGGCAGCAGTGCCGGCCAGTCGCGCGCGAGATTCTCGAGGAAGTGCTCGCGCGTCCCTGGCTGCAGGTGGAGCACGTTGCACCAGACGCCGGTGGCGCCGGCATCGCGCGCCGCCCGCACGACCTCGGCCAGACCGGCTGGATCGTCGGTCAGCCCGGGCAGGATCGGCGCCATGCCAACACCTGCGTCGATCCCCGCGTCGACCAGCATGCGCAGCGCGCGCAACCGCTGGCGCGGCGGCGCGGTGCTCGGCTCTGTGCGCCGCCAGATCTCTGAATCCAGCGTGGGCACCGACAGGCTCACGTGCACCTGGGCCCGCTGTGCGGCAGCCTGCAGCACGTCGATGTCGCGCACGATCATCGGACCGCGGGTGATGACGCCGAACGGCGAGCGCGCCGCCCCCATCACCGCCAGACACTGACGGGTCAGGCGGTAACGCCCCTCCACCGGCTGGTACGGATCGGTCGCCGCGCCCACGGCCACCGTCTCCCGCTGCCACGATGGGCGACGGAGCTCGCGCGCCAGCACCTCCGCCACGTTGATCTTCACGCGGATCGAGCGCCCATACCGGTCGTCCGACGGCCGGTCGGCGCGATGCTCGAAGCCGCGCACGTAGCAGAACGTGCAGCGATGCGCGCACCCCATGTACGGGTTCAGCGACCATCGGAAGGACATGCCCTGCACCCGGTTGAGGGCCGACCGGCAGGGCTCCTCGCGATACTCCGTGGCCATGCGACTACTATACAGAAGTTGACCTGAAAGGCAAGCAGAGGCCACCGGGGGTAACCCAGCGGCCCAGCACGCTATTTCCGCGACGGGCTACCTGCGGGTGGGATCGGAGCTGACCCGGATCAATCGCTTGCCGAAGTTCTCGCCGCGGAGCAGGCCGATGAGGGCGCGGGGTGCGTTCTCGATGCCCTCGACGATGTCCTCCCGGTAGCGCAGCTGGCCCGCTTGCACCCAGCGGCTCGCATCCCGGATGAAGTCCGCGAAACGGTCGGCGTGATCGCTCACGATGAAGCCGCGAACCGTGGCGCGGTTGAAGAGGAT
>Ga0111538_10001696_pt1 | contig 31048 bp, 30 predicted proteins | sample SoiMethybrSBSTD1_FD_79669 | JGI IMG/M metagenome (GOLD analysis project Ga0111538, IMG submission 79669) | Bulk soil microbial communities from a Populus tree surrounding site in Tennessee, USA - Soil MetaG P. TD hybrid SBSTD1 (version 2)... | ecosystem: Environmental > Terrestrial > Soil >... | reverse complement strand
TGGACCTTCATACTCTCAGCCATCGCTTCTTCTGCATAGCGCTGCATGCGGCTATCGATCGTGGTGTAGATCTTCAGGCCTGATTCCCACAAATCAATGTTTTGTTGCTTCGCCCATTGCATGAGATCACTTTGGATGACAGTTCGGAAATACGTTGCTATACCTTCATTTTGATTTTGGACATTGTAGCTGAGCTCAATAGGAAGTTGTCGGATCGAATCGTATTCGCTTTCCGTGATGTAATTCTTGTCATACAACTTCCAAAGGACTTCATTCCTTTTCTTCAATGAGTTTTCAGGGCTTGATACTGGATTGAAGCGAGTAATAGCCTGCAACATTCCAACCAATACGGCAGACTCCTGAATGTTCAAACTATCGGGTGTTTTGTTAAAATACGTTTCGGAAGCGACTTTAATCCCGTATGCATTACTACCAAACCCAGCAGTGTTGAGATACATCGCAATGATCTCTTCTTTCGTAAAGTTTTTCTCAAGCTGAACGGAAATGATCCACTCCTTTGTCTTGCTTATTACTAGCTTTATTGGTCCTCCTAGTCTTGTAAGTGTTCCATCTAGATCCCCGCCCCTTGTACTAAACAAGTTCTTGGCAAGCTGCTGAGTGATCGTGCTTCCTCCTCCCTTTGCGCCTGAATTAAAAGTCAACACACCATACAACACCCTGAGATATGCTTTGAAGTCCAATCCTGAGTGACTGTAGAAGCGATGATCTTCGGACAGCAACAAGGTATTGACAAGATCAGGTGATAGTTGTTGGTAGGTAACCTGACTTCGATTGTAGCGGAAATAGCGGCCGAGGGACACACCATCTGCAGAAATGAGCTCCGACGACAAGTCGTTCTCGGGGTTTTCTATTGCTCTCAGGCTGGGCATACCGCCGAATAGACCGAACAGGTCACTGCTCACAGACAATACATATATCGGGAAACCGATAATAAAGCAGGCAAAGAGAATCCAGAGCGTCTTAGTAGCCTTTTTCAGCCACGGGTTTCGAATAAGCAGTACGCTATTAGTCTTCCGTCGGATAGTTTTTTTCAAAGAATTGGAGGTATTCATCAAGACCTTTTGTTCGGTAAAAGATATCGAAATTGTCTTTGGTTATTACAAAACATTGGAACTTATGGTTCCTTAACTCGTTGAGTGTCGGGAGCTTTTCGCTAAACGTTTTTGCATATTCCAGTGCAGAACTCACCCTCGGCAGTTCGTCAACAAGCGTAAGGCTATAGATGTCATCGAGCAGTAGATTACTGGTCTTAAGCTTGAGATCTTTGAAGTTGTCGCGATTGAATTGTTCCAATACGACAGAGGCAACCGATGTCATGTCTTCATCTTTGCGATACACCATCACAAAGTAATGAGGCTCTTCCAAAGAGCGGATGTATTGAATTCCTTTTTGCTGTTCTTGTTTTAACTGATAGCTGCGTGAAGTTTCTAACAACTTTTTAGCATAGGCGGCGGCCTCGGTTTCAGGATAATTCTTAGTCAGCTCGTCAAGGAGATATTGGTATTTGGCTACATCTTCCGTCTCTCCAACAATGAGTATCTTCAGCAATTCGATTGAAGGAGTGAATGTGGTCTGTCCAAGATCCGATGCCTGAGATAATACTTCAGAGGAAGCCGTATAGTCACCCACCCCAAAATATTCATAAGCGGTTTTATAAAGCTCCTTCTGTTTTTCAACGGCCAGGCTGGACTGTTTAAGGAAGTCTGGATTTTCCAGGATCTTTGCAAAAGTCGAACCGGGATGTTTTTGCTTTAAAAGAGCAGCATAGCTTTCCGATTTATCCGGGTCGGTCTCCTTGTAGATGAGATATAACTTGTAAAGGATCTCAGGTTCATACTCGGATTGTGGGAACCTTTCGAGTAACTTATTGTAGGAAGCAATGGCGTTGTCTTTTTCCTGCAGTTTGAAGTAATAGATGTCACCCAAGTTGAAGTAAGCGTCTTCGATCTTCTTTAGCCCTTCCATTTTCTGTTCATCAGTTTTTGGAATTTGTTTGCTGATACGCATATACTCTGCTGCTGCAAGGTCCGCCGGTGGAGGAGCTGCCTTTTCCTCCTGGGCTTGCTTTGGTGCCTCTGTGCCAGTTGTGTTCCGACTAACTACCGCTGTCGACGCTGATCGGAGCGATCGTCGCCAGTTGTCTTCCAATGGAATATCTCCCCAAATTCGTCTGAATTCTGTTTGACCCAAAGCCATAGCCGAGGGGTTGCCAAAATACCAATCAGCTGTCTCGTCTGTTAACCCGCCGTCCCCCGTATTGAAAACATTGGTGTTCTCCGACACGATTTCAACGCGCTTAAACAAGCCCCTTTTTTTCTTGCCGGCATTCTTCTCGGCGAGTAGCTTCTTCGCTTCAAACGTCGAATCGATCATCGTTCTCAACTGTGCTGAATCGAGAGTTGATAATACCAGAAGGCTGTCCTGCCATTTAATTGTATTGAGATTCTTTACAAAGTCGTTGAGCACTTCATGCCTTTCCTTGATGGCGGCATAACCTTCATAATCCTGCGGTAGTGCGCTTGTAGCGCTATCGTAGTACCGTTGTGACAGCTCATACTTGCGCAACGTATCGTAGTAGATTTCACCGAGTCTTAAGTAAGCTTCTCCATCGATCCGCTTGTTGCTACCTTCTCGTACAGACTTGTTAAAATTTGCGATTGCATCTTTAAGGTTTTTTTGTTTAAGTTCAAACAATCCTAGTTCGTAATAGATCTTATCCTTAAACTCTTTGTTCTTGCTATCTTTCAAAAGTTTCTTAAATGACTTCAGTGCAGCATTCACACTCTTGCTGCGCGATATCTCGGTAACTTGAGCCAGGTACAATCGCGCATAAAAATCAACTTCGTATTCTGGATTGGTTGATAGGCACTTCCGGTAATAGTTATACGCTTCTGATTCGAATCCCAGCTTTTGATAAACCTGACCGATGATGAAGTAGATCCTGCCTGGTCGATCCTTTTTTGTGAGCATAGGAGCAACCTCAGTAAGATTTCGGACCACGTTATCGTAATCAGCCTGTTCCTGATAAAAGTATGCTTTCTCCAACAACAGGTTCTTCTTGTTGGTCTTGCTAAGCTTTTCCTTTTGAACAAAATCTATTGCTGCCTGCCCATTGTTGTATTCAGCATGTTCGGTGAAAGTTCTGATCAATTGAATGATTGCAGCATGCCGGGCATCGGGATCTTTACTCTTCGTATTAACATATTTGAGGGTCTGCACGGCATTCCCCCAGTCCAGGCTGTAGAGCCTCGCCTTTCCAACAAGAATATAAGAATCGTCTACCCACTTGCTGTTCGGATGGCGCTGAATTGCCAGCGAAGCCATTTTGATCGCTTCCTGTATCTCCTTGTCATAACTCTTTGCAAGCGTTGAGTCGATTTGGGGATAAATGCGCAGTATCTTACTGTAGTCGTCCGTTAAACTCGACCAAATGGTTTTTTCGATCTTTTGAATCTCGTCGCGTGCATAGTAATATCCATTGTAATGTGCCGTTGTATTGTGAAATGCCTTGCTTGTCCATGAGTCTCTTTCCGGCGAACACGCCTCTAACGCGAGAATTGCAAGTATGATTAGTATGGTACTAAAAGACCCTCTCAAGGTATTTTATTTGTGATCCTAAAACGCAAAAAAGGCAAATTCCATATTATAATAGGCTGGAATATCTAATTTTGTGCAAAGAAGCGGAATATTTTGAAACCCAAAAAGACATTATCAAACTGGTTGACGACCCGGTACCAACTTATTATCCGCAACGAAGAGAACTTCGCTGAAAAAACCAGCATGGGGTTTACTTACTCTAAAGTAATCCTTTTTTCAGTCATTTTGTTTACCGGTCTTTTTGTCCTCAGCATGTTCATGTCGAAAACAATACTTGCAAAATGGTTCGACCCTAAGCATGAGCAAATGGTTCTTAATCAACAATTGTTTGAGCTTGCCCAAAAGGTTGATTCGTTAGGGTTGGAAGTTGATCGTAAAGATCAGTTTATTGCTAACTTTCAGCGCGTGTTGAGTGGAGATACAAGCAATTTTCAAGATCCTGCTGAAACATTGAAAGGCGAACATCAACCCTTGAAAGTAGCGGATCTTAAAGTTACACCTACCGATTCTGTCTTCAGAAAGGATTTTGAACAATCAGACATGGCGTTGATCTCGCTCAACACTAAATACCGCGAAATACAGGAGACATTTTTCTATTCTCCCATCACTGGATTTATTTCCGATCAGTATGATGTGAAGAAAGGACACCTTGGTGTCGATGTAGTAGCAAAAGTCAACGAACCAATTAAATGTATTGCTGATGGCACTGTTGTATTTTCATCCTGGACTCAGGACTCAGGATACGTTATCATGGTACAGCATCGAGGGAATTTGATATCAGCATATAAGCATAATGCCCAACTCTTGAAAAAAGTTGGTACCTTTGTCAACGGTGGAGAGATTATCTCTATTGTTGGTAACAGTGGAGAACTCACGAACGGCCCACACCTTCATTTTGAATTGTGGTATAACGGGAACTCTCTCAACCCTGAAGAATTTGTCACTTTTTAAACCAGAATGTCATGCTAACTTCGAAAGAACAAAAACGCGCAGCCGAAGAGATTAGCAACTCAAGCAACAACATCGGCAAGGGCACTCACCTTGAAGGGAATATTGAAACCTACGGCAATATTCGCATCGAAGGAAAGATCACGGGAAATGTGAAATCAAAATCTAAAGTAGCGCTGGGAAATTCTTCGCAAGTGCAAGGAAATATCGTCGCGCAGAATGCGGATATCGAAGGAGAAGTAAAGGGAAAGATAGAAATCTCTGAGCTTCTTGTTTTGAAAGCCACCGCAGTCGTCAATGGTGATATTATTACGGGAAAGATGGTTGTTGAATCCGGAGCAGTTTTCACCGGCACCTGCAAAATGGGTGCTGTGATTAAAGACATCAAAATCGGAGACAATGGCGGACTCAACAGAGCCATCCCACAACAAGAAGTTAAAAACCTCTAATAGCTATCTAAAGTACAGTAGCCTCGGATTACAGTTGCTGGCAGCTATTGGTTTTTTTGGATGGCTGGGCTATGAATTGGACCAGTACCTGAAAATCAAGTTTCCTGCATTTACCCTCTTATTTGGATTCGCAGCGTTTGGAGGGATGATGTACCAGGTCTATCGGTCGATTAATAAAAATCCATGATTCGCTTCCTCGTGGTGTTGTTGGTTGCTGCGATAACAACTGCGGGGCTTACAATTCTTGCGAAACATTTATCATGGATCGACAGTCTCCCTTCCTTTTTCTATCAGACAATTTTATTTCTGACGTTTGCGACTTTCGTAGTCTTTCGGTATTTGTACAGGATTGAAAAGCCCGATTTTTTTGTACGTCTTTACCTTCTGACTGTGGCTCTCAAGTTTGTGGCTTACGGGGCGTTCAACTTGATCGTAATACTTGAGGACCGGAACGGAGCTCCTCAAAATGTTGCCTTTTTTATGCTCGTTTATTTCCTGTTTACGCTCCTCGAAGTAGTGTTTTTATATCGCAAAATTTCGCGCTCAGAAAGGCCTTAAATCGAGGCCAAAATTTCTCCAAAAGATTTTTTTCTGGACCATTAATTAATACCTTTGCGCTCGTATTCAAAAACCTTGAAATTAGCCCTGAATGAGCATATTTTTGAGCCGCACCAAGCATATTTCTGCCCTTTTTATTCTATTGCTTTCCCTTGTGTCCGTGGCGGCGGTTGCCTTTCAGAAAGGTCATGGAGAGCAGGCTGAAACGGCTGAAAAATCCGACCTAAATGTTAGCGATCTAATCCTTCACCATGTGGTCGATGACCATGTATGGCATCTGTGGGACCATGGCGGTACAATCTACCTTCCTATAATCGTCTATTCCTCCGAAAAAGGTCTTGAAGTATTCTCCTCACGCAACTTTTATGATGAGCACCACAACACGGTAGAATACAATGGATATAAGCTGGATCACAACCACATCTATTTGTCCGAATCCGGGAAAGCTGTGCTGGACCTTTCGATCACCAAAAATGTGGCTATGTTGTTTATTAATGCCACCCTGCTGGTTCTTGTTTTTTCATCCGTAGCAAAAGCCTATAAGAAGAATAATGGAAAGGCCCCCAAAGGCCTGCAATCCTTTTTAGAGCCTGTAATTGTATTTGTCCGCGATGAGGTCGTTAAGCCAAGCATAGGTCACCACTATGAGAAGTACATGCCGTACATGCTTACGCTTTTCTTTTTTATTCTATTTGGTAATCTCCTTGGATTGTTGCCTGGTGCTGGAAACCTGACCGGGAACATCGCCGTGACATTAACGCTGGCTGTATTGACGTTTATCATTACGAATGTAAAAGGTAACAAAGGCTATTGGTCACACATTTTCTGGACTCCAGGAGTACCGTGGTGGTTGAGACCGGTGATGTTACCGGTAGAAATCATCGGGATATTTACAAAGCCGTTTGCACTCACGATTCGTCTCTTTGTTGCTATCACGGCTGGTCATATTGTATTGCTTAGCCTTATCAGCCTCGCCTTTATCTTTCAGCGTGTTAGTGTGGGTCTTGTTTCGAGTTTAATCGTGCTCTTTATAAATCTTATAGAATTATTGGTCGCTGGTATCCAGGCCTATGTGTTTACACTGTTCTCATCATTGTACATAGGAATGGCTACTGCCGAAGACGAGCATCACTAAAGACGGATTAAAGATATCCCGGGTTGACTTGTCAGGTCGGGTTTGTTTCACTTAAATATTTATAGTTATGTTATTAACAGTTTTATTGGACATCAGCTATGCGATCATGGGCGCTGGCATCGGTGCAGGTCTGGCAGCAATTGGCGCTGGAATCGGTATCGGCCGCATTGGTGGCTCAGCGATGGAAGGGATGGCTCGTCAACCTGAAGCTTCTGGGAAGATTCAGGGGGCGATGCTGATCATTGCAGCTCTTATCGAAGTTGCTGCACTTTTCGCGCTGGTTATTTGCTTGCTGATTTCACTCATTCCGCCGACGGCGTAAGAGTTTTTAAAGGACTTGCCTTAGGCAATTGGCCGGGCAAGTTCTTCAAAATTTAATTGAATCAATTTGATAAACTGATATATGGAACTTCTGACACCTGGTACAGGACTTATAATATGGCAGACATTTGTGTTTCTGCTCCTCGTCTTCTTGTTGGGAAAGCTAGCATGGAAACCAATCCTCGGCTCTTTGAAAGAAAGAGAAAAGTCTATCCAGGAGGCGTTGGATACCGCTGAAAGTGCGCGCCAAGAATTATCTAAGCTCAAGGCCGATAACGAAAGCCTATTAAGGCAGGCCCGCGACGAGAGAGACAAGTTGCTTCGCGAAGCACGTGAAGCGTCGAACCGTTTGAAAGATGAAGCGCAGGCAGAAGCCAAGAAGGCAGCGGATAAAATCATCGACGATGCCCGTACAACTATTGGTATCGAAAAGCAGGCCGCTCTTAAAGAGATTAGGATCCAGGTTGCAACGTTCTCGCTTGAAGTTGCTGAAAGGCTGTTAAAGGAAAAGCTCTCAAACGATAAGGCACAGAAGGAGTTGGTTCAGAAATACGTTAACGACATTAAAGTAAATTAATAGATGACCGACTCACGTGCAGCATCGCGATATGTCAAGTCACTGCTAAGCCTTGCAGTAGAGAAGAATGCGTTGGAGGAAGTCCATAGCGATATGCTTATGTTTTCGAAAGTAGTTGATGATAACAGGGCATTTCAGCTGTTGCTGAAAAATCCTATTATCAAACACGAAAAGAAAAGAGACATTTTGCAAAAGGTGTTTTCAGGTAGAGTTCATCCTTTGACGATGTCAATATTCGATATCCTTACGCGCAAAAATCGCGAACCCCTTTTGCCCACTATTGCCAAGGAATTTCACACGGCTTATAACCTGCACAAGGGAATTGGTAAAGCGACAATCACAACTGCAGTCCCTCTTGATGCAGAGCTTCGTAACGAATTTGAAAACATCACCAAGAAGCTGAGCGAGAAAGACAAAGTGGAACTCATCGAGAAGGTCGACAAAGACATGATTGGTGGTTTTGTGTTGAGTGTGGGTGATAAGCAGATCGACGCATCGATCAAGAATAAATTAAGGGCCTTAAAAGTTGAGTTTAGTCATAATCCATATATAAAAGAATTTTAATCTCTAAAGAATCATGGCAGAGATCAGACCAGAAGAAGTATCAGCAATTTTACGTGAGCAACTTTCACAATCGCGTACAGAGGCACAGTTGGAGGAAGTGGGAACAGTGCTTACTGTAGGTGACGGAGTAGCGCGCATCTACGGACTTACACAAGCCCAGTCAGGCGAGTTGATCGAGTTCGAGTCGGGGCTGAGAGCATTAGTGCTGAACCTTGAAGAAGATAACGTAGGAGCTGTATTATTTGGCGAATCAAAAGGAATCAAAGAAGGTGATACTGTTAAACGCACAGGTAAGATCGCGTCAGTAGAAGTTGGAGATGGAATGCTTGGAAGGGTTGTAGATACACTTGGTCAACCTATAGATGGTAAGGGACCATTAACAGGCAAGCTTTATGAGATGCCGTTAGAGCGCAAAGCGCCTGGCGTTATCTTTCGTCAGCCTGTAAATGAACCGTTGCAGACAGGTATTAAGGCGATCGATTCAATGATCCCAATCGGTCGCGGACAACGTGAGTTGATAATCGGCGACCGTCAGACTGGTAAAACAGCAGTCGCCTTGGATACAATTGTGAATCAAAAAGAGTTTTACGACAAGGGTGAACCGGTCTATTGCATCTATGTGGCTATTGGTCAGAAGGCATCGACAGTTGCGAACGTGTCTTCAGCTTTAGAAAAGGCGGGTGCATTGTCATATACAGTTATAGTTTCGGCTTCAGCTGCTGATCCTGCTCCGATGCAGTTCTTTGCTCCATTTACTGGTGCGGCAATTGGCGAATTTTTCCGCGATACCGGAAGACCAGCGCTCGTTATTTATGATGACCTGTCTAAACAGGCGGTTTCATACAGAGAAGTATCATTGCTTTTGAGAAGACCTCCGGGACGTGAAGCATACCCTGGAGATGTATTCTATCTGCACTCGAGACTTCTTGAACGCGCTGCAAAAATCATCAACAACGATGGTATTGCACAGAATATGAATGACCTTCCTCCTTCTATTAAGCACATGGTAAAGGGTGGAGGTTCTCTGACAGCTCTTCCGATCATCGAAACACAAGCAGGTGACGTGTCAGCATATATACCGACCAACGTGATTTCCATTACGGATGGTCAGATATTCCTTGAGACAAACCTTTTCAACGCGGGTATCCGTCCAGCGATTAACGTAGGTATTTCCGTATCTCGCGTAGGTGGATCGGCTCAGATCAAATCAATGAAAAAGGTAGCCGGAACATTGAAGCTTGACCAAGCTCAGTTCCGCGAGCTTGAAGCGTTTGCCAAGTTTGGTTCGGACCTCGATGCAGCGACAAAACTTACTATTGAACGAGGAAGAAGGAATACAGAGATCCTCAAACAGGATCAGTATGCACCAGTCCCAGTGGAGGAGCAGGTTGCAATTATTACTGCGTCCACTCGCGGATTTATGGATAAGGTGCCTGTGGTTAAGGTGAGACAATTTGAAAAAGAGTTCCTCGATCTGATGCGTGCTACACATCGCGGCGTGTTGAATAATTTGCGTGCGGGAAAGTTTGAGGACAACGATATTGATGTAATCAAAAAGACTGCTACGGAGTTGGCGTCAAAGTATGCAGTTTGAGTTTAGCGCGTAGTTAAAGTATGGCCAATCTAAAAGAAGTAAAGAACCGCATCGTTTCTGTTGTAAGCACGCAACAGATCACGAAAGCCATGAAAATGGTTGCTGCAGCCAAATTGCGTAAAGCCCAGGATAAGATCACCCAAATGCGGCCTTATGCATTAAAACTTGATGCAATATTGAAAAATCTGTCCTCAGCCCAAATGTCGGGTGATACTGACAACTGGTATAGCCAGGTAAGGGAGGAAAAAAAGATCTTGATTGTTGCCATCAGTTCTGACCGCGGATTATGCGGTTCATTTAATAGCTCTGTGTTCAAGGGTGTGTTACGCCTCATCCAGGAGGAATACAGCGAACAGTCCAACAAAGGGAACGTAACAGTACTTTCGATAGGTAAAAAGCCGGCAGAGTATTTTTCAAAACGCAAGTTCGATGTGGTGAACCAGTATGCCACGATCTTTGGTCATCTTTCTTTTCAGGAAGTATCTGCCGCTGCTGACTACATTATGAATGCTTTCCGCGCTGGAAAATTTGATAAGGTAGAGATAGTATACAATGAGTTTAAAAACATTGCTACGCAAATCCTTAGAACGCAACAGTTTCTCCCTGTGGTCTTTGAAGAGAGCACAAAAGCACCCTCAAACCCGATCGATTATATATATCAGCCGGGACAGGATGAAATCATTACTCAGCTGATCCCTGCCTCACTTAAGGTGAAGCTTTACAAGTCCATTCTAGATTCAAATGCTGCTGAACACGGCGCGCGAATGACAGCAATGGACAAAGCTACCGAGAATGCAGGTGAACTTCTTAAAGAATTGCGCCTGAGTTACAACCGAACAAGGCAGGCAGCTATTACCAAGGAAATTCTTGAAATTGTCGGTGGAGCAGAAGCTCTTAAGTCAGCTTAATTTCTTAAAAGCATAAATTTGAAGTTTCTTGACGATCTCGGGAAACTTTTTTTATGTCCGCTCTTGTACGCGCATATCGGCTGTTTAACATCTTAAGCCTCGACGTAGTCGCCGGGGCTGTTGTAAGCGCACTTTTTTTTGCCCGCGTATTCAACGTCGAGGTGCGCTTAGTTGGCTTGATTGCCCTTGGCCTGACAGTTTGGATTATATATACAGCCGATCATCTACGAGATGCGATTAAGATCGTGGGTGAGGCATCAACGGAAAGACATCGCTTTCATCAAGTACATTATAGAACATTGATGTTCCTTACCATCATTGCCTTGAGCTTAAATGTAGTAGCCATCCTTTTCCTCAAGCCACAAGTTCTGGAATGGGGTGTGGTCCTTTCATTCGTGGTCTTTGCATACATGGTCGCGCAAGGGTCTCTAAAATTTCTAAAAGAGATCTTCATTGCGATCTTGTACACCTGCGGCGTATTGTTGCTTTCTGTTCCGGTTACAAGCGTAAAACTGAGTCCAGTACATCATATGCTGATCATCCAGTTCGGGGTTACGGCTTTGGCTAACCTGATCATGTTTTCGTGGTTTGATCGAGAATTCGATCAACAGGATAAAAGACATTCTTTTGTAACGAAGACAGGAGAACAGGTCACAAGGATGGTCATATGGTTTTTGCTGATCTTGCAGCCGATCATGACATTGATCCAATGGATAACAGATGGGACTCTTTTAATTCCTTCGTTGATTGTCGGATGTATGGGAGTATGCCTGCTTCTGATCTTTATCTATCGGGTACAATTACAAAGAAATGATTACTATCGCGTGTTGGGGGATGCGGTATTTTTTCTCCCGGCAACATATCTCTTGTTACAATGATAAATGGCACAGGGATTTGATCGGATAGCGCCATATTACGACTTTCTTGCCCGGCTTGTATTCGGTAAGACCATCAGGCGCTGCCAGTTAGAATACCTCGATAATATTCTGCCAGGCGCCAACGTGTTAATACTCGGTGGAGGTACGGGATGGATTCTCTCTGAACTATTCAAAGTAAATCCTACTTGTAGAGTATGGTATGTTGAAGCCTCGATCAAGATGCTGGAAAAAGCCAAGACCAGGAAGGAGGTTTCGCCTTCTTCTCAAGTCTTCTTTCTTCATGGTACTGAAAGAAATCTACAGCAAATCGGCGACGTGCGATTCGATGCCGTGATTGCAAATTTTTATTTTGATCTTTTCACATCGACGTCTTTGCGTGCTGTACTTGAGAATATCAAACGTTCGATCAATCCAGGCAGCAAACTGTTGGTGTCTGAGTTTGTCGAAGGACCGCGATCGCAGCGATTATTGCTTTTCGTAATGTATCAATTCTTCAGATGGACGTGTTCCTTGGAAGCGTCACGGTTGCCGGACTGGCAGCACGAACTCACGAGGCATAGATTCACAGAACGCCACACAAAAGCGTTCTGTAATGGATTCATAAAAAGTTCTTTGTATGTTTTTGGCTGACAAAATTTGACTGGGCTATCATGATGTCTTTGCCAAGTTGTTGAACCAACTCAGCTTTTTCTTCCATGAGTCTAATGATCTTTCTCAGGTAGTCAATTTCTTTTCTTGACAATTCCAACTGTTTTTGGACGTCATCTGTTTCTGTTCTAAGTGCACGGATCTTTTCGTCCACCTCTTCAGGCTGCGCTACATAGTATTGAAAGAAATTGTGGTGCAGGACTTGGGAGATTTTGAGTAAGAGCCCAGTATCCACATGCCTTTTCTTGAAGATCCGATAAACGTTTTGACGCACCGTTCCGAGTTCGTCTGCGAAATCGGTGAGTTTCATGTTACGGTCGTCAAAGATCGCTTTGATTTTTTGGCCTATCTCTACGGTTTCCATATGCACGTCTACGTAAAATAATAGTTTACGTTTTGGTTCTTATCGTTTCCTAATGTAACTTAATTTTTTACACTTTCAGCCGCGAGGGGTCAGATTTTCGTAGTACGGGCCATGAACAGCCTCCAATTGACAGAAACGCACGAGAGCATGGTAAAACCCTTTTTCAAGGATGAGTACGCGACGGTCGAGCTTGACGATACCATACCCTGCGTCAAACTAACGTTGAACGGTATTCCGCGTTACAGCGAACACTATCAATTTGTTCAGACCAGGCGGCTACAATTGATGCATGAACAAATAAGGAACTATCCAAAATTGCACATGCTCACTGACAGTAGGACCGCCGGACCAGTGCTGGATGAAGACGTTGAACATTTTAAGAGCAAGGTGATGCCAGAGATGGAAAAGGCTGGAGTCCGTTACCTGGCTATAGTAATGCCGAAGAGCAAGTTCACACAACTAACGATTAAGGAGATGACGGAGCACACCCAGGTAATAAAGGTCCAATACTTCGAGTCGATGCGGGAGGCCAGACATTGGCTTCGAAAAATGACAGTGCTCTAACACTCCTCTGGCAGTCGGTTTGCCCACCCTGTCTTCATTTCCAAATAAAATTCAGGAGCGCTCAGCCCTCCTTGATTTATTTCGTTTTTTTGGAATATGTCCAAATTACGTGTTGCAACTATGACGTTTCGCAATCAGTCAGTGTGTGAAAAGGCATTCTCACTGCTTGTTTTATTATCCTTATAAACTATCTTTCGGAATTCAGAAGAGCAACCATTCACAAAAAAGGCCCTGTTTGGTGTACAACGTTAGTCTTGCTTTCCGGTAAATATGCAGGAGCTTATTAGGCATTTGCCAGCAGTTATTTATGAGTATTCCATTCATCCCGACGGGACGCGGCGTTTCGACTTTATAAGCGATGCATGCAATTCGATTCTTGGACTTAAGTCATCTGACATAATGCGAGATGCTACGCTGATGGACAACATTGTTCATCAGGAGGACGTGGCGGATTTAGCAGCTACCTCGGCGCGTGCCGAACAGGCCGGCTCCGAATGGAACTGGCAGGGCCGAATGATGGTAAAGGGTAGAGTAAAGTGGGTTGAGATACGCTCTAATCATACGCTGAATGCGGACGGCAGCGTCGTTCGGCGCGGAATAATACAGGATATAACTGAGCGAAAGGAGACTACAAAAGAAAGCGAGTTACGGTACCAGGCTTTGGTTGAGAGGCTACCCATCGGCGTGGCTATTTACCGACGGGGAAAACTTCTGTTTGCGAATACTCAGGCGCATTTAATACTAGGGGCTGATAAATCGCAGAATTTGATTGGTACAGATGTTCTGAATTTTGTCGAACCGGAGCACCATCAACGAATAATCCGCCGCATGAAGGAAGTGGCCGAAGGGTTGCCTGGTGCCATGGTGGAACAGAAGTACATACGGTTGGATGGGACGCTGGTCGACGTGGAAACGATGGCCTTTCCATACAACTATCGGGGAGATGCTTGCGTGCAGATCATTTTCAGAGATGTTACCGAGCGAAAACAAACCGAGGCACATATCAGAAAAAATGAGGCGCTGTTAGCCCAACTGTTTATAAATGTGCCAATGGCCGTTGTGCTGCTTAACGAATTCGGAAAAGTGGAACAGGTAAACAAAGGCTTTGAAGAAATGTTCGGATACACTCTCGCCGAACTCAGAGGAAGAAGCATCAACGATTTTATCGTACCAGACGAACTGACGCATGAAGGTGTTGATCTCAATAATCTTATTGCCAGCCATCGAGTCGTAAGTATTGAAACGATACGAAGGCATCGAAATGGAACGATTGTCAACGTCATTCTTTACGGAATGCCGGTTATGCTCGATAATCAAACCATTGGTATATACGGTGTCTATGTAGACATTACGCAACGAAAGCGTGTTGAAGAAGAGTTAAAGGTCCGTAATACCGAACTTGATAATTTCGTTTATAAAGTATCTCATGATCTAAGAGCGCCTCTGTCGTCAATTCTCGGACTTGTCAACCTTGCAAAACTTCCTGGTAACACTGACAATCCAATGGACTACATTGATATCATCGGGTCGAAGGTTGAACACCTTGATCATTTTATTGGCGATGTATTGAGCCATTCCAAGAATCTCAAGATCGATCTCACTGTGGCAAAGGTTGACTTTAATCAAATTATCGATCAGACATTTAACGACCTGAATTACCTGGAGGGTGCGAAAGGTATCAGCCGGATGATAAAAGTTGATGGAATTGAGTTCTACAGTGACCCTTGGCGCATTGCTGAGATCTTGAGGAATCTGATATCCAATGCGATTAAGTATAGGAAGTTGGACCAGGTTGCGTCAGAGATTGGCGTCAAGATCAGCGTCGATCACTTGCGCGCAGAAATCGCATTTTCAGACAATGGTATTGGTATCGATGAAAAGAATCTTGCCAGAGTATTCGAAATGTTTTATCGCGCCACAGAACAGTCAGATGGATCCGGAATCGGATTGTACATTGTAAAGAATGCAGTTGACAAACTTGGGGGCCAGATATCAGTAGCCAGCCGGTTAGGTCAGGGAACGAGATTCAATATCATCCTTCCAAACAAAATCAATAGCATTGTTAGCAGGATGCCTTCCTCAATTGGAGTTGAAGAGCAATGAAAGTCGTAACAGTTGTTTCAAAACAACAGGAGCGGGAATTTCTGATGCTGCCCGTCAGGCTTTATAAAAATGAGCCCCATTGGATCAGGCCGCTTGACAAGGATATCATTGCTGTCTTTGATAAGCAAAAGAACAAAACTTTCCGCCACGGTGAATGCGAGCGTTGGCTGCTGCTTGACAGCAACGAAGAAGTTATCGGACGCGTTGCCGCTTTTGTGAACCAAAGGACGGTAATGAAAGGAAACGATCAACCCACGGGCGGAATAGGTTTCTTTGAATGCATCAATGACAAAAAATCAGCCTTTATGCTGCTCGACCAGTGCCGTCAATGGTTGAGCTCGAAAGGAATGGAAGCGATGGATGGCCCCATTAATTTTGGAAACCGGGACCGTTGGTGGGGGTTGCTTATAGATGGTTTCGATAAGGATCCGAATTATCAATGCAACTACAACTTTTCCTACTATAAAAACTTCTTTGAAGAGTATGGCTTTCAAGTTTATTTCTATCAGCTAACCTTTCGTCGCTCCATTAAAGGTCCTCTTTCTCCCAAGTTGTGGGCAAAAGCCGAAATGATTGCAAAGGATCCGAACTACGAAATCCGTGTCTTGCGCGGTGACGAAATAAGCAAATTGCCTGAATATATTCTTAAGGTGTATAATAAAGCGTGGGCCAATCGATATGAAAACCCCGAATTGTCGATGACGCAGGCTGAGCTTATTGTAAAACAAATGAAACCGATATTGGACCGTCGACTGCTCTATTTTGGATTCTATAAAGGTGAACCCGTGAGCTTCTTTCTTTCTCTGCCAGAGATCAATCAGATATTTAAGTATGTTAACGGAAGGCTGGACCTTATTGGTAAGATCAAATTTCTTTGGCACACGCTGATGAAAACAAACCGGAAGGCTTTCGGAATTCTGTTTGGCGTGGTGCCCGAACATCAGGCGAAAGGTTTAGACGGAGCGATGGTTCTGGAGTCGCGTCGTGTTTTACAGGACGAATACAAGAGGTATGACGAATACGAAATGAACTGGATCGGAGACTTCAATCCAAAGATGATCAACGTAGTCGAGCAGGTTGGAGGAGTAGTGAATAAGAAACATGCGACCTATCGCAAATTGTTTGACGAGACAAAACCGTTCAAACGAGCGCCAATTCTTAATTAGTAAACTTTATTCCGCTAAGCAGAAACAAAAGTTTGATCATCCTGTTTTTACGGGGTGTCCGATCATTTTGTCGGAATCCCAGAATAATTAATTTTAGCCTCGAACCAAAGGTTTATGACAGAGAAGACGGGAATACTACTTATTAACCTGGGCACACCCGATAGTCCTTCGGTGTCGGATGTCCGTTCTTACCTGTCGCAGTTCCTGAATGATCCCCGTGTAATTGACATTCCCTGGGTAGCCAGAAAGTTTCTGGTTAATGTGATCATCGTTCCGTTTCGTGCGCCGAAGTCGGCAGCAGTGTATCAAAAGCTCTGGACAAAAGATGGATCACCTCTGCTGCTTTACAGCAAGAAAGTCAAGAGTTTGTTGCAAACCGAGTTGGGTGAAAGTTTTGGGGTTCACCTGGCTATGCGTTATAAAAATCCTTCGATTCCCAGTGTGTTGGAGGATATGAGGATGAGGAACTATAAAAAGATAATCGTTGTACCAATGTTTCCCCAATATGCATCTGCGTCAACAGGATCTGCACATGATGAAGTTATGCGCATAGTTCGGCAGTGGTGGGTAATTCCGGAGATCCGATTCGTCAATCAGTATTATTCACATCCAGCATTCATTGACGCATTTGTTGAACGAGGCAAACAGTATGATCACAAATCGTATGATCATGTTTTGTTTTCCTATCATGGCTTACCTGAAAGACAGGTTGAAAAGGTTCATCTCAATGGAACATGTGCTGACAATGATTGCGTGAATTCCATCAACGAAGAAAATAAGTACTGTTATCGGGCAACATGTTACGCGACGACCAGGCTGCTCGCACAGCGATTAGCGATCCCTAAGGAAAAGTATACGGTTTGCTTTCAATCCCGGCTCGATCAGAAATGGCTTCATCCGTTTTCCGATAAAGTCGTGGAAGAATGTGCCCGCAAGGGAATGAAGAGAATTCTCGTGTTCTCCCCGGCTTTTACAGCAGATTGTCTTGAAACCATAATTGAAATAGGGGATGAATACCAGCACTTGTTCAAACAGAATGGCGGTGAAAAAGTACAGTTGGTGGAAAGTCTTAATGACCACCCATTATGGATAAAGTGCCTGAAAGAACTTGTGCTCGAATGTTAGGCGGCGGGTCCAATGCTCGATATCTTCGATAGTCGTTTCATTATGTCCTGCTTGTATAATGGACCAACCGGCAATTCGGCTTTTTGCACAAACACTGAATGGTGATTATAGGAGTCTACTTTTCGGAGGGCAACGATAAATGAGCGGTGTATCCTAACAAATTCATTTTCCGGCAACATCTCCTCCAACGCGGTAATGGTTTGTTTTGTGATGATCTGTTGGTCCTTCACGAATATGCGAACATAATCCTTAAGGCTTTCGATGTAACGAATATCGTCGATCATCACCTTAACCATTTTACGATCTGCTCTCACATAAAGAAAACGGTCTGTGGAACTTGCAGAAAAATTTGTGCTTGGTGGAGGTGTCCGTTGTTCGAGGTCCAACACTTTGTGAACTGCCCTGAGAAAGCGATCAAAAGAGTAGGGCTTCAGTAAGTAATCTACGGCACCCAATTCAAATCCTTCAACAGCATAGTCACGATAGGCTGTAGTGAAAATCACCTTTGGCGCGTGAGGCAAACTCCTTAAAAGTTCGGTTCCAAGAAGCCGAGGCATTTGAACGTCCAGAAATATCAAGTCCACTCGATGCTGTTGAAGGTATTCAAACGCCGCCATTGCATGATGGCATTCCTTGACCACCTCTAACAATGGCGTCTCACTTATGTAGTGATTGAGAATTTCCAATGCAGGTGGTTCGTCGTCAACAAGCAGGCAGCTGAATTTATTCATGACGCATCGGGTAACCTAAGTTTGTCCAATTGAATCACCAGCACGACAACAAATGTGTCCGGGTCTTCAGTGATACGAAGCTCGTGACCATTAGGATACAATAGTTGAAGCCTTCTTTGGACGTTCACCAGTCCCACAAGAAACGAATCCTTTGTCTTTGGATTTTCCGCTGGCTTTCCATTTATCAGTTTAAATGTTAATACAGGGAGAGCGACATGAAGGTCAAGGCTTATCCATGCCAGGTCAATCATTTCGTTGGCGCCATGCTTAAAGCTGTTTTCCAAAAAGGGGATTAACAATAGCGGTGGTACTTCGGTTCGTTGCACGTCTCCGCTGACATTTATGCTTATATCAAGACGGTTTCCAAACCGCGCTTTTTCCAGTTCAATGTAATTACTTAAGACCTCAATCTCCTTTTGCAGGTCGATTGTTGAATGGTTGCATTCAGTGAGGATAAACCTCATGAGATTCGAAAGTTTAATAATGGCATCAGCGGTATGGTCAGATTTTTTTAAGGCGAGTGAATAGATGCTATTCAGCGTATTGAACATGAAATGTGGATGCAGTTGCCCCTTTAAGATCTCCAGCTCGGCCCGTAAGTTTTCCTTTTCGAGTCGTTCATTGTCGGTTTTTTTCTGATACCATAATTTTACTAGTTTAATCGCCACAGCAAAACCAGCTACGGTCATTGACCCCCGCAACCCTGCCATTAAAGAAAAGAAAATTCCATGTTGGGATCTTGGCGATATCGAGAGTGATTGTCTAATCGGATTAATAACAAATCCTAGTATCAACGGAGACATAAAAGCCACGACAAAGATCAGAACCAGCGTGGCACCTATCGCGCGCCAATATTTTTCCCTGGTGATATACTCGGGAAGGATGAAGTACATCAGACCATAGCTCAGAACCATGTGTTGAGGTAAGTAGAGAATCGCTTCGAAGTACGACAGCGCGATGTACTCGCGCTGATTCTCGGCAATGAACATGAAGCCGTAGATGAAGCCCATGAATGCCCAACAAACAAACCAAAATAGAAAGTGCCGGCCTATCCTATAGGAGCGATCATTAGAGAGCGCAAGCCTGGCAAAAAAAGTGTCCATAGATAAACATACTTCATTGAGCGGATAAAGTTGATGATTTCGCGGTTTTGTAGACGAAAGTCGAAAAACCATCGACTGAACATTCTGATCCATTATTACCGGCTCTCGGTCAATCCAGATGATGATCGATGTCTACTTATTGAAAATAAGTTGTTGCAGGTAACGTAATTAAAATAAAAAAGAAAATGAGTAGAATGTTGATGTTCTTTGCCGTCGTCCTGTTCTGGTCAACGGACGTTCAGGCCCAATCAATCGATAGTGTGTACTGGGTTGTAGAAACGAACATTCACAATTCCACTTTTACAATTGTTCATTTCTATAACTACAGGAATGTAAAAGTTCATGAAGTTCGCATGCAAGGAGTGTATATAGACATTCGCAATCCCAAACACAGGAAGAAACTGGACTTGCTCATGAAACAATACCATGAACGAACGCTCACCACGTCAAAGCGCAAGAAGGTGAGGAATACAATTTAGCGCGATATCACGAAGCAGCCAACTTAAGCACTGCATCCACAAAGCGGTCGAGGTCTTTTGTAGAAGTATAAACGTGAGGAGTAACTCTAACTCCGCTGATATTTTCCCACTTAATAGCTACAGTGTGAATTTGAAACTCTCCCATCAACCTGTTGGCTATAGTCTCCGGCTCCATTCCGTCGATTGAGAAGTTTCCTAATGCACAAGAGTATTCAGGCTTAAGTGAGATATTTAGTTTTACACGGGGATTTTTGACAACCTTTTCACACCAATAATTTTTAAGATAGTGAAGGCGTTCCGCCTTTCGTTTGCTACCGATAGCCAGATGGAAATCGATGGCCTGACCGATCGCTTGCTCAGGGGCAAATGACCGTGTTCCCAATGTCTCAAACTTTTTAATATCGGCGCTTTGTGGTTTATCATTAGGAAAGAGTGGCCACAATCCGGCAATATTTTCTTTCTTAACATACAGCATTCCTGTTCCGAAGGGAGCGCTCAACCATTTATGGAGGCTGGTTCCATAGTAATCGGGATTGAAATCTGTAACCTTAAAATCCATATGTGCAAAAGTATGCGCACCATCAACTATCGAGATAAGGTTTCTCTTGCGTGCTTCTTCACAAAGCCTTTTCACAGGCATTATCTGGCCAGTCCAATTGATCATATGTGTTATGTGCCAGATCTTGGTCTTCGGCGTGGTGGCTTCAATAAATGTATTAACTATCTCATCCTCCTTCTCAATTGGCAATACGAAGTTTAGCCATTTGATCTTTATCCCATCTCTGAGTTCCTTCTGTTTCCACGTGTGAATCATGTTGGGATAATCCTGCTTGGTCATCACTATCTCGTCACCTCGATTCAGTGTAAGGCCCCACGTAACGGTTGCGAGCGCCTCGGTTGCGTTCCGGTTTATTGCAATAGTTTCCGGAAGAGTACCTGCGAGGTCGGCAAGTTTTCTTCGCAAAGGTTCACGTCCCTTGTCGAGGATCTGCCACATGTAGTACGTTGGCCCTTCATTACTCAGGTGATAGTAACGGTCCACAGCATCTTGTACGACTTTTGGTTGTGGGCTGACCCCTCCGTTGTTAAGATTGAGTATTGACGGCGAAACGGTGTAGGCCTGTGCGATTCGTGCCCATAACTCTTCGTCATTAGCTGCCGCGAGAGGAGAAAGTTTTTTGAGGCTGAGGAGAGCATCAGAAATATCTTCAGCCAGAACCTCTCCGGCTATTGGAGAGATTGATAAAGCACCTGCCACTCCAAGGGATTTTTGAAAAAAGGATCTCCGTGTAAACATGTCCGTCAGTTTTATTAGGTAATGGAAATTAGGAATTTCCTAAGACTAAAGCCTGACTTTTTCTCTATTGTACAGGGTTATTCCTCCATCATGTCTTTTAACTCGATTTCCAATGCCCGCGTGCTTATAAAGATCTCGTTTAGAGAAAGCGCAAGGGATAGCAAGAGTGATAGGAGGCTAACACCGAAGATGGCAACGGCCCATTGTTCTAGTTCAAGATAAAAGGAAAGCATGCTGAGTACGCAGAAAAAGAAGCTAATGATTCCCATTGCCTGCATTTGTTTTACCAGAACCAACCGGCGTTTCAGATTTGTGATCTGTGCTTTTATGATCTCGCGGTCTTCCTGCATCTGTTTGTATTTAGCATGAAGGTTCCGGATAAGGGTCGCCAGCGCGAGAAAACGATTGGTGTAAGCCAGCATCAATAAGGTGATCGCAGGAAACAACAATGCTGGAGTATTTATTGAGATCTGTTGCATACGGATAAAATTAGTGGACGCGTTGCAATTTGCGCAACGATTTAGCCAGTAAGGAAATGATACCAACCGAAACCAGCGTCATACATCCGCCAAAGACAACAGACGGGACGTTACCAAGCAATTTCGCTGCGACGCCTGACTCGAACATGCCGATCTCGTTTGATGATCCGATAAAGATGTGATTGACAGCGGAAACCCTTCCTTTCATGTTTTCAGGTGTTAACGTCTGCAGCAACATACCACGAATTATAACGCTGACACAATCAAATACACCGCTCATCATAAGCAGGAACAATGATAGCCAGAAATTGGTGGAGAGACCGAAGAGGATCATCGAAACGCCAAATCCGGAAACGCAGTACAACAGAATTTTACCAGTGTTCTTTTTAATGGGGTGATGTGTGATGTAAAACGCCATCAACAATGCGCCGATTGATGGAGCCGCGCGAAGAATGCCGAGTCCCTCTGGTCCCACAAACAAAATTTCGTTGGCAAAGATTGGAAGCAACGCGACCGCTCCGCCGAACAACACAGCGAAAAGGTCAAGAGAAATTGCACCTAGTATGATCTGGTGATTAAAAACAAATCTGAGTCCTGCACGGATTTTTTCGATGATCCCCTGTTCCTCGCTTTCCGGAGGGAGAGGTTTGCTTGCTACATTTAATGCGAGGATAAAACCCATCAGCATTAATACAACGTCGGTGGCGTAAGAAGCCTTGATACCAAAGAAGCCATAAACAAATCCGCCGATTGCCGGACCGCCGATAGCAGCGGTTTCCCACAACGTACTGTTCCACGTGATTGCATTGCTGTAAAGTTCCCGAGGCACCAACTGCGGCATATATGCGAATAGTGCGGGCGTTAAGAATCCGCGGGCAATTCCGCTTACAAAAATTACACAGTAAATCGAGATAACGCCGTAGCTTAACAATACACTCCCAACGTCGAGTGTAAAGTATAGCAAAGCAACAGAACAAACCAGCAGCGTAATAAGACAGGTTATGATAATTTTTTTCCGAGGCACAATATCCGCAATGTGCCCGGCGTAAAGCGAAACCCCGATCGATGGAATTGCTTCTGCGAGGCCGATCAATCCTAATGACAATGGGTCGTGCGTGAGCTCATAAACTTGCCAGGCGACAACAACAGATTGGATCTGGATTGCCAAAGTGATACAAAAGCGTGCAGATACAAATAAGCGAAAGTCTGGAAGTTTAAGCGCCGCGTATGGCCCCGTCGGTATGTTCATTTCAAAATCTTTTCCACGGCATCGATTGCCGTTTTTCTCCGTTGCTCTTTTTCACCTTTTATTTCAACAAAGGGAACAGGCTGATTTTTCATTTCGTTCAGGTAAGCTTCATACAGTTGATACCGCTGGTCGGGATGTTCGCGCTGCGGATCATCCTCCCATGGTACGTCGATGAAAGTCAACAAATAAAGGTCGTATTTACGGGTTGCTATGTGACGAAGGATCTCTTCATCGCAGTTGCCAAACTTAAACATGCTCCAGACCTTGATCACATAAAGATTGGTATCACAAATCAGTAGAGAAGTCTTACCGCGTGCCCATTCGTCTTCTAATCGTATTTGCCCGTGGGCAATGATCAAAAGGTCGTGTTGGGCATAGGGACGGACCAGGTTGTCAATGTACGCCCTGGCGTATTCAGGCACCCAATCCGTCTTAAAATGACCGGCCAAAAATTGCGACAAATCGGATTTACCGGTGCATTCAGGGCCAATCACCGCGACTTTTTTAGCCCTTGACGGCTGAATTGAATTCATAGGTCGAAAATCGGTTATATTTCTCTAAAATTCGAGCGATACTTGACTTTCTAAATCGTTGATATTGTGAAGCGTAGAAAGGTTATCAAGCAAATTGGTCTCGGTTTGTCGGCAGGGTTAGCGTTGCCTTGGTGGTTAAGTTCGTGCAAGGAAGATGATCCGCAACCAGGTCCTTCCAATGATAAGACTGTCGTTATCGTCGGTGCAGGCGCGGCTGGACTATACGCCGCAGATATATTGAAGGCGCGGGGTATCAAGGTCATATTATTCGAAGCCTCCGACCGGGCAGGAGGGAGAGTAAGAACACTAAAATCCGGCGATAGTGAATCCATATCGTTATTGTTCAATTCCCAGAGCGAGCTCAGCAGCGACTATCCTAACGAATTAGGAGCCAATACTATTTATGGATCTGATTCTGTATGGGGAAAAATCGTAGAACAGCTCAAGATCACAACTGTAAATCTTACTACTTCAGCTACCGATAATTATTTCCTTGACAATTCTTTTGTTGATGGAGCCACCGCACAGAGTGATCCTGATTTTATCGCTGCAAAGAACTTTCTGGATAATCTTGCGAGCAATAGTGGGACAGGTTCTGTCCAGCAAGCTATTACATCAGCAGGGATTAATTCAAGAGTGCATAGAATTCTGAATTCGTGGATCGGAAATAAATTCGGCACGACCAACGACCGGATTGGTATGAAATCGCTTTCGGAAGGATTCGCACTACTTCAGCGAAATCAAGATATACTTACTCTTGCAGACAACCCCATGCAGGATGCGTTGTTATCGCGCTACAACAACGTCATGGTTGACGTTCAAACCAATTCGGAAGTGAAGGAGATTAATTACGCTGGTGATAAGGTTATCGTTAGCGGACAAAAGACTGGATCTGGTGAACCTTTCTCTGCCGAAGCAGACCGCGTTATTGTGACGGTTCCGGTATCTGTCCTAAAGAGCGGAAGCATTTCATTTGCACCAGCTTTGCCTTCTTCAAAAACGTCGGCATTGTCAAAAATGGAAATGGATGCAGCTATGAGAGTTCTGTTGGATTTCAAGGCCAACTTCTGGGGTGAGGCATCCGGCTTCCTGTACGGCGGAACTGATGGCCCTGAGTACTTTAACAGTGGAGTGGGAAGAAGTGAAGTGTATCGAACGTTGAGCGTTACAATTGGAGGTGCCAAAGCCTCTGAGCTTTCATTGCTTGGCAAAGGATCTATACCAGTGCTTCTTGAAGAACTTGATTCCATCTTTGCCGGAAAGGCAACTCTTAATATTAGAAAAGATCCAAACAATAACATTATCGCTGTGATTCAGGATTGGTCGCTTGAACCTTTTATCAAAGGAGGTTCGAGTTATCTTAAAGCCGGAGGAACTAATCAGGATCGCATAAATCTTGCAACACCCGTTAATGACAGGCTTTTCTTTGCCGGTGAAGCTACCGACGTAAATGGGGAGTTCGGCACGATCAATGGCGCGTTGTTGTCTGGTGAAAGAGCCGCGAACGAGGTAATTGAAACAATTGAAGTGTAGCCTAAACGTTGGTCAATTCGCGGATGAGGATGCCACATCCTACAACCAATATAAGCCAGCCAAACATTCTTTTTAGTTGGATTGATGAAATACGCTGCGTAAACTGGTTTCCAAGCAGAATACCGAATACCGCTAATCCAGTAATTATCAAGAGGAATGTCCAATCCATGGAATAGTTCATTAGATCGCCCAGGAATCCCGTTAACGAGCTGATTGCTATAATAAAAAGGGAAGTTCCTACGGCGGCCTTAAATGTAAGTCCTGTCAGGAGTACCAGTGCCGGAACGATGAGAAAACCTCCTCCGGCCCCTACCAGCCCCGTTAGAAATCCAATTAACATTCCTTGAATTATCAACAAGACGGGCATGAACCTTTCATCATCACTGCTGTAGTCGTTTGTGCCCCTGATCATAGAAAACGACGCTAATACCATCAGGACGGCAAACAACCCCAGCAGCAATAATCTTTTGGAGATCATTAACAAATCCGTTTGCCATACAACGTCAGGTATTGCAGGCACAATCCACTTTCTTGTGGCAAAGATGCTGATCACTGAAGGGATTCCGAACAATAACGCCGACTTGAAATTTACTGCGTGTTCCCGGTATTTTGAAATCGCGCCAACGAGACTTGTGGTTCCGACAATAAAAAGCGAATACGCCGAAGCCATAACAACATCGATTTGAAACAGGTATACCAGTATCGGAATAGAAAGAATGGATCCGCCTCCCCCCAGCATCCCCAGGATCAGTCCAATCAATATTGATGCAGCATAGCCCGCTAATTCCATGGAAAAAAGAAACACTCGAATAGTGTGTCAAACTTTTACAAGGAAGTATTTTTTACGTTAAAAAGAAATTGCGCGTGGCAAATGAAAGATTTATCTAAAGGCGACTGAATTCTACAATAAAAACGTCAGGGTACTTGTTCTTTACTTCTTCACGAAACTGTTCAGCTTTTGGTCGCGAGGGGAAATGTCCAATGATAAGTCCATAATATTTTACGCCATTGATGATCTTAACCTGAACAGTGACTTCTTTTTGGTATGAGTTCTTGAGATTATCAGCGAGGCGCATAAGGTTGACCAGTTCCTGATATGTACCGATTTGAACTCCGTATCCTTTTGGTTTGAAACGAGTAATTTCAAATTCATAAAACTCTTTTTCGTCCACCGTCACCTGATCTATCGTTCGCCCCATATCCTTGGCCTTTCCGTCTCCCGGATCGATCACTTCAAGTTTCACCTCGGCAAGGCCATTGTTAAGAAATCCAAGCTCTTCGGCGGCCGCTTTCGACAGATCGATTACGCGACCATCAACATATGGTCCGCGGTCATTGATAGTGACTTCCACCGTTTTTTCGTTAGCAAGATTTGTAACACGCACTTTGGTTCCAAAGGGCAGCGTCTTGTGCGCTCCTGTCAATTTGTTGTGCCGGTATTTTTCGCCGCTCGCAGTTTGGACGCCTTCGAATTTATCGGCGTAAAATGATGCTTTGCCCGTCTGAACCTGGGCAACGGAAATCGTAAAGAACGTCGAGCTGATGAGCAGAGTAAAAAATAATCTTTTCAATTTCATAAGATTGGTTTAGCGATCAAAAATAAGGTTGTCGCGTGAATTTCAACATAAAATTGTGCTACATAAAGCATGGGAAAAGAAATAATGAGCGTGATTATTACGCATTAGTGAATTAACCAATTAAAGTATACCTTTGCCCGGCAAATAATGGATCGTAAATTATTTGCCATGCCACTCGATACTTCCAAATTCCTATTCGAAGCGCTCACTTACGACGATGTGCTTCTGGTTCCCGCTTATTCTGAGGTGCTTCCCCGTGAGACGGATACATCAAGCAAGCTTACGTCAAACATCAAACTCAACATTCCGCTCGTTTCTGCCGCGATGGACACTGTAACTGAAGCCGAGCTGGCGATCAGTATGGCAATGGAAGGAGGTCTTGGGTTTATTCACAAGAATATGAAAATGGAGCTTCAGGCGGAACAGGTGCGCAAGGTTAAAAGATCGCAAAGCGGACTGATCCTGGATCCAATAACATTGAAGATCCATTCTACGGTGAGTGAAGCCGAAAACATAATGCGTGAGTTTAAGATCGGCGGCATTCCGATAGTTGATAACGGCGCCAAATTGGTTGGCATCATTACGAACCGCGACCTGCGTTTTCAGAGAGACATGAGTGTTCCCGTCGAGAAGATCATGACACGTGAGAACCTGATTACCGCTGCCGAGGGCATCACACTGGAGGAGGCTGAGGAAACGTTGAAGAAATACAAGATTGAAAAACTTCCTATTGTCAATAAGAAAGGAAAGCTCACGGGGTTGATCACGTTCAAAGACATTCAAAAGAGAAAGAATAAACCAACAGCGTGTCAGGACACTAGGGGAAGACTTCGCGTAGGAGCCGCCGTTGGTGTCACACCAGATATTATCGAAAGGATTGATGCGCTAAAAAATGCTGGTGTTGATGTGATCAGCATCGACACTGCACACGGCCATTCAAAGGGCGTTATGGATGCAGCCAAGCGTGTAAAGAAAAAATATCCGGAGCTTGATCTAATTGTGGGAAACATTGCAACCGGGGAAGCTGCCAAAGCTCTGGCCAGCGTTGGCGCCGATGCAGTGAAAGTTGGCGTTGGACCGGGAAGTATTTGCACTACCCGTATAGTTGCCGGGGTAGGCTTGCCGCAGCTATCAGCCGTATATGAGGCATCGAAGGCATTAAAAGGTTCAGGCGTTTGTGTGATTGCTGACGGGGGTATCCGGTTTTCTGGCGATGTTGTGAAGGCTATTGCTGCGGGTGCAGACAGTGTCATGATCGGTTCATTGCTGGCTGGAACAGAGGAAGCTCCAGGCGAGGTGATCATTTATGAAGGACGGAAGTTCAAATCCTATCGTGGTATGGGTTCACTTGAGGCTATGGAAGATGGGTCGAAGGACAGATACTTCCAGGACGTTGAAGACGATGTAAAGAAGCTTGTACCTGAAGGAATATCAGGAAGAGTGCCTTTCAAGGGCCTTGTTTCAGAAGTGCTATACCAGCTTACAGGGGGACTCAAAGCAGGAATGGGATATTGCGGCTCGAAAAACATTGAAAAGCTCAAGCAAGCCAAATTTGTTAAGGTAACGGCTGCCGGCGTTACGGAAAGTCATCCACATGATGTGACGATTACCCGCGAAGCCCCTAATTATAGCAGAAAATAGGGGGAAAATTGCGAAAAATTTCTTACTCTCATGGGCAGAAATGCCCGCTCGCTACCTAACCGCAAATATGAAATTTTTTAAGATCGTCTTCGGACTGATCCTGTGCGCTTTCACAACCGCGCTTACCGCGCAAACTAACACAACGACGTCAGGAACTTGGAACGATGCATCCGTTTGGTCAACAGGAGTTGTGCCAGGCGGGGGGACTGTCACAGTGAATGTCAATCATCCCCTCGAAATCAATACTAACATTGCTATCGGAACCAGCGGAACCGGAGTGTATAACATCTTTCAAAGCATGACGGATTTCCCTGGCGGAGCAAGCTACACATTACAGGTTGGTGGAAATGGTACTTTGGATGTACAAGGAGGAACCACATTTTTTGGTGGCGCTCTTGCAAGCGTAACGTCAAACGGCGCATCGATAAGAGTAAGGAGTGGAGCGACCCTGATCTTAACTGGACCCACTGCATTTTCAAACGGTACGACGGTGTTGATCGATGCAGGAGGAACTTTAATCATAAACGGAGATTTTGAAAATAACATCTCTGGTACTGGCTCGTTTACTGTTCAAGGTACCGTCCAAATCAATGGTAACTACAGCTCAAATGGCGATGTTGATGTTGTCGGTGGTGGTGAGTTTTTTACCACCGGATCGATAAGTACAACCGGCGCCTCGGGGACCGTTTTTGGTTCCGGAAACAATTGCACAACCGGCCCCTGTTCGGGACAAAACCTGTGTCTTGGTGGGAATAGCAATGTGTTAGCTTCAAATCAATTCCTGTGCACAGGAGGTACTGCCTCCGGGCTTACGGGCGATGCCATTGCTAGTGCTACTTACCAATGGCAAAGCAGCACTACTTCTTCAACGACTGGATTTGCCGACATCCCTTCTGTTACCACGCAGAACTACAATCCGGGGACGCCTGCTCAAACAACATGGTATAGAAGACGAGTAACGGTCGGGGCGTGTTCAGGCGCTTCAAGTGCTGTTGTTATTACAATTGTTCCAGGTTCGGGCTGGATTGGGAACAACAGCGCCGACTGGAACGACGCAAGCAATTGGTGCAGTGGCGTTGTGCCAACGAATGCAACCGACGTTGTGATACCATCGGGTGTCCTGAATAGTCCTGTTGTAAGTACAGGAACGATAGCGTTATGTAGAAATCTGACGATCAGCAGCGGCGCCACATTAACTGTGAACAGCACGCGTCAATTAAATGTCAGCGGCAACCTGGTCAACAATGGAACGCTCACAGTCACCGGCATAATTACTTTTGACGGCTCCACAGCTCAAACAATAAGTGGAAGTGGTTTCGGTACCTTTGCAAGCGTAGTGGTGAATAACTCGTCGGGTGCAACGCCTGCCCTGACAATACCTTCAACAGGGTTGAATATAACCACTGCGTTAACTATGACGGTGGGCAAGATAAACCTGTCAAACGCGAATCTTACGCTTGGTACGGCGGCAGCGAGTGCAGGTACCCTTACGTATACGAATGGTTGGGCTTATAACGGTAACCTTACACGCTGGATACCGACCGGAGCATTTGCAATAAATAGCTTAAATACCTCTCCGAACCGGTTTCCAATTGGGAGTTCTTCAGATTATAGGCCGATCTATATTGGAAATACAACGGGCATCACAACAGGAGGAACTATTCGCGCGCGTCACACAGCAGTAAACGGATCCAGTGCTGCAGCTTTTTCTGATAACGGAACTCCTATTCAGGTAAGAACAAACTCCTTCTGGACAGTAGCTACAGGAGGCGGCCTAGCTACCGCCAACAATTTTGAAGTACGAACAGATGCAACAGGCATGGGAACTGTCGGTGACATCAACCACCTAAGACTGACATTGGCTGCAAGCGCTGCAGCTGGGACACCAGGTACTAACGCCGGGATTACAACAAATCCACAAGTGAATCGAACGGGCATACCACTCGCTAACCTTGCAAATAATTTTTACTGGGGATCGATCGATGCTACAAATACTCCACTTCCAATCGAGCTGATCAGCTTTACAGCAACCCTCAAGTTTGATATAGTTGAGCTTAAATGGTCAACAGCCTCGGAATTGAACAACGATCATTTCACTATTGAGCGAACTATCGACCTCGAACATTTTGAAGAGATCACGACGATATCTGGCAACGGTACCACAAAGGCTACTCATCATTATAACACCACCGATAACAGTCCTGCTTATGGGCGATCGTATTATCGCTTGAAGCAAACGGACTACGACGGAAAGTATACTTACTCTGACTTGAGAGTGATAGACTACGAAGGGCCAAAGTTTGCAACGCTTAGAGTTTATCCTAATCCACTGTCCGATACTAAAAATCTTAACGTCGTTGTCACTGGTCTTAAAGAACAGTCAGATGTTCCGATCATGATCTACAACGTCCAAGGTCAGTTAGTATACGAACAGACATTACATACCGATATTCCTGGCACATTAAATCTCGAGATCGAATTCACAGATCGATTGAGATCCGGGTTGTATATTATTAAAGCTGGATCAACGTTACAGCTGATGCAGAAGCTGGTGGTGGAGTAACCTTAACAGCGTAGCCACATTAAGGCATTAGCTTCAAAATCTTTCCAATCGAATTCGATCAGCACATGATCTTATTTTACCTTGTGAAGATATCATCCTGCTGTACCCTCTGAATATAAACGTATCATGTCAAAGAAATTACTTGCGCTGATCTGGCTTTCCTTAATATTTATCGGTATGGTGTCTGCACAAACCACACAGACATTCACATCGTCAGGTACCTTTGTTGCTCCCGGGGGGAGTTACATACGTCACCGTTAGGTGCTGGGGCGGAAGCGGAGGTGTTGGTAATAGCGCAAACGGGACGACGAATGGCGGGTCTGGGGGAGGCGGAGGTGCGTTC
>Ga0111538_10001695_pt1 | contig 31070 bp, 19 predicted proteins | sample SoiMethybrSBSTD1_FD_79669 | JGI IMG/M metagenome (GOLD analysis project Ga0111538, IMG submission 79669) | Bulk soil microbial communities from a Populus tree surrounding site in Tennessee, USA - Soil MetaG P. TD hybrid SBSTD1 (version 2)... | ecosystem: Environmental > Terrestrial > Soil >... | reverse complement strand
CACTATCGCCGCTCCGCGCTCGTGCTCCATCCGCCCGTGGACGCCTCGTTCTTCACGCCCGCCGATCCGCCCTCGCCGGCGTCGGCGGACGCGCCGCTCCTCATCGTCTCGGCGCTGGTTCCGTACAAGGGCGTCGAGCGGACGATCCGTTTGGCGAATCGTCTCTGCTTGCCGCTGCGCATCGTGGGCACCGGGCCGGAGGAGAGGCGCCTCCGCGGCCTCGCAGGATCCACGGTGCGATTCGACTCGTGGCTCTCGATGGAAGCGCTCAGGGACGCCTACCGCACCTGCCGCGCGCTCGTCCAGGCGCACGAGGAGGATTTCGGCATCGCGCCGCTCGAGGCGATGGCGTGCGGCCGTCCCGCGGTGGCGTTGCGGCGCGGCGGTGCCGCGGAAGTCGTGGCGCCGGGAACTGGAATTCTCTTCGACGAGGAAAGCGACAAGGGACTGGAGCAGGCGCTCGCCGAGCTCAAGCGCCTCCGCTTCGATCCGGCGACCTTGAGACGCCACGCCCTCACGTTCGACCGTCCGGTCTTCAGCGCCCGTCTCGAGGCGCTCATCCAGGACGCGCTCCAGGCCTTCCGCCATCGCCGCGAATCCCCGCGGGCCTGGAAGAAGATGGAAGGCCTCGTGGAGCGAGATCGCGTCGAGGCTTAGCCGTTACTCCGGAATCTTGTCGAAATCCCCAGCGACGACGAGGTGCAGCTTCTCCGGATGCAGCTTCTCGCGGATCACCTGGTTCACCTGGTCGCGAGTGACGGCGGCCACGCGTCCGGGGAACTCGTCCAGGTAGCGGGGTCCGTAGCCGTACTTCTCGGCGTAGGCGAGTGAGAACGCGACACCGGCGTTCGTGCTCAAGCGCACGCGGTAGTTGCCGGCGAAGAAGCTCTTCTGGGTCTCGACCTCGGCGTCCGTGATTCCTTCCTTCGCATACTTCGCGATCTCATCGCGCGTGGATCGGATGGCGTGCGCCGTGTTCTGTGGCGCGACCGCGACGTCCACCGCCCACACGCCGTCCAGGTAGTCCGACCAGAAGAGTCTCGAGTAGAGGAAGTAGCTCAGTCCCTCCGTGTCGCGAACGCGATTCGCGATCCGTGATGCGACGGAGCTCCCGCCGAGCGCAGCGTTCGCGATGATCGCGGCCTCCCAGTCGGGATCCATACGGCGAATGCCGCTCGCGTGCCCGAGCACGACATCGACATTGGCCTTGCCGGGCATCTGCTCGAGGGTCTGGGACGCCGCGTTCGCCTCGACGCGCGGGATGTTGTACGTGGGGCGGGCCCCGCGCGGGATCCCCCCGAAGAGATCGGTCACCCAGGAAGCCACCTGCGCCGTGTCCACGTCGCCGACCACGCACAGGATGAGCCCGGAACCGACCCACCGGTCATGATGGAAGACGCGGAGATCGTCGGACGTGGCGCGGTCGAGGCTCGACAGCATCACGTCTCGGCCCACAGCGCGGAACGGGTGCCCTTCGGGGTACGCGAGCCGCGACAGGGCTTCGCGCGCGCGAACCCCGGTGTTGTCGTAGGAGCGGAGGAGATCCGCGCGAAGCTCGCTCTTCGCCTTCACCAGCTCGTCCGCGGGGAACGACGGCTCGCGAAGCTCCTCGGCCAGGGTGCCGAGGAGGAGCTTCGTGTCCTTCGAGAGCGCGGAGCCGGCGATCGTGGCCTCGCTCAGGTCGCCGTTGATCGCGAGCTGGGCTCCGGCATTCTCGAGCGCCTGGGAGAGCGCCTTCTTGTCGTGGGACTTCGTGCCGCGGGAGAGCATCATCGCGGTGAGCTGGGGCACCGCGCTTCCTGGCGCCTCCTGCTTGCCCGCGAGCGCGACGCCGTAGACCGCGACGGTCGGCACTCCGTGATTCGCCACGACGTCGAGGACGATCCCGTTCGGGAGCACGCGGTGGAGCGTGCGCTCGGAGAATCGTGACGACGCTTCCGCCGGATCGAGCGCGCCGCCGGCGCCCGCCTTCTTGGTCTTCGCCGGCGCCTTCGCGGGTGTCGCCGGCGCGGTGGAGCGCGAGGGCGCATTCTTGGAGATCGGAACGAACCAGCCCACGGTGGCGTGCTCGGGAACGAAGTACTTCGCGGCCACTCGCTTGATGTCGGCCGTCGTGACGGCGTTCATGGAGTCGAGGTAGGTCGCGAACCACTTCCAGTTGGCGGAAGCCACCGCTTCGCCCAGCTGGCTGGCCAGCTGATACGTCCCGTCGCGGGAACGGACCACCGCCACCTCGGTCTGGCTCTTCGCGCGGTTCAGTTCGGCCTCGGTCACGCCGTTGGCCGCGAGATCGGCCAGCGTGCTCTTCAGCGCCGCCTCGACCTTCTCTTGGGTGACCCCGGGTGCGACCGTCGCCTGAACCATGAATGGGTAGGGGTCGCGGAACGTGTAGTTGGTCGCATCGATGTCGGTCGCGAGCTTGGTCTCGACGAGGGCCTGATAGAGCTTCGAGTTCACGCCCGCCGAAAAGATCGTCTGGACGAGATCGAGGGCGATGAAGTCGTGATCGAGCGCGCCAGGGCGGATGTAGCCGATCTGCACGATCCCGACTTCCCCCGGCCGCTTCACGGTGACCCGCCGCTCGCCTTCCTGCGGCGGCTCCACCGTGATCACCTTCGGGATCGGCGACTTGGATCGCGGCAGCTTGCCGAACTCGCGGTCGAAGAGCCGGAGCGCGGCCATGGTGTCGAAGTCCCCGACGAGGATCGCCTCCGCGTTGTCCGGCCAGAAATACGTGTGGTAGTGCTCGCGCAGCTTCTCGGTGGAGACGCCTTCGATGTCCGAGCGGTAGCCGATCGTGTCCCAGTGGTAGGGGTGGGCCACGATCGCGGCCGCGACCACCGCCTTGTCGAGCGCGTTGTAGGGGTCGTTCTCGCCGATCTCGTATTCGTTTCGCACCACCGACATCTCCGGCTGCCGCTCCGAGTCGAGAATGAGCGCGCGCGAGATGCGATCGGATTCGATGTGCATGGCCAGCTCGAGCTTGTCCGCGGGAAGGGTCGAGTAGCCGGTCATGCGGTCGTTCCAGGTCGTCATGTTCGTGGTGGAGGCATCCGCGCCGGCGCGGTAGAGGACCTGCTGGAATGTCGGTTTGTGGTTCGCCTTCCCGAAGTCCCGCGTGCTCTTGTTGAAGAGCATGTGCTCGAGGAGGTGGGCGGAGCCGGTGTTGCCCGGCGCCTCGTTCCTGGACCCGACGTGATAGACGACCAGGAAGGTCACGACCGGCGCCGCGCGGTTCGGCGACACGTAGAGGTTCATGCCGTTCGATTTGAGCCGGTACTGCGTGATGCCGTCGAGGGAATCCACCCGCTCGACGTTGGCGGGGAGCCCCTTCGGCGCCGGGGCCGGCGGCCGCGAGGTCTTGCGGGGCTGGGCCTGGGCCGCGGAGGCGAAGAGGGCCGCGGAGAAGAGCGCGATCCAAAGCGACCGCGCAGCGATGCTGCGAAGGAAGGGCCGTGCTGCCTGAGGTCCGTTCAAGGAGTGCCTACTTTCTCGCGGTTGCGGCGATTTCCACGCATGTGCCCTCCAGGGAAGGTAGACCCTCGGACGCAACAACCCCAGGTTGGATGATTGAAAGGGCCGGCGGTTGGTGGTCGTCACGAATCGTTGCGTATTTGGTAGCGCTACGGGGATTCGAACCCCGGTTTGATGGCTGAGAACCACCCGTCCTAACCCCTAGACGATAGCGCCCCAAAAAACCGGCTCTGAGAGCGGTGTTGCGTTTGTGGCTGGGGGAAGAGGATTCGAACCCCTGTACCGTGGTCCAGAGCCACGTGTCCTACCACTGGACGATCCCCCAAAAGAGCGGCCGATTCTAGCATCGGGTGGTGGGACCGTCAAACCGCTGGCCGGTCTTCATGCGCTTCCCGTTCCTCCGCGCGCTTCGGGTCGCTCCGGAAGTGGTGCCAGAGCCAGATCCCGAAGAGCGCGAGGATTCCGACCACGACCACGAGATCGAACTTTCGCCAGTACTCGCGGATCGACTCCCAGTTCTCGCCGAAGTAGACGCCGACGTACCCGAGCGCGAAGCACCAGGGCAGGGAGCCCAAGAACGTGTAGAAGGTGAATTTCCGGAAATCAACCCGGGCCGCGCCGGCGGGAAAGGAGATGAAGGTCCGCACGATGGGGAGGAGCCGGCTCCAGAACGCGACCTTCAACCCGTGCCGCTTGAGCCAGCCGTCCGCTCGGTCGTACTCCTCGATCCGGATGATCTTCCAGCGCGCGAGCCCCTCGGCCAACGGCCGTCCCCCCTTCATGCCGAGCCAGTAGGCGATCCACGAGCCGAGGACGTTGCCCACCGCCCCCGCGAGCGTGATGCCCCAGATCGTGAAGCGCCCTGTGGTCACGAGGTAGCCCGAGAAGGGCATGATGATCTCGCTTGGAAGCGGGATGCAGGCGCTCTCGATCGTCATGCAAAGGACGATCCCCCCATATCCGAGGGTGGAGATGACACCCAGGATGAAGGCCGCGAGCGGCGCTACGATCTTGTCGAGCAGATGATCCACGGCGCGGAACCGTACCCGAGACCCGCTCGAGCCGACAAGCGGAAAGACTTACAACTTGAGGGGTTGTGCCCCCCATGCTAGCGTCCAAGGTAGACATGCATTCCCCTTCGCTTCGACGGTCCTGCCGGCTCGGGAGCCTGCTCGTCCTGACCTTCGGCCTGGCTGCCCCCGCCACGCTCCATGCCGCCTCCAAGGTCGTCGCCCATACGGAGACGCCGTCGTCGATCTCTGCCATCTACGGCCGGGCGGTCCCTCTGGGCGATCCCTCGGCGGCGGGGCTCTACGCCATTCCGACTCGCACTGGGTTCGAGATCCGGGACGCCGCCGCGCCTGGGACGGATCCGATCGGACTCTGGCGCGCGCCCGGACCGATGGGCGAGCTGACGGTGAATGGATCCATCGCCTACGTGATGGCCGGATCTCGCGGGATCGCGATCGTGGACATCACGAATCCGGCCCAGCCGGTCTTGATCGGATCGCGGATCGACTCCGCGCCGGCGCTCCTGGGTGCCGCGCTCCCGCAAGGGGGAGGGCTCGTCGCCTCCGACGGCGCATCGATCCAGGTGTACCGGAGGACGTCGCCGGGAGATCTCACGCCCCTTACCGGGATCACGTTCGGCGATGGACGAATCGTTCGCGCGATCCGCGCGCGTGCCGATTCCTTCCTCGTCGTGAGCGAGCGAAGCGCACCCGCGGCGAGGGCAATCTTCACTCTCTACCAGCTCACCGCGGCTGCGTCGGCGCCGGTGCAGCTCCGCGAGGTCCAGGTTCCGCTCCAGACGCCGTCCGATCTCGCGTGGTCCGGAGATCTCGCGTTTGCCGCCGCCGGTTCCGGCGGCGTCGTGATCGCGAATATTCGAACCGGCTCATTCCACACGACGGCGCTGCCGAGCAATCGGGCGGTGCGGGCGCTCGACGTGAACGACTCCCTGGTCACCCTGGGCGTGGCCGCCGCCGGCTTCGCCAAGCTGCGGCGCAGCGGCGCCTTGGGCGACACGCTCGTGGGCTATACGGTGGAGGGGCTCCAGCAGGAGCCGACGCACGTCACGCTCTCCGGCCCGCGCGTCGTCATCGCCACGCAGGACGCGCTCTCCGCGACCGAGCCCGACGAGGTCGCACGGGGTGCGATCGAGTTCCGGGACCTCGACGGTCCGATCGCAGTGGCGCCGGCCGGTGGAACCGGGCGCGTGCGTCGCGTCGTGGCCGCGGGCGGCTACGCGTATGTCGCCGACTACAGCGGTGGACTCCGCGTGTATCGCGCGAGCGCCACGGACTCGGCGTTGGTCGGTGTACTTCCCACGACGTCGTCGGGGCGCGTGCTCGACCTCGCCGTCGATCCGGTGCGGAAGCGGGCCTATCTCGCGGCTTCCTCGGATGGGCTCCAGATCGTGGATGTCTCGGATCCGGCTTCGCCCGCGGTGCTCGGCACGCTGCCTCTCACCGAGCGCGCGGCCGCGGTGGCCATCGTGGATTCGACCACCGTCATCGTCGGCGGACGAGGTGCGGCTCTGGGCGGAGTGACAGTGGTCGATGTCTCGACGCCTACCGCACCAGCGCCGGTGGGACATCTCTTCCTCGAGGATCCGCGCGCGATCGCGGTGAAGGATACGGTCGCATTCATCGCCGACGCGACCCAGGGACTCGTGAGCGTGGGCGTCGGCACGCCGAGCGACCCGAGCATGATCGGCGAGCCGTCTGGGATCGCCGCAGAAGACGTCGACGTCACGGGGAACTTCCTTCTCGTCGCGACGCGCACGGGCGGGCTCCAGATCGTGGACGCCACCACTCCCACGGTTCTCAGCTTGCGATCGACGGTGTTCTTGCCGCGTGTGTATGGCGTCGAAGGCAAGGGCACCTCGGCGCTCGCGCTCTTGGGCGACGATCAGGCGGTGATGGTGGATTTCACGAACTCGGTCCAGCCCACGATTCTCGGGCCTGTCACATTCCCCGGCTTTGCGCGCGACGCCTTCTGGTCTGGGGACACGGTGCTCGTGGCGGCGGACTATTCGCTCGAGCGGCTCCTCATCGTGCCGGCCGAGCAGAGCGTGCCGGCGCTCGTCATCACGGTGGACGCGGGGAGCCGGCCGCTCGCGCACGTCTCGTGGGACCCGGTCTTGGTGCCGGGCCTGGCCGGGCTTCGGCTCTACCGAGATCAGGGCGGATCGACCGACGTCGTGGGCGCGGAGCTCTTGCCCCCCTCGGCGACGTCGGTCGTGGATTCCTCGCTTACGGCCGGCGCCACCGTCCGCTACCGGCTCGAGGCGGTGCTCGACGATGGGAGCCAGATCGAGGTGGCGCGGGGAACCGTGACCATCGCCGGATCGGCCTCGGTGGGGAACGCCTACCCGAATCCCTTCCGTCCGGGGGGAAATCTCAGCGTTACGGTCCCCTTCGTTCTGACACCCAACGGGGTGGGCAGCTTGACGGTAACCATTCATGACCCGCGCGGACGGATGGTGCGGCGGATCGAACCGGGCTTCTCATTGGATGGGAATGGGGGCTTCCATCAGGTCACGTGGGACGGGCGGGACGGCGCCGGCCGGATCGTTCCAAGCGGGGTCTACTTCATGGCGCTACAGGGACAGGGGTTGAGCGATGCGCGGCGCATCGTGGTGCTCCGTTAGGGGCTTCGTCCGCGCGGGGGCCGCTCTCGTCCTCTCCGCCTGGACCGCCTCCGCGAACGCTCAGTATCCGAATCCCGGGCCTGCCAGCCAGCCCGAGGGTCCGACGCCGGGGATCAGCATGACCCGTCCCCGGTTCTCGACCGACGCCACCCTCCAGCCAGGTGTGAACGGCGCGACCGAGGTTCGGATCGACTACCGCCTCGGACGGACCGAGCTCCTCTTCGAGCGCTCGCCGGATGGATACAGCGCTTCCTACGAGATCCGGGTCGCCTTCTACCAGAAGAAGAAGCTCATCGCCGGCGACGAAACCGTGCGCGATCTGAAGGTCGCCCGCTACGCGGACACGATCCAGCGAGGCGAGGACCTCCTCGACCACATCTCCTTCAAGGTGCCCCCCGGGAAGTACCGCATCCAGGTCGACCTGACGGACCTCAAGGCGGAGCGCACCTCGAGCACCGAGTTCGAGTTCCAGGTGCCCAACGCGCCGGCGGGGCCCATCTGGTTCACCGATCTCTCGCTTGGGGTGTTCGGCGTCGATTCGGTTTCGGCAGCCCACGCGGCCGCGCTCGACCCCAATCCGTCCCGCCGCTACGGGGAGAACCTCTCGAGGTTCGCCTTCACGGGGGAAGTGGTCGACAACCGGCCCGCGGGGGTTCCGGACTCGACCTACCGCCTTCATTACCAGATCGTGAGCGACCTCCAGGACGCGGTGGCTCAGGGGGATACCAGCGTTGTGCGGCGGGGGGGCCGGACTCCCTTCCTGATCCACATGCTCCTCGGCCCCTTGGACCCCGGGAACTACCGCGTGGTCCTGGACCTCATGAGCCCGGTTATCAAGCCTCCAAAAGGAAAGAAGCCCGTCCCGATCCGGCGGGAGAAGGGTTTCGTCGTGGAGCAGACGGCCGCGGCCGTCGCGCTGGATCCCAAGACCCAGCTGGAGGTCCTCCGCTATATCGCCACGGATGATGAGCTTCGCGACATGGACCGCCTCAAGACGTCCGAGGAGAGACTCACCTTCTGGGCCAACTTCTGGAAGGCGAGGGACCCCAGTCCGGACACCCCCCAGAACGAGGCCCGGGACGAGTTCTACAAGCGGGTTACGTACGCGAACCAGCACTTCTCGGCGGGGACTCAGGGTTGGAGGACCGACATGGGCCGGATCTACATCAAGTACGGGCAACCGGACGAGGTCGTGCGGAATCCCTTCCGGTTCGAAGGGCCGCCCGAGGAGATCTGGTACTACTACCGAGCCCGCTATACGTTCTTCTTCGTCGATCGGGACGGATTCGGCCGGTACGAGATCGACGACTCCCGAAGCACCAAGATCGACTAGCCCTCCGCTCTGTTCCGCAACGAGACATGGCCGGCTAAGCCCAAGAGCCGCAATATCTTGTCATTTTATTTGCAAATTAGCGTTTGACAGGTCGGGAATAGGGTGCCTAGTGTCCCGCTCGGCGTGATCCAAGCCGTCGCCGGGCGTCGAAACGAGTTGGGCGACTTGGCCTTGTCCAGACAGCGCACGAAACCTTGAACGGAAAGGAGGTGGCGAAAAAGGTCCAAGCGAGCTGGAAACGCTCTACCGGATCTTCCCGGGCTTATGGCCGAACATCCGTGAGCCACCGCCCGGGCGCTCTGACCCTGGATGGGCCAGGGTCCGAAAACCAAGGAGGCCAAACCAGTATGTTTCAGCGCAAGCTGATCGTAGTGACGTGTGCGGTCGCTCTACTCGTGCTTTCGGCGGGCGTGAGCGAGGCTTCGCTTTCGCGAGTCGAGGGGATGGGTTTGGGCTCGGTCCCTTACTTAAGCCAATTCACCGACGACTACGTGAACATCTATCCGTATCCCACGTCGGTGGTTCGTCAAAACAATCTCGTTCTTGCCGAGCTCGGTCACAATCCGGATGGTGACGTCGATCCGGTCACCAAGGAGACCGAGCAGAGTCTCACAATCATCAAGAACTTCTCGAACTTCGGCGCCATCGCGTTCCAGATGGAGCAGAACGACAACAACTCGTCGTTCCCGGCCAATCTGACCAACCAGCAGATTGACGTCATCTGGGGCAAGGGCTTCGACAAGCTCGACCTGGCTGTCCGGCTCGACATCACCAACTCGAAGATCGAGGCCTCGGACAACACCCAGGACTCCGCCGAGTCCCATGGAATCGACACTTTCGGTGGGGCTCTGGATCCCTATCCGTTCGGCCTGTTCTTCGTTCAGAACACGATCGTGGACGGTCCGTTCGAGCTCAACACCTTCGGCGTGACTCCGGCTATCGCGCTGCACCTGTCCAACGACAATCGCGTCGAGGCGGCGTTGACCCTGCGTCAATACAGCCTCGATCGCAGCATCACCACCGGCGGCGTCGCGGGTGAGTCGTGGGAAGACAACGGCAACATGTCCTACGCGCTCTTCGTTCGCGGCATCATGAACAAGGGTGATCGCTCGACCTGGTACCCGGCCGCGTGGTACGTGAACGACGATCTCGGCTACACCGTGTCGAACCTGGGCGTCGAGGACCGTGAGGTGGACGAGACGTACAAGAACTGGGGCGTCGGTCTCTCGCACAACATGCGCGTGAACGACAACAACCTGCTCATCTTCGGAGCCTCGGTCGGGGAGGCGAAGCATGAGTACGAGCGCAATGACAACAACGACGCCAATGTGAACGGCGATACCCATTCGTTCGAAGAGAAGACGATGCTCCTGCCGATCTTCTTCGCCGGTCTCGAGACCGAGGCAACGAGCTGGCTCAAGATCCGGATGGGCGCGACCCAGTCCCTCGAGAACTTCGAGACCGAGACGACGGCCTTCGACGGGACGTCGCTCAAGATCAAGACGCACGAGTCGAGCTTCGACTTCAACCTGGGCGCTGGTATCCGCTGGAACAACCTGGACTTCGATCTGACGCTGAACGAGGCCTTCCCGATGTCGGGGGGCTGGATCCTCTCGGGTGACCCGGCGACCCCGGCCACGCGGGCTTCGGCGACGTACCACTTCTAAGATTTCCCCGTGGCGGGCCAAACCCCGCCCGGGTCGCACCAAGGCCGCCCGGCGATTTCGAGCCGGGCGGCCCTTTTTTGTGAAAAGGTGTTGACACCGCTAGAAGGCGGGAATCTACTAATGCGTAGGGCATGGTGTTGCGGCGCTCGAACGCGCCGCCGGTGAGCACACACGCGAGCGCAGGAGGACAATCAAGCCGGTAAACGTGGATTGGCCTTAAGGGTAAGCCCAGAGCGTGACGATGGGATGGAGCCGACAGATCGGCTGCCGGTGGGGAAGAGGGGTGGATGGCAGACAGCACTCAGGGATCGAGTGACCCTTCAGAAGGCGTTCCACAGTCGTGGAGGGAGGCCCAATCATGACGCGACTTCGCGCGCGCCGCAGGTTAGGCGTAGCCACGGTCTTGATCGTGGGCTGCGCCCTTTTTGTTTCTTCCGGGACGGCCCGCGCCGGGACAGCCGGCGGGATCACGGGAACCATCCGTGACGCGGCCACGAGCGAGCCGATCGGGCTCGCCACGGTTACGATCCCCGAGCTCAAGCGGGGGGCGACGACCGACGCCCAGGGTCACTATTTCATCGTCAATCTGCTCCCGGGCAAGTACACCGTCCGGGTAGCCCTACTCGGGTACATCCCCCAGGTCCGCGAAGGCGTCGAGGTGTTCCCGGACTTTAACGCCAAGGCCGATTTCACCATGACCTCGACCGTCCTCAAGGACGTTCAGGAGGTCCAGGTCCGCGGCGAGCGTCCGCTCATCCAGAAGGACGTGACCACCACGACCAAGTTCCTGAGCCGCGACGAAATCAAGAACCAGCCCCTGCGCGGCTACCAGGAAGCGGTCGCCCAGCAGGCGGGCGTGGTCTCGTTCAACCTGAACAATCTGAATCAGGTGAGCGCCGGGACCGAGATCCAGAACAGCAACACCCTCATCATCCGCGGCGGCCGTCCCAACGAGGTCGCGTACTACGTGGACGGATTTTCGCAGCAGGATCCGCTCACCGGGTTCTCGACGACGTCCATCGCGAATGACGCGATCGATGAGGTGGTGGTCCAGTCCGGCGGGTTCAACGCCGAGTACGGGCGCATCAACTCGGGGATCGTGAACGTTGTGACGCGGGAGGGAGGAGATCGCTATTCCGGCTCCGTCGAGGGTCAGCTCGGGGATTACCTCGATCGCCGCGGCGACCACACGATCCTGGCGGCGTCGCTCGGCGGTCCCATCACGCCGAGCTTCAAGAACCTGACGTTCTTCCTGTCCGGAGAGCACCAGAACATCGACGACAGGAAGCCGAGCTTCATCACGGAAGAGCTGTTCCTGCCCCAGCAGCCCGGAGTCTTCGACGACGGGGTCCTGCCGGCCAACGACAGCGAGTCATGGGCGACGGCCGGGAAGATGGCGTACAAGGTCTCTCCGACCAAGACGATCCGCGTCGGCGGCACGTACAACAAGGACGACTGGCGGCAGTTCCTGAGCTCCTACCGGTTCAATCTGGCGCACTCGCCGCGCTACAAGGACGAGAACTGGTCCGCGTTCGGCTCCTGGAACCAAACGGTCAACAACCGGTCGTTCTACGAGCTCCGGGCGAACATGTTCTCGACGGAGCGCATCCGTGGAGACGGCATCTACTTCGACGATCTCAGAGGTTACGCGCGACCCGAAGGCAACCCGTCCTTCGACGATCTGGCCCTCTTCTGGAACGGCGACGACCCGGCGACGGCCGCGGACGAGTCGCACGTCTTCAACGACCTTCTGCACCGGAAGTCGTCGTACTGGGGCCTCGCGGCGAACTACACGAACCAGGTCAGCCAGAAGCTCCAGCTCAAGATGGGCGGTGACTTCCAGCGCCACACCCTGCGCTACTTCGACCACTACACGCCCACGCAGGCGTTCGACGAGGACGGCAACCCCGACAACGTGATCGACGTCGACCACTACGGCTACGACGCTCTTGGAAACGAGCTGAACGATGGCGACACCTTCACCGACACGAACGGCAACAACAGCTACGACGAGGGCGAGCCGTTCAACGACCTGAACAGGAACGGCATCTACGACGATCCGCTGGACGCGGCCAAGCACCCCAAGGTCGCTTCAGCGTACCTCCAGGGAAAGTTCGAGCAGCTGGGGCTCGTCGTGAACGCCGGTCTGCGCTGGGACTACCTGACTCCTTCGACGCACGCGCTGAAGAGCGAATCGCTTCCCCTGGGACCCGAATTCGGCGGCGTGGATACGACGAACAATCCGACCACGCTCGATCCGCAGGACCTCGAGGACTCGAAGGTGTACCAGCGGCTGAGCCCGCGATTCGGAATCGGGTTCCCGATCACCGATGAGACGCTCTTGCATGTGAACTACGGGCAATTCTTCCAGCAGCCCAACCTTCAAGATCTCTACGCTAGCTACACGTTCCTCGAGTACAAGATCAACAACGGCGGCTACTTCGTCGGATTCGGGAACCCGAACCTGAAACCGGAGGAGACCACGGCCTACGAGCTGGGCATCCAGCACACGCCGAACGAGCGGTCCCGCATCGACGCGACTATCTACTACAAGGACGTGAAGGATCTCGTGGAGATCGTCACGATCCGATCGTCACCGAACGCGTTCTCGTCGTACCGGAACACGGACTTCGCGACGATCAAAGGGCTCGATCTCGCGTACACGATGCGCCGGACAGGGCACGTCTCGATGAACGCGGCGTACAGCCTCTCGTGGGCGCGCGGCACCGGATCGATCTCGCAATCGCAGCGGACGATCGCGTGGACGGCCCAGGAGCCTCCGAAGATCGCGACGCCGCTCTCGTTCGACCAGCGGCATCGGTTCACCCTCAACTTCGACTACCGTCTCGGCTCGGGTGAAGGCCCGACGTGGGGCGGATCCAAGTGGCTCGAGAACAGCGGTATCAACGTTCTCTTCAACGCCGCTAGCGGGACGCCGTACACGCCGACCAAGGTCTACAACGCGGTGACGCTCGGCGCGACGTTCCCGACGCCGACGGGTGAGATCAACTCGGCGTATGGCCCGTGGACGACGACGGTGGATCTCCGGGCGAGCAAGGCGTTCGGCATCGGCCGGGGCCAGAACCTCGAGGCCTACGTGCTGGTGAAGAACGTCACCAACCGGAAGAACATATACGCGGTGTACTCGGCGACGGGCAGCGCGGAGAGCACCAACTACCTGAATACCGATGCGGGGCAGGCCGCATTCTCCACGGCTGAGGATCAGCAGCTCTATCACTCCGCCGAGCTGAATCCGGATTACTTCGGCAACCCGCGCCAAGTGCGCTTCGGCGCGAAGCTGAGCTTCTAGTGATGACCACGGCACGCGATGGACGTCCAAGGAGGGGACGAGGTATGCACCACAAGTTGAGGATGGCGGCCGTGGCGCTGGTCCTCGGGCTCGTCGCGGGGCACCCCGCGATCGCGGCCATGAAGAGCGGCGGCGCGACCGTAACCGGATCCAAGAAGGCCATCCGGAAGTCGGCCAAGAGCCTGGACAACGACGATCGGATGAACGTGAACAACCTGGACATGTTCGTCACGAACCATGGCTCGTTCGGATGGGATCTCGCAACGTCGCAGCCTGGACTGAGGTTCCCGAACGGAACCCTGAAGACGGCCCTGTTCGCGGCGGGGATCTGGGTCGGAGCCAAGGTCCAAGGGGAGATCCGGACCGCCGTTGCGGAATACTCTCAGGAATTCGCTCCGGGCCCCATGTACAACGGGACCTTCCAGGTCGACAACCAATCGTTCCGGAACTATCGGCTGGATGCCGGGAATACGACCAGCTCGGACTACCTGAACTGGCCGTCCGCTCCTCCACCCGCAGGGCAGGGTGCTCCACTCGACTCGCTGGGGAACCCCCTGGTTCTCGGTGACGCGACGATGTGGAGCGTCTACAACGACGCCCAGGCATCGCGCCACACGAACGGCAGCGCCGGCCGGACCGAGCCGCTCGGACTCGAGATCCAGCAGACGACGTTCGCGTACAAGCGGCAGGGAGCGCTTGGCGACATCATCTTCCTCAAGTTCCGGCTCATCAACAAGGGTGCGAACCAGCTCGACAGCGCCTACGTCTCGATCTGGGCCGACCCGGACCTCGGCGACGCGGGCGACGATCTCGTCGGCTGCGACACCACGCTGAGCCTCGGCTACGTCTACAACGAGACGAGCAATGACGCGGTCTACGGCGGAGCGCCTCCGGCCCTCGGATTCGATTTCTTCAAGGGCCCGACGGTGCAGGTGAGCCCCGGGGTGATGGACACGCTGGGGATGACGTCATTCAACAAGTACATCAACGGCGAAGACCCGACCGACGCCACCCAGGGCTACAACCTGATGCGGGGTCTCCAGCGGGACGGCTCGCCGCTTCACGTCAACGATGATCCGTTGCAGCCGATCACCACGTTCCAGTTCCCGGGCGATCCGGTGACCTCGTCAGGGTGGCTCGACGCCAGCGGCGACGACCGGCGCATGCAGCTCAGCTCCGGGCCCTTCTTCATGGCTCCGGGCGACACTCAGGAGGTGGTCTGCGCCGTCATCGTGGCCCAGGGATCGAACAACCTCGACTCCGTCTCAAAACTCAGAAGCGAGGACGCGGCGGCGCAGGAAGTCTTCGACTTGAATTTCAAGATCCCGTCGCCCCCGCCGGCCCCTAGCGTGTTCGTGCATCCGCTGGATCGGGCCATCCGGCTTGTCTGGGGCTCGGAGCCGGTTGGAACGAACTCGGCCAGTCCGGAGCTGGGGCAGGACTTCCATTTCGAGGGGATCCGTGTCTGGCAGCTGGCATGTGCAGGATGTACCCAGGCGACCGGCAATCCAGCGACGGACCCGCGGGTGATCGCGACCTATGACCTCGACGACTCCGTCACCACGATCTACTCGGACATCCTGGGTGATGCGGGCCTCCAACGTCTGATCGTCATAGCCGGGGAGAACTCGGGACTCCAGTTCTCGCTGGACATCACGCAAGACGCGTTCACCAAAGGCCGGCTCGTCAACAATCACCCGTACTACTTCGCGGTGACCGCCTTTTCCTATGACGTGCTGAACGCGGAGCCCTTCTTCATCGGGGCGAACCAGGTCGGCCACATCGCGGAGGTGCTCGAGAGCTCGATTCAAGCGAACCCGGACCAGACTCTGGGCCCGGGAAAAGTCATCACGGCCATTCCCAAGAGCAGTAACGCGATCTTCACGGTCAACGCCACCCAGATCTCGGGCGACCACGTGGGTCACCAGGTCCTGGTGGAGCAGCTGGATCAGAATGCGATCTCGGCGGACACGCTCTACCAGGTGAATTTCATGCCCGATGAGAGCTGGATCCTGACCAATACGGTCTCCGGGGACACGCTCGCGACCGGGACGAACGTGAGCGGCGACTTCGACTACCCGGTCATCAACGGGTTCATGGCGCGCGTCATCTCGGCCACGAAGCCGGCCTCGATCTACCAGATCCTCCAGAACGACTCGCTCGACCTGGCGCACGGCGGCCTGGACTCGGCGGGGGTCTACGTCCTGGACAACGAGATCGGCGCGGACATCACCGGCTTCAACTTCAACGACGCGTTCAACCACGACTACGAGATCCTGACCCTCCCGGACACGACGCAGTTCGCCTGGGAGTACAACTTTGGTGATCCATCGCCTCAGACGACGTACAAGGTGCCGTTCCGCATCTTCGATCTCGGGGTGTGCTCGTTCGAGGATCCGTCCGACGACGTCGAGGTCACCGCGATGATCCGCGACGACGACGGGAGCGGCTCCTGGACGTGGGGCGATCGTCTGTACATCCGGGACATTCCATACGCCTCGGTGCCATGGGGCACCGCGGGACTCCTCTCCAGCGACGTGGATCCGAACGACCTGGACAACCAGACCCTGGGGCGGTTCGGTTTCGAGCCGGTGGACACGAGCTACACGAACAACACGGACCTTCCACCCCCCGGCGAGAGGATCCGGGTCCGGGGTGGGAGGCTCTGTCCGGGCGACGTCTTTACCTTCCGGCTCCAGCCGGTCGGCAGTGGTCCGGGCACGATCGTCCAGAACGACGTGAAGAAGATCCTGGCCGTCCCCAACCCGTACTACGCGCACTCGGCGTACGAGCTGACGCAGTTCGATCGCACGCTCAAGTTCACGAACATTCCGGCTTCGCGGAAGGTCACGATCCGCATCTTCAATCTGGCCGGGGACCTGGTGCGGACGATCCGGCGGGAGCCGACGACCGCGGATCAGATGGCGCAGGCCGAGATCCGGTGGGATCTGAACACCGACCGGGCGCTGCCGGTGGGGAGCGGCCTCTACATTTACCGGGTCGACGTGGACGGTGTGGGGAGCAAGACCGATCGCATGGCGATTTTCATCGAGAAAGAACGGTTGGACAACTTCTGATGCGGCCCAATCGACGACACATATACGGGAGCCGGAACAATGCTGAGATCCAAGGAATGGAGGACAAGGGCATGAGGGCCTGGATGAGAAGCCTCGCAGTGATCGCGGCGCTGATCGGTCCCTCGGGAATCGCCTGGGCCGGCGGCCTGGACCGCGTGGGAACGTCCGGAGCCCTCGAGCTTCGGATTCCGGTCGGACCCGAACCGGTGGCGCTCGGCGGTTCGTCCGTGGCGCTAGGCGGCGGTCTATCGAATCTCTATTACAACCCGGCAGCGCTCGCCTCGACGGATCGGGCGGAGGCGCTGGCGCTTCACAGCACGTATCTCGCGGACTCGAAGGTGAACTACGGGGCCGTGTCTATTCCCGTGGGCTCCTCGGGGATGGCGGCGATCTCGGTCAAGGTGATGAACTTCGGCGATATCACGGTGACCACCGAGGATCTGCCGGAAGGGACAGGCGAGATCCTCAGTCCGAACTTCGCGGTCGTGGGGCTCTCCTACGCGCGCCGCATGACCGATCGCGTGCTGGTGGGCTTGACGGGCATGTTCGTGAACGAGCGCGTGTCCGACCTAACCGCGCGCGGATTCGCGGGCGACATCGGTGTTCAGTACGACACGGGCTGGCGTGGGCTTCGGTTCGGGTTCGCCATGAAGAACATCGGGCCGAACATGCAGTTCAGCGGCGGCGGCCTGGAGGAGTCGATCATCGTGCCGGGGGACGACCCGTCGGCCCAGCCGCACGTGGTCCAGCTGCAGTCGACTTCGTTCGAGCTTCCGGCCTATCTCCAGTTCGGCCTCACGTACGATCTCGCCTTCAAAGAAGGTCGCACGCTGACGGTGCTCGGAGCGGTGCAGTCGAACAACTACACGACGGACGAGTACCGGCTCGGGGCCGAGTTCCACCTGGGTGAGTGGCTGGCGCTCCGGGGCGGCTACACGGGACAGCTCGCGCTGAGCGAAGAGGATCGTATGAACGACTACCTCTACAGCTTCAGCTACGGCGCCGGTGTCGGTTTCAAGCTCGGGGATACGCCATTCAAGGTCGACTGGGCTGGAACGTCGGTGGGTCAGTTCTTCGACGACAACCAGCAGATCGGAGTCAGCGTCGCGTTTTAGCTCGCGGCACGAGGCTGAAGCACGGCCGGGGCGGGTCTCGCTGACCCGCCCCGGTTTTCGTCGTCTGGTCGCGATCGTACTCGCGCTCGCGCTGAGCACGCCCGCCATGGCCGGCGCGAAGGCGGCGCCGCGCGGCGTCCTCGCGGACTCCGTCATGGCGATCGGCGGATCGCTGCTTCATCGGGCCGACATGGGGATCCTCGCCGTGTCGCTCGACAAAGGGGACACGCTCGTCGCGTACAGCGAGAGCCGGCGGCTCATCCCCGGGAGCAACGCGAAGCTCTTCACGAACGGCGCGTTCCTGGTACGGTTCGGTACCGATTACCGGCGCGCGACCACGATCGACGCCCGGGGCAAGGCGTCGCTCAAAGACTCGGGGCGCCGCGTCCGTCTGGACGGGGATCTCGTGCTCCGAGGGAGCGGGATGCCCGACGTGACCCAGATCCTTAGCCCCGGATCGCGTGGGCTCCTCGACTCGCTCGCGTACCTCCTCCACCAAGGCGGGCTGGAGCGATTCGAAGGGACGATCTGGGTGGACGGGTCGCTCTTCGCCACGGAGCCCTACGCGCCAGGCTGGGCGATGGAGGACTACGTCTACGCCTACGGTGCGCCCGTGAACGCCATCCTTGCGAACGGGAACGCCGCGACGGTCGTCGCCACGAGCACAGGCCAGGGCGACGAGGTGACCCTGGCGCTCGATCCGCCGGAGGCCCCGCTCCGGGTTCGCGGAAGGGTGGACGTGGTTGCGTCCGGCTCGGGGCGTCTCGACGTGAGCCGCGCCTTCGGATCCCGCGTCGTCGACGTCTGGGGAACGGTGCCGCGCGGCGGCGTGACGAAGAGGCAGGTCGCGATTCCCGACCCCGACTCGACGGCCGGCCTCTACCTCCTCGGCTCGCTGCGTCGCGCGGGGATCGAGGTGAAGGCTCAGGTCCGCGTGCTCCCTCCCGCGGGGTCCTCCGAAGGGGCGCGCATCGCCGCGCTCGCACGGAAGGACGGGAGCATGGACGCGGCGTTCACCCCGGACCCGGGGCGCTGGAAGAGGGTGAGCAAGGACGCTGCGGCGCCCGTCTTGTCGCTCCTGTCGCCCCCCGCGGCCCAGATGGTGAGCGCGGTGAACGAGCTCAGCCTGAACGGGGAGACCGAGGCACTGCTTCGGAATCTCGTCGACGGAACGGGGAAGGAGCGCGTTCCCGCCCTGTCGCGCCTCTACGAGATCGTGGCGCGCTCCGGCGTGGACACGCTCGATCTCTCGCTCGTGGACGGGTCGGGTCTCTCGCCGATGGATCTCGTGACGCCGCGCGCGGTCGTGACCTGGCTGACGTGGCTGGACCGTGAGCCCGCGGTCGGTCCCGCGTTCCGCGAGGGACTCGCGGGGCCGGGCCTCCTGGGAACGCTCCGGAACCGATTCGGCGGCGCGGAAGGAGGCGTCCAGATCCGGGGGAAGACGGGTACCCTGACCAACGTGAGCGCGCTCTCCGGGTACGTCACCACGGAGTCGGGGGAGCGGATCGTCTTCTCGTCGATTGCGAATGGGAATCGCGGGACCGTCGCGCCCGCGCGAGACTTCGAGGACCGCCTCGTCCGCCTCCTGAGCCGCTACAAGCGCGAGGCGCTGCCCGTGCGGCGCCCCGGGACCATTCCGCGATGATCGCGCCCCCGAGGCTCCGTCCTGGCGACACCGTCGGGGTGGTGGCGCCATCCGGCCCCGTGCAGCGAGGTGCGGTGCTGGCCGGCGCGCGCGTCCTCGAGCAGGCGGGCTTCCGCGTGCGCTTCGCGCGCCACCTCTACGACCGGCGCGGGCATCTCGCGGGAAGCGACGCGGCCCGCTCGGCCGACCTCAACCGCATGCTGGCCGATCCCGACGTGCGCTGCGTGCTCATGGCCCGCGGCGGCTACGGCCTCCTCCGCCTCGCGCCCGAGGTGGACTGGGACGCGATGCGCCGCGACCCGAAGATCTATGCGGGCTTCTCCGACGCGACCTTCCTCCACCTGGGCTTCGCGCACCACGCCAACGTGCGCACGCTCCACGGCCCGAATCTGCAGGGCTTGAAGGGGGCCGAAGCAAGGCGCTGGCTCGCCTGGGTCACCCAGCCGAAGGCCCCGGAGAGGGTGCGCACGCTCCGCGCCCGCGCAAGGCTCGCCGGCGCCGCCGCCGTGGAAGGGAAGGTGCTCGGGGGCAATCTCACGCTGGTCCACTACGCGATCGGGATCGGAACGCTTCCATCCCTGCGCCACGCCATCCTCTTCCTCGAGGAAGTGAACGAGCCCCCCTACAAGGTGGACGGCATGCTCACCCACCTGGCGCTGGCCAACGCCCTGCGCGGCATCCGCGGCGTCGCCCTGGGCGACTTCACCAAGTGCGTCCCACGCCCCCACCGCCGCGAGCTCCCCCTGAAAACCGTCCTGACGGACCACCTGAAGCCCTTGGGCGGCCCCATCCTTACCGGCATCCCCGCAGGCCACGGTGCCCGCAACACGCCGCTCCCCCTGGGCGCCCGCGCCGTGCTGGATCCCCGTCGAGGCACCCTGATCTACGAGGAAGGCCTGGTCTCCTAGTCGCGGGAATGATCCACGGGAGACGGGCCGAGTCTCCCAACCCGCGAACCACCGGGGTAGGCGAAGGGTCCGGTAAAAGCGGAGGGCGCCTCGCGAGCTTCGCACGAAGTGCGAAGCCATGCGCCGCGCCCGGAGCTTTCACCGGACCCTTCGCCGGGCCATGCAGTTTCTCGGAGATGGGAAGCGCTAGGCGTACACCCCGCGCACCTGGATCACATCGACAACGCGCTTGATCGCGAGCATGAACGCAGCGACGCGGAACGACACGCCGTGCTCATCCGCCATGCGAGCGACGTCGTTGAAGGCATTCACCATGATGTGCTCGAGTCGCTCGTTCACTTCCTGCTCGCGCCAGAAGAAGCCCATGCGGTCCTGGACCCACTCGAAGTAGGAGACGGTCACGCCTCCTGAGTTGGCGAGGATGTCCGGCACGACGAGGACGCCCGCCTTGTTCAGGATCTTGTCCGCCTGCGTCGTGGTCGGGCCGTTCGCCCCCTCGGCGATGATGCGGGCCTGGATGCGGCCGGCGTTCACATGGGTGATCTGGTTCTCGAGCGCGGCAGGGATCAGGATGTCGCAGGGAAGCTCGAGGAGCTTCTTGGCGTCCACTGGGGTCGAGCCGGCGAAGCCGACCACCGACTTGGTCTCGGCCACGTGCTTGAGGAGCGCGGGAATGTCGAGGCCGGTCGGGTTTTGAATCGCACCTTTCACGTCCGAGACGCCGACGACCCGCGCGCCGTCCTTCGTCAGGAGATCGGCGGCTACGGAACCGACGTTCCCGAAGCCCTGCACGACGATCCTGGCCTCGCGCAGGTCGAGCCCGATCCGCTTCGCCGCCTCCCGCACCACGAAGAGGACGCCGCGCCCCGTCGCTTCACGGCGTCCCGCCGATCCGCCGAGCGCGAGCGGCTTCCCGGTCACCACCGAGGTCACCGTGTGGCGCGCGTGCATGGAATACGTGTCCATGATCCACGCCATGGTCTGCTCGTTCGTGTTCACGTCGGGCGCAGGCACGTCCGACTCGGGGCCCAAGACGTCGATCAGATCGGCGACATAGCGGCGCGTGAGGCGCTCGAGCTCACCCTTCGACATCTTGCTCGGATCGCAGATGATCCCGCCCTTGCCGCCGCCGAACGGGATGTTCACGACCGCGCACTTCCAGGTCATCCACGCGGCGAGCGCCATGACCTCTTCCAGCGTGACGTCCGGGTGGTAGCGGATGCCCCCCTTCGCCGGGCCGCGAATGATCGAATGCTGGACGCGATAGCCGGTGAAGACCCGGAAGCTGCCGTCGTCCATGCCGACCGGCAGCTTCACGATGGTGGCGCGCCGGGGCTCCTTGATGATCTGCACGAAGGAGGGATCGAGCTTGAGCCGGGCCGCGGCTTCCTCGAACTGAAGCCGGGCGTTCTCGAGCGGGTCCAGCTCCTTCTGGGTGCCCATGTCGCCCGCGGTCGTCGTGGTCATGGTCCTGAATCTCCCTGGTCGGGTGGGGTCGCCGATCGTAAGTGCCGAAAATGCTTCGCTTTTGCCGGGCGGTAGTGTAGATAAATGGGCGAGACCCATCAACATGTACTATTTCTATTGGCTTCCGATCGGAACGGATACGAAAGTGCGCGGCGTCCCCTGGGTCACCCTCGGGATCGCCGTGACGAACGTCCTCGTCTTCGCCGCCCTTCACTCGCTTCCCGGCGCGGAGGCGGCAGCCTACCGCTGGGCCTTCAAGGCGGGGCACCCGACCGTTCAGACCGCGATCGCATCGATTTTCCTCCACGCGGGGCCGCTTCACCTCATCGGAAATCTGATCTTCCTCCTGATGTTCGGCCCGCCCATCGAATCGCGGATCGGGCCCAGCCGGTACCTGATCGCCTACATCGCGTGCGGCTGGCTCGCCAACCTGGCCCAGGCGGCCTGGCTCGTCCAGTTCGACCCCGACCTCCGGTCCATCCCGCTCATCGGTGCGTCGGGGGCCATCTCGGGGATCATGGGGCTCTTCGTCGTGCGGCTCTATTTCGCCCACCTCCGCTTCGCGTCGATCACGATGCTCTTCGCGCAGGGGCACGTGAAGCCGGGCCGCTTCACGCTCCCCGCGCTCGTCGGGATCGCCGTCTGGTTCGTGGTCCAGCTCGTCTACCAGATGGCGGGGACATCGCCCGATACCTCGACGGTGTGCCACGTCGCGGGATTTCTGTTCGGCGGATTCTTCGGACTCGCGATGGGACTTCGCGGGGAGGGGCGTCTCGAGAGCCGACTCGCACGCGGCTCGCGCTTCGCGGCTCGCGGCGAATGGTTCGAGGCCATCCGGGAGTACGAGTTATACCTCGCGAGCCGCCCCGACGATCCGGAGGTGATCGCGCAGGTCGCCCGCGTCGAGCGCGTGACGCACCGGGAAGCCGAGGCCAAGGATCGCTTCTCCGACGCGATCCGGCTCTGGCTCCAGCGGGGCGAGATCCGGAAGGCGTGCGACGGCTACGAGGAGATGAAGCGCCTGCTCGGCGGGGTGACGTTGCCCCCGGCGGAGCTCCTCCGCGTGGCGCGAGGCTGCGAGGAGCTGGGGCGCCCGGGGGATGCGAGCCGCGCCTACGAGGCCTACGGGCGGAACTATCCCGAACGAGACGGGGCCGCCCTCGCGCTCTTGAAGTCGGCGGAGATCGAGCAGCACGCCCTCAACAACCCTGGGCGCGCGCGATTCCTCTACGACGAGCTCCTGCGCCGGCCACTCCGGCCGGACCTCGAGCAGATGGTCCGGGAGCGGTGCGAGCTCGCGGATACGGCCCTCGCGGGCTGAGGCCCCCCGCTAGGGGAGGCAGTCCAGCTCGGACAGCTCCTTGGTGCGGCTCGCGGGATCGAAGAGGTAGACCCGGAACTGCCGCCCCGGCGTCAAGGGCGCCCTCGGAACGCAGGCCGAGATGAGGCCGTTCTGCACGCTCACCCGGCTCTCGTGGATGACGATCTCCTTCGTCATGAGGGAGTGATCGACCGCCGCGAACCAGAGGAGCACGGTCGCGTCCGAGGCCGGATCGTACGGGGCGCGGAGATCGTAGACGCCGCTCCCGTCCGTGATGCCCGAGACCAGCTCCTGCCCATTGTTGAAGACCTTAACCTGCACGCCCGAGAGCGGATGGTCGTTCACGTCGAGGACCGTACCGGTGAACGGCGTCAGCCGCCGGTCCAGCCCGAGCGACTGGTACTCCTCGATGCGCCGCGTATCGGCACTCGGGGATTCGTTGCTGCTTCCCGGTGGGGGGGATGACGGGGGCGCTGCCTGGACGGGGCCTGTCGCGAGGACTAAGAGGAAAGTGCTTCCCAGGAACCTCAAGAACGGACGCATCATGGCCGATACCTCCCATGCGTCGACGCGGAGGGATTCCGAAATCGACGCTACACCTGGTCCTTCGGCCTGTCAACGCGGCTTCCCGAGGAGAATCGCCTTGCTGATTGGGAGCCTGTCTGTTACGGTCCGTTCGCTTCGCACCGATCCACCCTCCGACCCGCCCGGGACGGAGTCAGGAGTCAGCCCACCATGTCCACGCGGGGATTTCGGGAGGCACGGATGTTTCTCGACCAGGTGATGGGCGTCTTTGCCAACGACGTGGCGATCGACCTCGGGACGGCGAACACGCTGGTCTACCTCCGCGGGAAAGGCATCGTCCTCAACGAGCCCTCGGTCGTCGCCGTCGATCGAACCACGAACAAGGTCATCGCCGTCGGCAAGGAAGCCAAGAGCATGCTCGGCCGCACGCCGGACGAGATCCACGCGGTGCGCCCGCTCAAGGACGGCGTCATCGCCGATTTCGAGAAGACGGAAGACCTGCTGCGCGAGTTCATCCAGAAGGCGCTCCGGCGCCGCACGTGGGTGCGCCCGCGCATCATCATCTGCGTTCCGTCGGGGATCACCGAGGTGGAGAAGCGCGCGGTCCAGGACTCGGCCCAGCACGCGGGCGCCCGCGAGGTGTTGCTCGTGCCGGAGCCCATCGCCGCGGCGATCGGTGTCGGCCTCCCGGTCGGGAAACCGTCCGGGAACATGATCATCGACATCGGCGGCGGCACCACCGAGATCGCGGTCATGGCGCTCAACTCGATCGTGAACCAGCAATCGATCCGGGTCGGCGGCGACGAGATGGATGAGGCCATCGTCCAGTACGTGAAGAAGGCCTACAACCTGCTCATCGGCGAGCAGACGGCCGAGCAGATCAAGATCCGGATCGGCTCCGCGTTCCGCCTCGAGCAGGAGGAGGAGATGGAGATCAAGGGACGCGACCTCGTCGCGGGCATTCCCAAGACCATGAAGATCTCCTCCGTCGAGGTCCGAGAGGCGCTGAGCGAGCCGCTCCAGCAGATCGTGGACGCGCTCATGCAGTCCCTGGAGAAGACGCCCCCCGAGCTCGCGTCCGACATCGTGGACCGGGGGATCGTCATGACGGGCGGCGGATCCCTCCTGCGCGGGATCGACATGCTGCTTCGTGAGGCCACCAACCTGCCCATCACCGTGGCCGAGGATCCGCTCTCGTGCGTCGTGCTCGGCACGGGGAAGATCCTGGACGACCCGACCCAGTACGAGAAGGTCCTCATGTCGGTGGTGCGCGACTGACACAAGGGGCGTAAGCCCTCATGCTACGCTACCTGTTCGTACGGCGCACCGACTGGACGGTGCTCGTGATCGCCTGCACGCTCTCCCTCTCGATGATGCTCCTCGAGGCGAGGATGCAGGCCCGGGTTGCTTGGTTCCTTCAGCACACCCTCCTCGCGCCGTTCGAGTACGCCGTCGGCTGGGTCGACCAGTCGGTCGGCGTCTTCTGGGAGAACCACCAGCTCCGGAGCCGCCTGACCCAGCTCCAGATCGAGTCGGACGCGCTTCAGGCCGAGCGCATCGAGAACGTCCGGCTGCGCCGCCTGCTCCACCTCGAGGAACGCCATCCCTACGACCTGGTCGCGGCGAGCGTCGTCGCGCGGAGCCTCGACCGTCTCGGCGGAAGCCTGACGATCGACAAGGGCACCGCCGACGGCGTGGAGCCGGGACGCGCCGTGCTCACGCCGGACGGCCTCGTCGGACGCGCCGAGCGCTCGACCCCGCACGAGACGCGCGTGCTCACGCTCCTGAACCGCGACTGCGCCGTCGCGGCGCGCATCGAGCGGACGCGGGTCGACGGCGTGCTCGAGTGGGAGTTCGGGAGCCAGCCCGTGCTCAATCTCCGCTACATCTCGTCGCAGGAGGACGTGCAGGTCGGGGACCGCGTGGTCACCTCCGGCCTCGGCGGCATCTTCCCGGCGGGGATCCGGATCGGAACGGTGGCGAAGGTCGCGCTCGATCCGAACGGACTGATGAAGGAGATCGTCATCAATCCGGCCGTCGACTTCCGCTCCGTCGAGGAGATCCTCGTCTACACGCCGTCCGACCTCCGCGGCACGGCCCCGGCGGACCTCTTCCTCGAGGAGCCGAAGCCCGTCCTGACGCCGGCCGATAGCATGTCGGCTGACAGTGGCGCCGTTCGCCCCGTACCGACCGCGAAGGCGGTCGCGGCCACGGCCCAGCCCAAAGAGGGCGCCGCTCCGGACAAGGTCGTCCGATGAGGTGGGTCCGTGACGCCGTCGTTCTCCTGGTCGCGCTGGTGCTCCAGTCGACGGTCCTCCACCGGATCGAGATCGCGGGGGCCCGCCCCGATCTCCTCGTCGCCTACGTCGTCTACATCGCCTGGATGCGGGGGCCTGTGGTGGGCACCGTCGTGGGGTTCGGCGTCGGACTGATCCAGGACCTCGACGCCTCGGTTCCGCTCGGCCTGAACGCGCTCGCGAAGTCGATCGTGGGATTCCTCGTCGCGAAGGCGGGGTTCGGGGTCCATCGCGCGAACGCGGGTGTGCGCTTTGCGTTCTTCTTCATCGCGATGCTCGTGCACGACGTCATCTACTACGCGGTCGCGACCGACGGCGACCTCGTCGCGTTCGGCAAGCAGATGGTGCTGACCGCGGTTCCGTCCGCGCTCTACACCGGCGTCGTCGTGGTGATCCTGCTCGGCATCGTCGAGACCTTCTCGAGGCGGCCGCTCCTGGCGGACGAGGTCTGACGTGGCGTACGAGAGCGAGCCGCGCCATCAGGCGCGCCGGCGCGAGCAGATCTTCACCATCGCGGTCGCGTCCATCTTCGGCCTCCTGATCCTCCAGCTCTTCTCGCTCCAGGTCCTCCAGGGAGACAAGTACGGCGAGCTCAGCGAAGAGAATCGAATCCGCGTCGAGGTGCTCACGGCGCCGCGCGGAGAGATACGCGACCGGAAGGGCCGCCTTCTCGCGGACAACGTTCCCTCGTTCACGGTCACGATCGATCCCTTCGACAAGATCTACGTCCACGATCCCGCGCTCCTCGATTCCACGATCGCGCGGGTGAGCTGGATCGTCGGCCTCGATCCCGAGGTCGCATTCGCCAAGGTGAAGCGGGAGCGGACCCAGTCGTTCCTCGCGGTCCGTCTCAAGCGGAACCTCGATCTCGCCTCGGTCGCCTATCTCGCCGAGCACCGGGCCGAGCTCCCAGGGGTCGAGGTCGAAGCGGAGCCGCTTCGGCGCTACCCGCTCGGCCCCTTCGCGTCCCATCTCCTCGGCTACGTCGGGGAAGTGTCGGACAAGGAGCTCGAGGATCCCAAGTTCGCGTCGACGTACATGCGCGGTGATCTGATCGGGCGCATGGGGATCGAGCGGCAGTACGAGAAGATCCTTCGCGGTGTCGACGGGAAGCGCTTCGTCGAGGTGAATGCCCTCGGCCGAAAGGCGGAGCTCCTCGGGGACCGGCAGCCGATCCTTCCCAGGCGCGGCGAGGACATCACGCTCTCGGTCGACCTCGATCTCCAGCGCGCGGCGGAGGAGGCGTTCCAGCCCGGCGCGCGCGGCGCGGTCGTCGCGATGGATCCGCGCACGGGTGAAGTCCTCGCCCTCGTGAGCAAGCCCAACTACGACCCCAACGAGTTCTCGACCGGGATCACGCAGTCGCGCTGGGAGGAGCTGAGCCAGGGAGGGAACTACCCGCTGTTCAATCGCGCGATCCAGGCGTCGTACCCGCCCGGGTCCACCCTCAAGCCGTTCGTCGCGCTGGCCGGCCTCTCCCTGCGGGCCATCACGCCCATGACCACGTTCGCCGAGCCCTGCTATGGGTACTACCAGTTCGGGCGTCGCCGCTTCGGGTGCTGGGAGCACGAGGGGCACGGCTGGACGTCGCTCCGGAGCGCAGTCGCGCATTCGTGCGACGTCTACTTCTACCAGCTCGGGCTACGGATCGGCCTGGACCGACTCTCCACGTTCATGAAGAACCTGGGCGTCATGGACAAGACCGGCATCGATCTACCACAGGAAAGACGAGGACTCTTTGCGAGCGCGGCGTGGTACGACAAGCACTACGGTGTCGGGCGCTGGAGCAAGGGGCTCATCTTGAACCTCGCGATTGGACAAGGCGAGTCCTCGCTCACGCCCGTGAAGCTCGCGCAGATCACCTCGGTCATCGCGAACGGCGGCACGCTCTGGAAGCCGCGCATTCTGAAGTCCGCCTTTCGCGACGGGCGGGAGGACCGGACGGCGCTCCCGAGAGCCGACTCGCTCGAGACGCACCTCGATTACGCCTCCAGGGACCTGACTTCCGTTCGGGACGCCATGGTGGCGGTGGTGGCCGACGGAACCGGATACCAGGCGAAGGTCGACTCGGTCATCGTGGCGGGGAAGACGGGCACCGCGCAAAACCCGCACGGCCAGGACCACGCTCTCTTCATCTGCTTCGCGCCGGCCTCGCGCCCGGAGATCGCGGTGGCGGTCATGGTGGAAAACGCGGGGCACGGAAGCACCGCGGCGGCTCCGGTCGCCCAGAAGGTGCTCCAGGCCTACTTCCACCCGGCGCCTCCCGACACCGCAGCGAAGGCGAAGACGCAGGCGGTGGCTCAGAGGAGCGGCACGTGATCGCGCCGCGCCTCACGGCCGATCTGGACCGTCCACTCTTCCTCACGACGGTCCTCCTGGCCTTGATCGGGATCGCGTTCGTCTTCAGCGCGACCGCCATGCAGACCGCCCAGGTCGAGCACGGGCTCTACCTGAAGCAGTTCCTGTGGCTGGGGCTCGCCCTGGCCGGCGCGGCCGCCACGGCGGCGGTGCCGTATCGCATCTACGAGGGAAAGACGGCCTGGCTCCTGTACGCGATCGCGCTCGCACTCCTCGCGCTCACCCTGGTCATCGGGCACGTGGGGCTCGGGGCGCAACGCTGGCTCGGATGGGGGCCGCTCAAGTTCCAGCCGTCGGAGATCGCCAAGATTGCGGTCGTCCTGGTGCTCGCGAGCATGCTCGCCGCGAAGCGGATCGACCTCACGCACCTGCCGACCCTGTTCAAGACCCTCCTCGCGGCCGGCGTTCCGTTCCTGCTCGTGCTGAAGCAGCCCGACCTCGGGACGTCGCTCTGCTTCATCATGGTCGTGCTGACGATGCTCTACTGGGCCGGACTCCCGATGCTCTATCTGTTCCTCCTGCTCTCCCCGATCCTGAACGGGGTGCTCTCGTTCTATCTGCCGGCCTGGATCCTGTTCGCGCTCGTGCTCGCGTTCGTCCTCTATCGCTCGCGGCTGAGGCTCTGGACGGTGGTGCTCGTCGTGGTCGTGAACCTGGCCGTCGGGATCGCGACGCCTCACGTCTGGAACCACCTCGAGCCCTACCAGAAGCAGCGCATCTCCACGTTCCTCGATCCGAGCGCCGATCCCTACGGCGCCGGCTACCAGATCATCCAGTCGAAGATCGCGATTGGATCGGGGGGTGTGACGGGGAAGGGCTTCATGCACGGCACCCAGAAGGGGCTCGAGTTCCTGCCCGAGCAGCACACCGACTTCATCTTCTCGGTGGTGGGGGAGGAGACCGGATTTCTCGGGGCCGCGTTCGTGACGGTGCTCTACATGGTGCTCATCCTGCGCGGCGTGCGCATCGCCCGGCGCGCCCGGAACCGTTTCGGGAGCCTCCTGGCCATTGGATTGACATCGGTTTTCCTATACCATGTGCTCGTCAACGTGTGCATGACCGTCGGGCTCGCCCCTGTGACCGGACTCCCCTTACCGCTTCTGAGCTACGGCGGAACGTCGCTCTTGACGAGCTTCCTCCAGATCGGATTGATTCAGAACGTCGCCATGCGGTGGCGCGAATACTGACGTAGGAGAATTCTTTGCATCCCACTCTGTTCCACATCGGCTCCTTCCAGATCCACACCTATGGCCTCCTCCTCGCGATCGGATTCCTCGTCGCGATCCAGATCTTCGTCGCGCGCGGCGTCCGACGCGGCATCGCCGAGGACCAGCTCCACACGATCTCGCTCGTCATCCTGATCCTGGCGATCGTCGGCGGGCGCGGGCTCTTCGTGCTGACCCACTGGGGCGACTACGCGAAGGACTGGCTCGGCGTGTTCCGGCTGTGGGAAGGCGGGCTCATGCTGTACGGCGGCTACATCCTCGCGATCGCGGGGGGGATCTGGTACGTCCGCAGGGCGAAGCTCCCGGTGTGGCGCATTGGCGATGCGGCGGCGCCTGCGATGGCGCTCGGAATCGGCATCGGCCGGCTCGGCTGTTTCTTCAACGGCTGCTGCTTCGGCCTCCCGACGCACCTCCCGTGGGCGGTGACCTTCCCGCCGGGCTCCTATGCGTCGTACGCGTTCCCGGGCGAGGCCATCCATCCGTCGCAGATCTATCTCGCGCTCGCGGGCGTGTTCCTCTTCGGGCTCCTTCTCGCGATGGACCGTAAGCTCCACTTCGAGGGCTGGCTCTTCTGGACCGCCGTGGCGATCGACGCGGTGTTCCGGTTCGGCATCGACTTCACGCGCTATTACGATTCGACGAGCTATCTCGGACGGCTCGGACCGCTCAGCTTCAACATCAACCAGATCCTGAGCGCGATCCTCTTCCTCACCGCACTCGTCATGCTCCGCGTGCTCTCCCGGCGGCCGGCCCCGAGCGCGGCTGCGACCGGCGCCGAGCCGGGCGACGAAACCGCCGCGTCCGCGCTCGGCACCCAGGCGGGGTGACCGGGCCCGCGCTTCCCGGATGACCGGACGCGCGGACGAAGCAGCCTCGCCCCGTCGCTTCGCGGTGCTCGGACATCCCGTCCGTCACTCGCTGTCACCCCCGATGCAGAACGCGGCGTTCGAGGCCGCGGGGATCGACGCGCGCTACGAGGCGATCGAGGTTCCGCTCGAGCGCCTGGCCGACGTGCTGGGGGAGCTCCATGCGGAGGGTGTCGCGGGACTCAATCTGACGCTCCCGCTCAAGCAGCGCGGGTTCGAGCTCGCCAGGACGCGAACGCTCGAAGCCGAGCGCGTACTCGCGGTGAACACGCTCCGCCGTGAACGGACGGGGTGGGCCGGGCACGCGACGGACGGGATCGGATTCGGCGCGTGGATCCGGGAGCTCGGGATCAAGCTCCAGGGAAGGAGGGTGCTCTTTCTCGGCGCAGGAGGCGCCGCGGCGAGCATCGCGCCGGTCGTGCTCGACTTTGGCCCTGCGGCGATCGCGATCGCGAGCCGCACGCCGGCACACGCGTGGTCGCTCGCGGAGCGGCTGTCCGGGGAGGGCAGTATCGCGATGGTCGCCGGCGGACTCGAGGATGAGTCCGACATCGCGAGCGAGGCGCCGTACGACATCCTGGTGCGCGCGCTCACCGCCGAGGACGTGGGCGAGGGCGAGGCTCGGCTGTGGCGCGCGCTCAAGCCGCGCGCGCCGGTGCTCGATCTCAACTACGCGGAGCGGGCTGCGCGCGTGCGGGACCGGTGCGAGAAGGAAGGGCGTCGGTTCGAGGACGGGCTGGGACTCCTTCTCCACCAGGGGGCGCTGTCGTTCGAGTTCTGGACCGGTCGTGAGGCTCCACGGGAAGCCATGAGGGAGGCGCTT
>Ga0111538_10001694_pt1 | contig 31107 bp, 35 predicted proteins | sample SoiMethybrSBSTD1_FD_79669 | JGI IMG/M metagenome (GOLD analysis project Ga0111538, IMG submission 79669) | Bulk soil microbial communities from a Populus tree surrounding site in Tennessee, USA - Soil MetaG P. TD hybrid SBSTD1 (version 2)... | ecosystem: Environmental > Terrestrial > Soil >... | reverse complement strand
TGTGAGAAGCAATTGCTGGTATGCGGGCGGTGCCTCGGCCCTGATGCCCGGAAAGTAGCGACTGCGCACGGTGAACGCTCGCGCACACGCGTCCGCGACCAGCGCCTCCGCGTCGGCGACGAAGTTGTCGATCACGAGCAGCGGTGCGCGCTCGGTGCCGATCGCCAGGCGGCGCAGGCGCAGGTCGGGATGCAGATCAAGGTTCATCGCTCAATCAGGCAGACCGCGAGGGTGGCTGCATTCCAGCGATGGTCCATGGCGTCGTTCCTCACGCGGCGATTGGCTGGTACTAGAATAGCGTATGACGCTCACACCGGCTCCCTGGCTAGGGTCAGTCCTCGTTGCTGCCAGCGTGTTTCCTGTGTGCGCCGTCAGTGCCGACGAAGATTACATCTCCGATGAGAATGTCCTGATCAAGAGCGGGGATGCAGCGCAGATCAGCGCTTTCGTCGTCCGGCCGCGTGACGAGACACGCAAGCTGCCGGCAGCATTGCAGTTCACCATCTATGCCGATCGTTCCGCGCTGAAGCGAGCGCAGCAGGCAGCCGCCCGCGGTTACGTGGGTGTCGTCGGCTTCACCAGAGGAAAGTGGGCGAGTCCGAACAGCGTGGTGCCGTACGAGTACGACGGCGAAGATGCCCGCGCAGTCATCGACTGGATCAGTCGGCAACCGTGGAGCGACGGCCGGGTCGGGATGTACGGCGGCAGTTACAACGGCTTCACGCAATGGGCTGCGGCAAAGCATTTGCCACACGCGCTGAAAACGATCGTGCCGTATTGTCCGGTCGATCCGGGATTCGGCCTGCCGATGAACAACAACGTCTTTCTGTTGGCCAACTACGCCTGGGTGTTCTACGCGACCAACAACAAACAGCTGGACAACGAGACGTACTCCAACACGAAGCGCTGGCAGGACCTTCCGTGGAACTGGTATCGCAGCGGCAGGCCCTATCGCGAGATCGACCAGGTCGATGGCACTCCGAATCCGTGGCTGCAGAAATGGTTGCAGCATCCCGCGTACGACAGTTACTGGCAGGGCATGACCACGAACGGCAGCGACTACGAGAAGCTCGATATCCCGGTGCTCGCCATCGATGGTTACTACGACGATGGCCAGAACAACGCAGTCCGCCGCCTGCGGGAACACTATGGATATCGACCGAAGGCCGAGCATTACCTCGTGATCGGTCCTTACGATCATTTCGGCACGCAGGGCTCCACCAAGCCCGAGGTGCTTCGTGGTTACTCCATCGACCCCGTGGCGCAGATCGATACGCTGGATCTCACGTTCGACTGGCTCGACTACGTCCTCAAGGGAGCGAAAAAGCCCGATCTGCTGCAGGACAGGATCAACTATGAGGTGATGGGTGCAAATGTCTGGAGGCATGCACCGTCCATCGAGAAGATGAGCGAGTCCGTGCTCACTCTCTATCTCGACAGCGAAAAGGACGGGAATTTCTATCGCCTCGCCAAGAGCAAGCCCGCCACGCGCAGTTCGCTCAAGAGGGTCGTTGACTTCGCCGACCGGAACGCGGTCAGCGCCAACGACTACCCCGCGGAAATCGTGACGGGTGACCTGGGGCTTGCGCAGGGACTTGCATTCGTCAGTGAGCCGTTCGATCGGCCGGTCTCGGTCAACGGTCTCTTCAGCGCGACCTTGAAAGCAACGATCAACAAGAAGGATCTCGACCTGGCCGTGGTCTTGTATGAATTGATGCCTGACGGGAAGTACTTCCATCTGTCGTACACCGTCCAGCGCGCGAGCTACGCAGCCGACATGACTCGCCGGGAGCTGCTCACACCGGGTCGAGTCGAAACCATCCGGCTCGCCAACACGTTGTTGGTGAGCCGACAGCTGAGCAAGGGCAGCCGCTTGCTCGTCGTCGTGGATGTCAGTCGAGGGCCGTTCGCTCAAGTCAACTATGGAACGGGAAAGGACGTCAGCGACGAGTCCATCGCAGATGCCAGGGAACCCCTGAGCGTCGAATGGTTCAACGACAGCCACGTCGACATTCCCATCTCGCAGTAGAGTCCAATGAAATGACACGTGTATCAAAGCTCAGCCTGCTTCCTCTCGTCGCTCTGCTCAGCATTCCCGCTGCCTTCGCAGCAGAGACATCCGCCGCCGCGGTCGATCCAGAGCGCCTTTCACAGTCGGTCAAAGTGCTGGCCTCGGACGAGTTCGAAGGCCGCGCGCCGGGAACGGCGGGCGAGACGAAGACGGTCGAATGGCTTGCGAAGCGCTTCCTTGAGCTGGGCCTCGAGCCCGGCGGCGAGCGCGGTAGCTGGACGCAGGCGGTTCCGCTCGTTCGTACACAGATCGGCACGCCGGCGACGATGCACATCACGGCGCAAGGAAAGGAACGCGCGCTGAAGCAGGGCAGCGACATCTACGTCAGCACCGTTCGCAAGGTCGACCGCGTGTCGATCAAATCGGCGCCGATGGTTTTTGTCGGCTACGGCGTCACCGCACCGGAGCGTCAGTGGGACGATTACAAGCAAGTCGATCTGCGCGGCAAGGTCGCTGTTTACCTGGTCAACGATCCCGATTTCTATGCGAAGCCCGGCGAGCCAGTCGCGAACCGCTTCGGTGGTCGGCGCATGACGTACTACGGTCGTTGGATGTACAAGTACGAAGAAGCGGCGCGTCACGGCGCCCTCGCGGCGCTCATCGTTCATGACACCGAGGGCGCTGGTTATGGTTGGCAGACAGTCGTCGCGCCGGCCGGCGAGAACTACGACATCGTGGTCGACAATCCCAACGAGCGATTGCAACTGCAAGGTTGGCTTGCAGGTGCAACCGCGAACGAGCTGTTCAAATCCGCCGGCCTCGATCTCGCTGCCTTGAGCGAGCAGGCGCGTCGCGCCGATTTCAAGCCGGTCGCGCTCGAGAACGTACAGTTCACTGCGAATTTTCCGGTGACCGCGACGCAGGCAGAGAGCCGCAACGTGCTCGCCAAAATTACGGGCAGCAAGCGTCCGGACGAAACGGTCATGTTCGCCGCGCACTGGGACGCGTACGGCATCGGTCCGCCCGATGCGCAGGGTCGCAAGATCCGGCCGGGAGCGAATGACGATGCGCTCGGTGTCGCAGGTGTGCTCGAGCTCGCGCGGGTGTTCAAAGCGGGCCCGAAGCCCGAGCGTACGCTGGCATTTGCTGCGTGGACTGCAGAGGAGCGCGGCCTGCTCGGATCGCTAACGTACGCGGCGAAACCGCTGTATCCGCTGGAGAAGACCGTTGCGAACCTGACGCTGGACATTCTGCAGACCGCAGGCCCCGCGAAGGACGTGCTGCTGGTCGGGGCAGGGCAGAGCGAGCTCGAAGACGATCTGGCTCGTGCAGCAGCGGCACAGGGTCGAGTCATCACGCCGGAAACTCTGCCCGAGCGTGGGCTCTTCTATCGAGCCGATCACTTTCCGTTCGCCCGCAAGGGCGTGCCCGTGCTGCTGCTGATGGGCATCAGCGGCGCCGCGGACCTCCGCGAGGGCGGCCGCGAAGCGGGCAACCGCTGGCTCGAAGGCTACATGCGCTGTTATCACCAGGCGTGCGATGCCTGGGATGCGAGCCTGGACTTCCGCGGCGCGGCGCAGGACGTCGAGCTCTTTCACACGATGGGGAAGGATCTCGCGAACTCGACGCGCTGGCCGCACTGGCGCCCGGACTCAGAGTTTCACGCCGTGCGCGCGAAGTAAACAAGAAGGGAGGAGTCATGGCGAAGAACGACCCCCGCCGTTTCAATATCGAGGAGCTGCGGACGCTGATCGGCGCCCTCGAGCTCGGCGACCCGAAGATGAACGAGTACGTCAATGCTCGCTGGTTGCGATACGTGCAGTGGTGGGACCTGCGGGCCCGCAGGTCGAAGGCGTGCTACGAGTGGTTACGCGTCCTGATCGTGGTCGGCGGGGCATCGATCCCGGCGCTCGTCGGCCTCAGGGAGCTGCGGCTGCTGGAAGGGTCCGACGGGGTGTTTGCCGTCGCGTCGATCGTCGTCAGCCTCATCGTCGCAATCTCTACCGGCCTCGAAGGCGTGTTCCGCTGCGGCGAGATCTGGCGCGAGAAGCGCATGGCCACCGAGCTGATCGTGAGCGAGGGGTTCAGCTATCTGCAACTCACGGGACAGTACGCCAAGCTCACGCACAAGACAGCGTTCAAGCTCTTCGCACAGAACGTGGAAGAGCTGATCCGCCACGAGATCAAGGACTACGTCGTCGCCACCAATCCGCAGCAACTGCCGCCTCCCGAGGATCCGTCGGCGCCGAAACGGATCTGACGGACCGGCCCGGGTCTATTGCTGATAGATCTGGATCAGGTTGCCGCAGGTGTCGGAGAAGATCGCGATCGTGACTTTTCCGGCAGCCGTCGGCTCCATCGTGAAGACCACGCCCTTCGCCTTGAGCCGACGGACCTCGTCATGGATCGCCATGCTCTCGAAGGCTGTGCACGGAATGCCGTCTTTCAGGAGCGCCGACTGATAGGCGCTCGCCGCCGGGTGTCCGTTCGGCTCTAGCACCAGCTCGAGATCCTCCGGCCCCTCGGGCGAGGTGACCGAAATCCAGCGCGCGCCACCCACCGGAAAGTCCTGCTTCTTCCTGAAGCCGAGCGTGTCGGTGTAGAAGCGCAGCGCCTTGTCCTGATCGTCGACGAAGATGCTGATCAACTTGATCCGCATTGCACGTATCCTCAGTGGCTCGCAAGGCGGCGAGCATTGCTCACTGCCGGCGCAATGTCTTCTCGAAAACTGCGATCGCCTCGGTTCCTCCCATCCACAGCAGGCAGGACGGAGGGTGCGGCGTCCAGTCGGGAACGAAGACGGAGCAGCGCAGGCTCCGCTGATAGCGCGCCGGCGAGAGGCCGATCTTCCGCGCGAACAGCGTGCTGAACGACCCGAGGCTGTGGAAGCCAACTTCCAGGCAGACGTCCGTCACGGAGTGGCCGCACGCCAGCAATCTCTGCGCAGCCGTGAGTCTCTCCCGGGTCCGGAACTGGTGCGGCGTTTCGCCGAAAACGGCTGCGAAGGTGCGGATGAAATGGAAGGAAGACAGGCTCGCCTCTCGGGCCGCAGCTTCGATCGAGACGTCCGGGGATCGCACGTCCGCGAGCAGTTCCCGAGCCCGGCAGAGCCGCAGGAGGGCTCGTCGGTTGCCTCGGGTGATCTGATCGTTATAGCTTGATCGCATGAAGCGCACCATACCGATGACACTGCTCGGCATTATGGCTTTCCTGCTCGGCGGCTGCGATCAGTCCGTCAACTACACGGGCTTGGGCGAGACCCAGCTCACGGGCAAGTACTGCTCGGCGAAGAGCGAACCGGAAAGCAGCTGCAAGGCCGGCGATGTCGTCGACACCGTCGAAGGTCGCGAGCGGCAGCTCTGCGATTGGGGCTGGCAGATCGTGCACGAGCCGGGCAGCAACGAAGTCCTGTGCGTGTATCGCGGTTCGGCGCGCGAGAGCCGATCTCCATGACGCTGCAGCCACTGACGTATCGCATCGGCTCTGGAACCTACACTGGCTATGTTGCGGACGGCTCGGGCGGACGCAAAGTGCCGGGCGTGCTGGTCGCGCACGAGGGTGGCGGATATCTGACCGAGCATCCGAAAGATCGCGCGCGCAGGGTCGCGGAGCTCGGTTACGTGGCCTTCGCGCTCGATCTGTTCGGCGATCCGCGGCCACCGCTGGATGAGGCACGCAAGATCGTTCAACAGTTGCGCAACGATCTGCCGACATTGCATGCGCGTGCCACGACCGCATTGGAATTGCTACGACAACAGTCGAACGTCGACGGCTCACGCATCGCTGCAATCGGATTCTGCTTCGGGGGTACGACCGTACTGGAGCTTGCTCGCAGCGGCGCCGAGGTCGCGTGCACCATCGGCTTTCATGCCGGGCTCGCGACGACCGCCCCGGCACAGCGAGGCGTAATTCGCGGCAAGGTGCTCGTCTGCCAGGGCGCGGACGATCCAATCATCACCGCCGAGCATCGCAGCGCATTTGCGGCAGAGATGACGAATGCCGGCGTCGACTGGCAGATGCACGTCTACGGCGGCGTCGGCCACAGCTTCACGAACCCGGAAATCGATAGCTGGAATCTTCCGGGCTTCACCTACGACGCACGCGCCGACCGGCGCTCGTGGCAGGTCATGCGTTCGCTGCTCGAGGAGTCGTTCGGATAGCGCATGCCCTCGTGCTATCGCATCGCTGACCTGACGCTCGATCCCGGGCGGCGTCTGTTGCTTCGCGACGCCGCGCCCATTTCGCTGGGCCCGCTCACCTACCAACTATTGCTGACGCTCGTGGAAGCCGCACCCAACGTGGGATGATCCCGCCAATCCGCGGTATGTCGAAGGCGTTCGCGGGCACGGTTACAGATTGCTCCCGAGCGTCGAGCCTGTTGCGGACCCGGCTCCGCGGCGCACGCCCACCCGCTGGGTCATGCGGACCGGAATCGCACTCACTCTCCTCGTTGTTGCTGCGGTTGTCGCCTGGATCGTAGTGACGCCGTCGGCATCGACGCGCAGTACCCGAGAAGGCACCGCCATCGCAGTGCTTCCCTTTGCGGACCTGAGCGAGGCGCACGATCAGCAATACCTGGCGGATGGCCTCGCCGAGGAAATCCTCGACCTGCTATCCAGGGGCACGTCGCTGCGCGTCATTGCGCGGACGTCTTCATTCTCATTCCGGGACGAGAGTGCGGATGTCAGCAGCATCGCCGATGCGCTCGACGTCACGCACATTCTCGAAGGCACCGTCCGCAAGGCAGGAGAGCGAATCCGAGTGACGGTGCGGCTCGTGGATGCGTCGGACGGCACCCAAGTGTGGTCGGAAGCTTACGACCGGCCGGTCGGCGACATGCTGGCGCTGCAAACCGATGTTGCGCGGTCCGTTGCCGCGGAGCTCAAGGCGAATCTGCAGAGCTCAGCAAATTTCTCTGCCAGACGCGTGAACGCCGAAGCGTACCAGCTGTACCTGCAGGGCCAGCAGAAGTTTCGGCAGTGGCTCTACTCAGAGGCCGCGGGCTACTTCGAGCGGTCAATGGCGATCGATGGCGAATTCATACCCGCCTACTACGGCCTCGGCCTGACCTATGTGTTGCAGGTCGTCGATGTACAGGTGCCCGTCGCGCAAAACCGCGACAAGCTGGCCGAGGTCGTGGGTCGCGGACTGCGCCTGGCGCCGAACGATCCTGGCCTGCTCGCGCTGAGCGCGCAGCTGGCGCGCTACGACGGCGACATCCGCCTCGCAGAGCAGAGATTCGCGGCCGCGCTGCAGAGAGATTCGTCGAACAGCACCGTTCGCATTCTGTACTCGCTGTTCAAGCTGGATCAGGGCAACCCGGAAGAAGCGCTGCGACTGATCCGCCTTGCACTCGAGATCGATCCGTTCAACCCGATCACGTACGTCGTCGTCTGGGCGAGTCATCTGGATCTTTGGCAGGAAAAGGAAGCCATCGCCGCGGCGGAGGATTACGTGGAGCATTCCGCGCCGTTCGACCCGACCGGCAATGTCATGACCGGCATGACCCGCTTGCTGCTCGCAGGCGACGTTGCCGGGATGATCACGGACATCCGCAAAGGGGACGCGCGGATTGCGCCGTGCTACGCAGGCACATCCGCCTGGCTACCGTTGTTCTACTACCTCATCGACGATGTGCGGGCAGGCGACGCGGCAATGGAGCTGGCACGACAGACCCCGTGGAACCACGGGTGGATCAAGCACGCTGAGGTCTATCGCGCTGTCGCCCACGGCAATATCGACGAAGCGCGCCGTCTTGCTGGGGTCGCCCTGGTCGAGCAGGACGTCTGGGGCGGCGGCGACACCGACATGTTCGTCCTGCGGCTCGCGATCGACCGGATGATCGCGGACGGCGAGGCGCAAAAAGCCGTCAACCTGCTCGAGAAAATGGCGCCGGAATACGCCCGCTACAAGGCAAGCAGGAACATCGACGCGAAAGATGTTTCGCCGGCGCCGATTGCGTTGAAGAGCGCGTATTCGTCGCACCCGGCGCTGTACTTTCCGGACTACGTCCGCGCGCTGCGTGCAGCGGACGACGCAGCGGGAGCCGACCAGGTGCTGGATCATCTCGACGCGGTTCTGGCACTGCGCAGACAGCGCGGCCTGTTCATCGAGGAGAGGCACGCTGCCGAGGCGCTCGCGCTACGTGGCCGCACGGAACCGGCCCTCGATGCACTCGAAAAGGCGGAGCGCGATCGGACGATCTACCACTGGTGGCAGCTGGCAGTGCTGCACAACGAGATCTTCGCCGGGTTGCGCCAGCACCCGCGCTTCGTGGCGCTGGTCGAGAGAATCCGCAACGATCTGCGCCGGCAGCGTGAGGAGCTCGAGTAAGTCCCTAGCTCACGCGTCCAGCAGCTCGCGAAATCGCTGCGCGCTCTCGGGCTTCAGATCCGCAGTCTGTTCCGGCCCGGGGAACGTCCGCGAGCTGACATCGCGCACGAACTGTCGCATGGCTTCGACGATGTCATGCGACACGTTCAGATAGCGTTTGGTGTGACGCGGCTGAAAATCGGTGTAGAGCCCGAACAGGTCATGGAAGACCTGGATCTCGCCGTCGCAGTGCGGGCCCGCGCCGATGCCGATCGTCGGAATCGTGAGGCGCTGTGACATGACCTCTGCAACCGTGGCTGGCACGAGCTCGAGCACGACAGCGAATGTGCCCGCTTGCTCAAGTGCCTGCGCATCCGCGACGAGCTTGACTGCCTGATCCGGATCGCGCGCCTGGATGCGCGGACCGCCCTTGGCGTGCGTCGATTGCGGCGTGAAGCCGAGGTGTCCGCAAACCGGAATGCCGGCTTGCACCAGTCGCTCGACTGTCGGCGCGATCTCTGCGCCGCCTTCGATTTTCACCGCGTTGACGCGACCATCCTTCATGAGGCGCGCGGCGTTACGCAACGCGTCTTCGAGCGAGATCTGATACGTCATGAAGGGCAGATCGCCGACGAGCAGCGCACGGCGCGTGCCGCGCTCGACCATCTGCGCGTGATAGATGATCTGATCGAGCGTCACCGGCAGCGTCGTATCGTGTCCTTGCACGACCATGCCCAGCGTGTCGCCGATGAGGATGAACGGCACCCCGGCCGCATCGACCATTTGCGCCGAGGTGTAGTCGTAGGCAGTGAGCGCGGCGATGCGTTCGCCCCGGCGCTTCATCGCAACGATATCCAGCACGGAAGACGTTGTAGTTTCATTGACCGGTCCTCACTGAGCCTGCGGTGATTCGGGCGCGGTTTCCTTGCTGGATTCCAGCCGGGCTTCGACGTCCTTCAAAAGTTTCAGCGCTTCCTCCGTATTCTTGCCCGGATGCGGGCTGTAAGCGAGCGGTCCGAGCGTCTGCGCTGCTTCCCGGTATCTGCGGCCGGCCACCATCTCCTGCGCAACGAGCCAGCGCAGCGAGGCATCGAAGGGCGCAAGCGCCAGCGCCCATTCGAGGCCGTCGATGGCGTTCTGCGTGGGTCGCTCACCCTGCCGGACGTACGTCAGATAGAAATGCACGAGCGGCACCGGATGATCGTTCTCGACTGCGTTCGCCTTGATGAACTGACGGCGCACGTCCTTCCACGCTTCTTTCGGCAATGCGCCGCTCTCTACCTTGTGCGCGAGCGCATAGCCCTTCTGAATGTGCGCGTTGACCTGCTGCGGATCGATGGCGACGGCAGCGTCGGCCGCCGCGATCGCGGCATCGTCGTTGCCCGCATCGAATTCGGTCTGCGCCAGGACCGCGAGCACCGCGGCATCCGTTGGATGCAATGCGGCTACTCTGCGCGCTTCGGGCACCAGCTGCAGAGCCTTTTCCCGCGTGACGCCGACGTTCGATTCGATCATGGTCGGCATCATGTCCGCCTCGCCCGGCCGGAGCTCCCGAACCCGGATCGGGCCGATCGTGAGCGCGCTGCCCGGGACGACGCGAGCGCTCAGTGTGGCGCGCCGCATGTAGTAGTCCATGTCCTTGTCGAGCTTGTCGAGATCGCCGAACGCACCCTCGGCTGCTTCCAGCGCCGGCTTGCCTGCTTCCAGCAACTGCAGATAGTGACGCCATTGATTCGCGCGTTCGGGCGCCATCAGCAGGTAGTGGAACAGCACCCAGCTCTGTCCGTAGAAAGCGGTGCGGGACCTCGAATCGGCGGGTCCGCCATCGAACGAGAGGAAGCTGCGGATCGGCACGTGCGGGGCGTCGATCAATTCCGCCGCCCGGTTGTTGGCTGCGACGCCGATCACGACGCTGCCGTCCTCCCTGAACAGCACATTGGCGAAGAATTCCGCGAACCCTTCGGTGAACCAGCGCGGATACGGCCGGTCGGTCAGGTTGGCGGCCATGAAATGGTGCGCGTATTCGTGGTACAGGATGATTTCCCCGGTCGCTTCGAACTTCGTCGCGCCGCGCAGTTTCGGGACCAGCGCGATGGAGGCTCCGGCGCGCGGAATATAGACGCCGTCGATGTACCGGTTGCCGTTCCCGAGCACTTTGCGCAACTTGGCGGCGCTCGGCAGGACATACACCGTCACTCGGTTGGACGGCCCGGGCCGGGTGGGCGGCTTCCCGAACAGGTGCGCCATCGACGCGTGGAGGCGCTCGAGCCGCTCGGCGAACTCTTTGACCGTCGTCTCTTTCTGATCGCTGTAGATGACGAAGTGATCGCTGCTGACTTCCAGCCACTCGGCCGCCGCCGGCGCCGCAGCCAGAAAGAGGGAGAACCACCCGAGCGCGACGTATTTCACGGCGACTGCTCCCGCTTTGTTTTCGTCCATGATACATACTCCTTCGCGCCCTGAGAGATCCCCATGAACGCTCCCGAGCAACAAGCCATTCTGTCCATCGCCCTGCTCGCCGCATTCGCCGACGGTGCGAGCGATCGCGAACGCGAAGAGATCCGCCGCATTGCCGAGTCGCTCGCCGGCGAGAGCGGCAGTCAGCACCTGAGCACGCTATATCAGGATGTGCTGCTCAAGCGAATCGATGTTGCGAGGGCAGCTGCGGCGCTCACCGATCCTGCTCACAAGCAGTTGGCGTACGAGATGGCGGTGTGCGTCTGCGATGCTGATGGAGTGGCCAGTCCGGCCGAGCAGCAGTTCCTGCGCGAGCTGCGAGATGCATTGCAGCTCGATGCCGGGAAGGCGGCCGAAGTCGTGCGGCAGGCAGATGCGATTGCGGCCGCACCTCTCGCGGCAGGTTCGGCAGCACCAGCCAGCGCGAGCTCGATGTCGGATGCCGAGATGGACAAGTACATCCTGAATCATTCGATCGTGAACGGTGCGATCGAGCTGCTGCCGCAGTCGCTCGCGACCATGGCGATCATTCCGTTGCAGATGAAGCTCGTCTATCGCATCGGCCAGTCGTACGGCTACGAGATGGACAGAGGTCACATCAAGGAATTTCTGGCAACGGCGGGCGTGGGCCTGACGTCGCAGTACGTGGAGCAGGTCGGCCGCAAACTTCTCGGCGGATTGCTCGGTGCAGTCGCCGGCGGACTGGGCCGCGGGCTCGGCAGCATTGCCACCGGTGCGGCATTCTCGTTCGCAACGACGTATGCGCTCGGTCAGCTGGCGAAGCGCTACTACGCCGGCGGCCGGCAGATGAACACGGCCTTGCTGCAGCAGACGTATCAAACGCTGCTCGGTCAGGCGAAGCAGATGCAGGGTCAGTTCGCGGGCGAGATTCAGCAGAAGGCGCGATCTCTCGATGCTTCGCAGGTGATGAACATGGTGAAGTCATGAATCGTAGTCGCTGCTTCGCGCTGCTCGTCGCCTTTGCTGTCACGAGCTTCGCCACCGCTGCGATCGCGGCCGATGCGTCGACGCCGACGATCGAACACACGGGCGACTGGCGCGCAGCGGTGCATCGCTTTGCCGAGGCCAATCTCAAGCATCCCGCGTGGGGACTGTCTCATTCGGTGCGCGACTACGAGCTCGCGAAAGAGCTCGCGGCTACAGATGGCGTGACGTTGGACGACGACGTGCTCTATGCAGCCGCTTACCTGCACGACGTGGCGGCGTTCGCGCCGTGGCGGAAAGCTGGCGTCGATCATCAGGACGAAGCTGCGCGCATCGTCGAGTCGATGCTGGCAGGCACGGGCTTTCCGATGGCGAAGATCGAGGCCGTACGCGGTGCGGTCCGCACTCACATGTTCGCTCGCGATCCCGTGGGACCTGAAGCGATCTACCTTCACGATGCGGACGCGCTCGATTGGCTCGGAGCTATCGGCGTCGCTCGCGTGTTCGGTCTGGTCGATCCGAACGGCGGCAGCCCGGACGGTCCGACAGTGGTGAAGCAGCTGGAGATGTCACTTACGTCCGTTCCGCCACGTATAGTTTCGAAAGCGGGGAAGGAACGAGCACCGCAACGTGTGCGTGAGCTCGAGCAATTCCTGCGCGATCTGCGGGGCGAGTCGGCGGACCTGAGAACGCTCTAGCCCGCAGCATCTAGTCCAGCCCGATCGCCGCGGCCTGCTGCCGGAACAGCGCCGCGCCGTCCGGGTTAAAGCGGAAGGCGGCCAGAAAATCGTCGAGCCGGTACGTCGGCGCGCTCTTGCGTAACGAGGTCACGACTTGGCGGGCCTCGTCGATGCGACCCGCCGCTCCGAGGCATCCCGCAGCGATGGCGCGGATATGAACGTGGGCATTGGGCCGCGCCGCGCCTTTGCACGCCCAATCTGCAGCGTCCTGATATTGCCCGAGCCGCAGGTGACCCATTGCACGTGAGCACAGCATCCCAAACATCAGCGGATCGAACGGGCTGAGCTGGCGCGAGTACTCGGACGATGCTATCGCGACGCGCGGATCGCCCGACTGACCGTGCACGAAGCCGAGCGTGTAGTGACCGAGTGCGAAGTTCGGGCTGAGGCTCAGCGCCTGTTCGATCTCGCGCAGCGCCTGATCCTGATTGCCGCGCAACCACAGAGCGCGTCCCATCGCCCAGTGCGCTGCCGGATCGCGGTCGTCCGCGACCAGGCTGTTGCCGGCAGTTTCGTAGGCGCGATCGATTTCCTGTCGTCGCTCCTGCGGACGATGCAGGAAAGCGTTCTGGAAGTGCGTGAACGACAGTCCGGCGTGGGCTCGCGCGAAAGTCGGATCCTGGCGCAACGACATCTGGAAGAAATGCGCCGCGCGGTCGTTGTCGTCGCTGCTGAAGCGGTACATGTGCCAGAGCCCGCGATGGTAGGCCTCCCAGGCATCCAGGCAATTCGGCGGCTTGAGAATGGCGCGATTGCGCTCTGCAGCTTCGATTTCCTCGGCGACCGAGGCGACGATGCGATTGCTGATGTCATCCGGCACTCGCCACGCATCGTCGGCCTTGCAAGTGAACTCGTCCGCCCAGACGACTCGCGAAGCCCTCGCGTCGGCGAGCTCGGCGTGCACGACGATCCGGCCGCCGCTCTGTTGCAGCGAACCGTTGACGACATAGTCGACGTTCAAGAGGCGGCCGGCTTCGTCCGGAGGAATATTGCGCTCGCGCAGCGCGAAGACGCTGCCGCGTGCGATCACGAACAATGCACGAAGTTTCGCCAAGCGAGTGATCAGGTCGTCGGTCAGTCCATCCGTCAACGCGCGCTGCTCCGGGCCGCCGGGCGTTCGATCGACGAAAGGCATGATGCACATCGCTGCGCGACGCGGCGTTGTCGGTGCAGGTTGCTCGATCGCTCGGGTTTTCGTCTCGACATTCGGTGTGTGCGCGCGGGCCGCGTTCCACCACGCGCGGATCGGCAGCCAATCCAACCCTTCGGTCTCGAAGGACTGAATGGTCGCGGCGAGGTGTTCCTCCGCTTCGCGAATCCGACCGCTGCGTAACAGAGCCTTCAACATGAGCTCGTGGGCGCGCCGGTCGAACGGGCTGATCTGCAGCCACTGCTCCAGGAACCCGAACCGCGCTTTCGACTCGTCGCCGAGCCGACCGGCGAGCTCTTCGAGGACGTTGATGTGTAGCAGCCGGAAGCGACGCCGCTGAGCGCTGAGCCAGCTGGCGAACTGCGGATTGCGATCGATCTCCAGCCCTTCCGCGAAGTCGCCCATGAACAGCGAGTTCATCGCTTGCAGCGGCGCAAGATCCAGGCCCTCCGTGCCGGCCTGCAGCGCCTTCTCCAGCTCGGCGATGTCGACGAAACAGTCGGAGAGATCGAGCGCAACGCTGTCGCTCTCGGTCCGCACTCGCGCGTGCGTTTCATCGTCGAGCACGCCGCGCAACTTGCTCAGGCACCAGCGCAACTCGCCGCGCGGATCGTTCGGCACGTCCCACAGCAGCTCGCACAGTCGACTGCGAGTGACCGGGCTCGCGACCGCCAGCAGCGCAATCAGTGCACGCACTTTGCGCGAAGCGGGCAGGGGCACCTCGACGCCGTTCCTGACGACGGTCAACGGGCCGAGGAGTCGCAAGTGGAGCGTCGGGCCGGACATGAAGCCTTCTTCTTACGTTTCCACGCTTTCTACCACGCTGGCGCCAACGGTGTTGCCTTACCGTCCTGGAACCCTACCAAGAACACCTGATGGGAGATGCCAATGACTGGGATGAAAGGCCTTGCCGGCCTGCTTGTGTGTGGAGCGCTGAGCTGGACCGGACCGGCGACCGCCGACGCGGTAACGGACTGGAACGAGATCACCATGAATGCCGTGACCCTCGGTCGCCCCGGAGCTCCGGGGACGCTCGACATGGCCTTGGTGCAGGTCGCCGTGCACGATGCCGTGCAAGCGATCGAGGGGCGCTTCGAGCCGTATCACGTGGAGATCAAGGGCGCCAAGGGGTCGCGTTCGGCCGCCGTCGCTGCCGCTGCGCACGATGTGCTCGTCGGACTTTATCCGGCGCAGGCGACCACTCTCGACGCTACTTATTTCAGCTACCTGGCAGACAAAGGTCTGACAGGCGACCCGGGCGTGATCGTCGGGCAGAAAGTCGCGGTCGAAATTCTGCCGCTGCGGCGTGCAACGCCGGATCCGCTGCCGTCACCGTTCATCGGTGGTACCGAGCCGGGTCAATGGCGTCCGACGGAGTCGTTCCTGCCCGGCGCGCCCGCGTCGTTCTTGCCGATGGCGGCGCCGTGGCTCGGCTCCATCGATCCGATGACGCTCACGGGCTCGACGCGCTTCCGTCCAGCGCCGCCGCCGGAGCTGACGAGCACGCGCTACAAGAAGGACTTCGACGAAGTGAAGGCGCTGGGTGCTTATGCGAGCACGGTCCGCACGCCGGAGCAGACGGATCTTGCGCACTTCTACAGCGAGAACTTCTTCACGCAGTGGAATCGCGCTCTGCGTGGAATCGCCCAGGAGCACCTGAATCGCACGGGCGACAGCGCCCGCATGTTCGCGCTTGCGAACCTTGCGCTGGCCGACACGGTCATCACGTCGTGGGACAGCAAGCGGCACTACGCGTTCTGGCGGCCGCTGACGGCTATTCGGGAAGCGGCGAACGACGGCAATCCGGGCACGATCGCGGATCCGAACTGGCAGCCGCTGCTCAACACGCCGAACTATCCCGACTACACCTCGGGCGCCAACAACGTGACCGCTGCCATAACGCGCACGCTCGCGCTGTTCTTCGGCACGGACCGCATGACGTTCGAAGTCACGAGCCTGGCGCCGCTTGCCAATAACAAGACGCGGACGTATCGCCGCTTCTCGGATGCGCAGGCGGACATGGTGGTGGCGCGCATCTACGCCGGCATTCATTTCCGGACCGCAGATGAGGTGGCTCGCATTCAGGGAACGCGCGTGGCGGAGTGGGTGTTCGATCACTTCCTGCTGCCGCTCGATGAGCGGGACGGCGGCCGGCCCTGCAAGCATCACCAGCACTAGAGCCGACGTGACGTAACCGAAGGCCCTCGCATCGCAGATGCGGGGGCCTTTTTGTATAGTGCTCGGACTTCGCGGCAGGGAGTCGGTCCATGGCACAGATGCGAATCGATGTGTATGAGGTGTTCTACTCGGCGAACGGCTTCGCGCCGCGCATTGCACTCAAGAACGCCGGCAATTATGTCGGCCAGATGATCTTCATGCCGAACGGCGCGGCGCTCCCGGCCGACACCGTCGTGAACGGCCAGGCGCAGCTGCACTACCACCTGGACGACTTTCAGAACGCCGTCGACCTGCTGCGCAACGAAAAGCCGATCTATATGTATTACAACGGCTCGGGCGGCGGGTTCGAGAACGGCATCAAGACGATGAGCGAGAAGGTCGGCGAAGGGGAGACCACCGATCCCGCCTGAGCCGGGCGAACCTTCGTACAGGTGGTCGGGTCATGCTGCGTCTGCTAGGGTGCGCGTGGCTCGAAAATGCGCGTGGGGAGGCCATTCATGGTCAGCGTCGCGACACAAGTAAGACCACTCAGCGACCGGCGCTTCTTCTCGTGGATGTCGGTCGCGATGGCGGCCGTCGCATTCGCCGGCTTCGCGCGGACGTACTACCGCGCCGGATTCAACGACGGTCCGAAGCCCACGATCACGCCGATCGTCCACATTCACGGCGCGTTGGCTACCGCCTGGATCCTGCTGTTGATCGTACAAACGCGGTTGATCGCCTACGGCCGGCGCGACCTCCACAAGCTGCTCGGCTTTGCGGGCGTGGCGATCGGCGCAGCAACCATCGCAGTCGGAATCTGGGTGGCGATCCACAGCGAGCGGCGCGTTCACACGCCGGCAACGGCAGACACGCTCGCCGATCCGTACGTCTTTCTGGTCTTTCCATTCGCCAGCATCGGCTTGTTTGCTCTGTTCGCGACTTTGGGCGTGCTGAACAGGCAGCGTTCCGAGGCTCACAAGCGCTACATGATGCTCGCCACGGTCAGCATGATAGTTCCGGCCATGGCTCGCCTCGTCACTCAGACGACGCACGGTGCAGTCGCGGGTGTCGTCGGTGCGATGGCGATCGTCAATCTGTTCCTGATCGCGATGGTCGTTCACGACTTCTACACTCGCGGGCGGCTCCATCCCGTCACGTTGTGGGGCGGAGCGATCACGCTGCTCTCAGAGCCGCTGCGATTCGCGATCGGCTACAGCGCGCCATTCCAGGCATTCGCGAAATCGCTGATGGGTTAGGTTAGGCCCGCGTCGCCGCGGGCAGCAGCTTCGGGTTGCGTAACAACGCGGCCGAGACGAGCGCGACCAGCAGCCCGACCGGGAAGATCTCCAGGAACGTCATCGGAATCCGGAACAGCGGATTGCGGTAGTTGACCCGCATCGGCTCCAGCTTGGCCATCTCCGCGGCAATCGCCTCCGCCGAAGCGCCCGCGGCCTGCCGGGCGTGGATCATGCCGGCGATGTACTGATCCATGAATTTGTAGCCGGTCATCGCCAGGTACACTTCCCACACCGCGACATAAGCCACGCCGGCGGCGGCGGCAATCCCCAGTCCCATCGCGAACGCGGGCAGGAACTTGATGACGCCGCCGCGTTCGACATCGCGATAGCGCTTGACGCCGACGAAGATGAAGGTCAGCGCGACCAGCATCACCAGGTAGCCGAACCATTCCGAGCTGAAGAAGCTGCCGCTATCGCTGAGCGTGATGCCGGCGATCATCGTGACGATGATGACGAAGCCGGACAGCAGTCCGTAGGTCAGCGCATATTTCATCTCGGTCTCCGGTTGCGGGTGGGGACGCCAACTTCGGCTGCGCAGGCCGCCGGCGCCATCACCCGGAGGGATGATTTGGGTGGTTCGACCGAATGGATTACGGGATCAGGGCCAGCTCGCGCGCCTTGTGGACCGCTTGCGTGCGCCGTTGCACTTCCAGCTTCTCGTAGACCCGCGCGAGATGCGTCTTGGCCGTATTCGGTGAAATCCCCAGTTGCCGGGCGATCTCTTTGGTCGACTGGCCGGACGCGAGCAGCTCGAGGATTTCGCACTCGCGCGGCGTCAGGCCCAGCGAGCGGACTGCAGCGTCGTTGCGCTCGAATCCGGCCGCTGGTGCGCGGCGTTGCGTCAGGCGATGCCCCGCCCACAGTCCGAGGCCCGCGAAGCCCGCCGCGAGCAGGACGATATAGATCTCGGTCGAGAAGGCCCGGGTCACATAGCGGTACTCGAGCCACTCGAGTGCTGCGACCGCCAGCGCGAGCGCAATCGCATAGAGGATGACCAGCCGTGCCATTGGGAAACGCTACCACGGAACCTGCAAGCACGCCGGGAGATTGAAACTGCAGGTCGGGCTTTCGAGCCCGCTTCCCCGGAGAGCGCCATGATCGTCACTGTCTGCGAATTGCCGGAGGACCGCAAAGGCTTCGAGCGCGGCTGGCCGCAGCTCGCCGAGCACGTCAAGCAAGCGGGCAGCGGCCTCGTGCTGCTGCCTGACATGGCACTCGGCCCTCGCTTGTTCACCGCGTGGGAGCATCGGCTCGGCGAGCTCGGCGCGGCGCTCGTGCTCGGCACTTGTCCCGTCGACTTTGGTGCCGAGCGTTACAACGAAGGCTTCGTATGGACGGCTGATACCGGGTTCCACTCCGTGCACGCGCAAGCGACGGACGACTTCGTGCCGATCGAAGTCGACGGCATCGACATCGGGTTCATGCTCGGCTCGGAAATCGCGGCGCGTGGCGAGCTGCCTTACGTTCGCGGCGACGTCGACATCGTCGCGATGCCGCGTTGCACGCGCGCCGAGCAGTTCGCTCAACGTCTGGAGTGTGCGTGCGCTGTCGCGACCGGAGTCGGTGCGTTCGCGTTGTCGTCGAATCGATCGGCGCCGTTCGAAGGGCAGGGCTGGATCGTCGCGCCGGACGGCCGCGTGCTCGGCACGACCAGTGGCTCGCAACCGTTCGTCTCGCTGGAGCTCGATCTGCCGAGCGAGCGGATCGCTGCGAATCGGCCGCGTGCCCAGCCCGCTCCAGATTGGATGGATCCGCTGGAGACCGGCGCGCCCACATACGACTGAGGCATACTGGCGCTCATGGAAAATGAGCGCCCCGAGCCGATCGTCATTCCTTATCGCGATCTGTCCGAACCGGCTCTGCGGGGCGTGCTGGAGTCGTTCGTGCTGAGGGAGGGCACGGATTACGGCGAGCGCGAGGTCACGCTGGACCAGAAGGTGGCGCAGGTCCTGCGGCAGCTCGAGCGCGGCGATGCGCAGATCGTTTTCGATCCTGTGGTGGAGAGCGTCGACGTCGTCGTCAAGAGGTGAGAACGACGGATCAAAACCGCAGCACGACTCGCGCGATGTCGGCAGCAAAGTCGCTGCGGTTCGGCAGTTCTTCGAGATTGGTCAGGATGGCGACAGAGAATTTATAGCGCGGCATCAGCGCCAGGATGCCGCTCACGCCGGGACTCGAGCCGCCGTGAAACGTCCACGTGTCCTCGTGCCACTGCTCCAGCTCCATTCCCCAGCCGAGCCCGTAGCCGACTTTCTCGCCGTTCGGCAGCACCGTCGGTTTCGTCATCATCTGGAATGTTTCGTCGCGCACCAGGCGGCCGGCCATGATCGCCGCGGCGAATCGCGAAAGATCGACGACTGTCGTGACGAAGCCTCCAGCGCCCATGCGGTTGCTCATGTCGACGTGCAGCGCGTTGCGCACCTGGCCGTTCACGAGCGCGTAGCCTCGCGCACGATGCGGAATCACTGCGAAGGGATCGTCATCGCGCGTGGCTTGCATCTGCGCCGGCTTCCACACGTGCTGCTCCATGTAGCGCAGGAACTGCATTCCCGACGCGCCCTCGATCACGCAAGCGAGAACATCGTATCCGTACGTCGAGTACAGATGCTTGGTGCCCGGCTCGAACAGCAGCGGATCATCCTTGAACGGCGCCATTGCTTCGGTCACGCCGTCGTAGTGTTTCGTGCTCGACTGCTCTTCCTTGTCGTGCGGCCCTCCGTAGTGGCGAATGCCGCTGAGATGGGCGAGCAGCTGACGCGTCGTGATGGTATAGGGCTTCGCCGGAAACGCCGGGCAGTACTGCCGCATGTCGGCGTCGAGTTTCAGCTTGCCGGCTTCGGCCAGCTGCATGGCCGCGGTCGCGGTCATGGTCTTGCCGATCGAAGCCGTGCGATAGACCGTTGTTGCTTGCGCCGGAACGTTGTTCTCTATGTCCGCCAGCCCGTAGCCCTGCGACCACACGAGCTCGCCTTCCGACACGACGGCGACGGAGAGGCCCGGCACCTGGTGAGCGGTCATGAAGGTCGCGACCAGCTCGTCGATCTTCTTGATCTGCTCGGGCGCGAGCGTCGCGGCAGATGCGGCTCCAAGCGTCCACGCACCGATGAGACAGATCGCAACGAGGCCGGCACGCTTCGGTAATATCGACATGGGAACAGCGTATCAACGACACTCCCGGGGCGGAACCGATGCACCTGATCCGGCACGCCGCGTCTTCCGCGCGGCGGCCGCTTTCAAGATCTACCGGACAACGTTGTTCGACGCGTTGGATGCCACGTGTTCGATGAGGGCCTTGTCCGCCTGGCTCGCGCTGGCCGAGCCCGGCACCGAGAACAGCAAGCCGACGCTGGCTACCACCAAAGTTGCCATCAGCGAGGCCGCCGTGCCGAAAGTCACGCGCTTGCCAAGGATCGGCGCGCACGCGCCCAGGTCTTCGAATTTGCAGGTCATTTCGTTCTCCAAGTGAGTGATAAGTGAATCGAAACCTCTTGCTCAGGTAATGCGGAAACCGCGGGCGAATCGGCTCACTTTTCTTGGGGAACGGACATTTCGGCAAAAAGCCTGCGGCGATGCACAGTTGCGTGCGGCCCGGACAAGCGAGGACTATTGCCGGGCCCAGCGCTGGCGCTGGCAAAGGCTCGGTTAATGCCGTTCGAGATTCACGACGAAGGCGGGTATTACTCCGCACGCCTGTACGGTGTCCTGGACCCGACCGATCTCAATGCCCTGATGGACGAGATCGAGCGCCTCGAAGACGTCGTGACCAAGGATCGGCTCACCGACCTCACCTCGCTCGAGCGCATCGATGTCGGCTTCGAAGAAGTGTTCGCGCTGGCGGAGAGGCGCGCGCAGCGGCCGATCCCCAAGCCGATTCGCTCAGCGCTGGTCGCGATCAAACCGGTTCACTTCGGCTTTGCGCGGATGTTTCAGATGCTCAACGACAACCCGCGGGTGCAGATCCGGATTTTCGGCAATCTCGAAGAAGCGCAGCAGTGGCTGCGTTCATCTCGTCGATGACCTTACGCGCGTGCCGGCCTTCGAGTGCGTCCTTCGTGAGCGGCTCGAGGGTTTCGAGTGCGCGACGCGACCACTCTCCGGCTTCGCGCACGTAGTTGGCTCGCAGGTTCTTCGGCGTCGCATTCTGTTGCGCGATGGCGGCGGTAACGCGCGCGAGACTCGCATACGTGACGCCCGGCAGCATGCGGATCTCGGCCATGTCCGTGGGTTGCGGCGGCGGGCCGTTGCGCAGGATCTTCTCCGCTTCGCTGAAATCGTGCAGCGCTGCCGCGGGGTCGCCGAGCAGGAGATGACTATCGCCGCGGCCGTTCAGCATGAACGCTATCGCCTGCGGCCCGAACTGATCGTCGGGATCGGCCGCACGCAGCGGCTCGAGGATGGCGAGCGCCCGCTGGTAGTTCGCAAGTCCTTCGGCCGGCCGCTTCAGACTGTTCTGCAAATCCGCGATCGATGACAGCGTGAACGCTTTCATGCGTTGCAACTCGGCATCGTCTTTGTTTGCCGCCGCGATCGGTTCCACGAGGCTCAACGCACGCTCGTAGTAGGGCAGCGCTTTAGCGGGCTCGTCGACACCTTCGCTGTACACGTCGCCCATGCGTCCGTAATCGACTACGACGCTGCGCTGCGCGTCGGCGTCCGCCGGATTTTCGGCTGCCAGCTGCTCGTGCAACGCCAGCGCCTTCTCCAGCCATTTCATGCCGGGCTCGACCTCGCCGGCCAGCCCCTGGGCCCAGCCATAGTTCATATAGGCCGCCGCTGCGTAACGGCGCTCACGTGCGGTAGCTGCTTTGTCCTGCAGCAGGCTGTCTGCCACTTGCGCACCTTCGCGCGCCAGGCTCAGCGCTTCTGGCACGGTGCTCTGACCCATTAGCAGCTCGCTCAGCTTCACGCAGCTGCGCAGCAGCTCGCGGTGCGCCTCCAGCGACGGTTCACTTTCGACGAGCGCGCGTCGCAACCGCAAGGCGCGTCGATGACTTTCCAGCGCGCCTTCCGTATCGCCGATGTTTGCGCCGATGTAGTCGCCCTGCACGTCAGCAAGGCGGTCATAGGCGACCGCGAGATCGCGTTGCAGTTGCGGCGAGTCCTGCGCTTCGCGCTCGAGTCCCGCCAGGTATTTGACTGAGTTCTCGACCAGGAGCTTGCGGGCCTTGGTGCCGCCGGGAAGAAAAGCTACCGCATCGTAAACTTCCGCGAGATAGACGCTGGTGAGCTCGCGCACTTCGTTCAGATGACGCTCGGCTCGCAGTCGTTGCACCTCTGCGCGATGCGCTTGCCAGCTCGTGGTGACGATGCCGGCGATCAGCGCGACGACGAACAAGCTGCCCGCGACAGCGGCGGACTTGTGGCGCTGCGCGAACTTGCGAACGCGATAACCGGTCGTGTCCGCCCGCGCCGTGACCGGAAATCCGCGCAGGTAGCGGCGCAGGTCTTCGGCGAACTGCTCCGCGGAGGGATAGCGCTCTTCCGGGACTTTCTTCAGCGCCTTGAGCACGATGTTGTCGAGATCGCCGCGCAGGGTCTTCGCGAAGCGGCCGTACCCGGTCGTCGCTTCTTCGGCCGTGACGCTGGGCGGACGCGGATCGTGCTCGCAGATCTGCTTCGCGAGCGCCCACGTCGTCGAGCCCGTTGCCTCGTAAGGCAAGGCGCCGGAGAGCAGGCGATACAGCAGCACGCCGAGCGAGTAGATGTCGCTCGCAGTCGTGATCGGCTCGCCGCGGACCTGTTCCGGACTTGCGTATTCAGGCGTCAGCGCGAGGAAGCCGGTCGCTTCGCGAACCGCCGACTGCGACGGGCCCAGGATCTTCGCGATACCGAAGTCGAGCAGCTTCACGACGCCCTGCTCGGTGACGAAGACGTTCCCGCCTTTGATGTCGCCGTGGACCATCAGGTGCTGATGGACGTAGTGCACGGCCGAGCACAGATCGCGAAACAGATCGAGCCGCTCGTTCACGCCGAGCTGCTTCACGTCGCAATACACATCGATGGGATTGCCCTCGATGTACTCCATGACGAGATAGGGCGCGCCGTCATCGGTCGCGCCGCCGTCGAGCAAGTGCGCGATGTGCGGATGACTCAGCTGCGCGAGGATCTGCCGCTCCGCCTTGAATCGGCGCAGCAGCGATTCGGTGTCGAGCCCCGGCTTCAGCAGCTTGATCGCAACTTGTTTCTCATACTGCTCGTCGTCGCGGACCGCTTTGAACACCTGGCTCATGCCGCCGCGGCCGGCTTCGTCGACGATGCGATACACGCCGAGGCGCTGGCCGATCCACTCTTTGCGGGGCACGGCGCTGGCGAGTCCAATGCGCTGCGCAGCTTCTTCCTCGATGAATGCCCCGGCAGTGTCGTGCGCTTCGAGCAGCGAGATAACTTCGGTGCGCAACTCGCTGTCACCGCTGCACGCCTGTTCGACGTAGCTGGCGCGTCGCGCCGCTTCCTGTTCCAGGGCCGCGGCGAAGACTTCCTTGACGCGGTTCCAGCGCTCGGGGGTCATCAGAAATGCTTGCCGAGCTCGCGCCGCAGCCACGCGCGTGCAAGCGTCCACTCGCGCTTCACGGTTGCTTCGGAGATGCCGAGTGCATCGGCCGTCTGCTCGACGGTGAGTCCGCCGAAGTAGCGCATCTCGACGATCTGCGACTGGCGCGCGTCGATCTGCTCCAGTCGCAGCAGCGCCTGGTCGATCGCGGAGACTTCGTCCTGAGTGTGTGCGTCGAGATGCTGCAGGGCCGTGGGAGTGGTGCTCGGCGCTTCGTCCGGATCGGAGGGCGCGGCCATCTCGTCAAGGCTTAGCACGCCCGCGCCGCCGCCGCGCTTCTCGGCGAGCCGGGCGCGCGCGTAATCGACAAGCACGCGACGCATCAGCTTTGAGGCCAGTCCAATGAAGTGCGCGCGGCTCTGCCAGTCGACCGACTGCTGCCCGACCAGCCGGACGAAGGCTTCATTGACGAGCGCCGTCTTCTGCATCGTGTGATTCGAGCGCTCGCGTCGCAGGTGACGCTGAGCCAGCTGGCGCAGCTCGTCGTACATGATCCCGGAGAGCTGTGCGAATGCGCGCTCGTCGCCGTCGCGCCATTGAGCGAGCAGTTGAGTCACGGGCTGCTGCATCGGGGAGTCCATAAGGACCTGCAGACGTATGTTTTGTCCGGATCTTAGCGGGTTTCGCTGCGCAAGCATGGTTTTTTTCACGCGCTTGCGCTAGCGTCGCCCGCCAATGGCCGTCGCAGTCGATACCTGGCACGAGCTGGTCCGCACCCGCAACGTCGCGGGCCTGGACGCACTGCTCGCGGACGACGTGGTGTTTCATTCGCCGGTCGTGCACACGCCGCAGGTCGGCAAGACGATCACGGCACGGTATCTGGCCGCCGCCTTTCACGTGTTCTTCAACGAGTCGTTCCGTTATGTCCGCGAGATCGTCGGGCAGCAGGACGCTGCGCTCGAGTTCGAGGTCGAGATCGACGGCATTGCGGTCAACGGCATCGATCTGATCAAGTGGAACGCTGCGGGGCGCATCGTCGAGTTCAAGGTGCTGATCCGGCCGCTCAAGGCGATCAACCTGATCCATCAGAAGATGGCGGCGATGCTGCAGAAGGCGTGAAGACACGGAACGCGGCGTGAGCCTCTCGCATTAGCCGGACAGGGGCATTGCGAGGAGTCCGTCCATGAAGGGTCGATCGTACAGCCGCGGATCGTGGTTCACTCGCTTCGCCAAATCCACCGCGCGCGCTGCCGGCCATCCGGCGACCTTCTGTGTCGCGGTCGGCATCATCCTGCTGTGGGCCGCGTCGGGTCCCTTCTTCGGCTTCAGCGATACGTGGCAGCTGGTCATCAACACCGGCACCACGATCATCACGTTCCTGATGGTGTTTCTCATCCAGAACACGCAGAACCGCGACTCGGAGGCGATCCAGGTCAAGCTCGACGAGCTGATCCGCTCGATCGACGGCGCACACCTGGCGCTGCTCGACCTGGAGGACCTGGACGACAAGGACCTGGAGCGCATCTGCCGCGACTATCGCGAGCTGGCGAAGCAGGCACGCAGGGATCTGCGGGCCGGCAAAACTGATACCGACGTTCGCGAGGTCGGGCGAGCGCACCGCAAGGCGCTCAGCGACAAGCAGCGGAAAGCGGGGAAAGCGGTGCCGGGAGAGAAAAACGGGGGAAACTGAGCACCGCAGCAACCCACCCTCACCGTGGTGACCGGTCAATGTTGCACTGCTGACTTTCCCCTCTTTTTCTCTCCCGGCACCGGGGGAACTGACCTGCGCCGTCCACGTTGATAAGCGATGACGGTCCCGTCTTTGAAAAATATTCTTGGTCTCTCATTCGCTTTCGCGTTGCTTCTCATCGCGGGCTGCGGTTCCGGTTCCGGCGGGCAGTCGAGCGTCGGCGATCCGCCTCCAGAAACCAGTCCTCCGCCGCCCCCTGAAGGCGGTTCGTCCGCAGTAATTACCGACGTAACGTTCGACACCGCGTCGCATCGTCGCGAAGCGGACGGCAGCGACAACTGGCCGCTAACCTGGTCGAACGATGACGACCAGTACGCGATCTGGGGTGACGGCGGCGGATTCGGCGGCACCGAAAGCAACGCGCGCGCGAGTCTCGGCGTCGCGCGCATCGAAGGCGGTAGTCAGGACTATCGCGGCGTCAACCGCTACGGTGGCGTGAGCGGCGAGTGTCAGTCCAGTCTTGATGGGAAAGCGCATGGTGCACCGTTGAGCGTCGGAGGTGTGCTGTACGCATGGATCACACCTGCGTCGGGTGCGGCCGGCTACGATGAATTCACTCTTCACCGCAGCAACGACAAGGGATGTAAGTGGACGCGTCTCGACGTGACGTTTACGCAAGCGAGCGATCACATCAGCTATGGCAGCTTCGTGCAGTTCGGCAAGGACAACAGCGCGGCGCAGGATGCGTACCTTTACACCGTCGCAACCGAGACTGCCGACACGAGCTCGCTGGACATCGTGCAGCGGCCCGGTCGCGTCATGCTGGTGCGCGTGCCGGCGCTGGCGGTCGAGGACCGCGGCGCTTACGAGTTCTTCGCAGGACTCGACAGCACGGACCAGCCAGAGTGGTCGGCCGATCCCGCGAAGCGCTTCGCGATCTACGAGGACTCCGACGGCCTCGGTCCGTTTTCGCAGATGACGTTCGTGCCTGGACTCGAGCGCATGGTGTACACGAACCAGCACGGCTCCGGCTCGGGAAGCGCGGCTACGCAATCACTGCTGACGATGGCCGAGGCGCCGCATCCGTGGGGACCGTGGACGGTCTTCTTTCACGACCGCTTCCAGCCGGAGCTCGAACACAGCGTGTTCCAGTGGAGCTTCGCGCCGAAGTGGTTCCGCAACGGCGGGCGCGAGTTTACGCTGGTCTTCTCCGGCACCGGTAGCAACGATTCCTGGAACACGATCGATGGAGTCTTCGCGACCGAGTAGACTCCGCGGTCTATGAAGACACTCTATGGCGTCATTCTCGCCGGCGTAACACTCGTTTGCTTCGCGGCAGAGCCGCAGCGGCCGGAGCCGAAGCGCGAAGCCGAGGTCAATCTCACGCCGGGCGCTAAGGCCCGCCCCGGCCTGTACGAAGAAATCCTGGCGGCCGACGCCGAGTTCTTCAAGGCGTTCTTCGATACCTGCGACATCGAGACCCTGCGCCGCTCGGTCACCGACGACTTCGAGATGTTTCACGACAAGGGCGGTCGCGTCGTCACTTCCGGCGCGGGCTTCATCAAGGACGCGCAGGACAAGTGCAAGCGACAGGAGGAGGGCACCGACTTTCTGTCGACGCGCAAGCTGGTGCCCGGGACGATGAAGGTGTACGCCATCAACAACTACGGCGCGATCGAGACCGGCACGCATACCTTCTACGCGATCCAGAAAGGCAAGCCCGATCGTCTGACCGAGACGGCGCAGTTCACGCAGGTGTGGAAGGAGGAAAACGGGCACTGGCGCCTGGCGCGCGTGCTGAGTTACGACCATCAGTTGGCGCAATGAGCGGGAGATCGGTAGTGGCCGGGACAGATTTTCGCGAGCTGACGCGGGCGTTGTACGAGGTGGTTTCGGCGCCGCCGGAGCAGCGCAACTGGGATGCGATTCGTCACTACTACCACCCGGAAGCGCGCCTGGTGCGCACCGGCCTCAATGCTGACGGCACGCCGTTCGTCAGCGTGTTCACGCTGAACACCTATATCGAGAACGTCCGGCAGATGCTCGACGGCGTGCGCTTCTCCGAAGTGGAGGTGTCGCAGGAATCGCTTGTTTTCGGCAACGTTGCGCGGCTCACGAGCGTGTATGAGTACACGCGGCAATCTGCAAAAGAGACGGTGCGCGGCCGCGGCGTCAATTTTTTCACGCTGGTGCACGACGCCGGGCAGTGGCGAGTGATGAGCATCGTCTGGGATAACGAGCGCCCGGGCTTGTCGCTGCCGCCGGAGGTCTATGCGCCGCGAGCGGCGTCGTAGATATCGCCCGGCTCGAGGACGACCTGCGGCGCGCCGCGACGCGCGACGGCGAGCATCGCTTGACCGACCAATTCGGTGGTCAGAAAGCGACGCGGAGACACCGCGCGCAGCAGTGGCAACAACCACCCCACAAGCATGTACGTGACGGCATAGACCCGCGTCTTCGAGCGCGCGCCATGCATCGGCTGGATCACGCCTGGCCGAAACATGTAGCTTGCTTTGAACGGCAAACGCCGCAGCGCGTTCTCGGTACGGCCCTTAACGCGCGCCCACATGATCGAGCCGCGCTCGCTGCTGTCGGTGCCGACGCCCGACACATAGACGAACGTCATCTGCGGATTCAATCGCGCCAGCACTTCGGCAGCTGCCAACGTCAGGTCGTAGGTGATGCGCGTGTACTGGGCTTCACTCATGCCTGCCGACGAGACGCCGAGACAGAAGAAGCACGCATCGAAGCCACTGAGGTCGGCTTCCACCGCGCTATAGTCCGTCAGGTCCGGCACCCGCAGCTCGCGCAGCTTCGCGTGCGCAATGCCGCTTGCCGTGCGGCCGACTATCAGGACACGCTCGACGTCGCTCGCCAGCAGGCACTCGCGCAGCACGCCTTGGCCGACCATGCCGGTTGCGCCGAAAATCATTATGTTCAGCGGCTTCACGCGGGCACACTATATATGAGTGAGGCTGCACCCGTGTCTGACGCCATTGCCTTTCATGCTTTCCCGCTCGCCGGCATCGATCCGATGACGGCGTCGACGGCGCGCGCCTTTCCGCGGCATACGCACGATCAGTATGGCATCGGCGTCATCGACGCCGGCGGCCATGCCTCGTGGAGCGGCCGCGGCCAGGTCGAAGCCGCGCCCGGTCATTTCATCAGCGTCAATCCCGGCGAAGTTCACGACGGACGCGCGATCGGCGGCCGACCGCGAACGTGGCGCATTCTCTATCTCGAGCTGGCGGTACTGGCGGACTTGCGCGCCGATGTCCTCGAAGGATCCGCGCGCTGGTTCACGTTTGCGGCGCCGGTGTTCGCTGATCGCGATCTGCATCGGCTGTTCGACGCCGCGTTCCGGCACAAGGCAGGGCAGGGCGACACGATGCCGTGCGAGACCGCAGTGCTGCGGCTGATCGCGAGGCTCGCCGCTCATTCGACTACGCGGCCACGTAGAGACGAAGGTCCGACCGCCTGCATCCGTCGTGCACGCGAGCGGATCGACGCGGATCCGGCATCATCAGTCACGTTGATCGAGCTGGCGAAGGAGGCCGGTCTGAGCCGCTATCAGCTCATCCGCGCGTTCGCGCGCGAGCTCGGCCTCACACCGCACGCATATATCCTGCAGCGACGGATCGCACTGGCGCAGCGGCTCATTCGAGCGGGGCGCGATCTCGCCGAGGTGGCAACCGAGGCGGGGTTCTGCGATCAGAGCCATCTCACGCGCTGGTTCGTGCGACAGTTCGGCGTGACTCCCCGCCGCTACGCTACTCGCGCTGTCTGAGTCGAAACGCCGCAACCTTGGCGCGATTACCGCAGGCCGCGGCGCTGCAGAACATGCGCCGGTGCGCCTTGGTCCGATCGAGGAACCACAGCGTGCAATCTGCACCGGCGCATGCTTTGACTAGCGCCGGGTCTTCCTGCGAGACCAGCTGCGCGATCGCCACGGCGATCGGCGCCAGCAGTGCATTGGCATCGGCGATGCGCGAACGGTCGACGAGTGCAAGGCGACGCTTCACGACGACCAGCTCGCGCTCCCGATCCTCCCGCGCCAGCAGCTTGTTCAGGACTTCGAGCTCTTCGCTGTAATCGCGCGCTGGGTTGGCGCGCCAGGCAGTCAGCCACGTTCGCGCCCATTCGCGCACATCGCGAGCTTCCTGCGCGGTCGTATCCAGCGCCTTGCGGCTGAAACGCCGCTGCAAAGCTGCAGATTCGTCTTCGGTCAGGAGCTGGGCGCCGACCATCCAGTCGAGCAGGGCCCGTCCGTCGACCAGGGTCTCGACCTGCTGGCCGCCCGGCGCGTAGGCGGTGTTGAGGAAGTCGACCGCCGGGTGACCGGCGACGAACAGCGGCTCTGGAGCGATGGTGTTCATGCGTGGCGGATATTGTAACCATTTAAAATTGAATTTACAGGTGACGATGCGGTAACCTATAAATTCGCTTGTAACTAGTTACAGATGAATGGAGCTTCCCATGAAATTCCTTGCCTTGCTCGCAGTCATGTTCCTCTGGACGCTGTCGGCCGGCGCGGCGCCGAGCGTCCGGTATCACAGCACAACCATCGACGGCGTGAACGTCTTCTACCGCGAGGCGGGACCCGCAGACGCACCGGCTATTGTGCTGCTGCACGGCTTCCCGACCTCTTCCAACATGTTCCGCAATCTCATTCCGGCGCTCGCCGATCGCTACCACGTGATCGCGCCGGACTATCCAGGCTTCGGACACAGCGACATGCCCGACCGCGCGAAATTCGAGTACAGCTTCGCCCACTTTGCTGCGATCACCGACACGCTGCTCACGCGTCTCAACGTGCATCGTTATGCGCTCTACGTGATGGATTATGGCGCGCCGGTCGGCTATCGACTCGCTATCAAGCATCCGGAGCGCGTCACGGCGCTCGTGATTCAGAACGGCAACGCGTACGAGGAAGGACTCAAAGAATTCTGGAAGCCGATCAAGGCTTACTGGGCGAGCGGTCAGCCGGCGCAGCGCAACGCTCTGCGCGAGGCCACGACGCTTGCGGCCACGCGCTCGCAGTACCTCGGCGGCGTCGCCGATCCCTCGCGCGTCGATCCGAGCGCCTGGGTGCTCGACCAGGCGCTGCTGGATCGTCCCGGCAATGTCGAGATCCAGCTCGATCTCTTCTACGACTATCGCACCAACCTCGCGCTGTATCCGCAGTTCCAGCAGTTCTTCCGCGAGCGTCAGCCGCCGGCGCTGATCGTCTGGGGTAAGAACGACGTGATCTTTCCGGCCGAAGGCGCGCGCGCGTACCTGAAGGATCTGCCGCATGCGGAGCTGCATCTGCTCGACACCGGCCACTTCGCGCTCGAGGACCAGGGCGACGAGATCGCGCGGCTGATGCGTGACTTCTTAGACCGCGTGCAGTCGCGCAGCTGATTGCACTTTTGTCCAAGACGAGCCTCGTCGCGGGACGCACACTCGCCGCATGCGCACTATCCGCCGCTGTGGTGAAGAAGATCTCGCGACGATGCTCGCGATCGTGAACGCTGCTGCCGAAGCGTATCGCGACGTGATTCCCGCGGATCGCTGGCGCGAGCCCTACATGCCCGAGACGGAATTGCGCGAGGAGATTGCGGCGGGCATTGAGTTCTGGGGACTCGAAACCGGAAACGGACTAGCCGGCGTCATGGGCGTGCAGCCGGTGCGTGACGTCGACCTGATCCGTCATGCGTACGTCAGACCGGATCACCAGCGTCGCGGCGTCGGCGCGGAGTTGATCGAACATCTGCGTCGCCACAGGACCCGACCCATGCTGGTCGGTACGTGGGCGGCGGCGACCTGGGCGATCACTTTCTACGAGCGGCACGGGTTCGTGCTCGTCGCGCCG
>Ga0111538_10001693_pt1 | contig 31107 bp, 19 predicted proteins | sample SoiMethybrSBSTD1_FD_79669 | JGI IMG/M metagenome (GOLD analysis project Ga0111538, IMG submission 79669) | Bulk soil microbial communities from a Populus tree surrounding site in Tennessee, USA - Soil MetaG P. TD hybrid SBSTD1 (version 2)... | ecosystem: Environmental > Terrestrial > Soil >... | reverse complement strand
GTTCCCGAGATCCCGCCGAAAAGATCGATCGCTGATGCGGACGAATTGCCCGAGTTGTCGGTAAAGGTGCTATTCGAAATCTGAATTTGAGTCCGGGCTTGTGCTTCCGCGGTGACGCTCAAGCCGGCCTTGCAATCTTGAACAGAGCATCCCGTCATGCTCAATGTATGGAAGATGGGATCATACTCATCGTAGCTGTAAACAGTGATTGCCGAGTAATCCGTATTTCGAAGGACTGTGTTTGCCAGCTCAAGGTTGGTGAACTCGGCACGAATACCCTCGGCTTGATTCTGGGAATCGATGATGCAATTCCGGAGAGAAATGAGAACTGAATCGTCGCAATAGAGAAGAAGCGCCTGAACAAGATTTGTTCGAAATCCAGTGAGCGTGAAGCCATCCACGATGCAATTGCCCTGCTGTAGAAAGAGGGCGGCAATCGTCGTGGGCATGAGGCCAGACTGTGCCTGAAAGTCGAGGATGGTGACTGCCGCACCGCCCTCCGAAAGAAGCGTAACGTTGCCTTTCAGGAAAGCAATTGACGTATAGACCTGACCGTCAATATTGCGGGAATTCCTTTGGGAGTAAGTTCCGGGAGCGACGAGTACAGTATCTCCCGGTGCGGCAGCGTCGATGCCTGCCTGAATCGTTGGATAATCGGCCGGTACGTGGCGGATCGTGGCCTTGGTTTCAGAGGCGAAGAGCGCTACGGCGACTGCGAGAAGGAGCGAGACATCCCATTTCATCTCGTCCCCGCGCGCACGAGCTTTCCGGTCTTCGAAACGGAAGGCGCATCGAGCCGATAGAAGTAGACGCCGGGCACCACGGCACGACCTGCAGAGTCGAGCCCGTTCCAGGTAATGCGATGCTCACCTTCCTCCTGAACGGTTTCCACGAGATCGCGAATGCGGCGGCCAGCGACGTCATAGACGTGCAGAGACACGCGACCCGCGGAAGGAACCGAGTAGCGGATCGTGGTGCTTTCCCGGAATGGATTCGGGAAAAGTGCGATCGGCATCGCCGGCGCATCGTGCTCGTGAATCACCAAAGGCACTTCCGGCACGGTGGGCGGCGCATCCGTCCAGAGCGCAATGTAACGCGCCGGCTTTTGACCTGCGGTTTCGAAACGACCACAAATGTAAACGTCCGAGCCGCGGCCCCAAGCCGTGGTCACATCGAAGCTTGCTCCCGTCCCGAGTCCGCTCCACTCCTCTCCATCAAATCGTGCAATGCGTGAGGCGATGCCTCCGCCGGAGGAACCGAAGGATCCGCCACCAATCAGATCCGAACCTAAGCTGGTGATGGTTCGCACCACTCCGTTGAGTCCGGAGCCGACGGAGACCCATCCTTCACCGTTCCAGCGAGCGATGTGGCGGAGAAAGTCTTTTCCCTCGACAACGCTGAATCGCCCACCTGCGTACAGTTCGCCGGCGTGTACTCCGAGGATGCGAACGCGATCCGGGAAACCGTTTGCCATGGGTTGCCACGTGATTCCGTCATACCGAGCGACATGGTCTCCGGGGTCACCGGCGGATTCCACGAAGTCGCCGCCGGCGATGAGATCGGTCCCGAGGGAGGCCAATGACCAGACGAACTGATTCGTTCCCAGATTGAACGAGTGCCCCGCATCGGACCAAGTCTGCCCATCCCATTGGGCAAGACCTCCGACAATCACGCCGTCGATTCCCGAGACACTGCCGCATGCCATGAGACGATCGTTGTGGACGTGCAAATCGCGAACGATCTCGTCACACGCGCCAATTGAGACCCAACTGTTGCCGTTCCAACGGGAGATGAGGGAGGTCAGCTCCGTAAAGCCATTTGCGTAGAGCTCTCCCCGAAACACCTCGAACGCGTTGACTCCCATTCCCGGGAATCCATTTCCCATCTTGTGCCAAGACATTCCATCCCAGCGCGCAACGCCAGTTGCATTGCGGCCACCTGCCTTCAGGAAATCTCCGCCCGCAATGAGGTCGCCTTCGAAGTCGATCAACGTGCGCGTCCACGCTCCCATTCCGCCGCCGATCGAGAGCCACTCGTTGTTGCTCCAGCGGGCAAGGCGGCGCGCGCCGTCGCCGTCGGCCAGCGTGAACGAGCCGCCAAAGAACAAGTCGTCGCCAATGGCCGTAACCGCCCAACACGTACCGCCAAGACCGCCGCCAAGTGCTTCCCAGGTCGCGCCGTTCCAACGTGCGACGCGCGCATGTCCTTGGTTTTCGTAAAGGCCGGTGAAGAATCCGACCGCAATGAGGTCTGAGCCCGCGGTCGTCAGGTCCCACACGAAATCGTTGAAGCCGAGCCCGAAAGTCCCCCAGCTCGTGCCGTTCCAGCGCGCGATGCGCTTCGCATATCCGCCGCCGGCTAACGTGAAGAGGCCGCCCGCGACCAGCTCGTTGTTGTAAACCTCGAGCGCAAAGACCGGCGCATTCGTACCGCTTCCCAATGCGGACCAATTCGCGCCATCCCAACGGGCGATTTGCGCTGCCGGCCCGGGGCCCGCGGTCGTGAAATCTCCGCCCACGAACAATGCGTTTTGGAAGACGGCCAGGGCGCGCACCCAATCATTTGTTCCCTGGCCGAGCGCGGACCAAGATGCACCGCTCCAGCGTGCGATGTACTTAGCGGAAGCGCCGCCGGCGTTCAGGAATTCGCCGCCAGCATAGAGGTTGCCGTTCCATGAGAGGACGGTCCAGACGTTGCCGTCGCCCCCGCTTCCGAGGGGCGCCCAATTGGAACCGTCCCAAATGGCGATGTGATTTGCCGGCGCGCCGCCGGCTTGAGTGAAATCACCTGCGGCGACGAGCATTCCTTGGTGAAGCATCAGCGCGCGAACGCGGCCATTCACCCCTGGTCCGAGTGGCGACCACCCCTTGCCGTTCCAGCGCGCAAGAAAGCTGATCTGCGCACCGCAGACTTCTTGGAAGTCGCCGCCGATGACCATGCTCCCGTTGTATTCGAGAATGGCTCGAGGCGGCGCGTCTGCTCCCTGCTCTCCGAAAATCGGAATCCAGCCGGAATCGTCGGCGGGCACGGTCAACCGATCCGGAAGCAGAAGAGAGATGCGCCGCGCACCGGGCATGATTCGCGCACGCGTCTGATCCCAGGCGATGGGAGGCTCCAGCTGCGCTCGCTCGACGTCTTCAGGATCCAGGATGCCGGGCGCTACCTGCAGTTGATCGAGAGAGCGCGGGACAGCGGTCGGCGCAGCTGGGCACAGAGAAGCGAGAAGGAGAATGAGCGCAAGTGCGGACGCAACCGAGCTGCGCAAGGGGCACCTGGGGGACGGGGGACCCAAGCTTCCGGGGGTGGCTCGATGTTACTCCTTGATGAATGAGCGGTTCAAGCGCGGAAACATCGCAGCCGGTCGATTTCGAATCGACGATCCATGAAATGGGATCAAAGCGTTGCCGGTGCGGGCAGTCTCGTGTTGAATGCATCGTCGAGTCGGACAAATGTAATGATTGCTGCACATGCGCGAGTTTTTGAGGGATTCATGGCCGATGAGACTGCGGGATTGCGAAGCGGGGAGCTGAACATCCGGCCCTTACAGTCCGGGGAAGCGGACGTCTGCGAGCAGATTCTCCGCTCCCTACCCGATTGGTTCGGGATCGAGGAAGCGATTGTCCAATACCGGCGCGACCTCGACCGAATGGAGACTCTGGTCGCCGAGATCGGGGGGCGAGTCGCTGGATTCCTCGCGATTCATCAGCACAATCCCTATTCGGCTGAGATTCACGTGGTCGCCGTTCGCTCCGGATTTCACGGGCGTGGAATCGGTCGGGCGCTCGTCGCCCAAGCGGAGAATCTTCTCCGCGACCGCTCGATCGAGTTCCTGCAAGTGAAGACACTTGGACCTTCGCGGCCGAGCGCTCATTACGACCGAACGCGAGGCTTCTACGTGGCGATGGGATTTCGCCCGCTCGAAGAAAACAATCTATGGGGCGATCGCAACCCCTGCCTGATCATGGTCAAGCATCTGGCCTGCGAGGCTGAGTAGAATGAAAGGCGCACAGAGTCTTCCTCATTTGGGGGTGAGAAGAATGCTCCAGCTGCGTCTGATACCGATTGCATCTCTCTTCGCGATTCTGCCGGGAATCGCAGGTGCTGGGGAAGAGGGCGCTTACCAGGTCGCGTTCCCACTCAGTACTAGCGGAGCACTCGCCATAGGCGACATGCCTCAAGTCTTATGGGGAAGCGCGTGGGATTCGCCGGGTCTCCAAGTTTATGGAACGACTGCGGAGTTCTACGCGAAGACGGACCTTGGACTCGAGAATCGGAACATCGCCAATCAAATGAGAATTCAAATCCGCCCGAAGATGCGGCCTGCATTAGGTCGTGAAGAGTGGCACGCACTGTTCGGAGATACGCTGCGGGTCGTACTGGATCTGAGCAAGATGGCCTCAGAGGCACGAGGATGGTCCGCGGTTTACGTTCTTGAAACGACCCTGAACTGCATGATCATCAATGCAGCGCGGGATGCCCACAAACCGCGATTTCTCGGAGTCGAGATCGAAGGGAAGACCGGATACAAACAATTCGAAGGAACTTATCGACTCGAACCCGCGCCCATACTGGAGGGATTCGATTTGGCGGAGCCAGGCTGGGAGAAGAGAAAGATACCGTCCGAATAGGACTGCGTTCCTCACTCGTTGTACAGGAACACCTTCCACTTGCCGCCGCGTTCGGCGAACGTGGTCGCCCAGGGAATGGAAACGCGTTCGCCGTGGGAGTCGACCGCCTCGATCACGATGCCGTCGTACAGATCGAAGTTGGTGTAGTCGAGGCGGCCTTTTTTGCATTGCAACTGGACGAGCTCGAGATCGCGCCCGCCGAACTCGGAAATGATCTCGCTGACGCCGTCATGGCAGGACGCATCGTGAAAGAACCAGGCGTCGTCGGCTTGGACGTTATTCGCCGGCCGGCTCTGGGGGAATTCCGGCCAGAAGATGCGCGCGAATTCGCGATTCGAGACGCGCAACGCATGGAGCTGCCGGGGATCATTCGCGCGCACACCCTCCAAGATCGCGCGGGCGAGATCTTCGGCGTTGTCGAATCCGCCGCCCAACTCCTCGGAAATCGGCCCGACGTCGCGCTTTCCTTTACGAACGGAATCGGCCTCGAGATCTTTCACGCGGTTCGGATCCTGGATTCCGTCGAGAATCGATGCGCTCGGCTCCTCTTTCTGTCCCATCGGCGCAAGCGGAACGGTTGCGGGGGAGAGCTGGGGTCGTGTCGAGGCGGCGGTCCCGGTTTCAGAGACGAATCCCTGCGGCGTGGATCGTTCCTCCACCGGGACACGCACGCCTGAAGAAGTTTGAACGGGTTGAGCAGGAGACGAGGTTGGCGGCGACTCGCTGTTGCTGGTCTCGGGAGGAAGTGTCGCCGCCTGGGCTGCATCGGGAGCGGATTGATTCGAGCGGGAGCCGTGCTCCGAGCAACCCCATGCACTGCAGAGAAAAGTCGCGAGGAGAATTCCGCAGACGATACGCATCATTCCCCTCTCGATCCGTAAGAGAGAGCGAGAGAGAAGCTGCGACCCTTCTCGTAGAAGTCCGTCGTTTGGGAGCCTTGCTTGAAGCGCGTATCCGCGTTGAGGATGTTCTCGCAGGAGAGCTTCAAGCGCGCTCCGCGGAGCGCATAGCTCGCCGTCAAATCAAGACTCTGCCGCGGCTCTTCGTAAATGTCCGGCAGCGTTCCGAAGCCCACGTAGCGGATGCGCCGTCCAAACACGTTGTAGAACAAAGCCGCTTGAGTGCGTTCTTTCGTGGAAGCAAAGGAGAACCCCACGTTGGCGACGTAGGGAGACTGGCCTTCCAACGGGCGCTTCTGCGAATACTGGATTCCAAGCCGATCAAGCTCTGTCTCGGAATGGACCAGTGTCAGGTTGCCGTTGAAGTTGATTGGAGACAGGGGGGACGAGATGCGTCCGAGCCCGATGCGGGATTCGAGCTCGACACCGTAGAGGTAGCCCCCCTGTCCGTTGATGGGTTTGTAAACGGGATCATCGCCACCTTGCACCGACTTCTCGATGGGATCGATGAGATCTTTGTAGAAACCGCTGACGGCCAAGACTTCACTGGGTCCGGGGAAGAACTCGCCGCGCAGGTCGAAGTTGTGAATGAGCGAGCGCTGCAGCTCCGGATTCCCCTCTTCCTCGAAATCTCCCTGGTAATTCGCGATGCTGTACGGGGCGATCTCACGAAGCTCGGGACGCGCCAGCGTCTTGAAATACGATCCCCTCAAGTTGAGCGACGGATTCAGTGCGTAGGTCAAATTGATCGAAGGCAGAATGTCGTTGGCGGTGAGTTGGGCATGAACCGGAGGCTCGTTGTGATAGAGAATGTCTTCGGTGAGAATTCTCTGATTGGACCCTTCGATACGGGCTCCGACCACCGCGCGCAATGGAGTCGTTACCGCGAGATCCACCATGACGAACCCGGCGAACAGGTCATGTGATCCGCGATAGTTGTCCGTCACGCGGGTGCGCTCCTCGAGCGTAAAGCCCGAAAGGCGGCTGCCGGTGATGTTTTCATCGGCCATCAGCGACTGCGGCTCTTCCTTGAGATCGATTCCGGCGCCGGGGAGCGGTTGCGTGAACGAGAAGCGGCGCAAAGTGAAATCTCGATCCTTGTTCTTGTACGCGAACCCGGTTTTGAGCCTCCCTTCCCGTCCCTTCCAATCTTCGATGGGAAACGTCCAGTTCCCGTCGAATCCTCGTTCAATGTCGTCCAACTGGCTGAAGAAACGCGTGAAGCTGCGGTCCGGACTGACCGAGCTCAGCTCCCAGGCCGAGGTCGTATCCGTTTCTCCGGAAGCCGGATCCTCGGTGTAGCGAGTGACGTACTCGTACACGTATTCCCGACGATCCGGTTCGTTTCTCTCCGATTGGGAATAGCTGGCGCGAAGGTTCAATTTCGAATTGTTCAGGTTTTGGAAGAGATGCTCGCTTTCGACCGACCCCGAGAACAGCCCGCGTTCGACGAAGAGAAATCGCGTGTCGCGGATGGGGCGTTGGCTGGTGTCGCCTTCATATCCTTCGTAGACGCGAACCTCATCCTCGGAGGAGCGGTCGTACATTCCCCGGAACGAAACGGTGTGAGCGTCGTTGATGCGGTAGCTGGAATGCAGCAGTGCCCCCCACAGAACTTCATTCTCCGAGGATGCGCCGTCGTACGTGGCCGTGGGTGTCAGAAGACCGTCGGTCGATTGGCTCTCGAAGACATTCTTCTCGAAGTCGTAGGACTGAAAAGTGTTCTTGTAGGAAGCGCCGCCGAAAATGCCCAACTGTCGATCGAACACCGTCTTCTCATTGCCGTACGAGCCGGCAAAGGAGTACATGGGCGCCCCGTCTTTGTTGTCCGGCGTCCAAGTCTTGTTGAACGATTTGCCAAACGCCTCGATCGAGTCGGCGGGGAAGCCGAGCGACGAAAACGCCCCTTCCTCACGAATGGGTTCGTTGGCCGCGGCATCCTTGATCATATCCGGCAGCTCGCGGGTCCCATCGTCGAAGCCGAGATTGTCGCGCTTCCCGCCGGCGTAATTCAGATATTCCTTGCCGGTCGTCGAAGAGTTGTAGCCCGAGGAAATGCTCAAGCTGTAGCTGCGCTTGCCGGGGAATTCCCGGGTGTTGATGTCCACGCCGCCGCCCGCGAAGTCCCCGGGCATGTCCGGAGTGTAGGATTTTTGCACGACGAGATTGTCGACGAGATCCGCGGGAAAAAGATCGAGAGGAACGACGCGACGCTCGGGCTCGGGAGTGGCGATCGTCGCCCCATTCAGAAGCGTGGAGTTGTAGCGCTCGCCGAGCCCGCGAATGTAAACGTAGCGATCGCCGACGATGGAGACGCCGGTCACGCGTGTCGCCACTTCGGCCACATTCGAATCCGCGGTCTTCTGGATCTCTTCTGCGGAAACTGCGTCGCTGGCCGCAGGCGCCTTCTTTCTCTTGGAGAGGACGGCGGATTCCGAGTTGCGGATTTCCTGCGCGGTCACTTCCACGGCCTTCAGTTGGATGACCGAGGGAGTGACGGGAAGATTGAGCGTGGCAAACTCATCCGCCTTGACGACAACGCCGGTGACTTTGAGAGTTTGGTAGGAGATGAACTGGACTTCGACTCGATACGATCCTGGCGGAAGGGCGATGCGGTACGTGCCGTCGCCTTTGCCCACGACGCCCTTGGGCTTTGCTTCGGGAGTGCCGGGGACGGCTCCCTCCAGAAAGAATCCGACGGAAGCGAAGCCCAGAGGCTCGCCGGTCTCGGAGCTGACCACCTTGCCCATGACGCCGGACTTGATTTCGTCCGCGGCGAACGCCGCCGGCAGGCGAATCGCCGTCAAGATGCAGATCAATGTCAGGATTTTCGTGTGCCGCATTTGCCGCAGATCCTCGAGTAGGGAGCGGGAGGTGGCCAAACCTCCCGCTCAGTGAACTCGATGGCCTCGCTCGATTCCGAGCGAGGCCGCTTGCTTATCGAACCAACGTGAGCTTGCCCATCACGGGGCGGCTGCCTTCCGTCTCCACGCGATAGAAGTAGGCTCCGCCGGTCAGATCGTTGGAAGGATTCCAAGCAACGCTGTGACTACCGGCGTCGAGAGTGCCATCGAGAACATTCGCCACGAGTCTTCCGCTCACGTCGAACACATCGATCTTGGCGTGCGACATGTTGGGCAGGTTGAACGCGAACTGCGTGGATGCGGACACCGGGTTCGGATACATGCGCACTTGCACGCCGGTCTCCAGACCCTGCGCCACTTCAACGCCGGTCGCGCCGTTGCAATCAAACGCGGGCGGCTGAGGATTCATGCCGCGTGCGCAGGTCTCGGCGTGCTCGACGCGCACTCCCTGCGTCCAGGTCTGGATGATCGAGTTGAAGATGTGCGCATCGGTTCCACGGCGCAGGTGAATGGCTGCCGTAAAGTTCGTTCCGATGAGGGTCATGTTGGCCAACAAGGGGTTCGAACGGCAGGGAGCATCGAAGGCGAACTCGTTGTTGTCTCCCTCGAAGCCCTTGTCGGTCGCCTGCAGCGCGCTCTTCTGCGCGACACCGAACTGCACCGTACCGCGGAATCCCATTTGCCAATCGAAGTCGTCGTCAGAGGAGCAGACGGCGATCATGTGGTGGAAATTGCCTTTGCCGCCGAACCATTCGAACGCGTCGTCCGTGGAGAAGATCGCTTCGATGTGGTGGACGTCGGTGGCGTTTCCAACCGAGTTGAACGTGAAGGTGTTGAGCTCGTTGTTCAGCGTGATCACGACCCCGGAGTAGTGAATCCGGAAATAGGAGATCGACCCCGAATCGTCGCAGTCGTCGGTGCCGCAGTGGCTGCCAGCGCCGCCTTCGGAAACGCACGATGCGCCGCCCAAGCAGTCGGCGCAGTTCGCGATCGCTTTGCCGTGAATCACGAGCCCACCGATGTCTCCGGGAACCGGGGTCGCACGATCCGAGGTCATCACGATGGGGTTATTGGGGGTGCCATTGGCGATGATCTTGGCGCCGCGCTCGATCACGATGTAGCTGATGAGCGTGTGGTCGCCGATGATCTTCGTTCCCGGCTGAATCGTAAGCGTCGTGCCGGCGAGGTAGTTGACTTTCCCCTGCACGACGTACGTGTTGTTCGCCGTCCACGTTTCGGATGCCGCCTGGGCACCGGACCTGAACACGAAGTTCTGGTTGGGAGGCTCGCATCCGGGATCGCCGATCGCCGTCGGCCAGCAAACCCAGGCCTCCGCGGTCCAGTCCGGGCCGTAACCGGCGGGCGGCACGGCGCCGCGGTAGCAGGTCTGCACGAAGTCGCGCGTCGGATTGCATCCGGGACGTGTGCAGGTATCCGCGACCGCGTATTGAATCCTGGAGACGAGATCATTGGCTTCCGCAGCGATCGAGCCGGCGGCGGGAACAAAGTTGTGGTTGGGAAAGTTTGGTGAGCCGAGAAGCGGATCAATTCCGACGTCGTTATGCGAGAATGCGATCAGATTTGCTCCGCAGGCGGCTCCGGTAAGGTTCGCAAAGGAGGCGCCGACGTTGTGGAGGATGTTGCCGTCAAACGTGTGTTGGGCGAAGGAGGGGGACGCTCCCAAGAAAATCGCGATCGTCAGGAGGAACAAACGCGTCTTCGCGGTCGTCAAACGATGATCCATGTACGGGGTCCTCGCTCGTGAGAAGTCGGGCCGCAGTCGTGTCGTTTCGGTCACGCCAATGAACCTAGACACGAGCGACTCCCCGGTCACGTGAACCTTCGGTAAATTGGAACGTCTCCTCCGCGGAGGCTCCTGCACGCGTCAAGATTTCATGAAGGCAACGTGAAAAAGGGACGAAGAGAACAAGATGGACTTGCACTTGCGCTCTGACGCCAAAATCCACGACCATTTGCCGATGCGCAGGCGCGGAGGAGAAAAGAGGCAATGACCGATATCCTTACGACAGCTCCAGCTTCGCAAGGAGTTTCCCGAGAGGATTCCTCGCTTTTCATCAATCGCGAGATGTCCATGCTCGCGTTTCATCAGCGCGTGCTCGAGCAAGCGAAGGATCCTTCCATGCCGCTCTTGGAGCGGGTGAGATTCCTCACCATCTCGTGCGCGATCCTGGACGAGTTCTTCGAAGTGCGCGTCGGCTGGCTCAAAGAGCAAATTGCATTCGGTCTGACGCGCATGGGGGATGACGGTCTCGGTCCCGGCGAGACGTTGGAGAGAGTTCGGGCGATTGCCTTAGAGCTCGTCGCCGAACAATACCGGCTCGTGAACGACGTTCTCCTTCCGGCGCTCGAGCTGGACGGCATTTTCGTGCACCGGCGCGAGAAGTGGCCGGAGAAGATGAAGAAGTGGGCGCGCGAATACTTCCAGCACGAAGTGCTGCCGGTATTGACACCGGTCGGCCTCGATCCCGCGCATCCATTTCCGCGCGTTCTCAACAAGAGCTTGAATTTCATCGTCACGCTCGAGGGAAAGGACGCGTTCGGGCGCAAGAGCAAGACCGCCGTGCTGCAGGCGCCCCGTCCGCTTCCGCGTCTCATTGCGGTGCCGCGCGAGTTCAGCGATGCACGCTCGGAATTCGTTCTCTTGTCCTCGGTGATTCACGCGCACGTGGAAGAGCTCTTCCAGGGAATGAAGATCGTGAACTGCGATCAGTTCCGCCTCACGCGCAACAGCGATCTGTGGATCGACGAAGAAGAAGTCGAGGATCTCTTGATGGCGCTCAAGGGAGAGCTGCCGCGCCGTCATTATGGAAAAGCGGTGCGTCTCGAAGTCTCCGATACGATGCAGCCGGAGACGATTGCGTTCCTCTTGGATCAATTCGAGCTCGAAGCCGGCGATCTCTATAAGGTCGGCGGGCCGGTGAACCTCCACCGCCTGGAAGCGCTCTATGACTTGGTGGATCGTCCGGAGCTCAAGTATCGCCCGTTCGTTCCGGATCTTCCCCGCAAGCTGCATCACCGCGAAGATGTTTTCGCCGTGCTCCGCGAGCACGACATCCTGCTCCACCATCCGTATCAGGGCTTTTCACCAGTGGTCGACTTCATTCGCCAGGCGGCGCGGGATCCGGATGTTTTGGCGATCAAGCAAACGCTCTATCGCACCGGCATGGAATCCCCGATGTCCGACGCGCTCTTGGAGGCGGCGAGCGCGGGGAAGGAAGTCACCGCGGTCGTGGAGCTGCGCGCGCGCTTCGACGAAGCGGCCAACATCGAGCTTGCCTCCCGCTTGCAGGAGGCGGGGGCGAAGGTGGCGTACGGCGTTGTGGGAGTGAAGACGCACGCCAAGATGCTCTTGGTCGTGCGCCGCGAAAGCGACGGGCTGCGCCGCTACGTGCATCTCGGCACTGGCAACTACAACGCGCGCACGGCCCGCACGTACACCGACTGGAGTTACATGACGTCGAAGCCCGAAATCGGGGAAGACGTGCACGCGCTCTTCCAGCAGCTCACCGGTTTTGGCCGGGTCGCCAAGCTGCAGAAGCTCATCCAGACGCCGTTCGGCCTCTACGAAAGAATTCTGGAGCTGATCGAGGCGGAGGCGAAAGCGGCGCGCGCCGGAAAGAAGGCGCGCATCATCGCCAAGATGAACTCCCTGATCGAGCCCGGAATCATTCGCGCGATGTACAGCGCGAGCGAAGCCGGCGTTTCCATCGACCTCATTGTGCGCGGAATCTGCTGTTTGCGGCCGGGCGTCAAGGGTGTCTCGGAGAACATTCGAGTGCGCTCGATCTTGGGCCGCTTCCTCGAGCACCATCGCATGTTCTATTTCTACGCCGGCGGAGACGAAGTCGTGTTCGCATCGAGCGCGGATTGGATGCCGCGCAATCTTTTCCGCCGGGTCGAAGTGGCGTTCCCGATCGAAGGGAAAAAGCTGTCCCAGCGTGCGATCGAAGAGGGTCTTCAGGCCTATCTCGAGGACAACACGCAAGCGTGGGTGATGGAATCGGACGGCCGTTACCGGCGCCTCACTCCCGCGGACAAGACTCCGCGCTCCGCGCAGACGATGCTCTTGGAGACGATGGCGAAATCTTCTGGGGGCTTGGCCTACTCTTAGCTCGGCGAACGCTATGCCGGAGCCGGCGCAACCTCTCGAATCAGCAAATCGAATCCGGCGGTTTTGAAGATCCCTGACTCCTGCTCGAGATCCGCATGCGTCAACGGGTGGCCCGCGAGCCATTCCGCCGGAAAGACGAGCTCGATTGTGCGTCCAGCATTCGAAGGCTTGACCTCCGGAGTCGTTTCCGGATTGCGGCTGCGATTCAAGAGGACGGAAAGCCGCAAGATGAGACCCAAGCGAAGCGCAGTTTCCGCCGCCGCGGGAGGGAGCTCGGCGAACGTCTCCTTCGCGATTTTGCGGCGGTGAATGCCGATGAGCGCGGCCAACATCTGCTGATCGTCGCGCGAGAATCCGGGCATGTCCGAATAGCTCACGAGATACGCACCGTGCTTGTGATAGCCGGGATAGGACACGGCGAGCCCGATCTCGTGCAGGCGTGATGCCCAGGTCAGCAGTTGGACCGAAGAATCCCGATCCAACGTCCAGGCCTCGCGAAGATTGCGCAGCAACTGCAGCGCGGTGCGCTCCACGCGCGCCGCTTGGGCGAGATCGACGTCGTATTGATCGACGAGCCTGCGGATCGTGCGATCACGAACGTCTTCGTGGCGCATGCGTCCGACGATTTCGTAGAGCAATCCTTCGCGAAGCGCACCGGGTGAGGGAGACATCGACTCGATGCCCAGGCTGTCGAACACGGCGATGAGAATCGCCAGTCCGCCGGGAAACACCGGCGCGCGATCCGGCTTCAATCCCGGCAGCTCCAGCTTGGAGATGCGTTCGGTGGCGATACACGCCTTGCGCAGCTTCTTCATCGCGGCGAGCGTGATCTCTCCCGCGGTCGACGAGTTGGCGCGAAGAATGTCGGCAATGGCGTTGATCGTTCCCGAAGCACCGACGGCGACTTGCCATCCCACGCCGCGCAGCAGCGTCCCGGCCGAGCGCAGCTCCAAGCCGGCCGCCGTCTCCGCGGCGCGAAACGCATCCCGCGTCAAGATTCCATCGGGAAAGAATTGGCGCGTGTAGGTGACGCAGCCCATGTACAAGCTGTGCGAGCGAAGGATCTCGAATCCTTCCCCGATGATGATCTCGGTGCTGCCGCCGCCGATATCCACCACGAGACGGTGCGTCGCGTCGTAGCTGTGGCTGTGGGCCACTCCGAGATAGATGAGCCGCGCTTCTTCCTGGCCGGAGATGACCTCGATCGGATGGCCCAAGACTTTTTGCGCCTTGACGCGGAACTCGCGGGCATTGCGCGCGCGGCGAAGCGTGTTCGTGCCGACCGCGCGCACGCAATCGCGCGGGATCTCGCGAATGCGTTCGCCGAAACGCTCGAGGGAAGCGAGCGCTCGCTCCTGCGCTTCCTCGGAGATCGTTCCATTCTTGTCGAGACCATCGGCAAGACGCACTGGGTCCCGAATGCGATCGAGCACGTGCAGATCGTGCTCGAGCGAGCGGGCGATGATCATGTGGAAGCTGTTCGATCCCAAGTCGAGCGCGGCGAACGTCGGCTTGCCTTCCGCGACTTCGGTACTCGAGCCCTGCGTCATGTCTTCTTGGAGATCCGGCGCAGAGTTCCCGCAGGAAGAACCCAGACCAGCCTTCCCGGAATCGCCATCGCGGGACCGAATTCTACGAGAGCGGCTCCGGCCTTCTTCAAGGACGTGACCGTTCCGTTGGAGATTCCGATGCCGCGAGCCACGATCTCGTCAATGTGCGGTGCGTGACCGACGGCCAAGACACTCGCGCCGTCGTACTGGCTGAGCGAAGAGAGAAACTCGGCCGGATCTTGTTGCGAAAGGAGCTGATCGGTGACGACGAGCTCAGGGCCCTTCAATCCCAAGACGTCCGCGGCGATTTTCGCCGTTTGCACCGCGCGCAGCAGCGGGCTTGTGAGGATCCGATCGGGGCTCACTTTCATCGCCTTCAATCCGGACGCGGCCTGCCGGGTCAGGTGCTCTCCTTCCTTCGTGAGATATCTCTCCGGATCCGGAGGACAGTCGGGATCTTCGCGGTCGATGGCGATGCCGTGACGAAAAAGAATGAGTTGCATTTTGAATCTCCGATATGCGGCCCGATTCCAGTGCTTCGCGAAGGTGTTTCCATTTCTTCCCGCGCGCGGAATCGAAGGTCCGGCGCGTTTCTCGCCGCAGCGTTTCCGCGAGGCTGGCGTACTTTTCGGCGAGCATTCCGATCACGAAGTGAGTGTGATGCGGAAGCCTCGAGGAGGACGCGCCGATCAGCTCGCGCAGCCTGTTCGAAGCTACCACGGCATCCTGGTGCCGGCCCAGGAGATCCTGGAGCGCCACGAGATTGCGCAAAGCGCGCTCGGCCGGCTCCCCATAGACGTCGGAGAGAAACTCGATCGCGTAGCGCAGTTTCTTTCCGCGAATGCGCGCCTGATGGAATTCCTCCGCGGAAGAGGATGCCGTCAATTGCTTGCCTTTCTTGATCAGTTTGCGATGGCGCTCGAGAATGAGATCCGGTGCCGCCAGAAGCACCGGAAGCCTTCCCGTCGCCGGTCGCGAGCCGGCTCCTCGACGGAGCGCCTGGGTCGTGCGCTCGATGAGCCGCTCGATGCGCCGCGATGCGAAGAGCTTCAACATGCGCCCGTGCGCGCGCTCGCGTTTCTCGCTGAGGCGCCGGATCAAGGGATTCAATGCGGCGCGATCGCGCGGATCGATCGCCGTGCTCCATTCAGCGAGCTGCGCCAATTGCACGTCCAAATCGCGCACCTCTCCGGTTGCGCGCATCCACGTGCGCAAAGGAACCGAGAGCGCCGCGACCCGCGCCGGCAGGAAATCGCGAAAGATGCGCAGCGCGGCGCGCATTCGCCGGAGCCCCACACGAAAGTCGTGCAGCGCTTCGGGATCTCGCCCCCAACGCGCCGCGGGCTCGTTCTTCCACGCTTGGACAAAGTGCCGGCGCAGCACGCGCACACCCAGCTCTCCGATGGAGAGCGTGCGATCCAGGGAAACGGGGCCAAGGTCGAGCTCTGGCTCGACGGCGATCCCTGCTGCGCCCAAGAGATCGATCTCCGCAAGCATGGCGGCCGGCGTCATGGCGCACGCGGTGCTCATCGACTGGAAGAAGGGGGCCAGGTCCAAGTCGCCGGCTTCGAGAGTGCGGGTCTCGACGGCATGGAAAACGACCGGCTCCACTTCCGGGGCGCGAACGATCCACTGCTCGACCGTGAGTCGAGCCAGCGGTTCTCCGTGATAGACAAGAAGGAGGGGGGTGAATTGCGCCCGGGCCTCCAGGATCGATTGAAGAGAATGGTCTCCCAGAATTGCGCGCAGAGCGTCGCCGTAAGGAGGCGGAAGGGAGCCCGGCGTCTCGGCCCAGGACTCCGCGACCAGGAGTCGGCCGAGCCCGGAATCACCCTTCTCGGGAAGCCGGATCGTCCAGAGCTCGGTTTCCCCCGGACCAGGCCGGGAGGCCAGGAGGAACCCGGCCCGGCGAAGGCGGGCATCTTGGCTGTCCCAAAGGATTTCGCTGGATTGGAGGGGGGGCTCGTCCCGGACCTCCAGCTGCAGCCGGCCGGTGTGCTGCTCCAGCCAACGCCGAAGGAAGTTACCGTGTGCGATCCGGTCGCGGCGATGAATCATGACATCAGGAAGATACCACCTGGAGGCTTGAGATATACTCTCGGGGCTCGATAAATGCATCCTCCGACGCACAACATTCAATCCTCTCGAGTTGAACATGTCCATCATGCTCCGCTACACGATGCGTAATACGTTTGGAATCTGCATTCTGGGAGTGCACCGCAGCGGAACGTCCCCCATGGCCGGATCACTGCGGAACTTCGGAGTCCATCTCGGAGACAATTTGCGTCTCCCGCAGTTGGGGCTCAACGATCGAGGTTATTGGGAACACCTCGACATTCTGCGCACGCACGAGCGCTTGCTGCTGCATCTGGGATCCTCTTGGGACGATATCCGGCCGCTGCCCTCGCAGTGGTGGGAGGATCTTTCCGTGGCGCGCTTTCGCGCGGAAGTCGCACGCATTCTTCAACGCGATTTCGCGCTGTCTCCGGTCTGGGCGGTGAAGGATCCGAGGCTGTGCCGCTTGAGCCCGATGTGGGCGCAGATCTTCCAAGAGCTCGGCTGCCAGTTCGGGTTCGTCATCATGTTTCGCCATCCGTACGAAGTCGCGCGCTCTCTCGAGCGTCGAGATGGTTTCCACCTCGAGAAGTCCGGACGCCTTTGGCTCGAAAACACTCTGGCCGCGGAAAAGGGAACGCGCGGGTTTCCCCGCGTATTCGTGAGCTTCGACGATCTCTTGTCGAATCCTTTGGCGGCGTGCGGTCACGTCGAAGATGCGATCCGCGTGCGTTTCCCCAAGCGCTACAAGGAAGCGCAAGATGGTCTGCACGATTTTCTGGAGCCGCAGCTTCGCCACCATCTCGCGAAGAACGATCAAGGCCTCGAGAAGCTCGGGAGAAGCGCGGAAATCTTGAAGAAGGTGCTACCCGCACTTTCCAGCACCAGCTACGAGGAAACGGAGGAAACGAGGCAGCGCTGGGACGAGCTCCACCGTGCGTACGAGGAAATGATGTCCACGACCGAGCCGGAATTCTTGAGCCACATCGCGGATCTCCAGGACCGGCTTCGCCAATTGGGACAGGCGCTCGATCGCGTGCAATCGTCGCCATCCTGGCAAGTGACCCGCTCGCTGCGCAAAGTGGAAAGCATCGTTTCACGCGTTCTGCCTTGAGAGACGCGCGGCCGCCGCTCGCCGCGGCGGAAAAGATCAGCGCAGAATGACGACGCGGTCGTTCGTCGAGCCGCGGGAAGTTTCGAGACGCACGAAGTAGGTTCCCGCGGCGACTCGCCTTCCTTGTTCGTCGCGAAGATCCCAAATGCTCTCGAAGCGTCCCGAGGGATGATGGCCGCTTTCGAACAGCGTTGCCACGCGCCTTCCTTGCAAGTCGAACACGCGCAGGTTCGCCGGCCCATCGACTCCCAGCGCAAAGCCGAGCCGGCTCTCCACGCTTGCGGGATTCGCGCCGCGCTGCCAGATCGCATCGGGAATCGTGCCGCTCGCAATCACCGGTGCGCCGGTGGGTCCGCCGGGGACGGAGAGAGGATTCCCCGGATCGGAGCCGGCATCGAGCTCATCGCGATCGAAGAATCCGTCGCCATCATGATCCACTCCCAAGCGATGCTCCGTTCCCTCGAGAACCGCGGTGAATGTGATCTCGGTGCCGCTTCCGGCCAGAGCCAAGAGCGCTGCGGTGTTTGCCGGCGGCTCCTGTGCGCGATCCGGCGCCCAAGCATTGCCGCCCGAGAATTCCCAACCGCGCGCTTGCCCCGAAAGATCGCGCCCCTTCGCCACAAGCCCGATCGCATTGGAGCTCGCCAATCCGGTCAGCGTGGTCAGCCGTGACGACCCCGCTCCTTCATTCGTGCCATCCATTGTCCACTGCGCGCCGACTGCGGCGTGCGTTCCCGAATCGAACGCCAAGAGGAACGCCTCGACGTCGTGGCGATCGCCGTCGTTCGCGAAATCAAATCCCGGGAAGTGGAGGAACGTGAACAAGTCGTCCACCGCCCCGTCATGTGTGTAACCGAATCCGCGCACCGTCGCCGCCTGCGTATTGTCGAAGCGCGTTTTCTCGAACATGTTGCGCAACTGCGGCACCTTCATGTCCTGATCTTCGAGGATCGCCGACGCGGGAATAATCAATCCGTTCTCTCCCGTGGGCAGCGCATGGCAGCTCACGCAATTCAACGCACCCACGAGCTGCCCGGTCAAGAAGAGCTGCTCGCCGTGAATGGGATTCGCGCCGTTCAATGTTGCGGGGAGCGCACCACTCACCAGCCGCAGCGGGTTCGGCGGATAGCGCATCGAGAACACGAAATCTTCGAAGAGATCGAATTGCGTTGGCGTGAGCGACGCGGGAGCCCCCATGAGACTCACGAAGGCGGGATTGAAGTCGGCGAGCTGGGGCCGGTCTCCGCGCCAGTGCAAAGGCTCCGTTCCGGAAAGACCCTTCAAGCTCTGCGTCGTCATCGGGCCTTTCATCGGATGAAAACCCTGCAGCCCGATGAAATTGGGAGGAATGAAATCCCCCAATGGATTGCCCAGGTCCCAAGCGATGTTGTCCATCGTTCCGAACACGTGGCAGGAAGCGCAGGCCAAGTCGCCGTGCGCGGAGGTGATCTCTCCGTCGTAGAGAAACTTGCGTCCTTCGCGAACGAACGTGGGGCTGGGATCGAATCCCAGGCTGAGCTCGACGGAAGTGTCGGTCGAGAGATTCACGACCGAGAGCGACGATGAAAAGCGATTGTAGACATAGAGACGTTGGCGGGCGTCGTCGACCGCCAGGCCGGCCGGCCCTTCACCGGCGGAGATTCTGCGCGTAACGACTCCCGCAGAATTCAAGACCCCGATCTTGCGAGAACCGAACGCGGCGACAAACACGGCCTGCCCGTCGGAAGAAACATCGACGTCGAGGGGAATCGCCAAAGAAAGGGCCCGTTCTGCGCCGGTTCCCGAAGGATTCGAGTAATTGATGTGCGCGTTCAAGTGCTGGTGCGCGATCGCGCCCGAGCCGGGATCGATCGTGGTCATGCGGTTCTTGAGAAACTTGCCCTGCACGTTGGGCTCGAAGCGAATCTCGTTCGAAGCTTCTTGATTGGAGATGTACAGGCGCCCGGTGACGGGATTCACGCCGATGTTGAACAGCGTCGTCCCGACGCCCTGGAAGGATCCGCTGATTTGCCGCGTCGCCGTGTCGATCTTGACCACGTCGACATCGGGGAGCTGGTAGGGGACGAACGGATTCCAATTGCGGCCGATCTCGTCGGTCCATTTCGTGCCGTCGTGCCGCACGATGAGGCCCACGTCCGGTGCACCCGGCAGTGTGGGGTCCATCGGCGGGTTGGGAGCGGGCAGCCCGCCGCCCTGGATCACGGATTGAAACGGTACGGTGGTCGTTTGGTTCTGGCTGTCGAGCATCGCCACATAGAGCGTGGCATTGCCCGGCGCCAAGGCCAACGAGCGCGGATCCGAGCCGGGCAGCGCAATGTCGAGCGGCGCCTGCGACCAGTCGCTCGTGTTGTACACGCGAATCTTGTCTTCTTGGGACACACAAACGAAGGCGCGATTCTGCGCGGGCACGAACACCACGTCGGTGGGCTCATCCCCGGGAAGAAGCGTGCGCACGACATTCATCGTCGCGAGGTCGATGATCGAGATCGAATCGGAGACGTGATTGACGACCCACACTTCCGTGTTCGTGCGGGCGCGCACCGTGACCGGTTCGATTCCCACCTGAATCTCGGCGATCCGCACGGGAACGGGCTGCGCGAGATCGAACACGACGAGTCGATGATCGGCGGTGTGGGCGACGAACAGTCGAGTCCCATCCGGTGAGATCTCAACCGGATGCACGGCTGCGCTCTCGAAGTGGTCGGTGGTTGCGGCGAGAGAGTTCTGCGAGCCCCACAGTGCGGCCGGCGCAAGTAGGAGGAGGAGAGACAAATTCCGAGGCGCCATGCGGCGCACCGTAGCAAATCGACGGGCGGGAATCTAGGATTGTGTGCGCGCGCTCAGCGCAGCAGGATCGACTTCTGGACGAGTACTTTCCCGGTCGCTTCCAGCTTGGAGAAGAAAACTCCAGCAGCCACTTCGCGACCATCGTTATCACGTCCATCCCAGGTCACGCTTCTCGATCCCGCGGACTCGATGCCGCTCGCCAGCGTGCGGACCAAGCGTCCTTCCACGTCATAGATGCAAAGTCGCACGTTTGAGTCCCCTGGAAGATCGAAACGAATCTGGGTTTGAGAACGGAATGGATTCGGAATGCCGGGATGAAGCGCCGCCACAGGCATCGTCCACGTGGAGGGGGCGCTCGTGGGATCGATCACGTGCACGCGAAGAGGATAGGGAAGGACGGTGGAGATCGAACGCGTGGGGTCGTTGCTGCTGATGAGCAGCGTTGCCGGAAACGTTCCAGGGAGCGCACCGCCGATCGCTTGCAAGTGCACGATGGTATTTTGCGCCGACGGAATCGTTCCCTGGAGCGAAGAGAGGATCTCGACGTCGGCGATCTCGCCGAATTCGATCGCCTGCGAATTCAGAAACCCCGCCGGAGAGATCGTCGTCGAGGCCGGAGGGGGATAGACGTTTGCACCTGCCGCGCCCAAACAAGCACCGAACGGAAGCGGAGCCGGAAGCGGCGTGAGACCGCCGTCATTGAAGTAGCTGACCGAGCCGAGCCAGCCCATGCCGATGTAATAGAACTTTCCCGCTTGCATCGGGACGTCGATCGGCCCCGATCCATACCACCCCGATCCCGTTCCCGACATCTTGGATGTCGAGAAGATCTTGGAGAAGCTTCCCGAAGAATCGTTTCCCTGATAGGCAAAGAATTCGATCGTGGTCGAAGTGTTGATCGTGGCCAAGTGCTCGATGCTGCGCAGCGGCGCGGCAGTGTTGGCGCGATAGACGTTTCCGCGAAAACGACTGCCCCCGGTGAAGGACAACACTTGGCTTGCGAACTCGGAGCGTTCCGCTCCTCCTTGATCCATCTCCAAGGAAAACTCGAGCGGCGCTTCTCCCACGTTCGACAACGTCAAGGAGTCTTCATCCGTGTCTCCCAGGACATGAACTTCGAAGAAGAGCGAGTCCGGGGTCACGACGAGGTCGGGAGGATTCGTGACCAAAAGCGTCACCGCAACCGTGTCGGCCGGATTCGCGGGAGCATTGCCGGTGATGAAAAGGTTCGTCGCGTAGGATCCCGGCGCCAATCCGGTGGCATCGAGCGTCGCACTCATCGTGGCGACGCCGTTGCCCGACAACGTATCGGCCTCTGGTGAAACTCCGAGCCACGGCACGGGCGGACTCTCGGAAATCGAAAAGAAAAGATCCGAATTCAGCGTGCCGGGATTGGCAACGTCGAACGTTCTCACATTGAAGTCGCCGGTGAAGAGCGTGTCGGCGAGCGCCGTGGTGCTGACGGTCATCGCCGGCAGATCCGTGTTGCGCAGAAGACGCAGGCACTCGCGTAGAAGATCCAGCTTGGTGTTCGCGGAAAGCGAAGGGACGTCGACCAGCCGGCCGACCTCGAACGTGAAGCCGATCGCGCGCCCCGTGCCGTAGTGCAGATGAAACACGCCGGCAATGTCGGAATTCGCCGAATTGCGCATCACGGGAATCGAGCTGAACGGAATGAGATCGTCGGTGAATTGATTCGGTCCCAAGTATTGGAAAGAAAACTGCGCGAGATCGTTCAGGCCGGTGACTTGGAACAGATCGCGCGTGCCGTCGGGGCCGTCCAAGAGCCCGAAGATCGGCCGGATGTCGTAGGTCTTGTTCTGCTCGGGGTCATAGTTGAAGCAATCGCCGCCTTCGACGATGAGCCGGCCGCCGTCGAACACGAAGTTGTCGAGGGCCGATCCTTCCGGATCAGACAGCAGATGCTTGAACGGGAAGATGCCGAGGAAGGCATAGACCGACTCATGGACGTTCAAGTCCGTCGAGTACTGGAAAAGATTGGGCGTGAGCGCGCAATCCTCCCCCAGCGCAGTGAGGAGTGCGAAAAGAGAATCGGGGCTCGCGTTCAGGACACCCGGCGGTTTCCAAAGCAGGACTGCCGGAACGCCGCCGCACGGGGCATCCGTAAAGCCCAACGCGACGAACGCGGCCCCCAAAATTGATGACTGCGCCCAGGAGGCGATGCGTTTCGAAGTTGCCGTGTCACCCTCATGGAGCGATCTGGGATTCCGGGACGGTCAGCGAACGGCGGCACAGTGTTGATCGAAGACCGTATTGAACAGAGCAGCGACGCGATCCGCTGTCGAGCCTTCGATCTGATGGCGTTGAATGACGGCGACGACCTTCCCATCCTTGAAAAGCGCAGCCTGCGGAGAGCTCGGCGGATACTGCGGGAATAGGCTCCGCACGTAGTCCGTCGCGTCGGTGTCGACGCCCGCGAATGTGGTCAGAAGCTTGTCCGGCCGGGCACCTTGGGCCAGCGCCTTGGCCAAACCGGGCCGCGCAATTCCGGCCGAGCACCCGCATACCGAGTTCACGAACACGAGCACGGTGCGGGAATCCGCGCCGATCTCGCGCTGCACGTCTTGGGGAGTGCGGGCCTCCGCGAATCCCATCCGCACCACTTCTTCTCGAATCGGTTTGACCAGTTCTTCCGGATACTTCATCAGCTCCTCCTTGACGGGACGGGATTCAGCTCTCCGATTCCGCGTACTCGATCAATCGGCGGACCGAGCGAACTTCGGAATGAGGAACCTTGACCCGATCGCAATTCTTGAACACGCCATATTTCGCGGAGCGGGCGAGATACTCCGCCTTGGTCGTCCCCGGCTCCAGATCCCGGACATCCGCGTCCTGAAGCAGGATGCCCTCTTCGTTCTCCGAGTGGTAGCGGCCGATGTACAGCCGCTCGCCGGGAGTATCCACGACGACGGTGATTCCATGGAGCGGAAGGTCGCAATTCTTCGTCACGAGATATCCTCAGGGACGCCCAATGTACCCATTGGGGTACGATTGCGCAACGAACCGGAGCCGAGTAATCTCACCGCTTCGATGAAACCCCTTCGCGATTCTCTCTCGCTTCTGATTGCGGCGGGGACACTCGTTGCCGCACTGGGTCTTGCGTCGGCGCCGAGTCCCCAAGCCGCCGAGCCCGCCGGCACGAAGCCCGATTCCGCTTCGGCCAAAGGCGATTCCGCCGGGGCCAAACCCGAGTGGAAAGTCGCCAATCCGCCCGGCCCGCGCGATGACGTCGAATTCGACACCAGCGAAGGCGCCTGGATCTCGGTCGACGTTCATCCGCAGGGAAAGCTCCTCGTCTTCGATCTTTTGGGGGATATCTACACGGTCCCGATCGAAGGGGGAGACGCGAAGCTCGTCTCCGGCGGTATTCCCTACGAGATCCAGCCGCGCTTTTCTCCGGATGGGAAGCGCATTCTGTTCACGAGCGATCGCGGCGGCGGCGACAACGCCTGGGTCATGAACCTCGACGGCAGCGAAGCGACCCAAGTCACCAAAGAAAAGTATCGCCTGGTCAACAACGGCGTGTGGCATCCGAGCGGCGAGTACATCGTCGCCAAGAAGCACTTCACCTGGACCCGCAGCTTGGGTGCGGGCGAAATGTGGATGTATCGCATTCCCCAAGGTGGAATCACCGACGGCGGGGACGGCGTTCAGCTCACCAAGAAGAAGAACGATCAACAAGACGTAGGCGAGCCGGAGATGGCTCCCGACGGGAAGTATCTCTATTGGTCCGAAGACATGTCGCCCGGACCTTCCTTCCAATACAACAAAGATCCGAACGGCACAATCTACATGATCCGCAGGCTCGAGCTCGCCACCGGAGAGGTGCGCGATCTCTTGGATGTGGCAGGCGGCGCCGTTCGTCCGCAAGCGAGCCCCGATGGAAAGACCCTCGCCTTCGTGCGCCGCGTGCGTACGAAATCGGAATTGTGCCTGCTCGATCTGGAGAGCCGCGAAATTCGCGCAGTCTGGGACGGGCTGGATGAAGACCAGCAAGAGACTTGGTCGCTTTTCGGTGTTTTCCCCGGCTTCGATTGGACGCCCGACGGCCGCTCGATCGTGATTTCCGGACAAGGCAAGCTGTGGCGCGTCGAGGTCGCCTCGGGCAAGGCGACGCCCATTCCATTTCGCGTCCACGTGAAGACCAGCGTGGCACTGGCGCTGCGCTTTCCCCAGCACACCGGGGAAGCGCAGTTTCCCGTTCGGGTGATTCGCTGGCCGCAGGTCGCCGCCGATGGATCCACGATCGTGCAGGCGCTGGGCTCGCTCTATCGAATCGAGCGCAACGATTCCAAACCGAAGCTGCTCTTGAAGGGGCAGGACGAGATTCAAGCTGCGCCGCGCCTCTCTTGGGATCGCAAGAAGATCGTGTTCGTCACTTGGAACGATCTCGAAGGCGGGCGCGTGAAGACCTGCGATGTGCACGGCGGTGGTGAACGCATTGTCGTGAAGCGGCCGGGGCATTACACGAACGCCGCGTTCTCTCCCGACGGGAAGTCGATCGTGGTGGAGCGCAGCGGGCGCGATTCGTATCGCGGCCGCATGTGGGAAGAGGAGCCGGGCATCTATCTCGTGGATGCGGAAGGGAAAGATGAGCTGCGTCTCGTCACGCGCGAGGGAACGAACCCGCTCTTCAGCCGCGATGGAAAGCGCATCTACTTGCAGGCTCGCGAAGGGTCCGCCAAGGACGAGAAGGCCGCGCTGATCAGCGTGAACTTATTGGGATCGGAACGGCGCCTGCACGCGACCTCGGCGCGCGCCGTGGACTTCGTTCCCTCGCCGGACGAGAAGTACCTGGCGTTCGAAGAGCTGTGGGACACCTACGTGACGCCGTTCCCGATGTCCGCGGCAACGATCGAGATCGCGCCGGAGATGAAGAACCTTCCGGTGCGCAAGCTCTCCAAAGGCGGCGGCACGTACCTCAGTTGGTCGCCGGACTCGCGCGAAATCCATTGGAGCCTGGGGCCGGATTTCTTCTCGGCGAAGATCGAAGAATTGTTTGCGAAGAAGGATTCGGCGCAGGCCAAAGCGGATTCCGCGAAGGCGAAGTCGTTCCAGGGATTGGCTTCCAGCAAACGCGCGCTCGGTTGGAAGGAGAAGGCCGACATTCCCGCGACGGATGTGGTCTTCACCGGCGCGACCGTGCTGCCCATGGATGATCTCTCGGTGATTCACGATGCGGTTGTGCACGTGAAGGGCAACAAGATCGTGGCGGTCGGACCGCGCGGCCAAGTCGACATTCCGAAGAACGCCAAGGTGTACGACGTCACTGGAAAGACGTTGATGCCGGGCCTCGTCGATGTTCACGCCCACACGGGATCGAGCGGGGGCGGAGTTCATTCGCAGCAGTCGTGGGCGTTCCTCGCCAATCTCGCGTTCGGCGTGACGACGACGCACGATCCCTCGAACAACTCGCAGATGATCTTCGCGTACTCGGAGATGGTGAAGAAGGGGATGGTGGTGGGGCCGCGGATCTTCTCGACCGGCACGATCCTCTATGGCGCGGAAGGCGACTTCAAGACGGTGATCGACAAGCTCGACGACGCCATCGATGCGGTGCATCGCACGACCGCGTGGGGCGCGTTCTCGGTGAAGAGCTACAACCAGCCTCGGCGCGACCAGCGACAAATGATCATCGAGGCCGCACGCCAAGCGGGGATCATGGTCGTGCCCGAGGGCGGTTCCACGCTGCACTCGAACATCACGCACTTGATCGACGGGCACACCACGATCGAGCACTCCATTCCGGTCGCGCCCTTATATGATCCGGAGCTGCGTTTGCTCTCGCGCTTCGGTACGGGATACACGCCGACGCTCATCGTCGGATACGGCGGCATCTGGGGCGAGAACTACTGGTACGCGCACACCGACGTGTGGAAGAACGAGCGCCTCATGCAATTTGTGCCGCGAACGGTGGTGGATCCGCGCGCCCGGCGTCGCGAGATGGCCCCCGAAGAGGAATACCATCACTTCGCTCTCGCGAAGACGGCGGCGGAAGTCGTCCATCGCGGCGGAAACGTGCAGTTGGGTGCGCACGGGCAATTGCAAGGGCTGGGCGCGCATTGGGAGCTGTGGATGTTCGCGCAGGGCGGGATGACGAATCACGAGGCGCTGCGCGCCGCCACTTGGATGGGTGCCCGCGCGATTGGACTGGACGGCGACTTGGGCAGCATCCGCGAAGGCAAGCTCGCCGACTTGATCGTGATCGACGGCGATCCGCTGCAAGATCTGCAGCTCTCCCAAGACATCGATTACACGATGATCAATGGCCGCCTCTACGATGCGCGCACGATGGCGCAACTCGAGCCGGAGAAGCGGCCGCCGCCGAAGCTACCGAATGCGGAAGGTGTCGCGGCCAGCGCGACGTGCGCTTGCAGCGGAGATGCGGCGCACTGATTTCGCGGACTCAGCGGATCAGAGTGACCTGCCGCGTTTCCCGAATTCCGCTGCTCGATTCCACGCGCAGGAAGTAAACGCCCGATTCAATATCCCGAGGATTCCAGGTCATGACGCGGGGGCCACTCTGCAGCTCTTGCCCAGGAATCATTGAAATCATTCGACCGCCCACATCGAACAAGGTAAGGCGGACCGAGTCCGTATTGGGGACGCGAATCGCAAACGATACCGATCCGTGCGATGGATTCGGATAAGGCGCACCAACGAGCGGCTCACCTACCACGAACGGCTCAACGCCGACCGCATTGGGATCCGGAATTGCCACTCGATAGTCCTGGGCACTGTAGGAGAAGTACGCGATCCACGGAAGATTCTGTGAATCCAGCACGATGGAGGTTTTGAATCCGGTGCTGCCGTTGGAATCGACCGTTTGCGTCGTCCATGTTCCGCCCTGTTTGGTGGCCAGCTTGAGGTCTGCGTTGGCTTGATCTCGGTAACTGATCCAAGGATGTCCCTGATTATCGACGTCGATCGAGGTGTCCCATCCGGCGGCGTCGACGACTTCAGTAGTCCATGCCTCCCCGGATTTCGTGGCGTATTTGAGTTGGTCCGGATTGAGTCTCAAATAGCTTATGTGAAAACCCCCAATGGCATCGATCGCAAGCGAGCAATATCCCCCGACGGTCTCTCCGATGGGGCTGACCACTTCCGTCGTCCAGACTCCGCCCGTTTTCCGGGCGAATTTGAGCCGGTTGTTCGAATCGTCGAAGTAGCTGATGCACGGATTTCCCGAGGCGTCGAGCTCGAGCGAAGAGTATTTGCCGACGTCCCCCGTCGTATCGACGTTCTCCGTGGTCCAGTACGCGCCAATCCTGGTTACATGCTTCAAATGCCCGTTGTAATAGCTGATGTGGGGTGTCTCCTGGGAATCGAGAGCGATTGATGTGTAGTAGTAGGTTTGACCGATGGAATCGATCGTCTCGGTCGTCCATGTCCCTCCGGTTCGACTTGCAAAGCCCAGATCCGTGGCTCCGAAGTAGCTGATCTGGGGCTCGCCGGTGAAATCCAAAACGAGAGAGTTGTACCACCCGACCGGAAAGATGGTCGGATCCACGATGTCGAAATCCCACGACTCTCCGATTCTCGTCGCGTAAAGCAACACATGATTGAAGGCGTTGAAGCTCAGGCACGGCTCTCCGCTGGAATCCAGGACAAGCGAGACATACGGGTCGACTCCCGAAACATCGACGCCGACCGGATCCAGTGTAAAAGGAAGGTCCGCAATTGCTGCCGCGGGAATGAGCGCGATCGAGAAGGCAATTCGATGCAAATGACGCACGCCGCCACCTCCTTCGAGAAAAGGGGGGAGGGCCGTAGGTCAGCCAGGAGGTGACTCAATTCTACTCTTGGAGTGGGAGTGGTCACAAGCAAGCGGCATCCTCGGCAGACCCGACCGGATCGCCGCCGTCGCGCCCTGCGTCCCGGCATCCCGCCAATCTTCTCTTCCCCTTGCCCCGATCTTTATTCTCGCATTGCACCATTCCCACATGACACGCGACTCGATGCGCAATGGATGCGGAATCGGCATCTTGGGAATGCACCGCAGCGGAACCTCCGCGCTTACCGGATCGATGCGACACGTGGGCGTCGATCTCGGTGACGACATGCGCGCGCCGCATCCGGGGGTGAATGACAAAGGCTACTGGGAGCATCTTGGACTGGTTCGGGCCCACGAACGCTTACTTCTCGCACTCCGCTCCTCGTGGGACGACATTCGCCCCCTTCCTTCGCGCTGGTGGGAGGATCCCGCCGCGTATCGCTTTCGAGTGGAAGCCGCCCGGATCTTGAAACACGACTTCGCGAGCTCGACGATCTGGGCGGTCAAAGATCCGCGCATGTGCCGCTTGGTTCCGGTTTGGACGGCGCTCTTCGAAGACTTGGGATGCCGCTTCGCCTTCGTCTTGATCTTTCGCCATCCCGAGGAAGTCGCGCGCTCCTTGGAGAAGCGCGACGGTTTCCATCGCGAGAAGTCCACGCGTCTGTGGCTCGAAAACACACTCGCTGCGGAGCGGGCCACCCGTGATTTCCCGCGGGCCTTTGTTCGCTTCGATGATCTTCTTTCCAATGGACCCGCAGTGTTGGCTCGCGTTCAGGAAACGCTGGGCTTTCGCTTTCCCGTGCCGATCAAACAGGCTCGCGAAGAGATTCACGGTTTTCTGGAACCGAAGCTTCGCCACCATGCGGTCGATGCGGAGCTCTCCTTCGAGGCGCTCGGACAAAACAAAGCGCTCTTGAAGAGCGTGTATGCGACGCTTTGCCGTTCCTGTGCCGGGGAAACGGTGGGGACGTCGCGCACGTTCGATGAGCTCCAACGCACCTATGACCGGATGGTGGCCTCAACGGAGCCGGCGATGCTGAGCCACATCGCCGATCTGCAGGACCGCGTGCGAGCGCTCAACGAGACGCTCGACGACATGCAGTCCTCGCCGCTTTGGCAAGTGACTCGCCCGTTCCGCAAAGTCGAGCGCATGGTCTCGCGCGTCCTCTTGAATGCGGCCGCTTCCCTGAGCTAGCCGCCTCTCCTCAGCACGCCAGGCCCGGCTCAACTCCTCGAGCCAACTGGCACGGCGCCGCCAATCGTAAAAGGCTGCGCATCCACTCTCACGCACGCGTGGGACTCGCGAGGAGCAGCACCATGAGCAACGGCGATGCGTTGACCGGCTTTGCACGCTCTGATAACTTCCCGATCCGAGAATCCATGCCCATCCCCAAGCGCGCAATTCTGGCCCTGGAAGACGGTACGGTCTTCGAGGGAAACGCCTTCGGCGCGACCGGCCGGGTCTCCGGCGAGGTCGTCTTCAACACTTCCATGACCGGCTATCAGGAAATCCTCACGGATCCTTCCTACGAGGGCCAGCTCGTCGCGATGACGTTTCCGCAGATCGGAAACTATGGGGTCAATGACGAGGACGAGGAATCGACGAGGCCGCACGTGAAGGGCTTCATCGCCCGCGAATTCTCCCGCCGGGCCTCCTCGCAGCGCGCGCAAACCACGCTCGAGGAATACATGAAGCGTCACGGCATCGTGGGCATCGATGGGATCGATACGCGCGCTTTGACCCGCCTCCTTCGAGGGAAGGGCTGCCTGCGCGGGGTGCTCGTTTCCGGCCCGGAGGCCGATTCGATTTCCGATCCGCGCCGGCTCGTTCCCGATGCGCAGGCGGTTCCCGATCTTTCCACGATTGACGTCGTTCGCCAGGTTACGGTCACCGAGCGCTTTGATTATTCGACCCCGCGCGAAGGACCGACGATCGCGGCCATCGATTGCGGCGTGAAGCGCAGCATCCTGCGCCATCTCGCCGACGAAGGCGCGCGCGTCGTCGTGGTCCCGGCCACGGCGTCGGCCGCGGAGATTCGCGAGCTCAATCCCGACGGAATCTTTCTCTCGAATGGACCCGGCGATCCGCGTACCGCTGCGTATGTTGCGGGCACGGTGAAGGAATTCTTCGGGAAGGTGCCGCTGTTCGGAATCTGCCTGGGACACCAGATCCTGGCGCTCGCCGCGGGTGCGGAGACGTACAAATTGAAGTTCGGCCATCACGGGGCCAATCATCCCGTGATGCACGAAGCCACCGGCAAGGTGGAGATCACGTGCCAGAATCACAATTACGCGGTCGAGCCGGAATCCGCGAAGCGCGCCGGCTTCACGATCACGCACAGAAACCTCTACGACGGCACGGTGGAGGGGATGACGCATCCCGATCTCGCGCTCTTCGCGATCCAATACCATCCCGAAGCGTCACCCGGTCCGCACGATGCGTTCTATCTCTGGGAAGCTTTTCTCGAGCACGTCGGCGCCAAGAGAGCCTGAGGGGAAGCCGCGATGCCGAAACGCAACGACATCCACAAGATCCTGGTGATCGGCTCGGGACCGATCGTGATCGGGCAGGCCTGCGAGTTCGATTATTCCGGAACTCAAGCGTGCAAGGCCTTGCGAGAAGAAGGGTTCGAGATCGTCCTAGTGAACTCCAATCCGGCCACGATCATGACCGACCCGGAGACCGCCGACCGCACTTACATCGAGCCCATCACTCCGGAGATCGTCGAGCGCATCATCGCTCGCGAGCGTCCCGACGTCTTGCTTCCCACGCTGGGCGGACAGACCGCGCTCAACGTCACCGTCGCATTGGCTGAAGCGGGTGTTCTCGATCGCTATCGTGTGGAATTGATCGGTGCTTCGCTCGAGGCGATCCGCAAGGCGGAAGATCGCGAGCTGTTCAAGAAGGCGATGGAATCGATCGGCATCGATCTGCCGCGCGGTGGCATCGCCCGCAGCCTGGACGATGCGCGCGCCGTGGTCGCGCAGATCGGCTTCCCGGTGATCATTCGGCCGGCGTTCACGCTGGGAGGATCGGGCGCGGCGATCGCCTACAACGTTGAAGAGCTCGAACGCTTCATCCATCACGCCCTGACGACCTCACCGATCCACGAAGTGCTCGTCGAGGAATCGATCTTCGGTTGGAAGGAATACGAGCTCGAAGTGATGCGCGACGCAGATGACAACGTCGTCATCGTCTGCTCGATCGAGAACATGGATCCCATGGGGGTGCACACCGGGGACTCGATCACGGTCGCGCCCATCCAAACCTTGACCGACCGCG
>Ga0111538_10001691_pt1 | contig 31143 bp, 31 predicted proteins | sample SoiMethybrSBSTD1_FD_79669 | JGI IMG/M metagenome (GOLD analysis project Ga0111538, IMG submission 79669) | Bulk soil microbial communities from a Populus tree surrounding site in Tennessee, USA - Soil MetaG P. TD hybrid SBSTD1 (version 2)... | ecosystem: Environmental > Terrestrial > Soil >... | reverse complement strand
CCCCCTCGATGCAACCCCGGATCAACCTCGTCAAGGTGTTCTCGGCGACGAAGGCACGCGATCGCGAAGACATCGGCGACCGCATCAGCGCCTGGATCGCAGCCAATCCCGGGGTGGAGATCGTGCAGACCGTCGTCGCGCAGTCGTCCGGCAGAAGCTTTCACTGCCTGTCGCTGGTCCTGATCTGCTCGCGATCGTGATCTAGTCGATCACGGTGCCGGGGCAGCCGAAGATGATCTGAACGTTGTTGGTCGCGCCGACGCCCTTGAGCTGGTCGCACGACTGACCGTAGATGACCACGTTCGCCATGTCCGCGTCGTAGTCCCACCCCTGCCCGTGCGCCTTGTCGCGCGGCACCTTGACGCCGTCGATCTTCACGGCCACGTCGTCCGGCGAGGGCGGCTTCATCCCCTTGAGGTCGAACGTGCAGCTGATGACGACCCCGGTGATCTGGGCGAACGCGGCGGCCAGCTCGGTCGACGAGTTGGCGGCGTAATACGCGGGATCCATCGGGCGCGGCATGCCGCCCGCCTTCGCCATCTCGTTCAACGTCACCTCGTTGTCGTCCAGATCCGTGGGATCCCACGTCGACGAGAACGCGACGCCGATCACCGGCACCTTGATGCCCATCGCGACGACCTCCGCGACGGCGGCGGGACCGCTCGGATGGTCATCCGTGTCGGGATCGCCGCCCCCGAGCAGCCGGTCGCCGCCCGCGCAGGTCGGCTGCCCGTCGGTCGCGAGCAGGATGTATTTCTGCTTGTCGCTGGGCAGCGCGGCCAGGTAGGCAGCCGCCTGTCGCAGCGCGGGCGCGACCGGCGTCCCGTCCCACAGGCCGAGGTTGTCCGTCGAGTTCTGGACGACCTTGATCGCATCCAGCTGGGCCGAGATCGCGGCGGCGTTGTTCAGCGCGGGCTCGATGTTCGCGCCGGGCGTCACGCCGCACGCCTTGCCGTCGGGGAAAAACTTGAGGCCCCAGGAGATGCCCGCCTCCGTCTGCTGCAGCACCGGCTTGACGCCGTTCACGGTCGTCGCCCAGCGGGTGACGCCGTTCAAGGTGTTGCGCATCGACGTCGAACGGTCCTGCAGCAGAAGGACGATCGCGGGCCGGCGATCGAGCGCGAAGTTTTGCAGACCGCAGTTCGCGTCTTCGGTCGGGCCGGCGTCGTTGCGCGGGCCAGCGTCCGGGAAGTTGAACCCGCCGATCCCCGTCGCGGCGCCGCCCGTGCCGCCTCCGCTCGCGCCGGCGGTGCCCGACGTTCCCCCCGGGCTGCCGCCCTTGGCGGCGGCTCCGCTGCCGGTCGGCGCCGTGACGTTCGCGGTGCAAGCCACCGCGAGCAACGCGGCGAGCGCCGGGACCAGCGCCGCGTGTCTGCGCGCCGCGGCATCAATCGACTCTCTGACGGCTTCGGGGCGGTTCATGGGCGTGCCGATCAAGTGTCGGCATGCCGGTCCCGATGGCTCACGGGCCGCCCGTAAACGTTCCCCTGCGGTAGGTGCTAGCCGCCGCAGAGCTTACATGCGCGTCCGCCGCGCCTGACGGCACCGGATCGCGAGATCCAGATGCAGTTCACCGTGCAGCGAGTCGCCGCGCTACATCCGTCGTGACCGTCCGGGCGGGGGCCCTCCCGATCAAGGGAACATCGCGTGTTGCGGCTGCGGTACGATGGACGAGATGCCACGCCCGGTCCGCGTGTGGGGAGCAGCCCTCGCTCTGTGCTTGCTGCTCGCCTGCGGAGGCGGCGGCGACGCCGGTCCGCTGCCTCCGGATCCCTGTATCGCGGCCGGGACCTGCCCGCCCGGCACTTGGATCAACGTCACGCCGCCCGCCATGGCCGCCGTTCTCCGCCCGACCGCCAACGTGTACGGCCCGGGCAGCATCGCGGGCGATCCGGCGCGGCCGAGCGACATCTATGTCGGCGGCAGCAGCGCGGGGCTCTGGAAGTCGTCGGACTACGGCAACAGCTGGACGCTGATCAACGACACGCTCCCCGACGTCCCGCGCGGCAACGTGATCGCGGTGGCGGGGACGACGCCCGCCACGATCTGGGCGGCGGCTTACAACACGATCTTCAAGTCCGTCGACGGCGGCACGACGTTCGTCGAGACGGCGCTCGATGTCAGCCTCTACTCGCTCGCGGTCGATCCCAACGACACCACCCACCTGATCAGCGGGCTTCACGAGGCCGACGGCATCTTCGAATCCAGCGACGGCGGCGCCAGCTGGCAGGCGGTCACCGGGACCGGATTCCCGTCGGGCGGCGTCTCCTGGTATCCGTACTTCATCAACGCGGGCGACGCGGCGACGACGCGGCGAACCTGGTTCGCGATCGCGCAAAACGGCGCCAGCGCCATCATGACGAACAACGGCGGCGCGAGCTGGACCATCCCGACCGGAATCGCGGGCCTCCAGCACCCGCACGGCAACTCGCAGATCTTTCAGAGCGGCTCCACGCTGTTCGCCGCCGGCACGAACGGTCCGCAAGGGCAAGGCGTCTACCGCAGCGCCGACCTCGGCGCGACCTGGTCGCGCGTCGACAGCGGGCAGACGCCCGAAGCGGTCGTGTGGGGGACGTCGAAGAACGTGTACGCGATGTACGCCTGGGCCTGCTCCAACTGCGACCTCGGTACCCAGTTCGAGATCGCGCCCCAGCCCGGGACAACCTGGTCCACCGCCGAGGTTCCGACGGACCTCGTGATCGGTCCCAACGGCGTCGTCTCGACCAGCGACGGCACGCACAACATCTTCGTGGGGCTGATGTGGGATCAGGGGCTGTGGCGATACGTCGAGCCGTGACGACCATCAGTCGCAGCATGTGGTCGTCGAGGCGCATGCTCTTCGTCTTCGCGTGCGGGCTGGCCGGTCTGGGCGCGTGCCCGTCGGCGCGACGCCCGGCAGCCGACGCGTCGGCCCCGGCTTCAGCCTGCGACGAGTACTACCAGAAGATGATGCGCTGCCTGGAGAGCGACCGCTGGCCCGCACAGACCCGCCGGGAGGCACGCGCTTCCATCGAGCGCCTCCGGGAGAGCGATCGCGCGGCCACCACCCCCGAGGCCCGCGAGATGCGGGAGGACGGCTGCCGCACGACCATCCGCATCATGCAGCAGGGCAACCAGTGGATCTGCCCGGGCGTGTGGTGAGCATCGTGGGCCGGGCCATACTGGTGCCGGATACGAGATGCGATCTAGGGAGCACTGGGAAGGGGTCTACGAGCGCAAGCGGCCCGAGGAGGTGAGCTGGTACCGTCCTCGTCTCGAGCAGTCGCTCCGCTTCATCGATGCGGCCGGGCTGGCGCCCGACGCGGCGATCATCGACGTCGGCGGCGGGGCGTCGACGCTGGTCGACGATCTGCTCGAGCGCGGCCGCTCGAACATCACCGTGCTGGACATCTCGGCGCGGGCGATCGACGCGGCGAAGGCCCGGCTCGGGAAACGCGCTGCGGGCGTTCACTGGCTGGTCGGTGACATCACGACGGTCGACCTCGCGCCCGCCGCCTACGACTTCTGGCATGACCGTGCGGTCTTCCATTTCCTCTGCGACGCGGACGAGCGACGCCGTTACGTCGCGGCCGTCAGGAGATCAGTCAAACCCGGCGGCCACGTGCTGGTCGCCACGTTCGGTCCGGAGGGTCCCACCAGGTGCAGCGGGCTCGACATCGTGAGATATGACGCCGACGAGCTGCACGCAGCGTTTGGCGCCGACTTCCAGGACATAGGCAGCGCAACCGAGATCCACACGACTCCCTCGGGCACCGAGCAGCAGTTCGTGTACTGCCATTGGCTGCTTCAGCGCTGATCGGCCCGGTCCTCTATTCAGGCGGGCTTGCGGCGAAGCTGGCCGGGCGTCACGCCGGACCAGCGCTTGAAGGCGCGCTGGAAAGCGCCCGGGCCGGAGTAACCGAGCGTGCGGGCGATCTGCCCCTGGCTGACGCGGGCGGCGAGGGATCGGGCGGCGAGATCCTTTCTGACGTCGCTGACGAGGCCGCGGTGCGTGACGCCTGCCGCCCGCAGCCGCCGCTGCAGCGTCCGCGTGCTGACGCCCAGCTGGTCGGCCAGGCGTGTCAGCGTGAGGTCGCGCTCGTGGAGGCCGTCCTCGAGCGCCCGCTTGACGGTGTCGATGAAGGACGGGGCGGCCGCCGCCGGCGCAAGGGTCACGAGGGCCGCCTCGGCTTCGGCGACGAAGATCGCGTTCAGACGCTCGTCCGCGCCCGTCATCGGCAGCGCCGTGAGATCCCGAGCAAACACAATCTCGGTGACCGGCATCTCGAACAGGACGGGCGCCTGACAGATTCGGTCGTACGTGGCCCGCGGCCCCAGCGGGGCATGCGCGAAGCAGACGCGCTTGACGGACCAGGAAGGCCCGAACAGGTCGCGCGCGCGCATCATGAACATCCCCACGATCATTTCGATCGCGCACGGAATGTTGGTGTCGTTGTGGTACCGGAAGCGCGCCTCGTCACCTTGCACGGTCAGGGCCAGACGCTCGGAGTCGGCCATGAGCGGCGCATACCGGGCGATCCGCGCCAGCGCGTCACCGACGTTGGCGCTGGACATGACCAGATAGTCGAGCAGGCTGATGGCGCCCAGGGGCAGCTTCTCGCCCAGCGTCAGTCCGAACAGAGGATCGCCCAGACGCTTCGTGCTTCGCTGCCAGGCCTCGAGGGCGGCCCCCACGCCCACGCGCGCGCCGCGCCGTCCAAGGATGGCGCTGTCGATGCCGGAAGCCGCGAAGATCGGCTGGACATCGAGACCGCGCGCCTCGGCCCCGACGGTGAACAGGCGAAGGTATTCGCTGGAGACGGTCGCGGGCGGTGCGAGCGCCGACGAGCCTTCACCGTGGCGCGAAATGGGCATGGCCTGTCGCATTTGGATCCGTTCCCTTCGTGTCGAGGCTCTTCTATCGTCCGGCGCGGTTGCTAACCCGCGGCGCGCCACTCGACCACCCCCCTAAGGCGCCGACTGGCTCGGCGGCCACAATAACCGATTCGCGTGCCGAACGTCGACGGGGGCTGACGACATGGACGGACAGGTGATGGAGCGCCGCATCTCGGCATTCAAGGTCTTCTCCGCGACCAAGGCGCGCGATCGCGAGGTCCTCGGCGAACGCGTCTCGGCCTGGGTGGCGGCCAATCCGCAGCTCGAGGTCCGCCAGACCGTCGTCTCCCTCAGCTCCGACAGCGAGTTTCACTGCCTGTCGCTGGTGCTGATCTGCGCCGACCGTATCTGATCGCGCGGTTGCGCAACCGCTAGGAGTCGTCGCGCAACTTCGCGGCGGCCCTCTTGCCTTCGTAACGGGGCTGACGCGGGTGGCGCTTGTAAATCAGGACCGCGCGCCCGACGATCTGGACGACGTTGACGCCGGGGAGCGTCGCCATCTCGTCGGCGACCGCGAAACGATCCGCAGGGCTGTCGGCGTCGACGCGCAACTTCACCAGCTCGTGGTCGGCCAGCGCCTGCTCGACCTGCTTGATCACCGCGGGGGAGAGCCCGCCCTTGCCGATCTGCACGATGGGCGAGAGATGGTGCCCGTGCCCGCGCAGCGCCTGGCGCAGCTTGCCCGACGGCATGAGCGAGCGCTTCTTGGCGCTGGTCGGCGAAATCATCGGACTCGCTTAGCACGATCGGGCGGCCGCATACCACAGCGGACCCGCGCGGCTAGAAGTTCACCCTGACGTTGCCCTCCGCCGACATGTAGATCGGCGCGCAGACCACGTTGGCGGACACAGCCATGTCCGTCTTGGCAGGCGCGCCGTCGAAGATCGAGTACAGCGGCTGCACCGGCGGGGCGGGCAGCGCGGTGGTCGCGATCTGGCGGTATCCAATCGACGCGCCGCTGGCGAGCAAGTAGCTCGTGCCATCCCACCCGCCCGAGCCGAAGTCGGCGTCGAAGTGGTCGCCGAACGCGAGCGGCGGCGACAGCGGCGCGCAGGGCGCGGCGTCGGCGCAGCTCACCACCTCGATGCCCGGGCCGAGGTGAACCAGGTTGATCAGGCTGACGTGCAGCGTGCCCGGCGCCGGCACCGACGGATACGACACGAAGCGCCCCTGGCGCGCACCGGCGGGGCCGAACACGTAGAGCCGGGTCATCGACCCGGGCAGGATCTCGGCGTCACCCGCGAAGATCACGGGACTGCCGCCGGCCGCCGCGATCGCGAAATGGTGCGGGCCGGCGGGGAGGTAGCCGGCGCCGGACGCGCCGCCGGTGTCGCCGACCGAGACGGGCAGCGGTGAGCCATCAAACAGGCTCTTGAACGCCAGCTGGCGGCCGTCGACGAAGACGCCGTACTGGACAGGGCGCGCCGACGCCTGTGCCTGGGCCTCCTCGTCGCTGTCCGCCGTGGGCGCGGCGATGATCAACAGCTCGCCCCGGTCGGGGCCGGGCTCGGTGCCGGCGTAGGTGATCGGGGTGGCGATCTCCTCCGTGCCGCAGGCGGGAAACACCAGCAAGACGGCACCGAGACAGAGAACAGGGTACGAACGCATCGGACTCTCCTTTCCCGCGGCTAGAAGGACTCGAGGATGTTGCCGTCCGCCGACAGGTAGATCGGCGCGAAGATCAGGTTCGCGGGCAGCGACGCCGTCTCGGCCGGCGCGCGGTCGAAGATCGAGGACATTGGCTGCACCGGCGGCGCGGGCAGCCCGGCGGTGGCGATCTGGCGGTATCCGATCGACGCGCCATCGGCGAGCGAGAAGCGGGTGGCGGCCGACGTGCCCGCGGCGAAGTCGGCGTCGAAGCTCTGGCCGAACGCGAGCGGCGGCGAGAGCGGCGCGCACGAGTTGGCGTCCGGGCAGCTCACCACCTCGATGCCCGGGCCGAGGCGAACCAGGTTGAACACGCTGACGTGCAGCGTGCCCGCCGCCGGCACCGATGGATACGACACGAAGCGACCCTGGCGCGCGTTCGCACGGCCGAACAGGTAGAGCTTGGTCGTCGACCCGGGCGGAATCTCGGCATCGCCCGCGAAGATCTCGGAACCGCCGCCCGCCGCCGCGATGGAGAAATGGTGTCGACCGGCGGGGAGGTAGCCGCCGCCGAACGTGCCGCCTTGGCCGATCGTGATGGGCTGCGGTGGGTAGCCGTGCCCCTCGAACACCAGCTGGCTGCCGTCGACGAAAACGCCGTAGATCTGGGCCGTCGTTTGCGCCCGCCCCTGCGCCTGGTCCTCCTCGAAGGTGTCCGCGGTGGGCGCGACGGAGATCATGAACTCGCCCCGGTCGGGGCCGGGCTCGGTGCCGACGGTGGTGATCGGGGTGGCGATCTCCTCCGTGCCGCAGGCCGGAAACGCCAGCAGGACGGCGCTTATAGAGAGTGCCTTCCTCGTCATCGGGTCCTTTCCCCGTATTAGTCGGGGGCGGGCGCAAAAAGAAAGATCTTCCCGGACCGGGGATGCACCAGACTAATGAGCCGAGGTGGACGCGCGCAAGCAACGGATTCGCTGGGCGACGATCGCGCGCTTCGCGGGCGTCGGCCTGGCGTTCGTGGCGGCGGTTCAGCCCGGGCTCGGGCAAGCGCAGGCCGCCGACCAGCCTTCGCCCGCGCCGATCACGGTGGTCGATCCGGCCGCGGTACCGTTCTCGTCCGCCGACCTGGTGAACGCGCTCCTGGCCCGAATGACGCCGGAAGGAGAAGCGGGTCCGCCCCGGGTCCAGGTCGCGCCCGCTGACGCCGGCGCGGTGGACGTCCAGGTCGGAGACCGGAGCCGCCGGGTGGCGCTCGGGGAGCGGAATGGCCCGGCCGCCGCGCGGGTCGTGGCGCTGGTGATCGCGGAGCTGATGAGCAGCGGCCCCGAAGTCGAGTCGGACGAGGAGGAGGACGCCGACGCCGCCGCGCCGGTGTCGCCGGTCGTGACCGTCTCGGCGCCGCCCGCGCCGGTAGCGGCCGATCCAAGCCGCCCCCCGCCCCGTCTTTACGTCACCAGCGGTGTGGCGAAAGGCGTGGGATCGGAGGAGCTGGTGGCCGGCACCGTCGACGCCGACCTGGCGATGTCGGTCGAGAGCAGCCGGTGGCGGCTGGCGCTTTCGGTCGGCCTGGTCTACAGCCCGACGCGCAACGCCGGGACCTGGGGCGAGGTCTCGTTCGCCAGCGCCTCCGCCCGCGTGCTCGCGGGTGGCAGCTTTGGTGTGGTCGACCTCTTCGGAGGCCCTTTCGTTGCGGGCTACAGCATCGGGGGCGCCACGCAGCACGCGGGCGTCCTGTTCGGAGCCGAGGCGCTGGCCCGCGTTGCGATCCCGCTGTCGCAACGCACGCGCCTGGTCTTCGCGACGCGCGCTCACGCCTACGGCAATCGGGTGCGCGTCCTCTTTGCGGACGGCGGGGCTTACTCGACACCGCGGCTGGAGCTGACGATCGGCGTCGGCCTGGCCTGGGACTGGACCTCGTGACGCGGGCCTCGACGGTGTCGCTCCGCCGCCCATCGCCGGCCGCCGAGGCCGCGGAAGACGAGCGGCTGGTCGCGGCGGCGGCGGGCGGCGATCGCCGCGCGTTCGCCGACCTCTACCGGCGGCACCTGGATTCGGTGTACGCGCGGCTGACGCGGGTGATCGGCCCGACGCCGGAGCGCGACGATCTCGTCCAGCAGATCTTCCTCGACGTCTACCGGGCGCTGCGCCGCTTTCGCGGCGAGGCGAGGTTCTCGACCTTCCTGCACCGGATCGTCATCAACGTCGCCGCCGAGCACCTCGAGCGGCGGCGGCGGGGCATGGGCAGAAACGAGCGGGTCGACGCGGGCCAGCTCGAGTCGCTGATCGCGCCCGGCGCGTCGCCGGAGCAACGCGCGCGCCAGCGTGAGGAGCTGCGCCGCCTGTTCGCCTTGCTGGAGCGCCTGTCGCCAAAGCGGCGGACCGCGTTCGTGCTGGTCGCCGTCGAGTGTCTGCCGCTCGAGGAAGCGGCGTCGCTGCTCGACGCGAACCCGGCGGCGGTCAAGCAGCGCGTGCTGGAAGCGCGCCGCGAGCTGGCCGTCGCGCTCGAACGCGTCGCGGAGGAGAGATCGACATGACCGCCCGCGAGCGGGACGCGCGCGTCGAATCCGAGATCGCGGCTCCCTTGCGGGAGGCGAGCGCCGCGGTCGACGACCTGCATCGGGCCCGGCTGACGTCGGCGATCGAGGCGGCGCTCGACGGCGAGGACGAGGACCGGAGGACGCGGCGTCGCGGGGCGCCGTACACCCCGCGGTCGCGGCGGCGCTGGCAGATCGTCGCGGTCGGGGCGGTCGCCGCGTTCGCCCTCTGGATCGTGCTCCGGCCACACGCGCAACGCCGGCCGGCGCCGCTGTCGACGCCAGCAGGCGCCGCCGCGGTCGCGCCGCCCGTGAGCCCGCCGCCCGCGCTGCTGCGTCCGTATCAGGAGCCGGCGCGCGGCGCGCCGGCCGCGGAAGCCCTCGCGCCCTCGACCAGCCTGGTGGCGCTGCGCGGAGAGCGGGCGCGCGCCACCATCGGCACGCGCGTCCGGCTGACGCTGGTGGGCGCGGGCAGCGTGTCGGTGCTCGCCGCCGCCCGCGACGGAGACATCGAGCTGGCGCTCGACGGGGGCCGGCTTCTCGTCGACTACGACGGTCGGGCGGGCGGCACGCTGCGGGTGCGATCCCCGGGCGCGCTGACCACCGTCGTCGGGACAGTGTTCGCGGTCGAGGCGATGGGATCAGGCAGCCGCGTCGCGGTGGTGCGCGGACGGGTGCGCACCGAAGATCTGTCAGGGGGCGGCGCGCAGATCTCCGCCGGAAGCGGCTGGACGAGCGCCGACGGCCGCTTGGCACCGATCCCGGACGACCTCGCTGCAGCCCTCGCCGAGCACGAGGCGGGTTGGGCGCCCGCGCCGACCGAACCCGATCACAGCGCCCGCGGCTCCGGTGCCATCGACGTCGCGGCGGCGCGCGAACCGGTGCGGCAGCCCGCAGCCGCCCGCGCATCGCGCGCCGACCTCGACGCGCTTTATGCGCGAGCGGAGGCGGCGATGCGCGAGCGATCGCTCGGCGAGGCACGCCGCGTGCTGGAGACGATCGCGACCCGCGACCCGCGCGGACCGCTCGGCGAGGCGGCGCTGCTGGACCTGGCCCGCCTCGCGCTCGCCGACGGCGACCGCGCGGAGGCGCGCCGCGTGCTGGCCCGGCTGCCCAGCCCCGTGCGCGACCCCGCCCTGGCGGAGACCGCCGCGCACCTGCGCTGCCGCGCCCGCCCACCCGGCGCCAGCGCCGGAGACAGCGACGACAAGGATTGCGGCACCTCGACCGCGCCGTGATCTGTCAGGTCTCCCGGGAGAACGATCGCTACATGGTCGGCGACTGCTTTTCGCTCACGGGCATGAAGCCCAACGCCCTGTGCGGCTGTGTCGCCGGTCGCTGCACGTTCTTCGTGCCGTCACCCGAGAATTCAGGGCGCGCCGCGACGCCGGACGCGAAACGACAGGGGACCGACCATCCCGGGGAACAGCGCGGAGGGGGGCAGAATGGCGCCGTCCGCCACCCCCGGCCGGATCGCCAGCCAGGCGCTGAACGGCTCATCGGTGATACCCGTCGTCCCACAACGCGCGCACGGGGCCGAGGTGTCCCCGACGCACGCCGGGCAACGGACCGGCACCCGCATCGAGATGTAGACCATGCCTCCCTCCGAGGCCTCCTGCTCGTTGACGAGGAGCTCGATGACGTCGCCGTCGAGGCGCCGGGCGACGCCACAGGCGAGCAGCGCATTGAGAGGGCCGCTCAGCCGGCGCAGCATCACCCCGGGGGCCCGACGCGGCGCCTCGGCAGATGATTCGTGATTCATGCCCGCAATCGTAAGCACGAAAGAGAGAATTGCACCGCGCCGTCAGAATCCCAGTAGCTCGGGCGTGATTTCGGCGAAGCCGGTCACCACCGCGTCGGCGCGCGTGTAGCGGGCGCGGTCCATCGCGGGATCGGGCAGCGCGATCACCTGCATGCCGGCGGCGCACGCCGCCTCGACGCCGAAGGGTGAGTCCTCGAACACGAGGCAGCTCGCCGGGGGCACGCCCAGGTCCGCGGCCGCGGCCAGGAAGATGTCGGGGGCCGGCTTGGGCCGCGCCACGCGCGGATCGTCCCCGCACACCGCCGCGCCGAACATCGCCAGCCAGCCTCGATGAGGGGCGGCCTTGATCGCGTACAGCGGCGCCTCGGTGCTGGTGGCGATGGCCAGCGGCACCCCGCGGTCCGCGAGCGCGCGCGTGAACGCCTCGGCGCCGGCGATCGCGGGCGCGCGCGCGACCAGCTCGGTCAGCAGGCGCTCGCGCTCGTGCACCAGCGTCTCGGGCGACAGCGGCAACTCGAGCGCCTCGACGATGATGCGCGCCGCCTCCAGCGTGCCGCGGCCGATGCAGTCGCGCTTGACCGACCAGTCGTAGACCTTGCCGAAGCGCGCGGCCACCGCGGCGGTGGCCTGGGTGTACAGCGGCTCGGTGTCCAGCAGCACCCCGTCGAGATCGAAGATCGCGCAGGCGGGCGGGCGCGTGAGCTTCATGTCGCGTCGAACAGAAAGCGATCCACCTCGGCCATCAGCGGCGGCGGGATCTCATGGCCGCCGTTGAACGGGCGCCAGGTGACGGAGAAGCCGTGTTGCTCGAGCAGGTCCCTGGCCGTGCTGCCGCCTTCGAAGGGCAAGATGGGATCGTGGCGTCCGTGGGAGAGGAGAAAGCGCGGCCTGGTCGGGTGCGGCGCCGTCAGCGCCGGCACCGAATCCACCAGCAAGACGGCGGACATCGCGACAACGAGGTCGACGGGCGGCGACGCGGCGAGCGCGACGTCCATCGACAGCATCGCCCCCTGCGAAAAACCGACCAGCGCGACCGTCGTCGGCGCGTAGCGATCAACGACCGACGTGATCAGACCCTGAACGGCGGCGCGCGCCGCGATCACCTCCGGCGTCGGCTGAAACCCGGGGGCCACCTGATCGCTGTGGGCGTGCGGCGGTCGGGTGTTCGGGTCCAGATGCCACCAGGCGCGGCCTCCGCCCACCTCCGGCAGCGGCGCGGCCGGGACGAAGAACCGCGCGCCGGGACGCTTCAGCACCTTCGCGACCGGCACCAGATCGTCGCCCGCCGCCCCCCACCCGTGCAGGACGATGACGGCGCTGCCCCCGCGCTCGTCCTCGTTCATGTCCGAGACGCGGACCACGTTCAGCATGACACCGTGCCCGAAACTAGCATCTATGAGCCCCGATCGGACGGCCAGGACACCGACGACCAACCCGGAGGTTTCTAGATGCCTGGTGCTGTCACTCATCGTCGCGCGATGCGCGCCGTGTCGCTGGCCTGCCTGCTCATGGGCGCGTGCGGTGGCTCGCCCGTGGAGACGGGCCCCGGCGCAGGCGGCACCGGCGGCGGCGCCGGCAGTTCCGGAACCGGAGGGGGCGGATCGGGGTCCGCCGGCACGACGGGCACAGCCGGGGCCGGGCCAGGAGCGGGCGGCGGCGGGGGCGCAGCGGGAACCGGCACGGCCGGAACCGGCGGCGCGGCGGGCGTGGGAACAGGCACCGCGGGCGCCGGGGGCTCGAGCTGCACCACGCCTCCCGCCGCGAGCGAGCTGGTCGGCTGGGCCGCGAACGGCACGGGCACGACCGGCGGCGGCAGCGCGACGCCGCAGACGGTGACGACGGTGGCGGCGCTCAACGCCGCCGCGGCCGGGACCAGCCCCGCCGTCATCTATGTGACCGGCGTGCTGCCCGCCGACACGGTGACCATCGGCTCGAACAAGACCATCGTCGGGCTGTGCGGGGCCGAGATCCACGGGCACATCGACATCACCATGTCGTCGAACGTCATCGTTCGCAACATCAAGGTCGTGGGCTTCGGCGTGGGCAACTGCACCCTCGATCCCGCCTTCGTCGCGGCGGTCGGCTGTTCGTCCGGCAACGACGCCATCACCGTCGCGCGGTCGAACCACATCTGGTTCGATCACCTCGACGTCTCCGACGGTACGGACGGCAACCTGGACGTCACGCTGGGCAGCGACTTCGTGACCGTGTCGTGGACCAAGTTTCACTACACGGCCCGCACCGACAACACCGGGAACGACTCGACGGGCGCCAGCGGCCACCGCTTCAGCAACCTCGTCGGCGGCGACGACAACTCCAGCCCCGACATCGGCAAGCTGAACGTGACCTGGCACCACAACTGGTGGGCGGACCGGGTCGTGGAACGCCAGCCGCGCATCCGCTACGGAAAGAACCACCTCTACAACAACCTGTGGACGTCGTCGGGCGACAACTACTGCGTCCGGTCGGGCATGAACGCGCAGATCCTGCTCGAGAGCAACGTGTTCGTCGGCGTGAAGAGCCCGCACGAATTCAACAACACGGCCGACCAGGGCACGTCGAGCATCACGTCCACGAACAACGTCTACAGCGGCACGTCGGGCACCCAGGCCACGGGCGGCGGCGGCACCGCCTTCACGACCCCGACTTACTCGTATCTGCTCGACGCCGCCTCGTCGGTCCAGGCCGCCGTTCAGGCGGGCGCCGGGCCGCACTGACGACTCCGGTCACGGCAGCCGCGGCTGCAACGCGGCGATCGCCGGGTCGGCGTCGGGATCGCCGGGAAACCGTCCTCGCTTGTCCGGCCAGAGGACCTGGAGCAGCCGGAAGTCGTATCCCTTGTTGAACCAGAGCGCGTAGCCGACGTGCTCGCGGTAGCTCTCCGGATCCTGGACCTGTCGAAGCCGCACCGGGTAGCCCTCGATGATCCCCGAGACGTCCTCACCGACGGGAAGTGTCTGCCCCGCCTTGATGCGCTCGCCCAGCTCGTTGAGGATGCCGCCCATCGCCTGGTGCGTGAGGCCGACGACGATCAGCTCCGGCGCGTGGAAGGTCTTGTGGAGGCCGACGGTATAGGCGAAGGCCGGCTGCGACGCCTCGTCGCCGGCCTCGATCAGCTCCACCGCCCAGCCGCACCGGGCGACGGCGTCGATGATGAAGTCCTCGCCGTTGTCGTGCCTCCGCCAGACGTCACCGACGTGGTTGCGCGCGGCGGTCCAGTCCTCGCAGAGGTCGGCGAGCTCGTTCAGCGTGAGGTCGTCCGCGACGATCTCCTCCATGCAGACCAGCAGCCCTCCGTCGGATTGTCCCTCGCCGTGCTGGTCGCCGCCGCACAGGAACTGCCAGTCGCCGTCCGCGTCGTGCGTGACGTGCAACACCGGCGCTCCGTCCCGGACCCTCGCGCAGATGAACACCGCGGTGTTCCGCGCGGCGGAGAACTCGAAGCGCTCGGCGCGCTTGGGGGTGTGACTCGCGGGGCTCATGGGTGTTCGCGACTGTCGGGTCCTGATGATGACCGATCGGCCGGGAACCGGGATGCGATTTCGTTGTCGTTGAATCGATGGCTCGCGGCACCAGCCGGCGGCGGTTTCTCGCCTGGGTAAACGCCTCGGTGGGTGCGTTCGCCGGGGGATGCGCGGCGGCGCCCTCCCCGGCTCCCGCCGCCGGAGCCAGGCGACCGTCGATCGTGGTGGTGGGAGGCGGGCTGGCGGGGCTGGTCGTGGCGCACACCCTCACCGAGCGCGGCCACGACGTGCGCCTGCTGGAGGCGACCGGGCGCGCCGGCGGCCGGATCCTCACGATCCGGGCCCCCTGGCGCGACGGCCTGTTCGTCGAGGCCGGCGCGGCGCACGTCGTGGGCGATCCCGCGCTGCTCGCGCTGTGCGCGACGATGGGGGTGAAGATCGAGCGGCGCGCGCAGACACGCGGGCTTGCGCAGGTGTCGTTCATCGGCGGCAAGCGCGCCGTCGCGCCGGCCGGTGCCGCGCTGCCGCCCGCGCATCCGCTCCGCGCCGACGAAGCGTCGCTGACGTCGGATCAACGCATGGCGAAGCATTTCCCCGAGGTCGGAACGTTCGATCCGACGCTGCCGTTCCCGCCCGCGCTGCTGCCGCTCGACGCCGTGACCGGCGGCGAGCTGCTGCGCGGGCGCGGCGCCTCGCCGGGCTGGATCGCCGAGATCGACGGCATGTTCGGCCTCGGCGACCGCGGAGTCGAGGGGATGAGCGCGCTGTCCATGGTGCAGGCGTGGGCCGAGATGCGTCGCGAGATCGCCCTCGGCGGCGGCGGCCACGTGGTGGGCGGCACCGATCGGTTGCCAGCCGCGATCGCGGCCCGGCTCGGGGACCGCATCATTTACGGAGCCGAGGTCTCCTGCATCGACCAGACTGCCCGCGTCGCGCGCGTGACGTTCCGCCGAGGTGGTCAGCAAAGTGTGCTCGATGCCGGCCGCGTCGTGGTGGCGATCCCGGCGCCGGTGCTCGCGCGCCTGACGGTGCTGCCGGCGCTGTCGAAGGAGAAGCAAGCCGCCCTCGGCGCGCTCGAGCTCGAGAGCGTCACCCGCGTCTGGCTGGAGGCCGACAAGCGCTTCTGGATCGCGCGCGGCGAGGCGGGCCGCGCCCGCACCGACCTGGCGAGCGGGCCCGTGCGGGACGAGAGCGACGGCCTGCCGGGCGCGGCAGGCATCCTCGGCGTCTACGCCACGCGCGCCGCATCGCGCCGGCTGGGCCCGCTGAGCGACGGCGACCGGGTGGCCGCGCTTCTCGCCGACGTGGACCGCGTTCATCCCGGCCTGCGCGATCATTTCGTGGCCGGCGCCAGCAAGTGCTGGGATGCCGATCCATTCCAGCGCGGCGCCTATGCCTACTTCAAGCCCGGTCAACTGACCGGTATCGCGCCCCACCTCGGGCGCGCCGAGGGCCGCCTGCATTTCGCCGGCGACCACACCTCACACCGCCCCGGCTTCATGCACGGCGCCCTCGCCTCCGCCCACCGCGTCCTCGCCGAGATCGCCGCGGCGCCGCCGGCGCCCGGCTAAGTGCGATCGGGCGTCGCCCGGCTACAAGCAGCAGACGTCAGCGTGCGCAATACGCTCGAGTTGCGCGGCCGCGACCTGGTTCCGCAGCTGCCTTGAAGCCCGCCGCCGATCGTGGCGGCGGGGTGTTGCCTCGTTGCTCGGCGGCCGGAGCGACGTCACTCCGCGAACGGATCGACCCATACCTTCGACCGTGGCGTGGTCGGTGTGCTCGCGGCGGTCTCCACCGGTCGTTTCGGTGGTGAGAGCGGCGCCCGGCGGGCTGGAGCCACCGCAGTGGCGGTCGGACGCGCGGTCCGCGCGGCCGGTACCGGACGGACGACCGGCGCAGCCGCCGGTGCCGGGTGCACGACCGGCGCGAGCGCCTCCGCGGGAGCCACGTGGCTCGGCGGAGACGGCGGCGTCGCCGGCGGCTGCACCGCCAGCGGCTCGACGATCACGGGTGCCGCTGGTCGCGCCGATGAAGTCACGGGCGCGGCGGGTTGGGCAGGCGCCGCGGACAAGACAGTCGCGGGCGCGGACCGCACCTTCACCATCGCGGTCGCCGCCGCGCCGGACGCCATCAGCACCGCGCCGACGACGCCGACAAGCCACCAGGAGACGGTGACGGTGCGACGGGGCATCTCCGCCTCTGCGTCCCATTCCACCGGCTGGGCCTCCGTCGGGGCCGGGAGCGCGATCGGCGCGATCGACGTCCTCCGGTCCGACGTCCGGCGCTCCAGGCCGAGGCGCCGGCGATCGATGCCGATGCGCGCCGTCTTCGTCGTGCTCAACGGCACCGGCGTTCCCTCGTCATCACCCGACGTCATCCGGAACCAGCTGCGTCCCACCAACACCACGTCTCCGATCGTGCGTCCGCTCGAATCACCACCCGCTCCAAGTCCTGTCTCGTTCAACATCGTCAACCTCCGTTCCCCTTTCTTTCTCGTCCGATCTACTCCCAACTTGCGCGGTACGCGAAAAAAGAGATCCCTGATCGCGTCGAAAGCGCCCAATTGAAACCGCTGGTTGACGGAACTGAAACGCCACCGTCGGAAACCAGCCCGGTCAGGCCTGTAAAAAATTTTCCGAACTCCGCCAATACACGGCGCACCGCGGCTCATCCGCGGCATAATCGTGCCGGAGGTCCAGCCGTGAAGGTTCGGCGCGGAATCGAAGCGGCGGCGCTCGCCGCGCTCGCGATCGCGGCGCCCGCCCGGGCCCGCGCTGACGGCGCGTTCCCCGCGGCGGAGGCCGTCCTGGTCCCCGCGGACCGGCCGCAGGAGATCATCCTCGCCACGAACTTCGGCCTGGTGATCTCCGAGGACGCCGGCCAGACGTGGAGCTGGTCCTGCGAGCGGGACGAGAACGCGTTCGCCTTCCTCTACCAGCTGGGTCCGGCCCCGCGGCGCCGGCTGTTCGCGATCGCCAACGGACACGTCATCACGTCCGACGACGCGAGCTGCAGCTGGCAGGTTGCCGGCGGACGGCTCGCCGATCAGGGGGTCACCGACGTGTTCCCCGACCCGACCAACGCGGACCGCGTGTTCGCGTCCGGGATCGCGGGCGGACTCGCGGGCGGCGTCCACACTGTGTTCGAATCGGCCGACGGGGGCGCGACGTTCGGCGCGACGCTGTATCAGGCCTCCGGCGGCGACACGATCAACGGGGTCGAGAGCGCGCGCTCGGATCCCCGGATCGTCTACGTCGCGCTCATGAGCCCGGAGCGCAGCCCCAAGCTCGCCCGCACCGCTGACGGCGGCGCGACCTGGATCGTCAACGATCTGACCGCCGATCTCGGCGCCGGTCTGGTTCGGATCATCGCCGTCGATCCTGCGGATCCGGACACGGTTCTGCTGCGCTGGGCGTCCGTCGACGGCAGCGAGGCGATCGGCGTGACGCGGGACGGGGGCGTGACCGCGACCAAGCCGCTGTCGATCCCGAACACCTTCACCTCGTTCGCCCGTATGCCTGACGGAGCGCTGATCGTCAGCGGGACGGCGTTCCTCGGCCAGGGGCTGGGGACAGCTCCCGCGCTGTGGGTGTCCCACGACGACGGGACGACCTTCCAGGAGAACCACGCCGTCCCGGGCGTGCTCGCGCTCGCGCAGCGCGACGGTGTCCTCTACGCGGCCGCCGACAACTTCGCCGACGGCTTCGCGCTCGGTGGGTCCAGCGACGAGGGGGCGACCTGGCAGCCGATCGTTCGCTTCGACCAGATCACGTCGATCATGCCCTGCCTGCGCACGAACCCGCAGTGCCAGGCGACCTGCGAAGCGCTCGCGGGAAAAGGTTTCGGATCGCCGGGCAAGATCTGGGAGGAAACGGTCTGTGCGGTGCCGACCACTGACGGAGGAACCGACGCCGGCGGCCCGCCGAGCTCATCCGGGTGCGGCTGCGCGGTCATCCCCGATCGGCCGCTTCTAGATCTCGTTCTGATCATCGCGATCGCTTTGCGACGACGGCGCGTGACCAGGACGGCGAGCGGGGCTAGAGTCCCTCCATAGTGAAACCTTCGACGATCTTGCTATGCGCGGCGCCGCTGTGTCTCGCCGCGCTGGGATGCGGCGGCAACGACGCGCAGCCGACGATGTGCTTCGGCGCGAACGTCGTCGCCAGCGAGAGGAACGACTATACGTTCCGGAGCACGATCACGCTGTCACCCGTCACAGTCGCGCCGATGTCCAACCTGACGTTCGAGTGGGGTGGGCTCACCAAGGACTTCCTCGGCCATTCGCTGAACCCGGTCACCGACCTCGACACGGCGATCATGATGATCTGGGCCCTGCCGCGCGGGGAGTTCGAGGCGGACCTGAACGCCGACGCGCTCTACACGGCCGATCTGGTCGTGTCGCCGCCCCTCAACCTCCCGCTCGCCGGCGAGACGTCCGGCCAGCTCCACAACTTCCTCGTCAACGGAACCGGGCTGTCACCGGCGATGTTCAACGATTACTTCGACGCCACGCTGTACACGCCCGCCAACTCGACGTTCATCATCGCGGTGCAGACGGGGTTGGATCTCGGCCGGGGAATCCGGATGCTGCAGGCGTTCAATCTCGACGCGAGCTCTACCGTCACGAACGTCACCCTCACCAACGACTCGACGAAGCTGACCTACACCGCGAGCCTGCACGACCTGACGATCACCGGCGTTCCAGCCGGCACGCCGGCGCTGACGCTCGACTGGTCGCAGATGCACACGAACGCCCTCGGCGCGGAGTTCAAGGAGAGCTACGTCACCAGCGCGGTCGTCGGCCACTACACGCAGACGCCGGCTGAGCTCGAGACGAACTTTCTCGATCTGGATCGCATCGCGACCGCGACCTATCGCGCCGATGTCCCGTCGGGCTCGGTCCTCGATTTCACGACGCTGCGGGACGAAAACGGTGCCGCCTTCCCGGGAATAGATGACAGCGGGACCTGGCTGGTGGGACTGATCTGCGGCAACTGCCGCAACCCCGCGCCCTGGTACATGACGATTCTGAAAACCTGTTCGATGTAACGAGAACGACGGCGCCACCAATGGCCGGCGGAGCTGTGGCAAGTCGACGCGGCGCCCCAACCATTGAAGGAGACGGTCGATGCGAGACATCTCGAAATGCGCGGCTCTTTGCGGGGTGTTGGGGCTGGCGGTCCTGGGGTGTGCACCCCCTTCCGGCGGCGGCACCGCGGGCACGACGGCCACGGCCGGCACGGGTGGCACGTCATCCACCGCCGGAACGACGGGCACAGCCGGAACCTCATCCACTGCGGGAACGACGGGCACGGCGGGAACGACGGGCGCGGCGGGAGCGACCGGCACGGCGGGAGCGACCGGCACGGCCGGCACGGGCGGCTCCGTCGCCTGCACGATCACCGCGACCTCCTCGGTCAGCCCGATGATCGCGACCGTCGGCATCGTCATGTGGTCGACAACGCTGTCGGGTGTCCAGTCGGCGAAGATCGACTTCGGCCTCACCACAGCCTACGGGATGACGGCGCCCGTCGATCTGACGCAGCCGAGCTACCGCACGCTGCTGCTCGGGATGAAGGCGTCGCGCATGTACCACTATCGGATCACCGCCACGAACGGCAGCGGCCAGTGCCAGAGCGATGACCTGACGATCATGACGGGACCGCTGGCCAACGGTCTGGTCAAGCCGCAGGTCACGACCAACAACGCCGCCGCGCTGGCGGGTGGTTTCTTGGCCACCGGGCAATACGTGCCAAACGCGAACGGCAGAGGCCCGGCGTACATCCTCGACAACGATGGCGACTACGTGTGGTGGTACAGCATCGAGGACTACGTGACGGGCGTGATGATGGACTACTCGGGGACGCACATGTGGATCAACACGCATCCCCCCAATCTCGCCAACGCGAAGATCCACCGGGTCACGATGGACGGGCTGGTCGATGAAGACCTGTCGGCCACGATGCCCAAGATCTCGCACCAGATCGCGGTGCTGCCGGACGAGACGATCGCGTTTTATGCGTCCGACGGCGGCCCCGAGGGGTGCGACGACATCAAGGAGCGGGCGCCCAACGGCACCATCCGGACGATCGTCAACTCGCAGCGGGCGCTGGGCACGACCGGCTTCTGCCACGTCAACGACATCCAGTACTCGAAGGTGGACGACACGCTCGTGTTCTCCGACCACACCCACTGCGCGGTGGCCAAGGTGAAGCGCTCCGACGGGTCGACGGTGTGGGTGCTGAACGGGGCGACCAAGACCTTCACCGGGGACTTCTGGCCGGGGAGCCAGCACGGCATCCACATCCAGGGCATCGACGATTTCCTGATCTTCAACAACAACACCCGGATGGTGAACAACAGCACGGTGACGCCCGGCGGGACCGGGGACGGATCGCGCGCGATCGAGATCAAGCTCGATCTCAACGCCAAGACCGTCACGCGGACCTGGTCCTACATGGCGACCGGCATCGCGTACCAGACCGACGTCATGGGCGACCTGCAGCGGATGCCGAACGGGAACCTCGTGATCGCGTTCGGCGGCAAGGGCGTCATCCAGGAGATCACCGCCACCGGGACCGTCCTGCAGGAGATGCGGACGCAGACCAACTTCGGCTACATCCAGAAGCGCCTGTCGCTGTACGGCCCGCCGCCCCGCTGACCGCGCGCCGGCGTCACTGCGCGTACAGCTGCGTCTGGGGGACGATCTGCCGCTGCTGATGGGGGCTGGACCAGTAGAGCTGCATCGCCGCGCCCCCGCTGATCTCCATGAACTCCACCGTGATCGCGTACTTCACGCCCGCGGTCAGAGAGATCGTGCCCAGGTTCGTGCCCGAGCCGTGCTGCGCCTTCCAGTTGTTGATCAGCTGCTGGCCGTTCACCCAGACGCGGTCGCCGTCGTCGGAGAACGTCTCGATCGTGTACGTCTCGGTGAACAGCGGCTCGATGAAGCCGGTCCACCGCGCGCTGAACGAGTCGGGCGCCACCGAGGGATCGGGCGAGCCGTTGCCCCAGTTGAAGTTGACCGTCGCGTCCGTGCGCGTGACCTTCAGGCTCGTCAGATCGCCGTTGTCGAAGTAGCTCGCGATGAGCCCGGTGCCGCTGCCAAGCTGCAACGGCGTGGCGGTGGCCACGTTCGTGTAGGCGGAGTTGCCGGCGCCGTTGAAGGCGCGGACCCGGTAGGAGTATGCGGTTCCCGTCGTCAAACCTCCGTCCGGGTAGCTGGCGACGTTCGCGCCGACCGTGGCGATCTGGGAGAAGTTCGTCCCGTCGGTGCTGCGCTCGATCTGAAAACCGCTCTCGTTGTTGGAGTTGTCGGTCCACGCCAGGGAGACCGAGGTCGCGGTGGCAACGCTGGCGGTGAGGTTGGTCGGCGCCACCGGCAGCGATGTGCCGCTGGCGCTGAACGAGACGTCGTAGGCGTTCATCGTGAAATTCGAGCCGCCGGGTGACTGGGAGATCTCGAACCCCAGCTGGACCTTGTCGATCGTGACGTCGCCCAGGCCGAGGTTGTCTTTCAGCCAGGTGAGGCACGCCTTGATGTCGACCGTCCCTGCGTTCGTGTTGGAGGTCCTCACCATCGAGAACACGTTGAAGCCGCGGGGCCCGCCGTTCCAGAAGACATTCCAGGTGTGGCCGCCGACGGTGACGTTCGCGGCTTCGGGAATCGGAAGGCCGCCGGCGTCGTACTGGCGGGCCCAGGGCTCGTGCGCGCCCTGCTTGTTCATCCAGAGCATGATCTCCGTCCGGCGGCCGGACCAGATGTCGTAGGTCGTGGTGTAAGCGCCAGAGTCGGGCACGGTGCAGTCGAATGTGCTGGTGAGGCTGGCCATCGCCGTGATCCTCGTGGCGATGGTGGGGTATTCGCTGTTCGGGTAGGCCTTCACGCCCCCGGTGGCGGGGTGGTCGGCCCAGACGCCGAAGTTCCCATGCCCACACGCCCAGATGCACTGCGCGCCGGCGCCGTCACCCCAGATGTTGTTGTAGAGGTTGTAGCCGCCTTCGCTGAATGTGGCCCACTGGCCGCAGGACTGAAACACGGCACACGCCGGCACCACCGGTGCATCCGCGTACGCCGGCGGAGAGAGACTTGCGCCAACGAGCACCGAAAAGACCAGACCACCACGATTCGTCTTCGACATGAAGGCACCCCCCTGCTGCAAAAGGCCGCGCGATCGCGACTGTAGGCGCGGGCGGTACCGGAAACAACCTTTCCGAATCCGCGGTAGCTGACGCGGCGGTCAGCCCTCGACCACCTTCTTGAGGCCGGCGAGCATCATTCCCCAGTTTCGCTGCGACTCGTCGCGCGCCTGCTCGGTCTTGTTGTTGTCCTGCGACAGATCGACGCGCACCTGATCGTCGTGCTCCGAAACGTCGATCGTCACGTTGTGATGGTTCTCGGGCAGGTCCGGGACACCGGCCAGCGGGCTGAAGTGGCTGTAGCGCAGCCGCGCTTGCGGCCGTAGCTCCAGAACACGGCCCTTGTCCTCGTAGGGTTTCCCTTTCCATTCACCTTTCCAGGTGATGGGGCTTCCCGGCTTCCAGTCGGACACCACCGTCGCGCCGAACATGTAGCGCTTGATCAGCTCTGGGTTGATCAGCGCGTCCCACACCTTGGCGAGCGACGCGTGAATCGTGATGTTTGCGATCGCGGTGAGATCGTCGTGCATGAGCGCCCTCCTGGACAATCAGCGTGCCCACCCCTTGCGCCTCGGCAAGGTCCCGGGTCGAGTTTGACCGCGCGGGCAGCGCCCTCACCTTCGAGGTGTGAGCACCAAGGTCGAAAGCTCGAGCTATGCCCTCCCCACCCCTGCCGTGCCTGCCCCGCTGGACCCGCTGTTCCGGCCGGCCGCGCTGGCGCGGCGCGCCTTCGAACGGCGCGCGCGGGAGACCGGGCATCCGGTTCACGTTCGTTTCGCGCTCGAGCAGAGCGCGGGCGCGGCCTCGCGTTTTGCGGTGGAGCTGATGCCGGAGGGCCACCCGGACGCGCACGCGAACCTGCCGATGCTGGAGCGTCTGGTCAAGCTGGCGCTCTGGTCCCGGGGCGGGTACCGCATCAGCCTGGACGCGCCTGCCCGTCTGGTCGAAGAGCTGCGCGCTCATTTTCGCGACACCCCGATCGGCCGCTTCGATTCGGAGATCGTCGGCCAGAGCGTCTACGGTCACCCGATCGAGGTGGTGGCGGCGCACGAACTACCGCCGGAGAGATCGACGACCACGGAGCTGGGTGGGCACCTCGACGGCTGTCGCATCGGCTTCGATCTCGGGGGCAGCGATCGCAAGGTGGCGGCGATCATCGACGGTCGAGTCGTCTGGAGCGAGGAGACCGAGTGGGATCCGTACTACCAGCCCGACCCCCAGTACCACTGGGACGGGATCATGGACTCGTTGCGCCGGGCGGCCGAGCACCTGCCGCGCATCGACGCGATCGGAGGCAGCGCGGCCGGCGTCTACGTCGACAACCAGGTGAAGTTCGCGTCGCTGTTCCGGGGCGTGGCGCCCGACGCCTTCGAGAAGCGCGTGCGGAACATCTTTCGCGATCTCAAACATGCCTGGCACGACGTCCCGTTCGACGTCGCGAATGACGGCGACGTCACCGCCTTGATGGGATCGATGTCGTTGGGCGGCGGGGTGCTGGGGATCGCGCTCGGCACCAGCACCGCGGGCGGCTTCGTCACCGCCGATGGGCGCATCACACCGTGGCTCAACGAGATCGCCTTCGTGCCGGTGGACTACCGCCCCGACGCCCCGCGCGACGAGTGGTCGGGCGACCGCGGCTGCATCGTGCAGTACTTGTCTCAGCAAGCCGTGGGTCGGCTGCACACGCCCGCCGGCATCGAGCTTCCGCATGCGATGCCGCTTCCCGCCAAGCTGAAGGAAGTGCAGGCTCTGATGAAGATCGGCGATGAGAGGGCGCGCAAGATCTACGAGACGGTCGGCGTCTACCTCGGCTACGCGCTGCCCGAGTTCGCGACCGTGTACGACTACGGTCACGTGCTGCTGCTCGGGCGCGGGACCTCGGGTCCGGGCGGCGACATCATCATGGATACGGCGCGCGAGGTGCTGCGCGTCGATTTCCCGGAGCTCGCGCCCAAGATCGATCTGCGGATGCCCGGCGAGCAGGACAAGCGACACGGGCAGGCGATCGCCGCGGCGAGCCTGCCGGAACTCGGCGAGACGCCGATCCTGCGCGCCGCGCAAGCACACTGAACGACTGGCGCACGGCGACGCGAAGCGGCAGCCACCGGCCACACGCGACGCGATTCTCGACGTCCTGCTGTAAGCTCCGCGCGGCAGGCGCGTTCTGGAGATCGGAATGCTGGGCTGGCTCGTTCATCCGCTGCCCCTGGCGGCGATCGCGCTGACCTTCCTCAACGACCACGTCTTGAAGGGGAGCGGTCTGCTGCCCGCGTGGCTGACCGGAAAGCTGAGCGACTTCACGGGGCTGTTCTTCTTTCCGCTCGCCGTCGCAGCGGTGGCGCGGGCCAAGACCGCGGCGCAGCGGACGATCGTGGTGCTCGCCGTCGGCGCGGCGTTCGCGTGGTTCAAGTTATCGCCGGAGGCCTGCGCCCGGATCGCGCCGATCGCTGGCGTGACCCCAGACCCCACCGACCTGGTCGCGCTGCCCGTGCTGGCGCTCGCGTGGTGGTGGATGGCGCGCTGGCGGCCCTCCCCGCGCTGGAACAGCCCGGCCTGGACGCGCACCGTCGCGCTCGGCGCCGCGGCGGTGACGTCTGCCGCCACGTCGCCGGCCCGCGGGCCCTACTTCTACCAGCCGCTGCCGATGTGGGCCGCGGCCGGCGCCACGCGGCAACCGCTCGCCTGCGCCGAAGTGGAGCTGTGGGTGAGCAAGTCGGGGCGTCAGGGCGTCGGCCTGACGATCGCGTTCGAGCCGCGCGGCGCGCCCTGCCCGCTCCGCCTCGACGGCGTGGCGCTCGTCATCCCTGGCGCGGGCGAACACGCCGCGACGTCGCTTCCGGAGCGCCTGGACCTCGCGCCCGGCCAGCCCGTCCACCGCTATGTCCCGCTGGCGTTCGACAACGCCGCGGCATGGAACCGGCACGAGCGCGCCGGGTTCGTGCGCATCGACGTGACCGCGCCGGATGGTACGCACGCGCTTCGCTTCGACGTCGCTCAGTTCCAGGCGCCGCGGCCGCGGTGGGGGACGTATTGGGGATCGCGCGGCATCGTCACGCGCGTCAGCCCCGACGGCGTCCACATGTCGTTCCGGCTGCAGCCGCACCAGGCCGACCCGATGCGGATCGAATCCGTCGAGCTCGTGTCGGGAGACACGCCGATCCTCGTGCGGCCGCTCGGCCTGAAGGTCGACCTGACGCCCGACGTGGAGGCGGAGGTGCCCATCTTTCTGCCGGTCGACACGGCGCGATGGCGCCCGACCTACGACCGCCAGCTCAAGGTTCGCCTCTCGGTGGTCCGCGCCGGTCACGAACCAGTTTGGCTCGAGACAAACCTTTACGCGCTGCCCGAGGGAGACGCGCCGTGAAAGCCGCGGCCGCCGCGGGCCTCGCTGCCGCGCTCTCGCTCGGGTGCGCGCACGTACGGCTGCATGAGGGACCGGGCGACGTCGACCTCGAACACGCGCCGCCCGCTCTCGCCGCGCGCGGCGCGACCTTGCCCGCGCGCACGCTCGACCGCGCCGTGGTGGTGAGCCCCGGCCTCATGGCCGGCGTCGGCGCGCGGGATGGCGATGATGACATGCACGGGGAGGCGGGCATCGGCCTCGAGCTCGGCGTCCATGCGACGCGCGTCTCGATGTCCGAGATGGTCGAAGACGATTCACGAGATTATGGCTTCCCCGATGCGACCGGATGGGGCGTCAACGTCGGATGGACCCCGTACTGGGCGCGCACACCGCTGCAGAAGAGCCATCAGCCGTCGATGTACGTCGAGGCGCAGTGGCGCGGCGAACTCCAGGGCCTCGCCCTCGGCGCCGCCTTCACGCCCGAGGACGCCCGCCGTTCGCGCACCGGCTTCCAGCTCACGCCGCTGTTTGGCCCGTTCTACGGCCGCCTGCAGGTGCTGCTCGACGGCAACGTCGCCGTCGAATTCGGCGTGGCGCTCAAGTTCCCGGTCGTGATTTCGTGGGGCCCCTAGCCGCTCGTGATTGTTTCCGCCGCATCAGCGGCCCGTAAATTCTTGGCGCAGGCGCCGATCGCGCGCGGGAGGCACGACGGTCCGTCCGATACTCCCAAGCCATGAACGGACTCGGCGGTCTCAACAAGTCACCGGGCGGCGTCGTGCTGGGCCTGGTGCAGCTGCAAAACCCGGTCGTCGTCACGCCCGACGATCTGGCGGCCCAGTGCCGGCGCATCTGCGACCTCACGGCGAAGGCACGGCGCGGAATGCCGAGCATGGACCTGGTGGTGTTCCCGGAGTACGCCCTGCACGGGCTGTCGATGGACACCAACCCGGCGATCATGTGCCGCATCGACGGGCCCGAGGTGGAGGCCTTCCGCCAGACCTGCCGCGACAACCGCATCTGGGGCTGCTTCTCCATCATGGAGCAGAACCCGCGCGGCAATCCCTACAACACGGGAATCATCCTCGATGCGGACGGCGAGCTGCGCCTCACCTACCGCAAGCTGCACCCCTGGACGCCCGTCGAGCCCTGGGAGCCGGGCGATCTCGGCATCCCGGTATGCGACGGACCAAACGGCAGCCGCATCGGCCTCATCATCTGTCACGACGGCATGTTTCCCGAAATGGCGCGCGAATGCGCCTACAAGGGCGCCGAGATCATGATTCGCACGGCCGGTTACACCGCGCCCGTCCGCCACGTCTGGCGCGTCACCAACCAGGCCAACGCCTTTTGCAACCTGATGGCCACCGCTTCGGTTTGTCTGTGTGGCAGCGACGGGACGTTCGATTCGATGGGCGAGGGAATGATCGTCGGGTTCGACGGCGTACCGACGGTGACCGGCGGCGCGCGCCCCGACGAGATCATCACCGGCGAGGTCAGGCCCGACCTGGTGCGGGAGGCGCGGCGCGTGTGGGGGGTCGAGAACAACATCTACCAGCTTGGTCACCGCGGCTACGTGGCGGTCGCCGGCGGCGCGCGCGACTGCCCCTACACGTTCATGCAGGATCTGGTCGCCGGTCGCTATCGGCTTCCGTGGGAGGACGACGTCGTCCACCGCGACGGAACGTCGTGTGGCTTCCCGCCCCCCACGCGCGTCTACAGCCCGGCGCCGACGACGTCGCGGCTTCGCGTCAGCGGGCCGAAAGAGGTCGCAGCTCGACGCCGGCGACGCACAGGTCCACGCCTGCGGGCGGGCCGCTGATCTGGAGATCGATCGCCGTCGGTGTCGCCGCGAAACCGAGGCTGACGTAGCCGGCGAGCTGGATCCAGCCGGTGTCGGCGGCGACCCGGGACGCGACGTTGAGCAGGCGCGGCTCGGCCGCCGATTCGGTCACGATCAACTCGGCGATGACGGGGGCGCTGGGGGCGCCGCGCAGGCGCGCCCAGGCGGCGAAGAACAGCGGACCGCCCGCTGACAGCGGCTCGAGGAGCGCGGCCTGCGTGAGGCCGTGGCGCGTGTCGGTCCGTCCGCTGACGCAGGCGGCGGATCCGGCGCGGCCGTCGGCCGCCTCCACCGCCAGCACGCCGCCGCTCGCGGCCCAGTCGTCCGCGCCGGCGGCGAAGTCGCCGTTGCGCGGCAGGTTGTCTCCTCGCTTCGGCAACAGGCCCGCGAGCCCGTCCAGGATCCCGTCGGTGGCGGGCTTCGGCATGTAGCTGCGATCGAACGGCAGCGGATCGTCGGGATCGCCGTCGGCGTTGATCCAGGAGTAGCGGTCGGTGAATCCCCAGAACGTGATCGCTTCGCACGCCGGTTCGAGCACGCAGGCGCCCACCACCTGCTGGAACGCGATGCGCTGCGCCTGCCAGCGCGTGTCCTGCGTGGCGGGCATCAGCAGGGTGCGTGCATCGACCTCGCTGACGTTGACCCGCAGGCCCAGCTCGGCGAAGCGGCGAAAGTTGGCCCGCAGGTCGTCGTCGGCCGGGTAGCGATGGATCGAGAGGTGCGACTGGAATCCGATCCCGTCGATCGGCGTCCCGTTCGCCAGCAGATCGCGCAGCATCGCGTAGGTGGCGTCGGACTTCGCGCCCAGTCGTTCGATCCCGAAGTCGTTGTAGAACAGCAGCACGTCCGGATCCGCGGCGCGCGCCCAGCGAAACGCGTCCTCGATGTAGCGCGGCCCCAGCTTCTGCCAGAACAGGCTCTCCCGGTAGCCGGACGCGGTGCTGGTGTCGACCGCTTCGTTGACGACGTCCCAGGCGCGCATCCGGCCGCGAAAGTGCGCGAGCGTCGCTTCGATGTGCGCCTTGAGGGCGGCGCCGAGCTCGTCGGCGCTCATCGCGTCCGTCACCCATGACGGCGTCTGCTGGTGCCACACCAGCGCGTGCCCCTTGACCGCCTGCGCGTGCGCCGCGGCCGCGTCGACGATCGCGTCGGCGGGCGCCCAGTCGTAGATGCCGGGCCCGAGCGCCAGCGGCCCCCACTTGGTGGCGTTCTCCGGCGTCACGTAGTCGAACTCGCGCGCCAGCAGCGCCGCGTAGCTGGGATCGTCACGCAGGGCGACCCCGTCCACCGCCGTGCCCAGCCGCTTCCCGGCCGCGGCCGCCGCCTTCCGCAGGTCGCCGAGCGGGAGCGCGCCGCCGGCGCCGCCGCCTCCGCCGCCGCCCGTGCCGCCCATCCCCGAGGGACGCATCCCGCCGCCGCACGCGCCGCCCACCGCGACGGCGCAGGCGAGCACGACGAGACCAGACACGCGGCGCGGACTCACGTCGAGCCGATGTTACGGCAGCCGCCCTCACTTCGGGAGCGTTGCTTTCGGAAGCCTGATCGAGAACTGGCATCCGACGTGGCTGGAAGACTGCGCGCTGATCGAACCGCCTTGCGCCTCCGCCGCGCGACGAGCGATGGCCAACCCAAGGCCTGTCCCCCCCTTCGCGTTGCGACCCCGCTTGAACGGCTCGAAGATCGTCCGGAGCTCCTCCGGGGAGATCCCGGGGCAGGAGTCACGCACGTCCACCACGAGCTCGCCCTGCCTGTCCTGTACCGCGATCACCACCTCGCCCTCGTCCGTGTATTTGACCGCGTTGTCTGCGAGGTTCGCGATCGCCGATTGGGTGAGGACCGGATCCAGCCGGGCCGTCACGCCCCGCTCGTAGTTCGCGCGAAAGCCCACCTTCTTCGCCTCCGCCACCTTGCGCGCGGCCTCGACCGCGCCCTCGATCAGGGGCGCCAGCTCGACGTCGACCGGCTTGGCGATCACCTCCCCCGCCTCCAGCCTCTCGGTCAGGAGGACGCTGTCTATGAGCTGGTTCAGCCGGGCGAGGTGTCGCTGCAGCGTCTCGACCGCCTTCGCTTGCTCGGGCGGGACCTGGTGGCGAAGTTTCGAAGCGGTCAGCGCCGCCGCGGTCAGCGGGTTGCGAAGCTCGTGCGTCAGAAAGCCGATGCTCTCGGCCTGGGCGCGGCGCGCTTCGATGTCGCGCGCGTCGACATAGGCCTGGACTGCCGCCGCGATCGCCGCTTCCACGATGTCGGTGACCAGCGCCTTCGCTCCCGCCAGCTCCGGATCCCGGTCCGCGATCTCGCCGATCACCCGTCGAAGGACGATGAACTCGTGCACCAGCTGGCTGATGTCGAAGCCGATCCGGACCCGGGTGATGCCATGCTCACGGGCCACGTCGGCCCATGCGGATGTCGCGTGGCCGCCGAGCAAGTCGAAGTCGGCCGCCTCCAGCAGCTTGACCATCGCCACCAGATAGTCGGGGATACCGTCGCGAAGCTGGGTCAGCTCCACGCCTTTGGCTTCGCTGACGTCCTTCCGCACATGCTCCAGCCAGCGGCGTTCGATCTCGGGCCGCGCTTCATCGATGAGCCGACCGAGTCGGCGCGCGAGGTCCGCGTCCATCCTTCAAACCTCGCCCTGCGTTTCAACCACCCGATCCACGAACCCCAGCAGCCTCGCCACCTCCGCCAATAATTCCGTCCGCTGGAAGGGCTTCCGGAGGAAAGCGTCCGCCCCCGTATCAGCGGCCACCTCGTCTACACCTTCTGTTCCTGACATCAGAAGGATCGGCAGCGCAGCGGTCGTCGGATCCGCGCGCAGAAGCTCGATGGCGGTCGGGCCGTCCATCTCGGGCATGACCCAATCGATCACCATCACGTCGGGCTGCCAGTTCCGCGCGAGCCAGAGGGCTTTTCTGCCGCCGGCCACCGCCTCGACCAGGTAGCCCTCGTCCTCCAGTATCGCGCGGCAGCAGTCCAGAAGGTCGGGGTTGTCGTTGGCTAACAGGATTCGGGCCATTCAGTCATAGACTGACAACGAGATCCGAATTGGGAATCCGCATACTGAAGCGAGAGGATCATTACTGAAGTGACGAGGGATCAACATTGAAGCTTCTCGCGCTTGGGCTGGGCATCGCGGGCGCGCTCCTCGGCGCCGTCCTGGTCGCCCGCGCGGCGCGGCCGTCGCCGCCGCCGCCAGCCCCGCCGGCCGCGCCCCAGGTGACCTGCGAGTCGCCCGACCAGGCGGTCGTGGTGCCGCCGCCCTCGGCACAGGCCGTCCGGTACCACCGCAGCGGCAACGTGATCTGGGCCGTCCAGCACGTCCTGGGCGTCGCGATCCCGGCGCTGCTCCTGTTCTCGGGTCTGTCCGCGCGGATGCGATCGGCCGCGCGGCGGGTCGCGCGCGGGCGCTTTTACCCGACCCTGGTCGTGTACCTGGTGATGCTGTCGGCCCTGCTCTTCGTGGTGGAGCTGCCCCTCTCGTATTACGTCGGCTATCTGCGTGAGCACGCGTACGAGCTCTCCGACCAGCAGCTTGGCAAGTGGTGGGTCGACCAGCTCAAGGAATTGGCGATGGGCGTGGTCGTCGGCGCGGCCACCCTATG
>Ga0111538_10001686_pt1 | contig 31199 bp, 25 predicted proteins | sample SoiMethybrSBSTD1_FD_79669 | JGI IMG/M metagenome (GOLD analysis project Ga0111538, IMG submission 79669) | Bulk soil microbial communities from a Populus tree surrounding site in Tennessee, USA - Soil MetaG P. TD hybrid SBSTD1 (version 2)... | ecosystem: Environmental > Terrestrial > Soil >... | reverse complement strand
TCCCGGATTCGAACACGCTCATCGTCGCGCTCGGTGACGTGTCCGGCAAGGGCGTGCCGGCCGCGCTCTACAGCGTGTTCGCCGGCGAGCTCGTGCGTGGGCGCACGTTCCGCCGCCGCTATCTGCCGGATCGATCGTCGCCGGCCAACGTGCTGATGTCGATCAACACGATCCTGCACGAGCGCCAGCTCGAGGAGTACTACTGCACGTTGTGCTACGCGCTGTTCGATCTCAAGCGGCGCACCGTCACCATCGCGAACTCGGGCCTGCCGTACCCGGTGCGCGTGACGGCCGAAGGCGCCGGCCTCATCGAACTGCCGGGCGTGCCGCTCGGATCGTTCTTCGGCGTGACGTACGACGAGCTGACGCTGCCGCTCAACTCGGGTGATGTCTTTGCGTTCTGTTCGGACGGCGTGTCCGAGGCCATGAACAGCCGCGGCGAGGAGTTCACGTCCGCGCGGCTCATGGACGTCATGCAGGCCTCACGTGGACTCAAGGCCGCCGATGCCGTGAAGGCGATCTTCGCCGCTGTCGAAGAACATCGGGCCGGCTTCCCGCCGAACGACGACATGACCGCCGTCGTGCTGAAGATTACGTAGGTCCGGCTAGCTGGACTTCTTGGGCGCGACGTAGCTCTTGCGCGCGCGCGGCTTGTAGCCTCCCTCTTTCGTCACGCGCACTTCGAGCTTGTGTTCCTTGCCGTCCATCTGCGTCGGCACGAAGCCGAGCAGGTACTGGCTGTGCAGCTCACGGGCGACGCGACCGAAGGTCGCGCCCAGATCTTCCCGCGGGCGCAGCTCGAAGTAGCCGCCGCCGGTGGCCGTGGCCGCGGTACCCAGGCCCGGATCGGGCATGTCGGCCGCCATGAGCGCACCGAGATTGGCGCCGGGCGTCGCGCCGGCCACACCGGCATTGCGGCCGCGCATGCCGACGCCGTAGATCATCACGCCCTCGCTCTGCGCGCGATCGATGACCTCGACCTGACTGACGTTCTTCTTGAACGTCAGTCCCGGACTGTCGTAGCCGTCGCTCAGAATCAGCACGACTTTTCGGCCGTCGTCCACCTTGCTGAATCCGTCCATGGCCTGATAGACGGCGCGCCAGAGCGGCGTCGGCGCATCCGGATCGATGTCCTGCGGCAGCGACGCCATGAGCGCGGCGCCGTCGTTGGAGAACTCGGGCGTGATGGTGATCTCCTTGCCGAACGTCCCAAAGCGCGCCTTGTCGTTCTCGTTCAGTTCGCGCAGCAACTGATCGCAGGCGCTGCGCATCAACGGCATGTTGCCCCGCATGCTGCCGCTCAGGTCGAGCAGCACGACGATCCGCACGGGCTGCGGGGAGTTGTCGAACAGCGTGATCGGCTGCACTTTGCCGCCGTCTCGCAGCTCGAAGTCTTCCTTCGTCAGATCCGGCACGAGCCGCTCTGTCTTGTCGAGCACCGTGACGAACACGGGAACCGTGTCGCCCTTGGCGCGGAAGACGGGTGGTTGCTGCTGTTGAGTCTGAGCGTCAGACCGCGGGCCGGCGGCGATGGTGGCCGTCGCCAGGACCCCAAACGCCATGACGGGAATCAGGAACCGTTTCATCGAAGCCTCGCGTGGTGGTGGGGGGCCGAGGCGGAAAGGAAAATGAGCCGCCCTTCGTCGTAAACCAGGAGCGGACGGGATGCGGCGATGCCAGCGCCTGCCTGTCGGTTGATGACGCACCCCGTTGACGACTGACGGCTCGGCCGCATCAGACTTCAAGATACGTACCGTCGGGCCCCAACGCAAACGGGCCGTCGCCGGCCTTCGCCCCGGCCCTCTGTCATTTGGCGAGGGCGGACCGTCGCGGCGGACGCCCGCCCGAGGGGACAGCGGCAAAACTTTTCGACCTCGCTTCCGTCGAATACGCCGGAGGCCTGTTCATGTGGAAGCTGGTCAGGCTCGTCGGCGCAGCGGCCATTCTCGTAGGTATCGCCGGCATCGTCCTGGCGATCGGTCCCGCCCTGCGGGGGCAACCCCGCCGTGCGAGCGTCCCCGGGTTGGACCATCTCTTCGGGGGATCTGAGATCGGTGTCGTGATCCGAGACGTCGAGGAGACTGACGTCCGCCGCGACAAACTGCCTGCCGACCAGGGTGCCGTCGTCCAGGACGTGCATGTCGGCAGTCCTGCCGACACGGCCGGCCTTCACGCCGGTGATGTCGTGGTGGCCTTCGACGGTGAAACCATCCGCAACGCGCGCCAGCTCACCCGGCTGGTGGGAGAAAGCTCGATGGGTCGCGAGACGGGCATCTCGGTCCTTCGCGCCGGTCAGCGCATGGACCTGAAGATCTCGCCGGTGCGTGCGCGCGGCCTCAGAGCGCTGGGGAACGAGATTCGTGAGTTGAATCTCGGTGACGACTTTGCGTTCGCGCGCCGGACGACCGATCGCGTGTCGTCGCGCGTCGCTTCACGCGTGTCGCCGGCGACGGCGCCGGGGCGCCCGCGCCTCGGTGTCGAAGTGCAGGAGATCAACGATCAGCTGGCTGAGTACTTCGGCGTCAAGCAAGGCGTGCTGATCACACAGGTCGCGGCCGACACACCTGCGCGCGCGGCCGGCCTGAAAGCGGGCGATGTGATTACATCGGTGGCCGATCGGCCCGTGCACGACGGCGACGAGTTGCGGCGCCTGTTGAACGAATCGCCTGCTCCTGCCGTGATCGCCGTGACGCGCGATCGCAAGGCGCAAACATTCCGCGTTGACTTGAGCGAACCCGTCGAGCGCTGAGACGGCCCGGCGATCAGGCTTCCGCGGCGTGCACGGCGACGGTGTCGTCCGGCGAAATCAGCGTCGCGAGCTGCGCCGCGATGATTTTGGCCATCGCGATGAGCTCGGGCGTGGGCGTTCCCTCGTGTGTCTCCGCCGACAGCACGCCGGTGCATCCCGATGATGTGACGAGCGGGACCGCGACCGCACCAGAACGTCCAGGCTCGGTGCTGTTCATGGTCTGAGGCCGCATCGAGCGGAAGCTGAGCGACGTCACGTTGTCGGCCTCGATGTCGAGCGTCCCCAACCGCGACAACACCTTGTCCGGATAACCGTGAGTGAGCGACGGCCTCAGCCGCTGGCTGACGGTGTCCGCCACCCACACGATGACGCCCTTTGCATCGAGCACTCCGGCGGCTCGCTCGAGTAGCGCCGGCATGTCGCGCCCGTCGATGACCCGTGCGAGATCGACGCACAGTTCGGCGGCGTCCGGCAGGCTGACGACGGGTGGAGGCGGCGGCGGGGAGGGCGGAGGCGACGGGAGGATTCGCGCTGCGGGTGCGGCCGTGGTGGCGATGGTGACCTTCACAGGCGGAGGCAGGTCGCGAATCATCTGCGCCGTGCTCGCGGCCGGCGACGGCGCCGGTTCGCGCTGACCTCGTGAGACGAGCACCGCCGCGAGCAGCAGGAGACCGAGCGCGCCCGCATTCACACCGAGCCTGACGCGCCTCGACTGCGCGAGCGACACGTCGCTCGCGCTCAGTTCGCGCGCGCGCGCTTCGGCCAGCTCGGAGGTGAGACGCTGAGTCGCTTCGAGCGCGTCCACGAAGACCAGATCCGAGGCCAGCAGCCGCTGGTCGCCGGCCAGGAGCGTACGTGCCCGCTTGTCGATGCCGGTCAAATCCTCGAGCGCCGAGGCCGCGGCGTCGTAGTGCGGCTTCGCCGCGGCCGTGGTGGAGCCAGCCCGAAGCCGGCCGAGCGTCGATGTGAGCTGGTCGCCCAGTTCCCCCGCACGCCGCGTCCAGAAATCGGTGCCCTGCGCCGTCGCGACGTAGCTGGCCTGCGCGCCGCGGAAGTCTGCAATCCCGACGTCGATCGATCCGAAGTCGCGGTCGAGCGACCACGCGGACGCGCGTGCACCGGCGATCGCGTTGTCGAATCGAAAGTCCGCGAAGATGGTGCCGACGGTGACGAGGAGGGTGACGACCAGCAGCAGGGTGACGTAACCGTTTCTCAACACCTGTGCCATCGGGGGGTAATAATAGCACTCCGTTTCGATGGGTACGAGCGCCATCGTCATCATCAACCCGATTTCCGGCGCGCGCGGGCATCGGGCCGGGGCGGCGGATGAGCGTCGTGCGATCGCCGAGCGCGTGGCTCAGGTACATCGGCGCGCGGTCGACATCGCCATCACGACCGGCCGTGGGCACGGCGCGGACCTGGCGCGCACGGCGGTCGCGCGCGGCGTCGATCGCGTGGTCGCCTGGGGCGGCGACGGGACGGTCAACGAGATCGCCGGTCCGCTCATTGGATCGAAGACGACGTTCGGCATCGTGCCGTCGGGGTCCGGCGACGGGTTCGCCCGCGGGCTGGGGCTCTCGCGCGAGCCCAATCGCGCGGTTGACGCCGCGCTGACGGCGCCGGCGCGCGCGCTCGACGTCGGCTGGCTTGGCGGCCGCCACTTCCTCAACATCGCCGGCATTGGTTTCGACGCCGTGATCGCGGCCGGATTCAATGAGCGGCGGACCCGCGGGCTGGTCGGGTACGTCACCGGGGGCCTTTCGCTGGTCTGGTCGTACCGGGCCGCCACGTACGAGCTGCGCCTGGACGATCAGGCGTCGAACGGCGAGCGCTTTCTGATTGCCTTCGCGAATGGCCGCCAGTACGGCAATGGCATCATCCTGGCTCCCGACGCCGACTTCGCCGACGGTGTGCTCGACGCCGTCATCGTCCAGGGCGGGTCGCCGATGATGCAGTTGTGGCGCGCCCGCCGGATGGGCTTTCTGCGCAGCCGCCCTGCTGCCGGCATCGTACGGACGCGCGTTCACACCGCGAGCGTGACCGGCGATCGGCTTCAGTGTCACGTGGACGGGGAGACGTTCGACGCCACCGGCCGCATCGACGTGCGTCTGCAGCCGGGCGCGCTGCTCGTGGCCGGAGCGTAGCTACTTCGGTTCCAGGATCACGTACGCCGGCAAGCCGACCACGCGCGCGCGCGACATCAGTTCTTTGACGGGCGAGACCTCGTAGTCCTCGGCCTGCTGCTTCACGCGAACGTATCTCTCGAGCGCGGACTTCACCTGCGGATCGGCCAGCGTCGTGCGATCCATCACGAGGCAGTTCTTGCACCACGTGGCCCACAGATCGATGAACACCGGTTTCCGATCGCGCTCGGCGACGGCAAGTCCTTCGGTGAGCGACGCGTGCCAACCCTCGCGCAGTTTCTCCTGCACGCTCGCGCTGACGCTCGTCGGATCGACCCAGCGGTTCGCGAACAGTTCATACGCGAGGTAGCCGTAGTACACCGCGGTGCCGAGAATGAACACACCGAAGACGTACTTCACGCGCACCATCCACTTGCCGGGTTTCGGCAGCGCCGCGAGACCGGCGCCGGCAATCGGCCACGGAATCGCCATGCCGACGCCGAGCAGGAACGGCAGCGCGAGCGCGATCGTGGTGCCGCGCGCATAGAGATTGCTTGCGAACAGCACCACCTGGATGACGACCGGCGCCACGCAGGCGCCCGCCAGCAGCGCGGCAATCGCGCCCATCGCGAACGCCAGGAAAAACGTGCCCCGGCTCGACTCGCTGAAGCGGATACCGCTCGAAAACCGCGAGAAATCCACGGTCACGATGTCGAACATCGCGAGACCGAGAAAGACGAACAGGACCGCGATCGCCACGTTGAACCACGGCGAGGCGTTGATCGCGCCGAACGATCCGGCCGTCAGAATCACGACGAGACCGAGCACGCCGTAGACGAGCGCCATGGCCGCGCCGTACGTGGCGCCGAGCAGCAAACCACGGCTGCGTCGTCCGGCCTGCGTACCCGCGCCGATGATCGCGAGGTTGATCGGAATCATCGGGAGCACGCACGGCGTCAGATTCAGCGCCAGGCCGCCGATGAACACGATCGCCAGAATCGCCAGCGGTCCTCGGCCTTCGAACCACCCGGTGTCCTTCACGCCCGCTTCGGAGTCTTTGATCCACTTCAGAAAATCGGCCGTCGCGATGAAGCCGCCGTTGCTGCTCCGCACGTTGAACCGTTCGAGCGTCGCGAGGACCGCGGCCGGATCGCCGGACGACGCGACGGGCGGCGTCGCATCCGTCGGGTTCGCCGCCGTCACAGGCGCAGGCGAACCGGACGGGACCACCGAAGGCGTGGACCCTGTGCCGAACCGAATGGCGTCGAACACACTCGTGTTGCGGCGCGCGAGCGCTCTCGATCTGGGCAGGACCGGAACGGTCCACGCGACCGTCGCAGTTTTCGGAACGAAACAGACCTTGTCGTCGCAGGCTTGATACCGGAGGCGGCCCTCGATGACGAGATCACCGACGGGCTGCGCCGCTGACAACTTGATGCGAACGCCGACGGCGAACTGCCCTTCGAACACGGACAGGAGATCTGTCGATCCCTCCAGGCGATAGTCGGACGGCGCCGGAAACACCGTTTCCAGAATGACCGCATCAGCCGGCACGTCGAGCGCCAGGGTCAGAGCCTTGAGCGTGGGATCGCGCGGTGTGTTGGACTGGACGTGCAGGCCGGGCGGGACCTCCACCTGCAGCGCGAGGCGAACGATGCCGCCCGGGTGCGCGCCACTCTCCACCAGCGGCGTGAGGCGGGGCGGGGCGACGGCCGGTGACGGCGGGATTTGCCGCGCGTCCGCGCGCGGGCCCGAGAGAACGGCCGCAGCGACCAGCGCGAACGCGGCAGCGAGACGGCGGATCACTTCACTTCTTTGAGCGGGATGACTTCCGCGCGCGGCAGCGGACCGAAATCCTCACCGAATTTGATCGGCGGCAGATCCTGGAACATGAAGTCCCACTTCCAACGTTCGGAGGGGTTCGAGGCCTGCAGCCAGTGGCGGGCCGAGACCGGCCGCGAGAAGGTCACGGCAGCCAGGGCCGAGTAGCCCGGCACGGCGGCCAGCTCGCGCGCGATCGCTTCGCGCACGGCCGCGCCGGATGCGTAGCTGACGTTCGAGCCGAACACGAGACCCAGCTTCATGAGGATCTGCCAGTCGTCTACCGCGTCGCCGGGCGGCGTGATCACGCGCGACGTCGCCTGCACGTGGCCCGTCATGTTCGTGTAGGTCGCGTCCTTCTCGACGAACGCCGAGCCCGGGAGCACGATGTCCGCGGCGTCTGCCAGCGGCGTGTGCAGCACGCCCTGGTAGATCAGCGTCTTGATCTTGCCCGATTGCCGCGCCGCCAGGATCCAGTCCACGTCTCCGAGCGAGCCGTCCGGTCCTGGGTCGACGACATAGAGCACCTTGATCTGTCCGGCGTCCGCCGCCGCGCGGATGGCCGACGTGTCGGCCGGGCCGCTCGGCTCACCGCTGAGAAAACCCAGATCGCGGGCGCCACGCACATTCGGCGCATCGATGGCCGGGATTCGGAACTTCGTGCCTGCCGGCTGCGGCTTTTCGCGATGACGCCAGCCGAACGCCACACCGCCGCACGATCCGGCGACTTCGCGGAGCACGAACATTTCCTCGAGCGATGCGTGCGCCGAGACGAAGAAGAACACGCCGGCGGCGCCGCCGCCATCGTCCACGGCGTTCTTGACGGCGACGAGCGCATCGGTCCACGAGACGGCATCCGACGTCGCGCCGCGCCGCACGTGCGGTTGGCGCAGCCGCCGATCGCCTTCGATCCAGTGGTAGTCGAAGCGGCCGATGTCGCACATCCAGTAGCTGTTGATCTCGGGATTGAGCCGCGGCGTCATGCGAATCAGCCGCGCGCCCTTCGCCCATTCAGGCTTCGCCTTGATCCAGGCGGTGGTGTTGCAGCCCTTCTCGCACAGCGTGCAGATCGTGTCCACGGCGTGCGGGTTGTCCCACGGCCGCGACTTGAAGCGATAGTCGCGGGTGGTGATGGCGCCGACGGGGCAGACGTCCATCAGGTTGCCCGAGAGGAGCGAGACGACGCCCTTCTCTTCGAACGTGGCGATCTCGCTGCCGTAGCCGCGGTTGGCAATGCCGATTTGCGCGTCGCCTTCGACCTCGCGCATGAACCGCACGCAGCGCGTGCAGAGGATGCAGCGGTTGCGGTTCAGCAGCAGCGTCGGTCCGAAGTCCACGTCGGCCTTGACGCCCTCGCCGTCGAACACGCGCCGCGGAAACTCCATGCGGCTGCGCTCGGGTCCGAACGAGTACGAAAAATCCTGAAGCGGACACTCGCCGCCTTTGTCGCACACCGGGCAATCGAGCGGGTGGTTGATCAGCAGGAACTCGAAGACGCTCGCGCGGGCCGCTTCGACCTCGGGCGAATTGGTCACCACCACCATGCCGTCCGTGCACGACGTCGAGCAGGCCGTCTGCAGCTTCGCCATCTTCTCGATCTTGACGATGCACACGCGACACGACCCGTCCACGCCGAGCCCGGGGTGATAGCAGTAGTAGGGAACCTCGATGCCGTGTTGAATGGCGGCTTCGAGGACGGTCTTGCCTTTTTCGACGGTGACGGGGCGGCCGTCGATGGTGAGCGTCACGGAGTCCATATCAGGAGAATTCTACAGGTACCGCGGGGGGACTAGAATGGCGCCGATGGGAGTGCCTCAGCTCGAGTACCATCCCGTCGTCGGCCTCCGGTTCATTCCGGGTCTCCGCATTCGAGTCGATCACGAAGGGGGCGGCTACCTCGTTCGCACGAATGCGGCCGGATTCCGGTCCGAGCGCGAGTTCGAACCGGCGCGGACCGATGGCCGCACCCGCATCCTTTTGTTCGGCGACTCGTTCACCGCGGGCGACGGCGTCAGCAACGTCCATCGGTTCGGGGACGTGCTCGAAACGCTGGTGCCCGACGTCGAGGTCTACAACTTCGGCCTGCCGGGCACAGGCACCGATCAGCAGTACCTGACGTACTCGGACATCGCCTCGCCGTACGCGCACGACCTCGTGGTGATCGCGGTGCAGGTCGAGAACATCCGGCGCAACGTCGCGCACTACCGTCTGGTGATTACCGACGAGGGCGAGCGCTTTCTGCTCGCCAAACCCTATTTCGATCGACAGCCTGATGAGACGCTTGTGTTGCGCAATGTGCCGCCCGCCAAAGAAGCGATGGCGCCCGACGCGTTGCCGGAGGGCGAGCGCGACCTCGTCGATCAGGGCGGCCGGCTGCTGTGGCTGCGGCAAACCGTCAGCGCGATGGGCGCACCGGTGAAAGCGCTGGCCCAGCGCGTGATGCGCTACCAGCCGTTGCCCGAGTATGACGCCGCGTCGCACCCCGCCTGGCTGCTCATGAAGGCCATCCTCCGCAGCTGGACGGAGGACATCAACGTTCCCGTGGTGATCATGCCGGTGCCGCTGTACCAGCACGTCGAGGAAACGGCACCGGTTGACGGCATTCGCGCGCGTTTCGCGGAGCTGGCCACCTGGCCGGACGTGATCGTGCACGACCCGATGGATGAGTACTTCGCGTTGCCGCAGGAGACGCGACGCGGATTCCGGTTCGCGACCGATCTGCACCCGACGCCAGCGCACCATCGGATGCTCGCGGAGTCGCTCGCAGCCGTCGTCCGCCGAACGCTTCGGCGCGCGCCGGCCGTGGCGTCATGAGCCGCACGGTTCTTGGAATCTCGGCGTTTTATCACGACGCGGCCGCGGCGATCGTGCGCGACGGCGAGATTGTGGCGGCCGCCCAGGAAGAACGTTTCACCAGGAAGAAGCACGATCCGCGATTTCCGCGCCAGGCGATCAACTATTGCCTGGGCGAAGCGTTCATCGAGGCGAGCCAGCTCGATGCGATCGTCTTCTACGACCACCCGTTGCTGACGCTGGACCGCGTCGTTGCTTCGCTCCTCGCAGCCGCGCCCGGGAGCGAAGTTCAGTGGCAGCGCGCCGGCCGCGCCACGCTGGGCGCCAAGTTGTTCGTCGAAGAGCACGTCCGCCGCACGCTGCACTGTGATGCGCCGTTGCTCTTCACCGAACATCACGCCGCGCACGCGGCATCAGCGTTCTATCCCTCGCCGTTCGAAGAGGCCGCCATACTGACGCTCGACGGCGTCGGCGAGTGGGCGACGACGACGCTCGGCCGCGGAGCCGGGGATCGTCTGGCGCTGCTGCAGCGCATCGACTACCCGCACTCGCTCGGCCTGCTGTACAGCGCGTTCACCGCGTTCTGCGGCTTCAAGGTCAACTCCGGCGAATACAAGCTGATGGGCCTGGCGCCGTACGGCACACCTGTGTACGCCGATCGGATCCGACAGAAGCTGATCGACGTTCGCGCGGACGGATCCTTCCGGCTCAACCTCGACTACTTCGGGTTCGTCGGATCGCTCGGCATGACGAACGATGCGTTTGCCGATCTTTTCGGCGGGCCAGCGCGCGTGCCGGAAACGCGCATTACGCGGCGGGAGATGGATCTGGCCGCATCCGTACAAGTGGTGCTCGAGGACATCGTGCTCGCCGTGGCGCGCCATCTGCGCACGCTGACCGGCAGCCCGAATCTGGTGATGGCCGGCGGTGTCGCGCTCAATTGCGTGGCGAATGGCCGCCTGCACCGAGCGCGTGTCTTCGATCGCCTGTGGATCCAACCGGCAGCCGGCGATGCGGGCGGTGCACTGGGCGCCGCGTTGCTGGCCGCGCACGAGCACTTCGGTGCGACACGACCGTCACGCGCGGACGGCCGTGACTCGCAGCATGGCAGCTTGCTGGGACCATCCTTCTCGCCGGCGCAGATCCGCGCGTTCCTCGATCGCCACGGCTATCCGTATCAGCAAGTGACCGATCCCTCCGAGCGGGCGGCCGCGATTGCCGGCGCGCTGGCGGACGGCAAAGTCGTCGGACACTTCGCCGGCCGGATGGAATTTGGCCCGCGCGCCCTCGGCGCACGCTCGATCCTCGCCGATCCCCGCCGCCCGGACACCCAGGCCACGATGAACCTGAAGATCAAGTTCCGCGAATCGTTCCGTCCGTTCGCCCCGTCCGTGCTTGCCGAGCGCAGCGGCGACTACTTCGATCTCGACGTCGAGAGTCCGTACATGCTGCTCGTCGCGCCTGTGCGCGGCGATCGCCGGCGTCCCGTCCCACCAGCCGATTCCGGCGACGATGATATGCTCCGCGTCGTCAATCAGGTTCGCAGCGATATTCCCGCCGTGACGCACGTCGATTACAGCGCCCGCATTCAAACCGTCAGCCGTGAAGATCACCCGGTCTTCTATGACGTCATCCGCGCCTTCGACGCCCTGACGGGCTGCGCCGTTCTCGTCAACACGTCGTTCAACGTGCGCGGCGAGCCGATGGTCTGCACGCCGCAGGATGCGTATCGCTGTTTCATGCGCACCGACATGGACGTGCTCGCTCTCGAGGATTGTCTGCTCTGGAAGCACGAACAGCCGCCGATGGCGGCCGACGTCGAGTGGCGCCGCGAGTTCGCGCTGGACTGACGATCATGATCTTTCACCGCGTCAGCGACGATTGGGTCACGGCCATTACCGGGCCGCTGCGCGCGGACGTGTGCCGCACGCTTCGCAGCCTGGACCTGGCGCGCCTGCAGAAGTATCCGCCGCCGAAGCTCGTCGGTCTGAAATTCGGGAACGAAACCCGCGTGCTGCGCCGCTTTCTGCAGGGCCGCAGTTCCACGCTCGACGCGTCGGCGCTCTCGTCGTGGTATCGCACGTTCGCCTCGGCGCGCGATCGGCTGCTCTATCGCGCATTCCGCCAGAACGACGCGCTCACACGTGACGAGTGGACGACGATCCTTGCGGAGGGCGCCGACGCGTGGCAGCGGCATCATCTCCTGGCGGCCGACGGCGATCGGTGGCGGTGCCGCTTCAGCGTCGTCGCGATCGACGGCGTGCTCTACGTCGTCGATCCGCTGAACGACCACGGCGGGCCGCATCAGACCGTGGCGTTGAACCTGGCATCGAACGGCGGCGATCCCGATCTGCAGCAGTTCAACCACGTGTACATCGGTCAGGACTCGCTGCGGATGATCGAGTTCATGGCGCCGGAGTCCTACCCGGCCGATGGCCGCTATCTCGACTGCGGCAATGGCGCCGGCGCACTGCTGCTGTACTTCGGCCGCCGGTTTGCCGAGACGGTGGGCATCGACATCAATCGCCGATCGGTGGCCGTGGCGTCGTTCAACGCCGAGCTCAACGGCCTGCCCGGCGTGCATTGCCATCTCGACAACGCGCTGACGCTCGGCTCGAAGTACGGACGGTTCGATCTCGTGACGTGGAATCTGCCGTTCAATTTCATTCCCGTCGAATACAAGGACATCGCGATCGACGGGTACGGCGGTGATCTCGGCATCGAGCTGTGCATGCAGTTCATCGACACGCTGCCGCCGCTGCTGAAGCCCGCGGGCGTGGCGCACGTGGCGGCCGTGTCGCCGATGCTCGAGAACGGCGCGTTTCCGCTCGAAGACCAGTTGCGCGACGTGCTGCCGCGGCTCCGGCTCGACTGCGTCCTCCAGGTCCTGCAGTGGACATGGGCCGACGTTCGCTCCGTGTGGGAGTTCCATCGGCAGCACCGAATCAAGCGATTCGAGAGCGCCGACCTGGCCCTGCGGCCGGGCACTGGGAAACTCACGCGCGTCGAGGCGCCGGTGGGGCGGCAACTGGTAGATGTGGTGCGCGAGAAGATGTACCACCGACATTTCGGCGCAAGGACGGCCACATCGTGACGGACGCTGAGCGAGACGCGCGCCTGATCGCGTTCTATCGCGAGCGCCTGCTTCGGCTGACGGACACAGCCCGCGCGGATGGCCACAGGTGGCTCGACACGGCGCTCGATCCCGGCGCGGCCAGTTACTACATCACCTGTGAGCCGACGGCCAGCCACGTCGTTTCCCTGCCGCGAGCCGGAATGTCAGCGGCGTTGCGTACGCTGTGGCAGGTGCATCACGGGCCGGAACTTGCGAGCCTGGCCGAGCCGATCCTCGCGCTGGCCGCCGACATTCACCAGCCCGACGCCGAGCCCGGCGACGTGTCGCCGTTCATCTACGCGATGTTCTGACACGCGCCGAGGGCACGTGTCGTCGATCACTTCACGAAATCGCCGAGCACCAGGTCGCGTCCTTCGATGCGGCGGACCTGACCCTTGACCGGCACGGTGAACTCTTCTTCGCTTTTCGACAGCACGACCGGCTGTGACTCGACGCGGCCATCGTCGTAGATCACGGCCAGTGAGATCGGAACGTCGAACGGTTCGCCGATCTGCTCGACCTTCACCGTCGCGGCGTCGGCGCCAGGCGTGTAGCGCGACGTGACGCGTATGCGCGGCAGCGCGGTGCCGCGGACCCATTGATCCATGAAGCGTTTGAAATCGCGTGACGACTCGGCCTCGAGAATCACGCGCAGGTCATCGGTGCCGGCCTTGCTGAACTGGTACTCGTGATAGAAGCGGCGAATGGCCCGGAAGAACGCGTCGTCGCCCATGATCTGGCGGAGCATGCTCAGAACGAGCGCCGATTTGTTGTAGAGGATCGCACGGAAGATGCGGCCGTCGGATTCGAGATGGCCGAGACGGTAGCCGAGCGAGATCGGCCCCTTGTTCCACTTGTCGCGCACGGAGTCGCGCATCTGCTGCTGGAGGGATTTCGTCAGCGCCGGGCCGCGATCCTTCTCCGCGTACAGCAACGCGAAGTACTGCGCGAAACCCTCGCTCAACCACTGCTCGTGATAGTTCTTCCAGCCGATGGCCTGGCCCCACCACTGGTGCGCGATCTCGTGCGCGAGGAAGAAATTCGGGAAGCCCTCGAACGCCACCGGATCGTCAGACCACGCGAACGGCGTCGTCGGCAGCGGCTGGTGAAGAATCGCAAAGTACGCGGGGCTGTGGCCGCCAGGCAGGTTGTCGTCGAGCGCCGCGAGCGTGAAGTCGGGGTACGGCGCGTCGCCCAGCCGCTCCGCGTACGTCTTCAGGATGTCGGCCACCCGTGCCGTGGTCTGCCGGTTGCGTGGCGCCTGACGCGGCGTGGACACAACCTCGACCGCGACGGAGGCGGGTTCATCCGATGCGAGAGCGCCGGCCACCGCCGGCACGGCCACCCGCGTCCGGCCGATCGGCACGAATCGGCTGATGATGCACGCAAGGTAGCGCGCCGGCCGCGTCACCGAGTACTCGACCGTCCGCTGCAAGTCGCCCTCGGGCCGCGGACTGAGGTCGTCTTCGATCGGGGTCATCGCCGAGCTCTTCACGCTGCCGCTCGCCACGAGCTGATACTGCGGCGGCACGCTCAGCCGCATCGTCGCGGTGGCGAAGTCCGACACCTGGCCCTGCGGATACCAGTACAGGCGATTGCTGTACATGTAGCGGGCTTCGGGCCGCAGCTGGATCTCTGAACGCGCCTCCTGGCCTTGCACGGCAATGGCTTCGCGCTCGAGCCCCTGCGGTTCGAGACGGCCCGCGTACTGCACCGTCAGCGTGACGAGTTCCCCCGCGCTCAGTGCGGTGGGCAGGCTCACCAGGAAATTGTTCTGACCGACGATGCGCAGCGTGAGCAAGAGACCGAGTGTCGGCGACGTGACCGACGTGATCTGCAGCGGCTCGGCCAGCTTCAGCATCAGGGTGGCGGCCGCCGCGTATTTGATGCGCAGCCGGAGCGTACCGCGCCCGGCGATCCACGCGCGCGCGGGATCGAAGCGCAGGTCGAGATCGATGTGCTCGACGTCGTACGACTGATCGGAGTCTTCGCTGTAGAACGCCCCGCGTCGCGCGAGCTTTTCCGGCGATGCGTAGGCCGAGATGTTGCGTCCGCGCGCGCGATCGAACAGCGAGATGTCTTCTGGATCCGAGGGCGATCGCGCGTACGTGAGCCAACCGAAGCGGCGCGTCCGAAAATCGACGACGAGGCTGCCGATCGTCGGTTCGAGTGACCAGCGATCGGCGGCCAGATCGCGGAGGTCGAGGCTGTACGTCTTGGTCGAACGCTCCTCGAAGATGTCGTCTGCGCGCGCCCGTTCGCGGGCATCGACCGTCGCGATGGGCACGAGGCTCTGATCGGACAGTCGCGCCGCGAACTCGGACGGATTCAGGCGAATGAACACCTGATCGACGTCCGCCGTCAGCGCCGGCCGGCCCGAGAACAGCCGCACCTGCGCCTGCTCGGCGTCGGCGGGTGGCGAAAAGTGCACCTGGCCGTCGCCGCGCAGCACGATGCCCGTGACGCCGCCGTCCGACTCGGCGACGAATGCCGTACCCGATGACATTCTCAGCGAGAGATCCGGTGCCTGAAAGTGCAGGTTGTGGATGGAGTACGCCTGGGGCGAGAGCGAGAGCTTCAGCAGGCCGTCCACTGCGGCGACTTCGGCGAGGCTCACGAGCTCGGCGCGATCCGGGACGCCCGGCTTCGGTCGTGCCGTGATCTGCCACGTGGCAATGCGCGCGTACCGACCGTGGCTGACGAAGACTTCGGCCAGCACGTCGGTCGCGTCCGGTCCCGGGCGGCGCGCGCGCTCGCGGACGACGGCCGCAGTGGCGGCAGAGCCTCCCGACGTGGAGAGGAAGCGCCAGCTCGCTTCGCTCGGCGCTCCCGGGGCGCTGATAGCGGCGAAGTCCTGATAGCGGCCTGAGACGAGCGCGCCTTCGAGATCGGACAGCAGGCGTACGATCGCGTCGGCCTGCAGCGGCCGCGTCTGCTGGCGCGAGGCCAGGACGGGGCCGTGCAGCGCCAGCACCAGCGCCGCGACCGCCAGTCGTCGCATATGCAGAAGCCGGACTGTCACCGATTGTGGATCAGATTGCGCGCTTGAGAACGAGCGCGGTGAGGTCATCGGCCAGCCGCGCGTCACCGGCGTGCGACTCGACCGCCGCGAGCATGGCGCGGCCAATGGCCTCGGGTGGGCGATCGGCGTACGCCGCGATCACCGCCTGTGCACCAGCTTCGTCGAACGGAACGCCTTTCGAATTCTCCGCTTCCGTAATCCCGTCGCTGAACAACACCAAGAGATCACCTGGATTCAGGTCGAGCGTACGCATTTCGTACGTCGCCTCCGTGAACATGCCAAGCGCGAGGCCGCTGCCGCCGGGATCCGGACGCTCGAAGGCGCCGTCCTCGCGGCGCACGATCGGCGGCAGGTGCCCGGCGTTGACGTACTCGAGCCGGCCATTGCGCGGGTCGTAGATGCTGAAGAACAGCGTGATGAATCGCGAGGCCGGACTGTGACGCGCCACCTGCACGTTCAGGCGCGAGACGAGCCTCGACGTCTCGAGCCCCTCGTCCACGAGGGTGCGCAGCATGGCGAGCAGCAGCGCCATCAGCAGCGCGGCCGGGCTGCCCTTGCCGGCGACGTCGCCGAGCGCGATGACGAGCCGTCCATCGGCGAGTGACAGCACGTCGTAGAAATCGCCGCCGACCGTGTTGGCCGGACGCGTGACGCCGCACACCGTCGATGTGCCCGCGTCGAGTTGACCCGCGGGCAGCATTGCGAGCTGGATGTCGCGCGCGATTTCCAGATCGCTCTTGAGCGACAGGCGGTCGGCCACCTCCATCAGCACCAGCAGGTTCACCGCCGTGAACGCGATCACGAGCCAGACTGTGCCGGGCTCCCAGCGCGGCAGCGGCAACGGCACATGAAACGGAAAGACGAATACGCTGACCGTGCCGACATCGCGGAAGAGCGCGAGCAGCCCGAGCACGAGCGACAGCACCGCGAAGCCGTACAACGCGCGGCGGGCGGGCGACAGCCGCATGCTGAACCCAACGAACACCAGCCGCAGTCGCGTCGGCCACCGCCGGTACCACGGCTCGGACGCCAGCTTGTCGAGATCCACACCGCGCGCGAAGTACCGATAGGCCTCCGGCGTATCGCGCGTGAAGAGCCGCTGAACGTCAACCGAGGTCAGATCACGGGTGTACTCGTCGAGAAAGGACCGCATTCAAATCAGCCCGAGTTCCTTGCCGACCTTTGCAAACGTGTCGAGCGCGAACTGCAGCTCGTCGCGCGTGTGGGTGGCGGTGACGATGGTGCGCACGCGGGCCTTGTCGCGCGCCACGGTCGGATACGCAATGCCCTGAGCGAAAACGCCTTCGGCGAAGAGCCGATCCGAAAGCTTCATGGCCAGACTGCCTTCGCCGGCAATCACCGGCGTGATCGGACTCTCGCTCAATCCCGTGTTGAAGCCGTGCGCCGCGAGTCCTGCTTTGAAGAAACGAGTGTTCTCCCACAAACGTTCGATGAGTGCCGGCTCCTGTTCGAGGAGGTCGAGCGCGGCCAGGCACGTGGCGGCCACCGACGGCGGATGCGAGGTCGAGAACAGAAACGGCCGGGCGCGATGGTAGAGAAAATCGATGAGGCTTCGCGATCCCGCGACGTAGCCGCCCAGCGCGCCGATGGCCTTCGAGAGCGTCCCGACCTGCACGTGCACGCGCCCGTGCAACTTGAAGTGATCCACGGTGCCGCGGCCGTTCGCGCCGAACACGCCGCTCGCATGCGCGTCGTCCACCATCATGATCGCGCCGAACTCTTCGGCGAGATCGCACAGACCCGGCAGCGCACCGAGGTCGCCGTCCATGCTGAAGACGCCGTCGGTGATGATCAGCTTCCGCTGCGGCGAGGGCAGCTCCTTCAGGATCTTGCGCGCCGCGTCCACGTCCTTGTGCGGGAACACTTTGATCGTCGCGCGGCTCAACCGCGCGCCGTCGATGATGCTCGCGTGGTTGAGCTCGTCGGAAATGATCACGTCTTCCTTGGTCAGGATCGACGAGACCGTGCCGGCGTTCGCCGTGAAGCCGCTTTGAAAGACGACCGTCGCTTCCGTGTGCTTGAACGTCGCCAGACGGCGCTCGAGTTCCATGTGGATCGCCATCGTGCCGGCGATCGTCCGGACCGATCCCGATCCCACGCCGAACTCACGGATCGCCGCGATGGCGCGCTCGACGAGTGCCGGGTGCGTGGTGAGTCCGAGGTAGTTGTTCGACGACAGGTTGACGACCGATCGGCCGTCGAAGTGCGCCGTCGCCTGCTGGCGGTCGTCGAGGACGCGAAGCGATCGGTGAAGACCCTGCTGACGGAGCGAATCGAGTTCAGTGTCCAGGTACGCGAGTGGATTCATTCCAGGAATTCCTGCATGAGCACTTGAATGATGCCCGCGGTCGGGACCGCGAGCAGGGCGCCGACAATGCCGAGCAGCTCCGTGCCGATGAGCAGCGCCGCAATCACGGTGACGGCGCTCACGCCGACCTGGCGCTGCATCACGCGCGGCACCAGGAAGTGATTCTCGACGAACTGCTGCACGACGAAATAGACCAGCGTGAACACGGCCGTCTCCCTGGAGACGGTCAGCGCGACCAGCAACGCCGGAATCGCCGCCAGAATTGGACCGACGACCGGAATGAGTTCGCCGACGCCGGCAATGAGCGCGAGGACGTAAAAGTACGGCACCCCGAGCAGCCACAACCCGATCGCGGCGGTGGAGCCGATGATGAGACTCAGCACGATCTGGCCGCCGAGCCAGGCGCTGACCTTGAGGGTCACGTCGTGTGTCACGCGCGCTACCTGCGCGCGCCGCTTCTCGGCGAACAGGCGCAGGAACCCTTGCTGCAGATCCTGAGCTTCGAGCAGGAAGTAGTACGGCAGCACGATGATCGTCGCGATCGCGCCGGCTGCGCCGAGGACGCTCTGCACCGCGCCGAGGACGCCGCCGAGCACGCCGCCCACCGCCGTGCCGGGACTCGGCACGCTCCGCACCATCTCGCTCCATGTGTAGCGATGCGTGATCAGGCGATACCGGACCAGAGTCCGCTGCAACTGATCGACATAGTCGGGCAGCGCCGTCCACAGTTGGCCGAGCTGGTCGATGAGCGGCGGCACGATCAGTGCCAGCGCGCCGGCGACGAACCCGACGAGCACGACGTACAGAATCAGAATCGCGGCCCAGCGCGGCAGGCGTTGCCGCGTCTTGCCGCGGATCCGGTGTTGCTCGAGCCGCCGGACGATGGGACTGAATCCGACGGCAAGCAAGCCGGAGATGTACAGAATCAGCAGCACGTGCCGTACGAGGTACAGCACCCAGAGCAAGACCAGACCTGCGAGCGACAGCGTGACCGCAAGGACGACCGTCCGCCGGGTCTCCGATCCGGGAGTACTCACCGCGAGAGGAACTCGCCGGCAAACGCCGCGAGATCGTCGTAGATGTCGTTCAGGATGGCAGGCTCGGCGAGATAAACGACGCGGAAGAAGCCTTGATCGGGCGGCGTGCCGAAGCCCGAGCCGTGCACGCAGAGGATGCCGGTCTCGCGAAGCAGACCCAGCACGAAATCCTCGTCGGTGCAGCCCGTCGGCAGCGTGATCTGCGGCATCGCGTAGAACGCGGCGCGCGGCGCGACACAACGCATGCCCGGAATCGCCGAGAGACGCGCGGCCGACAGCGACGCGCGCACCTTCAATGCATCGACGAACGTGCGCTGGTGCGTGCGATCGCCGGTCAGCGCGGCCGTGATCGCGAACTGCATCGGCCCCGGACTGCAGAGCCGGCCGTCGGCCAGCTTCCGAATGGCGGCGAGCACCTCGTTCAGCCGATCGGTCCGGCCGACGCCGAGCCAGCCCGCGCGCCAGCCTGGCGCGAGATACGCCTTCGAGAGCGAAGAGAACGACAGGATCGCCGCATCGGGCGCGAGCGAGGCGAGCAGCGGCGTCGGGCCGTCGAACCCGAGATCGCTGTACACCTCGTCGGCAAGGATGGCGATGCCGGCGCGCTCCGCGACGTCGATGAGCGCACGCCGCGTCGCCTCGGAGTACACGGCCCCGGTCGGATTGTTCGGATCGATGATGACGAGCGCGCGAGTGGCCGGCGTGATCAACCGCCGGACGTCGTCCACGTCAGGATGAAAACCGTGATCGGGATCGGTGCGGTAGTACACAGGCCGCGCGCCGAGCTTGGCGAGAACGGCAGTGTAGAGCGGATACGTCGGCGTGGGCACGAGCACTTCGTCGCCCTTGTCCGCGAGCGCGCCCAACGCCAGCTCGATGCCCTCGGAGGTGCCTGATGTCAGCACGACGCGGTCAGGCGTCATCGGCATGCCGCGGCGGTTGAACTCTTCCGTGACCGCGGCACGCGCCGGCTCGATGCCGGCCGATGCCGTGTAGCCATTGTGCCCGTCGCGCATCGCCTTCGACACGGCTTCGATCAGATGCGGAGGCGTCTGGAACCCGAACGGGATCGGATCACCGATGTTCAGGTAACGGACGGCCTTGCCCGACGCTTCGACCTTCTTCGCTTCCGCCACGATGTTGCGGATGGCGTAGCTGAAATGGCCCAGCCACGCGGGCGGGCGAATCGACGTCGTGGTGGGCATGTGGCGATCTTACCTTGCCTCTCTTGTAAAGCTGCCGGACGCTCCCGCCGAAATCACAATCGAGAGGTGTCCGATGCGTTTACGGGTTCTCCTGCTGTTCAGCGCGGCCATCGTCATGTTCCTGCCGGCCGCCGCATCGGCGCAGGTCTTCGGGATCGGCCCGCGGCTCAGCTTCGTCCACAGCGGTCTCGTGAGTGATGCACCCACCCCGTCCACGCGGTTCCTGGGTGGGACGATCCGCATCCGGACATCACCGCGCGTCGTCCTCGAAGGCGCGCTCGACTATCGCGGTGAAACCAATGTGGACGGCACCCAGCGGCTGCGCGAGCGGCCGATGCAGGGATCGCTGCTGCTGTTCCCTGTGCGCAAAACCTTTGCCCCGTACGTGTTGGGCGGCCTCGGCCTGTACCCGCAGTCGCTGGACACCATCGACAAGAACACCGGCCGCGTCCTCACGACGACGACCGTGAAGAAGACGGGCTGGCATCTCGGCCTCGGCGCAGAGGTCACCCTCGCCCGTCACGCGGCGCTTTTCCTCGACTACCGCTTCCGGTTCGTCTCGTTCAAGAACGACAACGTCGATTTCGAGCCCGGCCAGGAGGGCATTCCGGGCCTCGGCACCTTCAAGCTCGCGCACAACGGATCGATGTGGACGTCGGGCGTGGCCTTTTACTTTTGACGATTCCCACTAGACTACTGAGCCATGACAGCGCCGGCCCTGCTGGTCCTGCGTCTCGTGCTGGCGGTGGTACTGGTGGCTCACGGGGCGCACACGTTGTTCGGCACGTTCGGCGGCCCTGGCGTCGGTCCGGGCGGCCTTCGTGAGACCGCCACACACTTCAACGCCATTGGCCTGAATCCGGGCCCGCTGATGGCATTTCTGGGCGGCTTCATCCAGTTGTCTGCCGGCGTGCTCATCGGCAGCGGGTTGATCACACGATGGGCGTCGCTGGCGATGCTCGGGTACCTCGGCATCGTGATCTGGAAAGAGCATGCCCCCTGGGGTTTCTTCCTCAACTGGGTGGGTGACCAGACGCGCGGCAACGGGATGGAGTACGCGGTCGTCATGGCGGGCGCGCTGGTGTGCCTGTTGCTCGCCGGCGCCGGTGACTGGTCGCTCGACGGACGCCGATCGAAGAGCGCGGCGGCGCGTGCTGCGGGCCGCGCGCGGTTGCGCAGCCGGTAGTCAGTTCGCTCACACTCGACACGACCATGGATCTCACGTCTCGCGTCGTGCTGATCGTCGGCGGCGCGCGGATGGGCGCGGACCTGGCGTCAGCGGTGGCCGAGCGCGGCGCCGACGTCGTCCTCGGGTACCGGCAGTCGCGCCGCGCGGCGGATGCGGCCGCGGCCGCCGTACGCGCGCGCGGGCGACGCGCGCTCGTCACCGTCGTCGACGTCACGAACCCCGAGAGCGTGGATGCGCTCGGCCCGCAGATCGAGCGGACGTTCGGACGGCTGGACGTCGCCGTGCAGATGGCGTCGGTCTATCGCGCGGTGCCGCTCGATGCGATCGACGCGCGCGAGTGGCACGCGCAGATCGACGTGGATTTGTCCGGGTCGTTTCTCGTGGCCAGGGCCGCCATCCCGCTGATGCGCCGCACCGGCGGCGGCCGGATCGTCCTCTTCTCTGATTGGCTGCCTGCGAGCGGACGCCCGCGCTATCGCGAGTACCTGCCGTATTACGTGGCCAAGGCCGGCGTGAAGGCGCTCGCTGAAGCGTTGGCCCTCGAGCTGGCGCCCGACAACATTCTGGTCAACGCGATCGCGCCCGGTCCGATTCTCGCGCCAGACGCGACATCCGACGAGGAACGCGCCAAGGTCGTCCGCGCCACGCCGCTCGGCCGTTGGGGCGGCGTCGAGGCGATCACGCAGGCAGTGCTCGCGCTGATCGAGTCAGACTTCATGACCGGCGAAACAGTGCGAGTAGACGGCGGACGGCACTTGCAGTAGTCCGTTGTCTCAACATCAAGGCACCCACGAAGGATACGAAGGCGTAACCTTCGCGCCCTTCGTGTGGTCTTTGCTCTTACGAGAAAATGGCCTGCATCTGCGCCAGCGCGCCGTTGAGTTCTGCACGATCGCGCGCGAAGCAGAAGCGCACGTAGCCTTCGCCGTTCTTGCCGAAATCGGCGCCGGGCACACAGCCGATGCGGCCGCGCTTGATGAGAAACTCCGCCATCGCCCATGACGGCGAGGCCGATGCGCCCGGAAGCGGCGACCGCCATGCGGGATCGACCTGGAGAAACGCGTAGAACGCGCCGGCGGGCCGCGTGCCGGCCAGCACGCCACGCGCGACGCGCGTGATGCCGTCATAGAACAGGTCGCGTCGCGCCGTCAGCTCCGCACGGAACGCCTGCACGACGTCCTGTGATCCGGAGAGCGCACCGACGCCGCCGTATTGAATGAGGGAGCTCGTGTTCGACACCGTGTAGAAGAGCACCTTGCGCATGCGTTCGCGAATCGTCGGGTCGCGCACGGCGAGATATCCGAGACGCAGGCCGGTGATCGCGTACGTCTTGCTGAACGTGTAGAGCGGAATCGTGCGATCGAACATGCCGGGCAGCGACGCGATGCTGACCTGCTCGCGGCCGTCGTACAGCACGTCCTCGTACGCCTCGTCCGAGAACACCCACAGGTTTCGCCCGCGCGCGAGTGCGGCAATGGCTTCGAGATCCGCGCGCGTCAGCACGCCGCCCGTCGGGTTGTTCGGCGAGTTCAGGTAGATCGCGCGCGTCTTCGGCGTCACGAGCTTCGCCATGGCCTCCACGTCGGGCCGCCACTCGCGCCCGGGATCGAGCCGGTAGGGCACGGGCACGGCCCGCGCCGCGGCGATGTTGCCGGCTGCCGGCGGCCACTCGGGATCCGGCACCAGCACCTCGTCGCCCGGCTCCAGCAACCCCTGACACGCCACGTACACGGCGTGAATACCGCCCGTCGTCACCATCACCTGCTCGGCGTCGTCGATCGGAATGCGGTTGCGCGTGCGAAGCTTCTCGACGAGTTTCTCGACGAGTGGCGGGATGCCGGTGGTCTGGACGTAGTGGGTGCGGTTGTCCGCGATGCCGCGCAGCAGCGCGTCTTTCACGGTGTCCGGCGCGTCGAAGCTGACGTCGCCCTGGTCGAGGCGGAACGGCCGCTCGACCGAATACATCATGTCGCGAATGCGGATGATCCCTGAAAACGGAACAGCATCGAGATACGAGGCCACTAATGGGATCATAAAGCAGAGCACTATCTGCTGGAGGGCCGGTTGACCGATCACCCGAAGTTCGCGCGCGCCGATCACGACATCCTCGACCTGATCAGGCAGCGATGGAGTCCGCGCGCGTTCGATCCGCAGCGTCAGGTCGACGACGCCGATTTGCGGCGGCTGTTCGAGGCGGCGCGCTGGTCGCCCTCTTCCGGAAACGAGCAGCCCTGGCGGTTCGTTGTCACTTCCCGGGCAGCGACACCAGACGCCTACACCGCGCTTCTGGCGTCCACGACGCCGAAGAATCAGTCGTGGGCGGGCGAGGCGCCAGTGCTGATCCTGGTGGCCGTGCGGCTCACGACGGAGCGCACCGACACCGTCAACTCGCATGCCTGGTATGACACGGGGCAGGCCGTGTCGTTCCTCACGCTGCAGGCGACGTCGCTCGGTTTGTCCGTCCGGCAGATGCAGGGATTCAGTCCCGCCGCCGCGCGCGCTGCGTGCGCGGTGCCCGCGCCGTACGAAGCGGCCGTCGTGATGGCCGTCGGCTACGCGGGCGATCCGGAGCGGCTCGCGATCGACGCGCACAAGGCGGCCGAACTGCAACCGCGCCAGCGGCGGCCGGTGAACGAGTTCGTGTTCGTGGGGACGTGGGGGGAACGACTCCCGTAGGACCAACACGAAGGGCACAAAGGGACGAAGGACGCGAAGCTCTTACATTCAAGACCTTCATGCCCTTCGTTCCTTCGTGCTCTTCGTGTTGGTGTTCGGTTTTCAGCCCACCAGTTTCATGATCCTCGCCATCGTCTGACGGGCGCGACCGACGGGCAGGTTCGACACGTAGCAGTGCTGCGCGCCGGCGTCGCGCAGCGCGCGCAGGGTGCGCGCGCAGACCTCGTCGGCGCTGGCACCCGTCGCAAAATCCTGCGTGAGCCCGGCGACCGGCACCGGCAGAAAGTGCTGGAGCGTGGCGAGCGTCTTCGGGTTCGCGCTGCGGTAATAGAACACGCCGAACATGCCAGGCAGATCGATGTCGCGCCGCCGCACTTCCTCGACGAAACGCTCGAGTGACGCGCCGTCGTGATGCGACACTACTTGCGTCAGGTAGAACTCGCCGTTGAACTCCGGATCCGCGAGATATCCCGCCTGCGACGACGGGTTTGCATGCGGATTGGCCCAGCCACCGAGCGACAGCTCCGGCACGTGCCGGCGGATTTCCTTGCGCAGTTCCCACGCGTGCTCGACGCAGCGGGGCGGACCGACGGATCGATCGCCGCCAAGCACGACGAGCGATCGAAATCCCTCGTGCCAGGCGCGTTCGGCGTACGACAGACAGAAGTCCAGCGGGTGCTTCGTCGTCAGGAACGGCACCACGCGATCGCGGGGCACGTCGTCGCCGAGATTGATGACGAGGTGACGCAGGTTGTGCTCCTCTCGCGCACCGACCGCGCTGTCTGTGAGGAACACGAACGTCCCGTCGCGCACGAGCCCGCGCACGGCGTGGTAGGTGTCGATCCACGCGTCACGCCCGGCGGCGGGGTCCAGCTCCGCGCGCGGCGGCCGCAACTCGACGGACTGCACCGGCGCGCCGCTTCTCAGCGCGTCCACGAGACGGGAAGACATCAGGGAAGTATAGACAACAGCCACGGCCGTAAGCCGTGAGCCGTAAGCCGAAGCCGGAACCCGTGAGCCGTCTAAGATCACTCCATGGCAACCGCTCTGGCCACCCTGATGTCACTGCCATCGATCGCGCTCGCGCAGCACCCGTCGCCGGTCGATCGGTTGGTGCGGCTGCAGGCGGCGCTCGGCGAGAAGTGTCCGAAGCTGCTGGCCAAGCGCGACGATCTGCTGTCGTTCGGCGTCGGCGGCAACAAGGTTCGCAAGATGCAGATGGTGGCCGCCGAGGCGATGGCGGCCGGGGCCGACACGCTCGTCACGTGCGGCGGCGTGCAGTCGAATCACGCGCGGGTCACGGCCGCGGCGGGCGCGGCGCTGGGTCTGCGCGTCGTCCTCGTGCTGAACGGCGTGCCGCCTGCGCATGCCGTCGGCAATCACCGGCTCGATCTGCTGTTCGGCGCCGAGCTGGTCTTCGTCGGCACCCGTGAAGAGCGTGCGCCCGCGATGGAAGCGATCGCCGAGGAACGGCGCCGGGCCGGAGGCCGGCCGTTCATCGTGCCGCTCGGCGCCTCGAATGCGACCGGCGCGCTGGGCTTCGCGCGCGGGGTCACCGAGCTCTCGACGAGCGGCATCCGGCCCGACGTGATCATCCACGCGACGTCATCGGGCGGGACGCAGGCGGGCCTCATTGCCGGCACGTCGCTCGTCGGCGTGCGGCCGCGCATCATCGGTGTGAGCGCCGACGATCCGGCTGATGCGCTGACTCGCACGATTCATGCGCTGCTTGGCGACATGGCCGCGGCGATCGGCGCGAAGGCCGAAACGATCGGCCTGGACCGGACGGTCGAGGTCGACGACCGCGAAGTGGGCAGCGGGTACGGCGCGCCCACCCAGGCGTCGGTCGAAGCCGCCGAGTTGGTGGCGCGCACCGAGGGCATCGTGCTCGATCAGACGTACACGGCGAAGGCCATGGCCGGCCTCATCGCCCGCGTCCGCGGCGGCGAGTTCACGCCGAACCAGACGGTGCTCTTCTGGCATACCGGCGGCGTGCTGGCGTGATCGCTTCAATCACTCCACTACAATTGGCAGACTGGCCGTGCCCATAACGCTTCAGTTTCTCGGTGCCGCGCGCACCGTCACCGGATCCAAACACCTGCTCGACGTCGACGGCCACCGCGTGCTGGTCGATTGCGGTCTCTTTCAGGGCCTGAAGCAACTGCGCGAACGCAACTGGCAGCCGCTGCCCGTGCGCGCCGACAGCATTCACGCCGTGGTGCTCACGCACGCGCACCTCGATCACTGCGGCTACCTGCCGCGACTGGTGAAAGAGGGATTCCGCGGCCGCATCTTCTGCACCGGCGCCACGTCGGATCTCACGCGCATCGTCCTGGCCGATGCGGGGCGGCTGCAGGAGGAAGACGCGGAGCGCGCGAACCGCAAGGGCTACACGAAGCACGCGCCCGCACAGCCGCTCTTCACCGAGGAAGATGCCGCGCGCGCGATGACCTTGCTGCAGCCGGTCGGCTACGAGCGACCGATGCCGGTCGTGCCGGGAGTCACCGCGGAGTTCGTGAACGCCGGACACCTGCTCGGCTCGAGCTACGCGCGCATTCGTCTCGAGTCGTCCGGCAAGACGCTGCTCTTCGGCGGCGACCTCGGCCGGTTCTCGCGGCCCGTGCTGCCCGATCCCTTGCCGATCGACGAGGCGGATGTCCTGCTCGTCGAATCGACCTACGGCAACCGGGTGCACGAAACCGACGATGACGGCGAGCGGCTGGCGGGCATCATCAACGCGACCGTCGCGCGCGGCGGCAAGGTCGTGATTCCCGCATTCGCGCTCGGGCGCGTCGAGGAATTGTTGTACTGGGTGAACCACCTCGAATCGTCGAACCGGATTCCCGTGCTGCCTGTGTACGTGGACAGTCCGATGGCCGTCCAGGTGCTCGCGGCGTATCGCCGGCGTCTCGATGAGCTCGATCCGGCCGTGACGGCCGTGAGCGGCCGCAACGGCGGGCGTACGAGCGCGGAGCGTCAGCTGTGCGCGTTTTGCACTGCGAAGCTGAAGGTCGTGTCGTCGATTCCTGAGTCACGCGCGATTCAGGAAACGAAGAAGCCGATGATCGTGATCTCGTCGAGCGGCATGGCCACGGGTGGACGCGTGCTGCATCACCTGGTGAAGGCGCTGCCGGATCCTCGGAACACGGTGATGTTCGCCGGCTACCAGGCCGAGGGCACGCGCGGCCGGCAGCTCAAGGAAGGCGCGAAGTTCACGCGCATCCACGGACAGGACGTGCCGGTGGCCGCGACGATCGAGTCGATGGACGCGATGTCGGCGCACGCCGACGTGAACGAAATCCTGCACTGGCTGCGATTTTTCAAGCGCCCACCCGCCCTCACGTGCCTCGTGCACGGCGAGCCCGTGCCGATGGACGCGCTCAAGGCGCGCATCGAGCAGGAACTCGGATGGACGGTGGCCACGCCGGCGCATCAGGAGAAGATAGACATCACGTGACATCCACACGCCGATACCTGCTGGAGCAAGTGGACGACGCCGCGGTCGTCCAGTACTACGCGGACGGGTTCGCATCGCTGCCGCTCGAACAGAAGATCCTCGTCTGGCATCTGTATCGCGCGGCCATTGCGGGCCGCGATATCTACTACGACCAGCGCTATGCGTCGTCGCTGCCGATGCGCGACGTGCTCGAGGAGATCCTGACGCACCTCCCATCGCCGGTGCCGGACGCGCTCGCCGGCGCCGTCGCGGAGACCGTGCGCTACACAAAGTTGTTCTGGATCAACTCGGGGCCGCACAACAACATGACGTCGCGCAAGTTCGTGTTGAAGTGCCCGCCGGAGGCGTTTCGCGCGCTGGCGCGCGCCGCCGAGCACGCCGGCGCGCGGTTCCCGAAGCGATCGGGCGAGACGCTGGAAGATCTGCTCGCGCGGCTGCACGGGCCGTTCTTCGATCCGGCGGTGGACGCGATGGTCACGTGCAAAACGCCGGTGAACGGCGACGACATTCTCGCCGCCAGCGCGAACAACCTGTACGCGGGCGTGACGATGGCGGATCTCGAAGGGTTCGAGGAGACGTACGGCCTGAACTCGCGGCTCGCGAAGCGCGACAACACGCTGGTCGAAGAGGTCTACCGGATGCACGGGCTCTACGGCGATCGCATCCGCCGCGTCGTGCACCACCTGCGCGATGCGCTGCCGTATGCGGGCGCGGCGATGCGGCGTGCGCTGGAGGCGTTGATTCGTTTCTACGAAACCGGCGAGGATGCCGACCGACAGGCGTACGACATCGCCTGGGTCGAAGACAAAGACTCACCGGTCGATACCATCAACGGCTTCATCGAAAACTACCTGGACGCGCGCGGCGTGAAAGGCGCCTGGGAAGGCATCGTGTTCTACGTCAACCACGAGAAGACCGGCGGGCTTCGCAACCTGGCAGCAGCCGCGGCGTGGTTCGAGGAGCGCATGCCCTGGGATCCGCAGTGGCGGCGCACCGAGGTCGTCGGCGTCACCGCGCGCGCCATCGACGTCGTCGTCGAAACGGGCGAAGCCGGGCCGACGACCGCGATCGGCATCAACCTGCCGAACGATCAACACATCCGCGAGGAGCACGGCAGCAAGTCGGTGTCACTGGCGAACATCAACGAGGCGTACGATCGGTCGCAGCCGCCCGCGTACCGGCGCGAATTCTGCTGGAGCGAAGAGGAAGTGGTGCGCGCCGAAAAGTGGGGTGCCATCGCCAGCGATGTGACGACCGCGATTCACGAAGTGCTGGGCCACGGATCGGGCCGCATCGCCGATCACCTGGAAGGCCAGCCGCACCTCGCGCTGAAAGAGCAGTACGCGTCGGTGGAGGAAGCGCGCGCGGATCTCGTGGCGCTGTACTTCCTGCCCGAGCCGAAGATCGCGGAGTGCGGTCTGCTGCCGGCCGAGCACCAGACGGAGATCGTCCAGGCAGAGTACGAGGGGTACGCACGTAATGCGCTCGTGCAGCTTCGCCGCGTGCGTGAGGGCACGACGATCGAAGAGGACCACATGCGCAATCGGCAGATGATCGTGCGGTGGCTGCTGGCCAACACGGATGCCATTGACGCGCGCGAGCGCGACGGCAAAACGTTCTACGTCATGGTGGATGCCGAGTCGTTCCGTGCGGGCACCGGCCGGCTGCTGGCGGAGATTCAGCGCATCAAGTCCGAGGGCGATTACGAGGCCGCGCGCGCGCTGTTCGAGCAGCACGGCATCTACTTCGACCCGGCGTTGCGCGACGAGATCGTGCGACGCGTCGAGGCACTCAATCTGCCGTCGTACACGGGCTTCGTCCAGCCGCGCCTCGAAGCCGTCACCGACGAGACCGGCAACATCAGCGACGTCCTGATTTCGTATCCGCAGGACCTGCAAACGCAGATGTTGGAATACTCAGGGAGAAGTTAGAAGTTAGAAGACAGAAGCCAGAAGTTCCAGAAGCCGGAAGCCAGAAGGAAGAAGTCAGACCACCGCCGGTTCGAGCACCTTCAGCGTCGCGGCGTCGGCGTCGATTTCGACCTCGGCGCCGACGGGCAGCGTCCACTGCGTCATCGCGTGGCCGATCATCGCGCCGCTCCAGGCGGGGATGCCCAGCGGCGCGATGTGGTCGGCGAAGATCTCCTCGGGCGTGAGCGACGCGAAGCCGTCTCCCGGCGTGCACTCGTTGCACGTGCCGAAGACGAACCCGCGAATCTTCGCGAGCACGCCCGCCAGCTTGAGCTGCGTGAACATGCGATCGATCCGGTAGAACTGCTCGCCGGTGTCTTCCAGGAACAGAATGGCCCCGTCGAGCGGCGGCACGTACGGCGATCCCAGCAGCGTCGTGAACACCGACAGATTCCCGCCGATGAGACGTCCGCGCGCGCGGCCGCCCTTGATCTTCAGCGTGCGGTTGTCGATCTGCGCCAGCACGTTGCGGTCGTTCGCCGACTTCGGATTGCCGAGCGTGATCGCCTCGCCGTCGAAGAGCACGCGCTTCATCCAGTCGAGCGACGTCTGATCCCAGCGGCCACCGCCATTCGGGCCGTGAAAGGTCACGAGGCCCGTCTGCGCGTGGATGCCGTTCAAAAGCGCGGTGATGTCGCTGTAGCCGAGGATGATTTTCGGATCGTTGCGCAGGGCGCCGTAGTCGATGAGCGGCAACAGCCGCGCGCTGCCCCAGCCGCCGCGGGTGGGGAAGATCGCGCGCACATCCCGGTTCCTGGCGAAGGCATTGAGATCCGACGCGCGCTCCGCATCGGTGCCGCCGAGCGACCCGTGCCGGCTCAGCACGTGCTCCCCGATCCGGACTTTCACCCCAAGTCCCTCCAGCGACTCGCGGACGATGTCGAGCTCGACCTGCTGGTAGGTGGCCGTAGCCGGCGTGATGACGCCGACAGTGTCGCCCGCGCGGAGCCGGCGCGCACGCAGTAGTCTCGGCGAGCCGCCGGTAGTTTGCGCATGCGCGCCCGCGCGCAGGGCGGCCGCCGCCACGATGGGCGCACCCGCGAGGCCAGCGAGGAACTGCCGTCTGCGCATGACGTGAAAGAATAATCCCAATCGGCGATGACACGACTTCGTCCACGCACGCTGGCACTGGTGCTGGCACTGACGCTGGCGTGCACGGCGCGCCAGCCTCCGCCGTCGCTCGGTCCAGGCGAGCCCGTCGCCGACGGCGTGCAGTACTTCCACGTGTCAGACCGGTCGCTCATCGGCGGCCTCGGCCCCATCGATGTGTCGCTCCTGCGGCTGGATCCGGCCAAGGTGCGGCTCGACGCCGTGCTCTCGAACGATGAGGTGCTCGACACGGAGACGGTCGCGTCGATTGCCGAGCGGCACCACGCGATTGCGGCCATCAACGGCGGCTATTTCAATCGCACGAACGGCGAGCCCACCGGCCTGCTGAAGGTGGCCGGCGAGCTGGTGAGCGACAGCACGGCGCTCAAGGGCGCCGTTGCGATCACGTCGCCGCTACAAGGACGCACCGAGCTGTTGTTCGATCTGCTGGCGGCAAAACTGACGATGCGCGCGACGTCAGGGGACCGATCGTGGGTCGTCCCCATCGACGGGGTCGACACCACGCGCGAGCGCGGCAAGCTGATGCTCTATACGCCCGCCTATCACGCCGATGCCGACACGGCGCCCGGCACCGAGTGGGTGCTCGATGGCTCGCCGCTTCAG
>Ga0111538_10001684_pt1 | contig 31212 bp, 30 predicted proteins | sample SoiMethybrSBSTD1_FD_79669 | JGI IMG/M metagenome (GOLD analysis project Ga0111538, IMG submission 79669) | Bulk soil microbial communities from a Populus tree surrounding site in Tennessee, USA - Soil MetaG P. TD hybrid SBSTD1 (version 2)... | ecosystem: Environmental > Terrestrial > Soil >... | reverse complement strand
AGCGACAACGAGACTTTCTGATTATTTTGATTGGCGTTTTCCCTGGCGCACAATTTATCCAAATTCATTTTTAGGTTTGCTTCGATGCCATCTTCCGGTACCAGCATATACACGTAGTTCATGTACACGCTAGTCCAATCCATAAATCCACTATCCGTTTCGCGATTCATTAATTCTACGGTTGAAAACGAAGCGAGTGACCCAAAGCGCAAGTGTGAAAGTTTTGGGGCATCCTTCATCACCCCAGTGATCAAGTAATCCGATGTGTCAATTCGAATCGACTTACCCAGCGCATTTTCCTCTCCAAACAATTTTCGTGCGGTCGTCGCCGTTAGCACAATTGAATAGGGTTCCCTCAATGCCGTAGCCGGGTCTCCTTGCAGCAACGGAAAATCGAATACTTTCAGAAATGATTCGTCAGCCCATAGACCACTAATAGGTAAAACCTTCTCCTCTATGAAAGCATCACCACCGAAGTCTCGCCGAATAATGGTTACATCTTCAACGCCCGGTATGCCTTCTTCGATTTCTTTGCCTGCCTTTACGGACGTAGAAGCAAGTTCAACCTGATTGTGATCTTGCGATATGACTCTAAAAATCCGATCCTTTTTTGTATGAAAGCTATCATAGGATGAAAGCTCGGATATAAAAACGATCATCAATAACCCAACGGACATGCTGATGGCTAGTCCAACAATGTTTATGGTTGAAAACAATTTATGACGCAAAATATTGCGCGAAGAAGTTTTGATGTAGCTATCAATCATAATCCAGTGAATTAAGAGATCAATAAATTGGGGCTTTCGAGTGGTGTAAAGTCTGAAAAACTTTAAGACATCGAGCATGTAAATTATTCTTGCCTGGGTTAATCCTTTCGAGTTTACATTGCGGTCAAAATATTCGCTCAGGTCGCCTTGCAAATCTTCCAGCAATTCGGGACGGCAGTACCATTCCATAAGGCGTGTGGCCCATCGCGGCGGCTGACAATTTTTACCGCTTTTTGTATCGTTGGGTTTCTCCATCAAATTCGCTTTAATACTATCTCAGGTATTTTATTCCATAGCTCATCGCGTAGTTCCTTAGACTTGACGAGCGCTGCCTTGCCGCCGTTGGTGATGGTATAGTAGCGTTTACGTTTCCCACCTCGTGCGCTCGTCGCCTCTCCCAATTTGCTTTTCACCAGTCCCTTTTCTTCAAGCCGGTTGAGAACAGCATGAACAACGCCGAGCTTCACGTCCCTCCCTGTACTCTTTGCTAATTCATCACAGATGCCAACACTGTAGGCATCATTCATCAATGCTGCAATGGTCAACAGGACCAATTCTTCGAATTCGCCGAGGTTCGTTCCTTTCATGTAATGATTAATTACGTAAATGTATGTAAAATAGTTATATTGGGCTTCGGTTTCTATTAAAACTTACACATGCGATTAATGAATTCGTGTTTTGGTATTTAGCTTTTATAATTCATTCATCCGTTATATCACACCTTCCCCGACGAAACCAGCAATTTGCCTGCGTTCCAAGCAACATCTAGTTTTAATTCCTTCAATGAAATCACTGATACCCCAGCCTTCATTACATACTTTTCAATGATCAAAATCTTATACTTTTTTCTATCCAAGTAGGGGGTAGTATATTCGGATATCAGAATTTTTTAAACCCTAACGGTCGTCCCCAATTGACCAATTTTTTAGGTTCAACAAGAAACAAATGAACAGGAATTTAAAAAGACTTATTGCTATGAGAAAAGTTAAACGATATCGTATGGCCGGAGTTAATCCGTATTCCGTCTACGAAGTATTCACGATGGCTGAGATCATTAATCGCGTATCCTATCAATATCGTCCCTGGGAAATTCACAGGTTTGAAAAAATATCGGTGATCCATTTTCTTAATTAAGATAGATACGAATTTTTCCTCATCAAATAATTGAGTTGGACGCGCCGGGTAGCGGGAAGCTTTATGCGCTCAAATAACACACGTCCTCAAAGGAGCATTTAACGTAAACACGGTCTCCCCTCTTGACCTTATCCTTTCTCGTCCGAATAAGGATATTGTATTCGTCAACCCTCACTTCGACTTCGAAGTAACTTCCAAAATAACTCACGTCAACTACTTTTCCTGAAATAGCTTTGTGTTTCTTCGTTACGATTTTAAAGTTTTCAGGACGAATCAAAAGATTTTTTTTCGATGCTCTTATTCCCCACAGAACGTTGATCCAATCGGCCTTAGCGCCATTGATCAAGTTATAATTTCCGAATAACCCAGCTACATACTCATTCGCTGGCTTGCGATAAATCTTTTCCGAAGCATCCTTTTGCACAATCTGGCCATCCTTCATTACAATAATTTTATCGGCCCAGGAAAGAACATCGCTTGGTTCATGTGAAACAAGAATGCAAGTAATTTTTAGTTGTTTACAAATTCTTTCAAGCACACCTTTTAACGTGTTCCGATGAACCATATCCAAATTTGAATAGGGTTCGTCCAGCAATAATAGTTGCGGCGAAGTGATCAGAAGTTTAGCGAGCGCAATCCGCTGGCGTTCTCCGCCTGAAAGTTCGTCCGTCTTTCGTTCCAACAAATGTGAGATCTCACACACCTCGAACAAAGTATTCGCTCCTTCCTGGCTCAGGTTGTTGGCATAAGCCAAGACCTGTTCAATGCGAAGAAATTTTGGAAGCTCAAAATCCTGTGATAAATAAGCGATCCCTGGATGTCCGGGCACCAGATTTTCTTCAGGTCCCTTCACGCGCTGTTCCTTAAAAATGACTTCGCCACTATCGGCTTGCTCCAATCCCGCTATGATTTTAAGTAGCGTACTTTTGCCAGATCCGGTTTCGCCCGCAATGGCGATTTTTTGATTTTTCCTTTGTGAAAAAGTAATTTCTTGCAACTTAAAATTGCCAAGTCCTTCTTTGGATATGTCTGAAACCGTTAGAAATGTCATTCGTTATTCCTCAATTTTTGTTTGTTCTCCCAGGTATCCATTTTGATTTTTTCAATCATCAACGAATTTTTGAAATCATGCAGAAAGCGCTCCATTTCCGCTTCCCGTGACTGAAGCTCGTGGTAGTCTTTGTCATGTCCTTCGACAACGGGTTTGAGTTTATCCAGATTTTGCTGCATTACCTCAATCGCTTGCCTTGTTTGATCCTTGTCGGTTTCAGCCACTGATCCGGCTTCAACCTTTGCCCTCATTTGCTGAAGCATTTCTTCAATGTATTCCAACATGTGCCAGGGATTATTAGGCATGTTCCAGGTAAACTCAATGTTACACTTTCTACATTTATAGCGATTACTCTTCCACCCCTTTTCGTTTTTCTCAGTACCCACGATTTTTAGTTTATCGTTGGTATGACATTTTGGACATTGCGCATTGTCCTTCACTAACTTATTGAGGTAATCCCTTTGCTCAAGGATAAAGGCGCGTGTATCGACATGATTATTCAAATGTTCCAGAAAACGATCAACGGCATCCTCGACTTTTTTATGCTCTTCGCCCAGCATCCCTTCGTCCATGAGTTTGATGCTTTGCTTTTTAAAAAAGGCTGCTAGTTTCACCAGGTCACGCTCATTCTGGTTGAAGTTTTTATTCATCGTAGTCCAAAAATAGAAAACTTTGTTGCTAAAAATAATTCTTTGATCACGCCCCTTCGGGGCTACATTGGAGGGACGACTGAAACAGCGCAGGACTATCGTCCTGCGCTGTTTTGATTTCGCCCTGCAGGGGCGCAATCTTTAGCGTCGAACGGCGTCCGACGCTAAAGACGTAGGAGCAACTCAAGCCCAGAATGGGCGACATCAGAGCTGCTAAAAAATATAAACCTTTTTCCCTTTGTTGATACGGTTTACCTACATTTATGGCATTAAAACTTCTTTATAATATTTTAGAAATCAATCAGGAATTCTTTGATTCCTGAGCGATGCGTCTCAAACGCATCCTTAGAATTATCTATATTAAATATTATAAAGAAAAAGATGAATCAAAATACAACAATAGCCATTCTGGGCGGCGGTGGCAGGACAGGAAAATTTCTTGTCGCCAAATTAATCGATAAGGGACATCGTCTTAAAGTTCTACTGAGAAGCCCGGAAAATTTCAAACTACATCATCCTTCAGTCGAGATCGTTAAAGGAGATGCCATTGATCCCGTCTCAATTGATGAGCTGGTAAAAAATTCTCAAGCCGTCATCAGCACCCTGGGTCAACGCAAAGATGAACCACTTGTAGCGCACACGGCTACCTTGAACATCTTAAAAGCAATGACTTACCATAAAATTAGACGGTACGTTCTTGTGGCCGGAATTAATATTGACACACCTTCAGATAAAAAAAGCGCTCAAACACTGGCTGCAACGGAGTGGATGAAGGCAAACTTCCCCCTGATCCAAGAAGACCGTCAGAAAGCATACAGCGCATTATTGGAAAGTCCTTTGGATTGGACGCTCGTACGCGTACCGATGATTGAATTTACCGAGGGGGGCGGCAATCTCGTAGTAAATCGTGAAGACTGTTTAGGAACAAAAATCACCGCGGGTGCTATCGCCGATTTTCTTATTCAACAATTATCTGACAAGCAATTTTACAAGCAAGCACCGTTTATAGCTGCCGGGTAGACAAATCGATTTGTGGAAGGGCCAATGACGCGATACCCAATCGTCGTCATTGGCGTTTTCAATGGAGTCACGCACAAGTTTGTCCTGCCCTCTGGACTCCAGTCTCCGTTCCACTATGCTTTCATGATTTTCACAGACGTCATTGTCAGCGAACCAGCTACTGCTTTATCGTTGAACAGGGTTACATCGTCACTTTCTTCCTTTAACGCCAGCGCATACAACAGCGGAAGATAATGATCCGGTGAAGGAATGGCGAGCTCAAATGAGCGACCTTGTGAGCCATAATCAATAAGCGGTTTATGATCACCATTGAGAATATGTTTTCGCATTTTGTCACTTGCTTCAAGGGCCCAGTCGTAACCGTAGTTCTCTACGCCGAATTTATCCCACGCCACCAACCGGAGATTATGAACCATGTTACCACTACCAATGATGAGTACTCCTTTCTTACGGAGTGTCGACAGCTCTTTGGCCAATTCATAATGATATTGCGGCGGCTTTTTATAGTCCAAGCTCATTTCAATAACAGGAATATCTGCATCTGGATATAAATGCTTCACGACACTCCACGCACCGTGGTCAAGGCCCCATTTTTCATCAAGGCCAACATCGGTTTTTTGTACTATACTTTTTGTTTCACGCGCGAGCTCGGGACTACCGGGAGCGGGATATTTAACGTGATACAACGCAGGCGGAAACCCGCTAAAGTCATAGATCGTCCTGGGGCTTTTCATCGCAGTAACAAACGTACCATACGTTTGCCAATGTGCCGATATCACTAAAACAGCCCGCGGTCTTGGAAGGGACTTCCCGACGCTCCTGAATCCCCTCACGAACTCGTTTTCTTCGATTGCATTCATGGGACTGCCATGGCCAAGAAACAGCACTGGCATTTGTGCTGTGCTTTGAAGTGGACTTGTTAACTTGTTTAATGCGTTTAGCTCCATCGTTATGATTATTTCCTATGCCACCTGGGATATCAATCTCATTTGGCCAGTCCATTCCACCAACTTAACCAACCCGACTTGCTTCTGACGGGTTGATCAATCATTTTAAGTTGCATTCTTTCCAACATCCTGCTCGCGGAAAGATCACCGACAGGTATCGGATTAAATCCAGCGCTTCTTACCAGTTCGACAACAGTATCCACAGCCGAGCCATTATTACCCGCAATAAAAGAGTCTGCAAAATTACAGATGCTTTTAGGCGTGTAACGATCCATAGCAAAGGCTGTATTAAAAGTCTTGACGACTTTGGAATGTGGCAATAACTCTTGCAACTCTTCCGCGGCGCTGATGTTCGATGGACTTGCAACAATATTCAAATAGCCATTTATCGGCTGAGAGACACTGATCACGATTTTGCCAATAGCGACCTCACGAATACGCACAGCAATTTCTTTTCCTTCTTGCGAGGATGTTGCCACGATAATAATGTCAGCTTCCCATGAGGCTTCCTTCGCACAGGTTGCACTTTCAATTTCTGCCGAGGGCGACGTCAGTCTTATTTCAGAAATCAATTGCGCTAGGTGATCCGCCTCATTGGCCATCAACAGCAAACGATTGCTTGTGACTGATAAACATTTTGCAATAGCAGAACCCACATTTCCTGTAGCGCCAATGACCGCTATTGTTTTGTTGTGTGCCATATTTTTTCTTTTTTTTTTGACGGCGCAAACATAGACATCACGAAGTCAGTTGTCATTGATATGAAATAAGAAAGAACTTGATTTATATCAAGAAAATCTACTTGCCCGAGGAAACCTGTTTCCTGACCCTACTGAGGGTTTCGGGCGTGATACCCAGAAAGGACGCAATATATTGTTGAGGAGAACGCTGCAGAATATCCGGATACAACTGCATCATGCGCTTATACTTTTCTTCTGCCGAAAGGCTCAATGTCCCCAAGATCCTTCGTTGCAGTACGACAATATTGTTTTGCATGAGCAGGCGAAAGTAACGCTCCATTTTGGGTATTGCGTTCAGCATGTCATCCATGGCCTGTCTTGTAAGAAGTAGGAGTTCCGCATCTTCCAAAGCCTCAATATTATAGACGGCGTTGTCCCCGGAAAGAAAACTACCCATATCAGAAATCCACCAGCCTTCAAGCGCAAATTGCACGACATGTTCATTTGCATTTTTATCGACACTGAAGGAGCGAAGAAGTCCTTTTTCTACAAAACAAAAATACTGACACACGTCACCCGCATTGAGAAGGTATTGTCGTTTACGCAATTTTTTCGGTATGAAAAATGATTTAACAGCCTCCCACTCAGGAGCAGTAAGTGCGACCTTCGTTGTAAGACTTTTGTCAAGCTGTTCGTGCATAAAATGTAAATGCAATGGAACAAAGAAAAATATTGAACGCAAATTTCGTTCCCTCTCATCCGCATACCATAGTCAAAAATTCAAAAGGATTCTTTATATACGAATATCATTCAGCAGAAATTTCCAAATTTAAAATAGCAATGGTTAGTCACGTCGTTGATTACGCTCATACTTGCTCAGCCTTTGGAGATTCATCCATTGCATTCTGAAAATCGTTTTTCTCGCGGCCCTGACGTTTGCTCACGAAAAGAATAACTATTCCAATGATCACAAACGGAATACTCAATAACTGTCCCATGTTTAACAACATGTCAGCTTCAAATGATACCTGGTCGATCTTAAAAAATTCGTCTACAAACCGAAGGCTAAAAAGTATGATTAAAAACCAACCCGTCAAAAACCCATCTCGCAATTCACTGCCTTTTTTATACCAGGCACGGAACAAAAATAGAAATAACAAAAAGCAATAAATGGCTTCATACAATTGCGCAGGGTGGCGCGGCAGATCATCAATTTTTGTAAACACAAAACCCCATGGCAATGTAGTAGGTAGTCCCACCATCTCAGAGTTCATCAAGTTCCCCAGGCGGATCAGGCATCCCGTTAGCGCCGCAATGATCACCATTCGGTCGACAATCCATAAGTAATGAATTTTCGTTTTGCGAGCAAAAAAATATAATGCGATGAACATACCAATTCCAGCACCGTGGCTTGCCAACCCACCTTCCCAAACGGCAAAAATGCGAATTGGATCACTAAAAAATTCGATTGGATCATAAAACAAAACATGCCCCAGCCTCGCTCCCACTACGGATGCAATAATGACATAGATCGTGAGCGTGTCAACTTCTTGAACAGTCCGTCCATCGCGCTTGTAGATGAAATACATAACCTGCTGGCCCAACAAAAATCCCAAAGCCCATGATAGACCATACCACCTTACCGGGTGGTCCAAATAAGGGATTACAAAGATATCAGGGTCGACATTCCAAATGATGTATGATAAGAGTGGGAAGGGCGCCATACCAAAGAACAAATTTCAAATCCTAAAGTAGTCCATATTCAATTGCTTTACAAATCGGATCACTCCACTTGGGTAGGCTCATAGCGACGAACGTTGTCTCATCTCTTGCCACAAAGACGCCAAGACACAAAGGTCACAAGGGTCGAGAGGTAACAATTGTCTCCTCAGCCCTTCAAATTCCAAACAAGAATATTCCACTCATCGGTTTGGTCCCGAAAAGTATGTACAATATCAAATCCAACGCGTTCATGCGCTCTCATTGAACGTTTATTACGTGTCGAAACGGAAGTCACACAAAGGTCATAGCTTGCCGCATTGAGCTCCTTGTGCTTTTGATACAATGAATCAAAAACTCCTTTTCCCCTATAACTCTCAGCGACGCAAATTTGTCCCATAACATAAAATGAATGATCAGTTATTTTCTTGCTGCCGAATTTAATTGTTGACAGGCGATTAAACATGGGCTGTAAAACCGGTATCATATCGCTGAAGGACCTCAACATCACTAATGCGTAACCGATAACGGCGTTACCATCTTTTGCAATGATCTGCGGTGCTGCCTGATTCATTTTCTTTAGGAGTTCGAATGAATGCATCACCGTGACAAATCCATCCCGGGCAGCGTCAGCCTCTGAAAGGGATGAGGCATGATTCGCTTGCTGTAACGTTAATATCTGTGCAAGCTCCTCATCCATAGTTGCTGTGCAAAAGCGAAGGGACATATTCTTGGCTTAAAAAAATTAAGGATGGCGAATCAATTCAGTCTCATCCATCCGATCCAGGATTTTTCTCCGTTCTCCTGGTACAAAACTAACCACCAATCACCAGATTTATTCAATTGAACAATATTTTTAAATTCTTCTATTCTTGTCAATTGATTTCCTTTCCGCACGGCCGTGTTACACTCATTACGTTTGACCTCATCATTAACCTGCGGAGTGGTTCTGATCATTCCCACTACTTTCTCCTGCTTTAGTCTTCCACCAATGGTGATCTTTGTCGTCGGTCCAAATAGAATTGTGTGTTTTGCGACCTGAGAGTTCAAGTCAACGGATACTTCGGTGTATTGAGAATAATCTTCACAGGGAGTTGCTTCTTTCAAAATATTAATAACGGTCGCTGATTCACTCTTCTCTATGGAAACAATCTTACCAGGATAATCATATATCCTTTTAAACGCCCTACCATTGTTCAGGAAAATCCCCGTTTGATTATTTGGTGAACAGGGACCGGAATAAATTAGATCTTTTAGCCCGTCCTGGTTTAAGTCTTCTACATGAAAATAATCCCATCGGGGCGGGTTCGCGTTATCACAGCGATAATCAAATTTTGGGAGTGACGAAAATCCGGTAGTATCGAACTTAAAATCGCCTTGCTTCTCGAGATGTTGTAACCTTTTACTAAGATTATGCATCTGTTGTCCATACACAAACGTGACAAACGTCCACAACAGGATTGTAAACCAGTATCGCATCATTTTCCTCTTCACAACTTTTGGCCCACTGTTGGAGCCGATAAAACTATGTTCCGGCACGGCCTGGCAACAAAAGGCGCCATACCTGCTTAGACAATATAACTAATTAATTCAATATTTAATCCCGGAATTTTAAATTGACGCGCATCATTTTTGGCTCAAGATTTCCATAACTCGATTCGTCCTCGCGCCAGAAACACCTGTGCTTGGACATTTTCCATCGCCTCTTAGCTCATCAACAATTGATTGAATTAATGGCTGCTGAATGTTTACGGGAATGTCAAATTTCATTACTTCTTTTTCTTTACCCTCAACTTCGAGCGTAACCGAGTGGTCGCTAAAAAAGGGAAATGAGACCTGCCCTTTGCTGCCTACAATTGTCGTGACCTCCTTATCGGATATTTTCGAGGTTGTAAAACACCAGGTGCCCTGGCCAACGATTCCGCCGTCAAAATGAAATGTACCCATCACAATGTCCTCCGCTGTGTACAGGTTCGCTTGATTTCGCGCAACACCTTGAGCGTTCTGAATGGGACCAAAAAGAAAATCCATAATATCCAGTTGATGGGAAGCTAAGTCGAAAAAATATCCCCCACCGGAAATCTCGGGAACGATGCGCCAATTGTCGTCATGACCGCTGGCCCACACGATATCGGGCTGCAACGTTTTATTAAGCAAAATATTTACATACCGAATGTCCCCAATAATCCCATCCTTTAGGATTGACTGTATTTTAAGAAAGTTTGGCAGCCTTCGGCGGTAATAGGCAGTGAACAACGGTACGTTTGCACGCTGACAAGCTTCCACCATCGTAAGGCATTCCTTATGCGTACGTGCCATGGGTTTTTCAACATACACCGGCTTTCCCGCCTTGGCAGCTTTTAAAGTATACTCTTCATGCGACCCAGGCGGCGTTGCGATATAGATAACATTAACGTCAGGGTCATGGATAAGTTTGTCGGCATCGTCATACCATTTATCAACGTTGTGACGCTCAGCATAATCTTTTGCTTTAGCACCGTTCCGGCGCATGACGGCTACTAATTTTGAATGTTTGATTTTATTCATCGCAGGGCCGCTCTTCACTTCACATACATCTCCGGCGCCTATTATTCCCCAACGTACTTCCTCTAATTTGATTGACATGTTTGGTTTTTAGCGGGGCTAAGATAATAAAAGTGTTTAAGTGTCCAGGTGTTTACGTGTTTATGTTGCGCGAGTCGTCGAGTTCATCTCAATTAGATAGCGACTTACGATACTCACCACACCCGTCAAGTTCGGAACGCAAACACATAAACACCTAAACACTTAAACACCTCTTACTCGTTGATCTTATAGACCTTTCCCGAATTTGCAGTCGCCCCATTGGTCAGGACGTATACTTCCCCTGCGTTGTCTTTGCCAAAACCCAAGACAAACTCATCCAGTTCGTTGCCGGTTTTATTGGTGATGCTCAGTTTTTCGTAGTTCCAGGTAGGACCACTTCGATCCGCGGCGTACACCGCTCCATTCATGCCAGCATCACTTTGTGAAAGGACGCCAAAGATGTACCTGCCGTTCAAATCGGATTCATCATCACCCTCATAAACATAACCGCCAATGGAAACATTACCCAGCCCGTCGCTAAAGCTTTTCGAATTTTTGAATTCAATTACCGGATCCTTTAACGGATTCCCATATGCGTCTTCGGAAGCACACGACGCAGGGGCAGCCCCCGGACTATTCGCATCAAAACAATGCGCTCCTTCCCTAATGTTCCATCCATAATTACCTCCTTTTTCAATGAGGTCGATCTCCTCGTACAGATCCTGCCCTGCATCCGCTGCAATCAAATTGCCTTCAGGATCGAAACTGAAACGATAAGGATTTCGCAACCCAAATGCATAAATTTCATCGAAACCGTCGATGCCGACGAAAGGATTGTCTGCAGGGATGCCGTACTCTTCAGTATCGTCGACCGAAATCCGTAAAATACTACCTAAGAGATTTTGTGTAATATCCTGACCGTTGCCTCCTTCCACATGACCATTGTCAGTGTCATTCGCTCCACCACCATCCCCTACTGAAATGTACAGATTGCCGTCAGGGCCAAAGGCAATCATGCCGGCGTTGTGGTTGCCTTGTGGGTGATCTATAGATAGTAGTATTCTCTCCGAGGCTGCATTTGCCTGATCCGCGCCAGGTGTAGCTGAAAATTCGGCTATATGATTTGTATGATCCCATCCCACTGGCCCGCTTGGGCCCAATGGCCCACTATAGAATACAAAAAAGCGCCCATTGCTCTCGAAGTCAGGATGAAATGCCAAGCCCAGCAATCCGCGTTCGTCCTGAGGCGTTTCGCGTTGAATTACTTTGTCGGAAATATCTAAGAAAGGCTGAGCGCCGAGTGCGCCGTTCTGATGTATATAAATTTGACCTGCCTGGTCAACAATAAATAACCGGCCTGAATTGTCGGGGGATTCCATTACAGCTACCGGAGAAGCTAATCCCTCAGCCAAAAGATCTAACGTCACGGCGTTATCCCCTGCTGTACCTGCTCCTCCGTCATCGTCGTCGTCATCGCAAGAAATACCGATCATCAACAAAGCGCTGATGAATAATACGCTGTAGTATTTAAATTTTAAATTCATAAATTTTTTATTGTGTCGTCATTACACGGGTTCCAATACCAAACACTCACTTTATTCAACGCACTATTGCTCTGTGTATTCAACACTACATTGATGTTACCTACCTGCAATTAAATTGGGGTAGTACCGGCGTTGCATCTCCGGCAGCACTGAAAACTTCCGGGCTGCCCGGTTGAATCGATTCGGGAAAACAAAATCAATTTTTATTCCATACCCGTGAATCCTGTGAAATAGATGTTCTAACATGCAAGAATACATTTCGCCCTACCATAAGTGAGAAGTTATTTCCACGGCTCGGGGGAAAGCACCTACAATTAAATCGGGAACTTAATTGATAAAGGGTAGTGAGCTTTTCGCGTTTTTACGGATATTACACGGAGTATTGATATCTATCGCTTCGCAAATATTGACATTAACTTTATAGAAAATGAAATATCTCTTTCTGCTGTGTTTCCTTATCCTACAGGTAAAATTCATTGAAGCACAAAATGCGAAAAGTCCTACGATCGGAATCGTCCAGAATATAGAAAATGATAGTTTGCTACAACGTTACGGATATCGCTTCCTGGTAGAATCGGTCGGAAAATTAATTTCGCCAAGGACCGTTACCGATGAACAATTTCAGGCGAACGTTTTGAAGATTAAAAATCTACGCGTTCCGATGTATGCTTTTAATATTTTTATTCCCGGAGAGTTAAAAATTGTAGGCCCGGAGGTCAATGAATCAGCGGTCCTTACCTATGTGGATAAGGTTTTTCAGCGATGTAAGGCAGCCGGCGTAAGCAGGATCATTTGGGGAAGCGGCGGTTCACGTCGGGTGCCGGATGGGTTTGACCACACAAAAGCAAAAGAACAGTTCGTCTCCATTGCTAAGAAAATTGCGGCGAAGGCAAGTCAATACAACATCACGCTCGCCCTTGAAAACCTGAACAGCACCGAGACAAATTTTATTACGACCGTCGAAGAAGCGCTCGACATAGTGAAAAAAGTAGATCATAAAAATTTACGGTTATGTGTCGACATCTATCATATGCTAAAGGAAGGAGAATCCCCTTCGTCAATCTTAAAAGCAAAGGGTTATGTAATATATTGTGAGGTGGCTGAAAAAGAAGGACGGACACCACCAGGTGTACAAGGCGATGATTTCAGGCCTTTCTTTACCGCCTTGAAACAAGTTGGTTACCACGATAAAATTATGATTGAATGCCGGTGGGAAAATGTAGCGGCGCAAGGGCAAATAGCCTTTCAAAGACTTCAGACCCAAATACAGGAGGTGTACGACAGAAAATAATTTGACAGGTTATCTCTCACTCCGGGCTTATCACAAAAGTAAAAGGCAAACTAAATGCCTGTATTTGCTTGCCGGCTTCAAACCACGTTCTTAAATTAACCTTACGTTCGATATGCAGATTGGATTTGGTTTGCGTGGTAGGTAAGTATTTTTGTTGTGCCTTTAAGTGTCAACTGCCGGGCAGAAGGTATCGTCGACCCGAGTGCAGAAGATTCCTCGAAAAGGAAAGGAAATTAAAAAACATCCGCTCCCATACTTAAACACAAACCTCACCATGCAACGCGCTAGTTTCTTGCTGCTGTTGTTCCTTTTTATTTCTTGTGGAGGACATCGCAGGCTCAGTCATCAAATCAGCTACACTCAATTAAGGACTCACGACTGTAAAACGCTTTTCAAAAAGCAAAAGCTCCAATATAAAATTGCCCTTCGTGACAGCAAATTAAACCAGCGTCGAAAAAAATCTTCAATCCCCGAAAATAAACTCGACACTCGCCCAAATAAAATTACAAAAGAGACTGGCTCACTGTCAGTCGCCCGGATCACGGACAATATCGACGTAAATAGTAGGCCCGTTCACCCGATAAACTTTCAAAACGAAAATATCAGCTCGGGCGTCTCGAGGATATCAAATGAAGCTTTATTTGTTTCACCAGAAGAAAATATTCCGTTGGAGAATCAGACTTCCAAAAAAAATTCGCAAAGATCAACAACGAACGAGCCGGGTCTCACAAATTTTAGCGCCAGTAGTCTGCCATTGACGCTGGCTGGCGTGGCTGGACTCCTGGGAATGGCTTTGCTCAAATTGTTTCAAAGTAATGCACAGCAACTATCACGTTGGGCCAAAAAGAATCCATGGAAAACCCGTGGCTTAATTGGCATAGCGCAAATTGGAATGTGTGTCAGTTCTTTTTCGCTTGGCAATTACCTCTATGAGACCGGAATGATGATCCCGGATTATGCGCGTCTTTCTGCCGCAGGTATGTTTGCCGTCGCCGCCATTTTTTATCCATCAACTTATCATGCAAATGGATCTCCCGCATTCAGCTATCTTCGACGGAAGTTTCATGACGCGGCGTTGTTCACGACAGGCGCTATGCTTACAATATATGCCGGCAATCATTGTCACCTGACCATTCAACCGACTCATTCCGTTCAAATTGTGTCTTCGACGTCGGCTCCAAAGCAAAAGATTTTTTCGCTGAAATTTGCAAACCATCAAATCTCAGTAGTCAAAAAAGAATTCGAATCAAGACTAAAGGAACGCTTTGAAGACCCTAAAAAAGGAAAAACTCGCGGTGAAAAAGTTGCGCTGGTGATTATCGTCTCGTTAGCCTTTGCCTTTGCGACTGTTGGTGTGGCAGCTATTTCGTGCAATCTTTCATGCAGTGGAAATGAGGCCGCGTCAATCGCGGTCCTTATCGCAGGCATAGCACTCATTGCGTGGGGATTAAGTGCTTCTCTAAAAAAGATCCACAGTGCCCCGACGATAGAAAAAAAGCCAAAAGTCGAACCGAGCCCTCAAACATAACTTAATAGATTGAGTTATTATCTAAGGGAAGTGATTTTGGCCAAAGGATATTTGCATGTAGCCTTAGGCCTGCATCCCCACAGGTATAAATTAGGTTTGATGATTACATTTTGAATACTACTTTTAAAACATACAAAAACAACCTTATGCTCAGAAGAAAAAATACCTTCATGATTATGGCGATAGGGCTTTCTGCCTTATTTGCTATGTCGTGTCAAAAGTCATCCCAAGAGTCAGCAACCACTGATACTGCAACGGCGGATACATCTGGTGCAGCGGACGCTAGCGCTTCCGCAGAGAACACGCTTACCGCAGAAGAAAAAGCCGCGGGCTGGGAGTTGCTGTTTGACGGAACCACTTTAAATGGTTGGAAGCGCTACAACCACGATTCCATTGGCCCATTATGGAGCGTTGACAATGGCGCCATAAAATGTGATGGTCAAGGCCTAACGGAAGGCACTGCGAACATTGGCGGCTCATTGATAACTATAAAGCCTTACGAGAATTTTGAACTTACCGCAGAATGGAAGGTTTCCCCCGGAGGAAATAGTGGTATTCATTACCATGTCGTAGAGAAACCCGAGTACAAACATGAATATGATACAGGCCCCGAGTTCCAGGTAATGGACGATGGTGGCTGGAAGGGTGATCCGCTTAAACCCGCACAAAAAGCAGGAAGCAACTATGATATGTATGCCGCTCCTGACACCAAAAAACTAAATCCTGTTGGTGAATGGAATTCCGCTAAGCTCATTTACAATAAAGGCCATGTCGAGCACTGGCTGAATGGTGAGAAAGTCGTAGAATTTGAAGAGGGAACCGCAGACTTTAAGGAACGCTACAAGAAGAGCAAATGGCCTGAATATCCCGGGTGGAATAAATACAAAAGTGGCTCAATTGCATTGCAAGACCACGGCGCTCCGGTTTATTTTAGAAACATTAAGATTAAGGTACTTTAGTTTCGAGTTTTGAGTTTTGAGTTCTAGTTGGTGCGACTTGACTGCTCAGGCCGTCGAAAAGTGCCAGCTAGAAACTTAAATATATAAGACAACTGCTACGGCGCAGTACGGTATTATCACAACTAGGAACCTCAAACAAGAAACTAGAAACTATACCTTGATATGCGCCCAATTTTCGCCGGTCTTAATTCGGTGCACTTGCATATCGGTTATTCCGAATTGCGTGGCAATTTTCTTAAGCGTGGATTTACCAGCTATTAATTTCTTTTTAATCGCTACCACCTGACTTTCTTTCAGTTTTTGATTGCCAATGCGTTTCCTGTTTGGATTGAGCGTCGCGTGTTTGAATTTATCCTCATGCGTTACCCATTTTAGGTTTTTATAAAAGTTATCGTCTTTGACGTAATTAAGGTGGATAACAAATTTGTGCTTGCTGGTGGGTTGTTTTACAAAGTATTTTGCTACCAGGCGGTGGATCAAAAATGTGTAACTTTTGTCTTTAGATCGAACCGCAATCCCCGGGTAATGAGAAATCGATCCATGTTTCAAAAAGTGTCCTTCCTCAGGTTTTGTGGTATAACTTATGACTCGTCCGTAATTGGTGAGCGCATATGCATTTCCTTTTGGTGATTTCCGTATCGGAAGTAGAACGAATTTTTCTTTGGGGTAAAGCTTTAGCTTTTTTGTTACTGCCATAGTCTTGTAATACGAAGATGAAATAAATATTTAGCGCTTTTGGTATCAACCATTCACACTCAAACAGCCTACACAACAGAATGTTTCAGGAAGCATCGTAAAAATACTTCTTATGCACGCGCATTCAAGAAATATTACAACATGTATCGTGGGATTTTACAACGTTTGACTTAGCGTAGGTGGAAAACACCCATCAGGAAACAACGACCGCTGCAGAACGATGAATTGAACTTTCCTTGTCCACAAAGTCAAAATCGGAAAAATGTTTTAAATATTCCCTTACTTCCATAAGGGCAAACCCTAATAAGTTCAGTCCATTCCAGGCGTATGGATTTTTGAGGAACTTCGAGTCGGGCGTCAAGCCGATCCCCCATACTTCATCTACTGGGTTGGTTTCCACCAGGACTGAATCCCCTGTATTCAACAAGTAAGCCCTTAATTTTTTGTTTTGATTAAACTTATGAAAATTGCCTTCTTTAACGATCTCGAAACGCCACTCGACCCATTTCAGCTCGTCATATCCTTTGATGTTTTGGCTCAGCGCTCTCACTTCCTCCGGCCTGTCAGCAACGAGAATTTTCTTACAAGTATCGCGATCACCAAATAGCAGGGCTTTTCGCGCCATCATCCAGTGAGCTGCAGTTTTGTAAACAATTCCGCTTACTGCAAATGGCGAAGGATACCATTGACTTAAGACAAATTCACCTGTAGGTCGCGAAGCTTTGTTAGTATGTCCCCAAAAGAAAATGTAATTCAGGGTTTCAGTCTCACCTTTGTCAAACTTTTCAGTCAACCAACTGAGATGGTAGCGCATGGATAGGAACAATTATGGTCGAAGGTAATTCATAAAACGCAAAATCCTTAAGGAGTTATGATATAAATCTTGAATCACAAACTGACCTTGCCTGGAACTCGACCGTTATCGATTGCATGACCTAAAATTCTATTTTCCTTTCTTTTTGGGTCCCACATCTTTGTAAGCAGTGTCTAAGGCGTCCAGCATCAATTCCTTTGGAACGCGTTCTAATTCGAAGGTAGTCCATCCTTGAGCTCCCCATTTATTGGGTATTGCATAAACAGCTTTCTTATCGAACAAACAAAACACCGATTGGTCGACCGGCGATAGTTTCAAATTAGCAGTTCCGCTTTTTTCATGAAGCGTGGCAAAAATTCTCCGTCCCGTTACTTTGAATGCTCTCCTATCAAAATGGGGGTTTTCCTCAGTGCCGGGAAAGGATAGTGCCATCGTTGCGAATTCCTTGTTACTCATGTGTGATAATTCCAAAATTGTATTACTGGCGTGGTAAGATAAACTGCTCCTTTCCTATGAAAGCCGTCGATCTGAAGTTAGCGCTTTTTAAAAGGATGAACATTTTAAATTTTTGCTATCCAGATGGAATTTCGTCACCTGCCCCATTAGGTGATTGGCAGATCAATGCAGCACAGTACTTGGGCTTTCCTCCTCGATGTCAATTCGCTGGCCAATCCTCTTTCGCCCGAACACCAAAATACAAAAGGCAATAAACGAAGTCGCGCTCATAACAGCTGCCACTGGAATGCTATCTGTCGTATTAAAAAATCCGATTCCCGCCGAAGCAAAGCCGGCAACACCGATTTGCAAAAATCCCAACAGCGCTGAGGCGCTTCCGACATTTTTAGAAAAAGGGGCAAGCGCTAATGCCGTAGCATTCGGATTGGTGAGTCCTAAACAAGTTAACGCGATAAAAAACAGGCCAATTGTCGCTTCGAGCCCATACCAGTTGTTCCATGCGCCCAGCCAAAAAACAGTAGTTGTAACAACTAACGTATATAAGGATACCTGGAAAATCTGCTCGCTCGAGTATTTTCTGTTAAGAAAAATATTTAACTGACTTCCGCCAATAAAACCAACTGAAAGGAAGGCAAATATCCCGCCGTACACTTGTGGACTAACTTGAAAAATCTCCATAAAAATAACCGGAGACCCAGCAACATAGATGAACAACGTGGAAAAGGCAAATGCACCTGACAGGCTATACGTATAAAACTGAGGATTCTTTATTATGGAAAAGAAGGTACGCAACATGGGCTTTGCCTTTAATGAAACGCTGGTATCCGGTTTGTGTCCTTCCGGAAGAAAAAAAACCGTAACCGTTAAAATCAGGAAAACGATGAGGGCGAGAACGATAAATACCCACCGCCATCCCAATCCTGCAGCAATAAAACCTCCAAGCGTGGGCGCGAGTAATGGGGAAAGACCGATCACCAGGATTAGCAAAGAAAATACCCTTGCGCTTTGCTCCACAGGAAAGAAGTCACGCACCATGGCAAGGGCGGCAACCCAGGCAACGCATCCTCCCAAAGCTTGCAAAAACCGAAGCGCAACGAGCGTTTCAGTGGTTTGTGCTTGCATACATCCAATGCATGTAACGATGAAAATTATAAGACCTACATACAATGGCCTTTTCCGTCCAAAGCGATCCAGCAAAGGGCCATAGATCATCTGGCCAATAGCCAGTCCGATAAAATAACTCGTTACTGAGAATGAAATACGTGCCGGTGTTGTACCAAAATCGTCCGCTATCTGTGAAAACGCTGGTAAATACATATCTATCGAAAATGGACTTACCGTAGCGAGAGCACCTAAAATGAGAATGATCAGAGTGTTGTTTTGCTGTGGATGTTTCATCAGTTTAGTTCGAGGTTTGAAGTTCTAGGTTCGAAGTTTCAGCAACAAATTAAGTCGTGAGATCTTGCGTTTTTGAACCTGAGATCTTCATGGAAATTTTCGTAATTAAAACAAATAGCACGGGGACAACAAAGATTGCCAACGAGCTGGCAGCGATCATACCACCGGCTACGGTCCAGCCAATGGTTTTGCGAGCTTCCGCTCCTGCACCTTGTGAAAACGCCAGCGGCATAACACCCAGGATAAAAGCCAGCGACGTCATGATGATGGGACGCAAACGAAGTTGAACAGCTTCTAGTGTTGCCTTTATCGTATCCATACCTCTATCGACTCGTTCTTTGGCAAATTCGACAATTAGGATTGCATTTTTCGCAGCCAAACCTATAAGGGTTATCAATCCAATCTGCGCGTAAATATTATTGGTCAAATTTGGAAGGAACGTCAAGGTAAGAATGGAACCGAAAGCCCCGATTGGTACAGCAAATAAAACTGAAAATGGGACGGACCAGCTTTCATATAGCGCTGCCAAAAACAAGAATACGAACACGACCGAGATCATAAAAATCAAGAGTGTGCTGCTCCCAGCCTTTACTTCTTCACGGCTCATCCCGCCAAATTCATAACTATAACCGAACGGTAATGTCTCTGCTGCCACTTCGCGCAACGCATCAATTGCCTGCCCGCTGCTATATCCTGGTTTTGGTGCACCCATGATTTCCGCAGAACGGTATAAATTAAAATGAGAAACCAGGGGTGGCGTTTCAATCACAGTCGATGTGATGAGCGCGCTTAGGGGCACCATACTACCCATACTATTCCGCACATGGTACCGTCCGACATCTTCAATACTTTTTCGGTAAGCTGTATCCGCTTGTGCTACGACGCGAAAATTTCTTCCATAAAGATTAAAATCGTTCACATAGGTGCTTCCCAACAAAGTCGATAAAGTTCCATACGCTTCCGCGACCGACACACCCAATTTCTTGGCCTTTTCACGATCTATGTCGACACGATAGCCCGGTGTACGCGCTGTGAAAAAAGAATATGCCATGGCAATTTCAGGTCTTTGGTTCGCGGCTGCGAGAAATTTTCTCACGACACCTTCGAAGGTAACGATGTCATCGGTACTGGTGGTTTGCTGCAGCTCAAACGTAAATCCAGAGGACTGTCCAATACCTGGAATGGCCGGAGGTGAAACAACTAAAATCCTGGCTTCTTTTATGTCGGCCGTTCTCTTCCTTATCTCGTCCATTACTTGAGGCACGCTTTCTTTGTCGAGATCACGCTCATCCCATTTTTTAAGGTTTACGAACATGGTACCCGCATTCGGTTTACTGGAGAACGTCAGGATGTTAAGGCCAGCCAACCCCCCGGCTGCATACACGGCAGGAATATCTTTAATTCGCCTTTGAAGTTCCAAGAGCAATTCAATACTACGGGTGGTTGATGTGCCTTCGGGCATTTCGTAAGTCACCATCAATCTTTTTTCGTCCTCGGTAGGAATAAATCCTGTAGGCTTATTTTTAAATAAAAAGAAAAGACCCACAAATAAACAAGCCATCATCACCATCACATAGGGCGTCTTTGCGATCCATTTATTGACGCCTACGGTATATGAGGTTGTAACTTTTCCAAACCATTTGTTAAACCGATGAAAAAATTTGTCCAGTAAATTTTTGCTGCCATTTTCTTTCGAGGGTTTTAACATCAGCATACTGAGGGCTGGCGTTAATGAGAGGGCCACAAACGCGGAAATCATTACTGAGACAGCAATAGTAATGGCAAACTGTTGGTACAATTTCCCCACAATTCCCGGAACAAATCCCACTGGCACAAACACGGCCGCAAGAATCAAGGCGATCGCTATTACAGGCGCAGAAATTTCCTTCATTGCCTTGATCGTGGCGTCTTTTGGCGAAAGCTTCTCATAATCCATATTGTGTTGTATGGCTTCAACAACGACAATCGCGTCGTCTACAACAATACCAATAGACAACACAAAGGCGAACAAAGTCAGCGTGTTAATTGTAAATCCAAAGGGAATGAATAAAATAAAGGTTCCGATAAGGGATACCGGAATCGCCAGTACGGGAATTAATGTTGCGCGCCAATTCTGCAGGAATAAGAAAACCACAATTACCACCAATGCCAACGCCTCCAATAATGTTATAACTACTTCTTTGATCGAAGCCTCCACTACTGTAGTGGTTTCGAGCGGGACAATATATTCTACATCCTTAGGAAAGCTTTTCCTGAGCTCATCCAGTGTCTTCATCACACCTTCATTGGTTTCCAGCGCATTTGCACCAGGCGCCAGATAAAGCAGCATAAATGCACTTCGCTTGCCCAACACGAAAGGATTGTTTCCATAGTTGAACTTCGCTAGCTCGACGCGGGCAATGTCCTTCAAATAGACCATGTTGCCCTGCGCCGGATTGGTGCGAACGACGATATTTTCAAAGTCTTCGACTTTATTGATCCTGCTGTTGGTCAGCACATTGTATTCAAACGTCTGGACCTTGGGTTGTGGATTTCCACCGATTGAACCCGCTGCCATCTGTAAATTTTGTTCGGTCAATGCTCCCATTACCTCCGTAGGGGATATTCCAAGGCTTGCCAGCTTTTCAGGGTTCAGCCAGATACGCATGCCAAAATCGTCACCTATTGAAATAATATCTCCGACGCCCTTTACCCGAAGCAATGGGTCCTTTAAGTAAATGTTAGCGAAGTTTCCCAGGAAAGTTGCATCGTGCGTGTCGTTTGGAGAGTAAAGCGCAAGCGCTAAGAAAATACTGGGACTCCGTTTACGAACAGTGACCCCCAAACGCCTTACGATCTCCGGCAACACAGGTTCTGCAATACTGACGCGGTTCTGTACATCGAGGGTGGCAATATTAACGTCCGTACCAATATCAAATGTTACCGTAACGGTGCTCACGCCACTCCCCGTGCTGTTGCTTGACATAAAAGCCATTCCAGGCGAACCGTTGACCTGCGTTTCGAGCGTAGTTGTTGTTGTCTGCTCAACGGTCTGGGCATCCGCCCCAATATAATTGCTGTTAATTACAACCGTAGGCGGGGTTATGTCGGGATATTGGGATATCGGCAAAGTGCTCATGGCGATCAATCCAACCAGGACAATCACGATGGAAATTACCATGGCGGTGACGGGCCTTTTTATGAAAACATCTGCAATCATCTTCTTCTAAGTAGCGTTTTTTTATTACTGTTCATTTTCCTGCGGGCGGCGTGACACTTATCGCAGACCCTTCACGTAAATTTTGAACTCCTTCCGTGACAATGGTCTCCCCTACCTTCAAACCATCCTTGACGATGATATTCTTGTTCACTTGTTTGCCCAAAAAGACTTTTCGCTGCGACACTTTCGCGCTGTCCACAACATAGACAAAAAACTCCCCTAACTGTTCCGTAATGGCCTTGAATGGAATCAGAATAGATTTCTCAGTTGATGAAGACTGCACAAGGAGCGTTCCGCTCATCCCCGCCCGTAGCGTGTGATCGGGATTTGGAAACGAGATACGCATTTTGATCGTGCCCGTTTGAGCATCGACCGCCCGATCGATAATGCTAATGGTTCCAGGGTGCGGATAGATCCGGTTAGCAAAGGAAAGTCGAAAAGTCGAATCACCTTTTGACGGCTTTCTTGTCAACAGCTGTGTGAAATTGTAAATTTCACGCTGATCAACGCTAATATCCGCGGCGATCGGATCATCTGATGAAATTGTATTGAGTAACGTCTGGCCTGGTGTAACAGATGCTCCCAGGCGCACCATGGAAATACCGATCGTCCCATCAAAAGGAGCTATAATCGTGCTGTATCGAACATTTGTCTGAACACTCCGTACCGTTGCCTTCGCTGCGTCAACCAGTTTTTGAGCCGATAGATAGTTTGCTTCAGCATAATCGACCTGCTGCTTGGCGATCGCATCCTGCTTCTCCAATTCACGGTAACGTTCTACATCCTTTTTTGCTCTTACTAAATTGGTCTCCTGTACGGATAGGTTGGCCAAGGCCTGCCGATACGCAGCTTCTGTTTGTTGCTGATCAATGGAATATAATTTTTGACCCCTCTTTACTTTTTCACCTTCTTTAAAATGCATGGCTGTAATGTATCCGTTTACCTGCGCACGAAGTTCAACTTCATTTAGCGCTCGCACGATGGCAGGATATTCGTCATAATAGGCGGCCTCAGAACTACTGACCTGATGGGTTACAACAGGTACAGCCGGCGGACCTTGCGGACCCTGCTGATTTTTGTTTGCACACCCTGCTGCCAACAATAACAACCCAATACTTGTATAACTGTAGAAATTGATAAATGACATATTTCCTTAATAATTTATTTGTCCCAATGCACGCTGAACATCCATTTTACTCGCAAGTACCTGGTACAATGCGTTGAAATAGTTAATACGCGTTGTACGTAAATCAGATTCCGCTACTGTTACGTCCAGGTAAGGCCGGACGCCGTTGACATACTGGAGATTGATTACCTGGTAGACTTCCTCAGCCAATGCCACGTTCTCTTTTTGAGTCAGGTACGCCGTCAGATTGCTTTTGTATGCAGCGAGGGCGCGCGAATATTCCGCGCCGAGGTTATTCCGCAAATCAGCTAGACTTAAATCCAGGCGTTTGGCCCTTAGCTTTTCTTCCTTAATTCTCGCTGTTCGTTTTCCCCCCTGAAAAATCGGGAACGCCAACGTAGCGCCTACATACGAATATGGATACTCGGTTTGGTACAACTCACCAAATTCATCATTTTGAAAATTCAAAATATAAGAACCAAACGCGCTCAGCGACGGAAGAAATCCCCAGTAGCTGTACTGGATGTTGGAGTTTTGCAATTCGCGTTGTGAATATAAAATTTTATAGTCAATGTGTTCGGTATAGTTCATTTGTTGAACCGTGTCCATCATCACTTCGTTTTCCATTTGAATCGTGTCATATTCGATGGGAAGATCACGACCCAACGGATAGCCCATTAGCGTTTTAAGAAATTGCTGTTTAAACACAAGGGCTTCGCTGTTAGCTTTGCGCTCAGCTTTTGCATTGCCTAATAAAATAGTGGCGCGTTTATAATCTGTTTTGTCCGCAACGCCAGATGTATATCGACTATACGCGTTTTCGCGGCTTTTTTCCAACCGTTCAATCGACTGATCACTAACTTTTACCTGCTGAGCGGTTGCCAAGACATCGTAAAATGCTTTGGTGATATCGACCACCACATCAATTTTAGCCCGGTTCGTATTTTGACTTGCCAGTATTCTTACCTTCGACGCTGAGTTGCTGGCCAGCAATGCGTCCCTGTTGAAAATATTTTGTGTAGCATTAAATTGAAGGGCGGAAATATTGAAAACTCCCAATCTAACATTCTGACCTGCAAAGACTGCCGTTTGTTTGTCAATCACCCGCTGATAGTTGTACGCAAAATTGATTTGAGGAAACCAATCCGCTAATTTTCCTTTAATCACCTTATCAGCAATCTCCTCATCGGCCAGGGCTTGTTGAACGGCCGGTTGGTGCCCAAGCGCGTATTCAACAACCTTATCCAACGTCGCCACTTGTAACACACTGTCTTCGGGTGTTTGCGCCTGTGTCAATATTGGTGTCATCAAAATGAACCCAGTCCAGGTATATCGTCGTAGTTTTTGCAACAAGAATAGCATTACCTATATCCGATTTTTAGTTAGTTCTTCTTTTACATTCAGCTCCGGCATCTCTTCGTCAAATATGGTACGGAAAATAATACGCTTGCGTTCCAACAGGAATTTGCGATAGGCTGTATCCGTCAATCCATGAATCGTTTGTATCACTGATTTCGCCAGCAAGGGGTAATTGCAAAGTGAGATAAGGTTAACCATAAAATGTTCGGCCGATATCGGAGCGATTATTCCTTTTCTTATCTCTTGTTCAAGGGCCTCTCGAATTAAATCACTCGACCTAAACCGGTCCTTGGCACAAAACAATTTTACTTTCTCCGGACGCCGCGCTGTTTCGCTGATAATAAAGTTATCCAGGTAGGGATATTTCAATCCATAGTCCACGATGGTATCAATATAGTTGGCGATTTTTTCGCGAAACGGAAGGTCCGAAGTAAGGACACTGCGAACACGATCCCTCTTTTCCTGAAGGGTCTCATCCAACAACGCCTCAAGCATGAGCTCCCGGGATCGGAAATAATAATGAATCAATGCGCGGTTAACGCCTGCTTCATCCGCTATCTCCTGCGTTGTTGCATTTAGAAAACCTTTTTGAAAAAATAAGATTTTGGCTTTTTCCTTGATCAGCTTTTCTGTCTGCGCCTCTTCTGCTCCCATTTGTCTTTTTTGTTTAACAATTTTGTTAAACGCAAAATAACAGAATTTGAAGGGTATTTTGCAAAAAAAAATTCAGCAAGAATATTCAAAAGGTATCCGTAGATCCCTGAACAATTCACGATATCGTTTGCAAATTGTTCTTCAATTTACTCCAACGGCAAATAGATTAGGAATGTCGCACCCTGTCCTAGTACTGAGACCGCTTCAATATGTCCGTGGTGGTGGTCAACGATTCGTTTACATAACGCAAGACCAATACCGGTTCCACTATACTCTTCGCGGCTGTTCAGACGCTGAAAAATGGTAAAGATCTTTTCGGCGTATTGTTGCTCAAAGCCAATTCCATTGTCCTTGAAGCTCAGCTGCACGTAACGGCGGGTATTGTCCAACGACGGGTTAATTTTTTGAATCTCATCAGGTTGCAACGTTCTGGAAGAAATTATAATCCGTGGATCCGTTTTTGAAAACTTCAGAGAATTGCCAATCAGGTTGGCAAACAGCTGATGTAACTGTAGTGGCTCTCCTTTGACGAAGGGAAGTGAGTCACTGTTGATAACAGCTTTTTTCTCCTCAATCTGTAACTCGTAGTCGCCTTTGACGTTTTCCAAAATCACATTTAAATCTATCGGGACCAGTTCATCCTCGTTTTGTGATAGACGGCTATAATTCAAGACAGATTGAATGAGATCGGCCATTCTTTTTGCAGATGAATTTATTTTATTAAAATATTTTTGCCTCGCCTCGGGTTCTCCTAATTTCCTTTCCAGCACCTGAATAAACGTCTGAATCTTTCGCAATGGCTCCTGAAGGTCGTGGGACGCTATGTAGGCAAATTGTTCCAGCTGTTTATTTTTCATTTCAAGTTCAGCAGTGTGCTGACGCATGGTGTCTTCCGCGAGCTTACGTTCAGTCAGATCCCTGGTGACCTTGGAAAATCCTATGACGTTACCATCGCTATCATGAAGGGCCGTGATGACAATACTTCCCCAAAACTTGCTCCCATCTTTTCTTTTGCGCCAACCTTCGTGCATGGCTCGACCTTCTCGTTCTGCCTGGTTGATCAATTCTTCTGGCAATTTGTTTCTGCGGTCGGCCTCGAGGTAAAAAACAGAAAAGTTCTTCCCAACAATTTCTTCATCCTTGTACCCCTTTATCTTTTGAGCACCTTTATTCCAGTTTAGGATTGTCCCATCTTTATCGAGCAAAATAATAGCATAGTCCTGGACCTCTTCAGTCATCTTAAAATAACGTTGCTCGCTAAACTCAAGTGCATTGTCTTGTTTTCGACTTACCGTTTCGTGAGGAGGTTCCGAAACGATTGTGAACACGCCCTCGACCGTGCCAGAGGCGGCAACGATAGGGGTATGGTAAAAAATGAATTCCCGTTCTCCGGTGACACTTTCCGGATTAAGACCTAATTTCCTCCTCACTTCCGTGGCTTTGCCATTTTCAAGCACCTCCCGGAGCGAATCACCCAGGCTGCTCCACAGCTGAAAATCTTTGCCTTTCGTCCCTAATGATTCCGGAGGAATATGAAAAACCTTGGCAAAGGTGTCATTGTAGATCTGTACAAATTCGCGACCCCACCAAATGATTGCCGGAAATTGAGCGTTAAGACACAAACGAACAAAAGAGGTGAGACTATCGGGCCAAAATCGTATCTCTCCAATCGAATTTCGACTCCAATCTTTTGAAAGAATAAATTTCCCGGTTTCTCCCCTAAATGTATCTTGCTGTCCAAGAAGAATGGCCTTCTTATTCATCGCGGCGCACATTTATTTTAAAAAATTGACCTAACATCTCACTCAGTGCCGTAATATCCGCAGGCTTAACAATGAAGTCGACGGCACCAAGCGCGTTCGTCTTCCCTACTAAAGTGGGGTCTGCCGACGTCGAAAACATGCAAACGGGAACGTCCTTCAGGTGACCCATTTTTTTAATTTGTTCCAAACACTCAATGCCATCCATCCGCGGCATATTCATATCTATAAAAATACAATGTGGAGCGTTCACCTCGTCAGCCCGCAATTGTTCTATTGCTTTTGAACCATCATTTGCGAAGTCGCACCGGATTGACGAATCAAATTGCTGAAGGGCCATAAAAAATATTTCCTGGTCGTCCAGGTCATCGTCAATAAGAAAACACCTTGCAGGAGTACTCTTTGCTGAAATGGTCATATGGGTTTAAACATCTTCACACAGGTGACCGGTATAGCGGATTACTGAGTTTTTTTAATCGATGGATATCTAATAATAACAACGAGAAAGAAATTATTGTTTTAACACTTCGTGTCAGGCCTGCCCAAATTTTGAGGAACGGTTTCGTTAGAATGTCAGAATGGTAAACTCTACTCTCCTATTCAGCAGTCTGGTTTCTTCAGTGTCATTGCTGGCAATGGGTCGGTTACCTCCATATCCTTTTCCTGTGATTCTTTTCTTGTCAATCCCCTTGGAGACCAAGTAAGATTTCACTTTTTCAACGCGCGCCTGGGAAAGTTTCAGATTTTGCCCGGGTATGCCCCGATTATCGGTATGACCAGACAGCTCGATTTTCACTTTTGGATTGGATTTTAAGAATGCAATCACCAAATCCAATTCGGGATATGACTGCGGCAACAAAATCGTTTTTCCTTGTTCAAAAAGTACGTCTTTCAAGTTCACTGTTGCCCCCACTTCAACTGGCTGGAGTTTGAAATTCATCTCTAATTCTTTCATCTCATAGGTCTGAATATCAAGTTTTTCCAAAGTGCTAATGTATCCTACCGCTTCAATCTTGACCGTGTATTGTTCTGTTGACGGAACCAATACCATGTAACCCCGATCCGCAGTTGCCTGGGAAGTTTGTGATGATGACGTCGAGGCGAAAAGAATATCGGCTATGATGGACTCACCCGTCTTTGCATTTGTAACTTTGCCATAGACTCTAACGCGCTTATCTGCTTCCGGCTCCCGAGTGACGACAACAATTTTTGTAGCAGTATCCGGAAGGTTGGGAACGCTATCTTTTACAACCGGCTGCCCCGTTATGTAAATTTTCACGTCGCCATATCCGTCACTATTTTTGGTGCTGGTGTAGAGTGCGTATCCTGATTTTTCGTAGGGACGATAATAAAGTTCGCGGCCCTCTGAATTAATTTCAGGCCCAAGATTTTCCGGAGCCGACCAATTGGTCCAGCCTTCATCCAGTCTCGTGGAAGAATAAATATCAAAGCTTCCCTGCCCCTTGCCTCCATTGGTAGAAAAGTAAAGCGTTTTTCCGTCGGCGGTCAACGATGGACTTAGTTCCTGGAAGCGGGTGTTGATGACACTTCCTAAATTTTTTGGCTCCGTCCAACTTCCGTTGGGCGTCTTTGTACAAACATAGATGTCTTCGACTCCCTTTGACCCGTAGGTCTCCGCTGAAAATACAAATACAGATTGATCAGGAAGAATATACCCGTTCAAGACTCCAGATTTATTTTGAAAATAAGGAATACTAATATTTTCTGGCTTAGACCAACCGTTGCTATTAGACCGGGACACAGCTATGCCCTGCGTGCGCGCCGTGCTTCCTGAACTTCCATAGTGGCTTAATAAAAACATTTGACTTCCATCAGGAGAAAACCCTGCCACACCATTGTATCCCATATCATTCAGCAACGAACCACCATGAACAGGCGCAGACCATTGGTTCGTTTCTGTGAGCACACAGACCCAAATATCACCCGGATCTCTTTTTCCACCAGTGTTTTGGGGATGATTTGAAACGGTAATATAGAGCGACCTGCCGTCTGGACTAATAACCGGATTTAGCTCGTCGTAAGCTGTGTTGGAAAGTTGGAAAGAGTTCGTCGAGAGTTGTTGAGCCGTAGATAAAAAAGTGACGAAGAAGAAGGCTGAGGAAAAAATAAATCTCATGCGATAAAGAAAACAATTTCTTGCAAATATACTGTCCTGTTTCATTTCTCAAATGACGTTCATCACTTACTTAACCAATCATTGCCACCCAGCGTAAATCGCCAAGGCAACCGTGCGTCCTCTCCGGCATAGTCGATACCAATCCGCGGACCCTTCACGATGTCGCGTGAAGAAACTCGATTCCCCGCATCTTCAACCCAAACTTCGTTACCCATTAAAAATTTGCCATTCAATTTTCTGTCAATGCCCAGCGCTTTAGTCAGTTTGCCAGGACCGGAGGTGAGGTGAAATTCATTTTTCAAATTTCCTCTTCGTATCAACATTTCGTCAATTCCATGAACTGGTTGAACTGCACGAATTAATACCGCCTCCGGAATATTCGTTTCATTGGTAACGATGTTAAAAAGGTAATGCATCCCGTAACATAAATAAACATAGGTATGCCCACCTCCTTCAAACATCACGGCATTTCGGTTTGTTTTCTTTGCGCCATATGCATGGCAGCCCTTTTCCTTCCATGAGTACGCCTCGGTCTCCACGATCATACCGGCAGTAATGATTCCGTTGACATTTGTAAACAACACTTTACCAAGCAGTTCACGCGCTATTTTCACTACGCTCGTCCGCCGGTAAAAGCTATCTGTAAGCTTCATAACTTCTTAATTTCTTCTCTCAAAAGATTGGTTAACTTTAGCACCCAAAATAATTAAACATACCACCAATGAAAAAAAGTTTATTGATCGTTACGCTTGCTATTCTGACCTTGGCTGTTGATGCACAGGTCCAAACTCCTCAGCCAAGTCCCGCAGGCTCTGTATCCACGACTGTCGGACTCACCGATGTAAAAATTGATTACTCCAGACCCCGTGTAAAAGGTAGAAAAATTTTTACCGCCGATGCCTCGGCTTTAGTGCCCTACGGAAAGATTTGGAGAACGGGCGCGAATAATGGTACCAAAATATCTTTCTCAGATGATGTCAAAGTTGAAGGAACAACAGTTCCCAAGGGCGACTACCTAATCCTTACGTGGCCTGGAGCAACCGAGTGGACTGTTTCCTTATACAAGGATGTGGACCTTGGCGGTAACCTTGATGCCTATGACGCAAGTAAAGACGCGGCAAAGTTCAAAGTAAAGCCTGAGAAATTATCTGAAAAAGTGGAGACCCTTACTTTCAATATCGGCGATATCTCTGATGACAGCAAAAATGCCAAGGTTCAACTAGCTTGGGAGAATACGTCCGTAAAATTCACAATTTCAGTGGATTATGATGCTAAGGTTATGAAGTCAATTGAAGCATCTACGAAGGTAAATCCCAATAACTATTTCCAAGCAGCGGTCTATTACCTCGAAACAGGGAAAGACTTAAAACAGGCACACGCATGGATAACCAAGGCTGCGGAGGCAAATCCAGATGCATTCTGGGTACTTCACCAAAAAGCGAGAATTGAAAAAGCGTTGGGAGATAAAACATCCGCAACCGCTTCAGCAAATGCATCGATGAAAGCCGCTCAGGCTGCCAACAACCGCGACTATCAAGTGATGAACGAAGAACTTCTTAAGACTTTGAAGTAGGGTTCGTTATCAGTTATCAGTTATCAGTTATTCGTTATCCGTTAATCGTTTTCCGAAAGGACTTCGATTAACGGATAACGGATACGGTTAACCTTTACGTTCTTTCTTAGCTTTTTTCTCTGCCCTTTTTTCTTTTAGGGATTTGGCGGCCGGTTTTTTCGCCTCTTTTTTTTGATCGTGTGTTT
>Ga0111538_10001683_pt1 | contig 31219 bp, 22 predicted proteins | sample SoiMethybrSBSTD1_FD_79669 | JGI IMG/M metagenome (GOLD analysis project Ga0111538, IMG submission 79669) | Bulk soil microbial communities from a Populus tree surrounding site in Tennessee, USA - Soil MetaG P. TD hybrid SBSTD1 (version 2)... | ecosystem: Environmental > Terrestrial > Soil >... | reverse complement strand
TCGACTGCGCATACTCATGTTGGGCCTCTCTAAGAAACGACGTTGTCGGAAACGTGCGCCGCAGTGCAAGTGAACGGCCAGAGACCACCCATAATTGCGAAACGCCCACCGATGCCGGTTAACGAACCGTTGGAGAACAAGATAGTCGCCACGAACATGCAAAGGAGAAGGAAGTCCTCTTTCTTCGTTCCGGTGCTTGGCTCCGGCTCGATGACCTTTTGTCTCGGCGAAAAGGAATTCTAAGGGCTGGAGTAACTTAGTGAGACGCATTGGAGGGCTGTCACGGTGGTGTGCCGTCGCGAGACAGTCCAAACGCACTACAATCGCCGCCAAGAGGTGACCGGTGGACAACAGCGCGCAACGGCAGGGGGTTCGAGTTCTCTTGGCTTTGGCACTAGCGGTAGCGTTCGCTCCGTCACGTCTGGCGGCGCAAACATCAGCGCCGCCCGCTGTCGGCGATCGGCTGCGCGATTTCACGCTGAACCGGATCGACGGCAAGCGGATTCATCTCGCCGACCTGACGTCACAGGGGCCAGTCGTCATGTTGATGCTGCGCGGCTGGGTGGGCTATCAGTGTCCGATCTGCACGCGGCAGGTCGGCGACTTCCTCGCGAAAGCGAACGACTTCCAGGCGGCTGGCACGAACATCATCCTGGTGTACCCGGGTGAGGCGGCGCTGGTGCAGAGCAAGGCCGAGGAATTCATCACCGGAAAGACCCTGCCGGCGAACGTGCACTTCCTAATCGATCCCGACCTGAAGGTTGTGAACCAGTACAACTTGCGCTGGAACGTTCCGGGGGAAACAGCCTACCCGTCGACACTCGTGTTCAATCGACAAGGCGTCGTGCAGTTCGTCAAGATCAGTCAGTCACACGGTGACCGGAGCGCGGCGGCCGACGTTCTGCCAATCGTTCAGAAGCTGAAATAAGCCGCTTAGTCCTCCGGCGGCGTCATCAGGTCGCTGGCCGTCTGAATACCGGCCGTCATCTCGCGAACAATTCCCAATCTGACGTAGATCGGACGGACCGCCGCGCGCAACTCCGGCAGGCCGTTGGCAAACCAGAGAGCCGCGGCGATGCAGCAGGTGCCGCCGATGAGCAGCGTATGCGGCGCGCCGATGCGCGCTGACAATGTGCCGGCGAGCAGACTGCCGAAGGGCGCGGTGCCCAGAAACGCCATCACGTAGAAGCTCATGACTCTCCCGCGCTTCGCGTCTTCGACGATGGTCTGGATGATGGTGTTGCTCGAGGCCATCTGCACCATGAACCCGAAGCCGCTCACGACCAGGATCGCGAGCGAGAGCCAGAGCACGCGCGATAAAGAAAACGCGATGAGCGCCGATCCGAACAGGCCCGCTGCAAGCGGGATGACCCGTCCGAGACCCAGTACCGACCGCCGCGCGGCGAGCCACAGCGCACCCACGAGCGCGCCGCAGCCGGTCGCCGCCATGAGCAGCCCAAGCGTATTCGGCCCGCCACCGAGCAGCTCGCTCGCGAAGACCGGCATCAGCACGGTATAGGGAAAGCCAACCAGGCTCACCAAAGCCAGGAGCGTCATGATGGAGCGCAGCGGCCTGGAGCCCGTGATGTATCTCCACCCTTCACTCACCTGGGACCACACGCCGCTCCGGTTCACCATCCCGGCATCGGACTTGGGCAGGCGCATCACCATCAGCGCCACCATCACGGCGAAGTAACTGAAGCCGTCGATCAGAAAAATCCAGCCTTCCCCGGCAGCCGCGATCAGGCCCCCTGCGATCGACGGGCCGACGAGCCGCGCGGCGTTGAACATCGATGAATTGAGCGCGATCGCATTCGGCAGTTCGTCTTTCCGGACCAGCTGGACGAGGAAGGCCTGTCGGCACGGCATATCGAACGCGTTCACCAGACCCTGCAGGGCGGAGAGCCCGACCACCATCGGAATCGTGATCCGACCGCTCAGCGTCAGGGCGGCCAGCGCGAAGGACTGGGCCATCGAGATGGTCTGGGTGGCGATGAGCAAGCGGTGGCGATCCCATCGGTCAACCAGGGTGCCAGCCAGCGGCGACACGAGAAACGCCGGGAATTGTCCGGCAAAGCCGACCAGGCCCAGCATCATCGACGAGCCGGTCAGGCGGTACACCAGCCAGCTCGTCGCGGTGGTCGTCATCCAGGTGCCAACCAGCGAGACGATCTGCCCGCAGAAGAAGAGACGGTAGTTCCGACTGTTGAGCGCCCTGAGCATGAAAACGCGGGGCGGCCGGGGCATTCGCGATATTAACAGGCCTCCGTTGGAAACACGGTCGTCCGGGGATCCGCCGATATACTCTGCAGAATCGTGCCGATCAATCATGTTCCGTAGCCTCGTCGACTGGTTCCGGCGCCAGCCGCTAGGGCGCAAGCTCACGACCACGGCCATGACCACCAGCGGGGTCGCGCTGATTGTGACCTGCGCGGTGTTCGCAACCGCCGACTACATCGCCTTGCGCCTCCGCCTGGTCAGCGACATCACGGTCCTCGCAGACATCGTCGGCGCCAGCAGCACCACGCAGTTGATCTTCAACGATGCCTCGGCAGCGGCCGAAGTCCTGGGCGCCGCCGCGGTCAACGAGCACATCCGGAGCGCCCGCCTGTTCACCCGCGATGGCAAGCTGCTCGCAACCTATCTGCGCCCGGACGTCTCCTCGGTCCCCGCGCTGGCGGACAGCGCCGGCCGGCCCGACGTCGAAGCGGTCGCCAGTTTCGACTGGGGCCGCCTGCTCGTCGTCCGGCCGATTTCGCACAATCGCGAGGTGATCGGCAGCATCGCGGTGGAGTCCGACACGACCGAAGTCTGGATCCGGCTCGCGCGCTTCGCGGCCGTTCTCGCGGCCACGTTGTGCGGAGCCTTCTGGATTGCGTGGGGCTTGTCACGCACGACCGCGCGGGTGATCTTCGACCCGATCGCGCGGCTCATCGAGGTGACGCGCCTCGTGCGACATAGCGGCCGCTACGACGTCCGTGCGGATGCGGGCAACGCCGACGAAATCGGCGAGCTCATTGAGCAGTTCAATGCGATGCTGGGCGACATCCAGAAGCGCGACCAGCAGCTCCTGCTCCAGCAGAACGACCTGGAGCAGACAGTGGACGCGCGCACCGCCGAGCTTCAGACGAGCAATGAGGAGCTCGTCAGAGCGCGGGACCACGCGATGGACGCCAGCCGCGCGAAGAGCGAGTTTCTCGCGAACATGAGTCACGAGATCCGGACGCCGATGAACGGCATCATCGGCATGACCGACCTCGTGCTCGACAGCGAGCTGACCGCCGATCAGCGCGACAGCCTCACCACGGCGCGGATGTCGGCAGAAACGCTCCTGTCGATCCTGAACGACATTCTCGACTTCTCGAAGATCGAATCGCGCACGCTCGAGTTCGAAGCCGTCCCGTTCTCACCGCGCTCGGCGATTGCCGACGTACTCAAGCCGCTCGCCCTGCGCGCGGATCAGAAAGGGATCGAGCTGATTTGCGACATCGACCCGAACGTACCCGGTGGCGTCGTCGGGGACCCGACGCGGCTTCAGCAGGTCCTCACGAATCTGGTCGGCAATGCCCTCAAGTTCACAGAGCACGGACATGTCCTGATCGTCGTCCGCGAAGAGTCAGGAACGGCGGCCAGCACGACGCTGCACTTCACCGTCACCGACACGGGGATCGGCATCCCTTTGGAGAAGCACGAGGCGATCTTCGAACCCTTCCGTCAAGCCGACGGATCCACGACGCGCAGGTTCGGCGGAACCGGCCTCGGCCTGACGATCTCGGCGACACTGGTGAGGGCAATGGGCGGACGGCTGTGGGTCGAGAGCGCAGTCGGGGCGGGCAGCACGTTTCATTTCACCGTCGCACTTGCGGTCACCGATGCGCCCCAGATCCAACCGTCGAATTACGTCCCGCGTCAGCTCAACGTGCTGATCGTTGACGACAACGCGGTCAACCGGCGCGTGCTCGCCGAGCAGGTCAAGCGCTGGGGAATGACCGCGACCGTAGTCGTAGGCGGTCAAGCCGCCCTCGAGGCGCTCACGGCAGCCGCAGCCCCAGCCTGCCGACCGTTCGATCTCATCCTGCTGGACGCGAACATGCCCGACATGGACGGTTTCGAAGTGGCGGCGGAAGTCGTGAAGCGGCCGGAACGGGGCGGGGCCACGATTATGATGCTGAGCTCGTCCGCCGAATCCATCGACCGGGCACGTTCAGGCGAGTTGGGCATCGCGGCGTACCTCACCAAGCCGGTGTACGCGTCCGATCTGATCGCGGCGATCGAGCGCGCGATGGGCTCGAAGGTTTCAGCTGCGCCGGCTGCCGCGAAATCTGCAGCCGGCTCCCTGGCGATGGGCGCTGCCGGCCGCCCTGTCCGGGTCCTGCTCGTCGAAGACAATGTCGTCAATCAACGGGTCGCCGCAGGCCTCCTGACCCGACGCGGGCATGGCGTGGTCGTGGCCCAAAACGGGCGCGAGGCCCTGGAGCAGCTTGATCGGGGGAGCTTCGACGTGGTCCTCATGGACCTCCAGATGCCGGTGATGAGCGGCCTCGAGGCAACCCTCGCGATTCGTCTGCGCGAGCGCGAGACGGGCCAGCACCTGCGCATCGTCGCCATGACGGCTCACGCGCTGACGACCGATCGGGACCGGTGCCTGGCCGCGGGCATGGACGGCTATCTCTCGAAGCCAATCGATCCGCCCGCGCTGTTTGCCGTGGTCGAGCAGGAGGGAGACGGCGAGGGCCGCAGCCTCGTGAAAGCAGCCGCCGGACCGACCACGTTCGACGAGGATGCACTGCGGCACCGCCTGTCGGGCGACGAGGAGTTGATGACCGACGTCATCCGCTTGTTCCTCGAGGACCTGCCGGCGCGATTGACCGCCATCCGCGACGCGGTGACCAGCCAAGACGCGGAAGCGCTTCGCCGGGCAGCGCATGCACTCAAAGGGATGGCCGCCAATCTGTCGGCGCTCGGATTGCTCGAAGCGGCGGGCCTGCTCGAGCGCCTCGGCGCCGAGTCGCGCATGGATGCCACCGAAGCCGCATGGCGGCAGTTGTCTCTCGAGGCCACGAGCGTGGTCAATGTGTTGCGCCCCAACTCCAGCTCATCGCAAAAGCCGAATCCGTCCGCGCTTTAGGAGGGCGATTTTCCCCTCTCTGGCAGCGGCCTCTTGGTTGGGCGGCCGGCTCGGAGGCGCGACCCGCACTGTCGAGGTTAAAGGAACTATCGCCCGTCCCCAGTCAGCTAACGGGTTCTTGGATCGGACCGTCTCACGATCGTTGACAGGATAAAGATTCCCTATTGATTTGGGCTGGCCCCTGGGCGTAGTACTCCAACCAGCGTTCGTTTCGCGCTCTCGCCATTCGGCGTCGCCGTTTCGCGGTTCATACCGGTTCTGCTTCATATGCGGTCGCTGGCTTCCTACCGGTCGCTTCGAACGTTTTATCCACCGGTTCCCTTCTCGGCTGATTCCTATCGACTGATCGCTGTCATCGATCGTTCTTCCTGTTCCCGGGAACGTTCTACCAGACGGCAAGGATTCACCAAGGAGCGCTGTATGACACGTCGCAGTATCGTGGTCGCGGCAAGTATCGCGGCGGGCTGGCTGTTGACCATGCCCGCTCACGGGTTCGCACAAAGCTCGATTGGCGGCACCGTCAAAGACACGTCGGGCGCCGTACTCCCTGGCGTGACTGTCACCGTCACCAGCCCAGCCCTCCTCGAAGGCAGCAAGGAAGCCACCTCGGACGGAAGCGGCAACTACCGTGTCTCCGACCTCCGTCCAGGCATGTACTCCGTCAAATTCGTGCTAACGGGTTTCACGACGGTCGAACGCCAAGCGTTACAGCTGCTCACTGACTTCAATGCGCGCATCGACGCCGAGATGAAGGTGGGCGCGATGGAGGAAACGATCACGGTGAGCGGCCAGGCGCCGATCGTCGATGTGCAGACGGCGGCTCACGTGGCGGTGCTCGACCGCGATGCGCTGGACAACGTCCCGACCGGCAAGACGATTCCCGGTCTTGGACAGCTCATTATTGGCGTCTCACTGAGCGCACCCGATATCGGCGGTTCCGCCGGCGCGATGAACACGTATATGTCGCTGCGCGGCGGCACCGTGAACTCGAGCCAGAACACCGTCATGGTCGACGGCATGATGATCAATGGTCTTCAGGGTGACGGGTCGGTGCAGACCTACACCAACGACACGGATTTCCAGGAGATGTCGTATCAGACGGCTGGCATGGGCGCCGAGCGGTCCGGCGGCGGCGTCGCCGTGAACCTCATTCCGAAAGAAGGCGGCAACCGGTTCAGCGGGTCGAGCAGCGCGCTCTATCGTCCCGGTCAACTGCAAGCGATGAATTACTCCGATCGGTTCAAAGAGTGGGGTCTGCCCAAGGACAAGAACGGCGACCCTGCCGTCAACCGCATCGACAAGATTTACGACCTGAACATCGCCGAGGGCGGTCCCATCCGCAAGGACAGCCTCTGGTTCTTCGTCTCGGGTCGGAGCTTCGTGCCGAACAACACGGTGCCCAATACATTTCTGGACGACGGCAGTCAGGGCATCGACGACAATCACATCCGCAACACGCTGGTCCGGCTGACCTATCAGATGAGTTCGAAGCACAAAGTCGGTGCCTACTTCGAGCGCGTCTTCAAGTGGCGCGGACACGATATGAGTTCGGCCGACGATCCCGAGACGGCCGCCATCGTCTGGACATCGCCGAACTACCACACGGCGTCGGCGAAATATACGGGCACCTTCAGCAGCCGGTTGCTCGTCGAAGGCGGCTTCTCGCAGAACATCGAGTTCTACCGCACCAACTTCCAGGCCGGGATTGCCAAAGAACGTGGCACGCCGGAGTGGTATGCGAACGCCTCCCGCACGAACACCTCGGCCGGCACCATCACGGCGCCGGCGCAGTCAGCCATGCGCTACCCGGTCAGCAAGGTCTGGGTCGCTTCCGCGTCGTATGTGACGGGCGCGCACCACACCAAAGTCGGACTGTCGCTGCGTCATGGGCCGTTCCACAACGGCACCGACAACAACGCCGACTTGCAGCAGTCGTATCCGATTGGCGCCCGCGACTCGAACTACAACACCGTGATGCCGACGACCGTGTTGTACGACACGAACCCGGCGCTGTTTGCGGAGCTGTTCCCGTCGTTGAAGGCGACAGGCGCGCCGTGCCATACGGTGACCAGCACAACCACCTGCTCGGTGACGATTCGCAATAACCCGCGCCTCTACACGAACACGCTGAATCAGGATCTGGGTCTCTACGCGCAGGACTCCTTCACGATGAAGCGGCTCACGATCAATGCGGGAATTCGCTGGGAAAAGCTGACCTCGGAAGTCACGGCCGGGACGTCGCCGGGCGGTCGGTTCATCAACGAACGTGTGGTGACGCAAGTGAACAAAGTGCCAGATTGGACGGACTGGGCGCCGAGATTCCAGCTGGTGTACGACGTGTTTGGCAACTCGAAGACGGCGGTGAAGTACTCCTTCAATCGCTACAACGATGCGACAACCACGAGCGTGGCCGACCTGTTCAATCCCATCACCATCGTCACCTCGTCGCGCAACTGGATCGACCTGAACCGCGACGACATCGCCCAGGGGCAGCGCACGTTCAACGCTGACGGCACCTTCAGCGACTGTGTGTATCTGACGCCGGGCTGCGAGATCTACCTCAGTGGCCCCGGCAGCACACAGACACCTCTCTCGCCGACCTTTGGCGGACTGGCTGACGTTGGCCAGTTCAACGGCTACGAGCGGCCCTATCGGCTCGAGCAGGGGCTCGAAGTGCAGCACGCGCTGCTGCCGCGCCTCTCGCTCAACGGCGCCTATTACCACGGCTGGAACCGGAACCTCACGAAGACCGTGAATCTGGCCCGGACCGACGACGGCACGAAGGGGACGGAGTACCGCGCCATGACCCTTTTCAACCCGCTCGACGGCACGCCGTTCACCTACTACAACGAGATCGTGACGCTTCCGACCGACAACTACACGTTCAACGAGCCGCTCCGCGAGACCAAGTACGACTCGTACACAGCAGAGATGCAGATGCGGCCGTATGCGGGCGCGCAACTCTCGGGCGGCATCGAGATGACCCGGGTGATCAACAAGAACTGCGGCACGTCCTTCCTCAGGCGGGATGGCAGCCCGGCGGCGGTCAATCCCAACACCTTGCGCTTCTGCGATGAGGAGCACATGGTGGCGTACGAAGGCGGACCGACCATTGACAAGCCGTTCACGAAGAACTTCAAGCTGAACGGATCGTTCCCGGTCGTCTATGGGATTAACATCGGCTTGTCGTATCAGAACATCGACTCCGGCAATATCGCCCCGACGTTCCGATACGGCACCGGCGCGTCGTTCGTCTATCCAGACGGGACGACGAAGAAGATGCTCGGCAACTCCACCGTGGTTCCGGCCTGCCCGACGACCTACGGCTGCGTTCCTGGTGGACCGACCGTGCCCTCGAACTTCGTCGGCGCGGCTGCCGGAACGGTCATTGGATCGGCGGCCACAGCGCTACTCGTCGCGCCAGGCACGATCTCCGAAGAGCGCATCGTTCAGCTCGACCTGAAGGCGTCAAAGAACTTCCGGTTCGGACGCGTCAGCGTGCAGCCGGCGCTGGAGATGTTCAACCTGATGAACATCGACCAGGTTCGCAGCCGCATCTCTCAGGAAATCGGCAATGCCGCTGGCAGCTACCTGCAGCCGAACAACATGCTGCAGGGGCGGATCATCGGCTTCGGCGCCAACGTCAAGTGGTAGTGGGCTGGGGGGCGGGCGGTCGGGTCCGCCCTCGCGCCTGCGTCATTATTGATGCTCTCGAGCGCGAGCCCGGCCAAGGAGCGGGGGCGCTTCGGTGACGAGATCCTCCATGGCGCCCGACAGCTGCTGTTGGTCGCGAATCCACTGCGCTGTCCCACCAAGAGTCGCCGCGATCTGGTCGATGCGTTGAGACAACAGTTCCGGATCGGTGGATAGGGCCGCCTGCTCGCGAATCAGCTCCACCTGTTCCTGAATGCGAACGAGCTCGGCGTCGAGGAACTGCAGCTTCTCCGCTGCCTCACCGTGCTGCGTCTTCCGTTGTTTGAGAATCTCGAGCTGACTATTGAGACTGCGCCGGAGGTCGTCGCTGACGCCCTTGCGTTCAATTTGGGCTTCGAGATCGGCGACCCGCCCGTCGAGAGAGGGGCCATCATCTGCTTCCTGGAGGAGCCGCTGAACCGCCTGGCGTGCAACCAGCAGGCGCAAGTACATCCACAGCAACCGGCTCAGGCCCTCGCGCTGCGCTTCCAACCCTTCGGGGATTTCGCCGCCGGGCGACTGTTGATCGAGGATGGCGTGGCAACGAACGGCGAGCGCGTCATAGCGGTTTTGCGCGGCGCGATCAAGGCGGCCGACGAGCGCCTGGATCTTCTGCTGCCACTCGCCGCCGGCTGCCGAGGTTGAGATCGAGTCGACCACGCGCCGGAATCGGCTGTTGGTCGAGAGCACGGCCAGGTAGCCGAGTTCGAGTCCGGCGCCGAGCACCCAGAAGCCGGGATTGACCAGGCCGAGGACGCCCATGGCGGTCAACCCCACCCAGTTCGGTGCCACGAACATGCCGAAGGGACGTGCATTGAACGCCGCTCCGACGTACTCGAAGAAGCCTCGTGTCTGGCGCATCCGTTGGGACTGTCAGCGTAGCACGTTCCCCAACCCGCGCCTCACAAGGCCCCCGCGCGTGTTCGCAGGCGTACTCGTAGCGCAGGACTCTACTCCTGCCTTATCGCTCACTTGCACAGCGCGTCGGCGACAGTGACACGGCTGACAGTGCCTGGAGCGATCGCTCGAGTTGCGCCCGCTGATTCCCTTCGCTTCGGCTCACGAGACGCTGACCGATCGGGAGCATGAACCGCCCGTACTTCTGAAGAGTCGCCCGATCGCTCACGACCAGTGCCTGCTCCACCTCCTTGAGGATGGAAGGCGTGAAGAGCTCGATGCGTCCGACGAAGACGCGCGCGATACTGGTCGGACGCGGCGTGATGTCGAGCGGCAGGATGGCGTCGACCACCGGAGGCGGCACGATGTAGATGAGCCGCACGCCGTCTTCGAACCACGAGTCGCGCCACGTATCCACCATCGCCTTGGCTTCCTTCGGGTACAACCCGTTGGCAACCAGCCGCTGTTCCAGCTGCGCGAGCGGTAGCGCCGGCCCGTTCCCGTGGGTCGTAGGCCCGCCCCCGTGAGCCGTAGGCCCGACCTTCAGGTCGGGCGTCTGAGTTGCCGAGAAATCGAACGTAACCTGCGCGCTCGACTCCTCGCGAAGTTGAAAGGCCGTCGATCCGCCGTGGCGCTGAAACAGCAGGAGGGTTCCGAGCGCCTGACCTTCGCGATGCCGGACAACAATGCGTCCATCGTTGTCGAGGGTCGCGAGGAGCGGCACCGGGAAGCGGCTCACGCCGCGGTAGAAGAGGAACTTCTCCTGGTCAGGGCCCACTTGAACGGGAGAGGCGTCGGTTCGACGAGCCGCGTAGTAGTGGCTGGCTCCCGGTTCGACCGGGAAATCGCCTGTGATGTCAGGCCTGATTCTGACGTCGCGCCACTCGATGCTCCCTTCGAACGTGGGGTCGAACGGGAGTTGACCATTCGGGCTCTCTGGTGTGACCCGCGCTTGCGGAAACCACTCGGTGATGAGCCCCTGCCGAAAACGGACGGCAACAGTCACGGTCGTCTCTTCCGAGGCGTAGAAGTACAGCACCGGCGTTTCCATCCGGACCGTTCCGGACAGCGAGAACTTTGTGAGCGGTGGCTTTTGCGTTGGCGAGGACTCTGGCGCGAGGCGGCTTCGCTCGACGAAGCAGGGCAGATCGTCCGGCCCGGCCTGGGGAACCCAGTCGACGGCCAACTCATCCTCGCCGGCGATTGATGTGAAGGTGCCCCACTCGTGAACGACGAGCGGACTCCGTTCAAGAGTGGCGGCCTTTGAAGAACGGCTCCCAGCGTCGAAACCACTTGTCGCGACCCGGTCGGTCGCGAGGGTGGCGATGGCGGCCAGAACGATGATGAACGGCGTCTGACGGTAACGCATCCGATCCTCCCTGCGGCTTGGCATCTCCACGATTGGACGCCCGACCGCGTTCATTTCTTCCAAACGGCGGAGTAGGATGGTGACGAGGAGCTTCCGTATGACACACCGATTGATTGCCGCGATCGTGACAGCCGCCGCCCTGGGAGCGAGCGCCGCGGCCCAGGAACCCCGTCCGTTGAGCCCAACCGGTACCGCTACCGCGCATGTCCTCGGCAAGTGGGTCAAGCCAGCCGGCCGAGGGGCCCCGACGCTGGGCGGGGAAAGTTACGAGGGAGGCAAGTGGATCGAGGTCAGCTACGGCCGACCGCTCAAGCGAGGCCGTAACCTCTGGGGTGCTGGAGCCGACTACGGCAAATCGGCGCTGGCCGGCGCACCCGTCTGGCGTGCGGGGGCGAACGTCTCCACGCGCCTCAAGACTGAAGTCCCGCTCGTCATCAATGGCAAGACGATCGCTCCAGGCGAATACAGCCTGTTCATCGATCTCAAAGAGAACAACTGGACGTTCATCGTCTCGTCCTGGGCCGCCCAGCAAAAATTCGACGCGAACAACAAGGAAGCCCTTTGGGGCGCTTACAACTACACGCCCGCGAAGGACGTCGTGCGCGCGCCGATGAAGCTCGAGACGCTGCCGCACGCATACGAGCAGTTGACCTGGGAGTTTGTCGACACGACCGACGCTGGCGGGGTGTTGGCGATCATGTGGGACAAGCAACTGGCGTCAGTGCCATTCAAGATCGGTTCGTAGGCCGAGATCGTAGGCCCGAGCTTGAGCTCGGGCGACTCGGGCTTCAGCTCGGGCGGCTCGGACGCCCTGTAATCCACTCAGCCGGGAACTCGACAAACGACCGATCGAGCCCGGCTGAGGACGCACAGCCCAGCAGCTTGAGCGTGCGAACCAGATCCGACTGCAGGATCTCGATGGCGCGCCTGACGCCAGGGCCGCCACCAGCGGCCAGCCCATACGCGTACGCACGGCCGATCAACACGGCCCGCGCTCCGACGGCCAACGCCTTGGCGATGTCGCTCCCGCGGCGGATGCCGCCGTCCATCAGCACTTCGACCCGGCCGTTCACGGCCGCAATGATTTCCGGCAGCGCTCGGAGCGTGGCGGACACACCATCGAGTTGCCGACCACCGTGGTTCGACACGACGATCGCGTCAGCCCCTTCGTCGGCGGAGCGCCGGGCGTCGTCACCCGTGTGCACGCCCTTGATCACGATCGGACCGTTCCACGCTTCGCGAATCCAGCCGAGATCCTGCCACGACACCATCGACTGCTCGAGCATCCGTCCGACGTCGGCGTACGGCATCGGACGGCCGTCGGCCAGCTTCACATTGGGAAAGGTCATCAGGCCGCCGTCCATCAGGCATCCAGCCAGCCAACGCGGGCGCGTCAGGAACTGCGACACGTACGGGAGCAGCGTCACGGGATTCCGAGTGAGGAGCTCCTTGATGCCGTTGCGGACGTCGCGCTCACGCATCCCAGCCACCGGCGTGTCGATGGTGACGACCAGCGCTGAAAACCCACTGGCCTTCGCGCGCGCGATCCCGGCCAGCGCGGCGTCCCGGCCGCCGGCCAGATAGAGCTGATACCAGCATGGTCCCTTCGAGGCTCTGCGCACATCTTCCAGAAGCGTGCCCGAGAGGGTCGACAAGATGTACGCGGTGCCGGCTTCGCCGGCCGCGCGCGCGGCCGCTTCCTCGCCGTGGGGGTAAAACATCCGGCTGCTCCCGAGCGGGGCGAGGAGGAAGGGCAGCGCCAGCTTCGTGCCGAGCACGGTAACACCGAGATCGCAAGCCGGCGTCGCCACGGCACACCGCGGGCGTAGCACCACATCTTCGAATACGCGGCTGTTCTCGCGCAGCGTAACCTCGGCCTCGGCACCGCCGTCGATGTAATCGAAGACCACACGCGGCAGGCGACGCCTGGCGATCTGTCGCAGGTCCGCGATGGTTACAGCGCGAGTCGCGTCCCTCATGACAGTCAGCGGTGGTTTGACGCGGCCAGGACGCCCGAGCGAAAGCTCGGGCCTACGGCTCGGGCCTACTGATAGACCTTCGCGGCCTTGAAATCACCGCCCTTGACGATGACGACCTTTGTCGGGTCGACATGACGTCGGAATGCGGCGTTGATTTGATCCGCAGTCAATGCCGTGAGCTTGGCGTCCATCTGCTGGTCCCACGCGAGGGTTCTTCCGTACTGTTCGCGCGACTCGAGCAGATTCAGCAGCCCGCCGTCGCTTGAACGGGACCCGATACGGCCGTCGAGCAGCGCCTTCTTGGCCGCCACCAGCTCCGGCGTCGTGAATCCTTCGCGAAGAGTCTTCCTGAGCTCATCGACGAAGCTGGCTTCGACCTTCGGCAGATTCCCGGGATTGGCGATCGCCGACGCGGAGAACACAGCCGCGTCGCCCTCCACGGGCGCGCTGAAGCTGGAGCTGACGCTGTAGCTCAGGCCCTCTCGATTGCGAATCCGATCCGGCATCCTCGCCGTCAACCCGCCGCCGCCGAACATGTAGTTCGCCATCACCATTGCCGGATAATCCGGGTCGGTGTCTTTCATCTGGAGACGCAGCCCGACAGAGAACTGTGCGTTCTCTTTGTCCGGAGTCTCGATCTTCGTGTTGAGCGGTGCGACGTCCTTGAACGAGTTTGTGATACGCGTGTACGGGCTCGGGCTCTTCCATGTTCCGAGCAAATCGGCGGCGGTCTTCAGCAAAGCAGGCTCGTCGAATGCACCGACCACGACGAGCTCACCGTTCGACGCACCGTAGAACTGCTGATGGAACGCCTTCACATCGTCCAGCGTGAGCTTGTTGAGATCCTCAATCTCTTCGTCCATGGTCCGCACATGCCGAACGTCGGTTCGCGGATAGTCGCTCAGGCGTCCTTGAAGCATGCGCTGGACCAGATTCCCCGGTTCCGTCCGGCCGCGTTCGATCTGGGCAACCTGCTGACGGCGAATCTGGTCGAAATCCGTGTCGGGAAACTTCGGCTCTCGCAAAATCTCCACCGCCAGCCGCAGCGCCGGAATCAGATTCTCGCTGGTCGTCGAGATCGAGGCCGACACGCTCCCAACTGAACCACCCCGGCCGACGCCGATAGTGGCATTCAGCTTCTGCATCTCGTCCTGAATCTGCTGGCGCGATCGATTGATGGTGCCGCGCATGAGGAGCGTATCGGTCATCTGCGCGGCGGCGGTTCGGCCCGCCAGGGACCGCTCATCGCCGAACCTCAGGGTCAGGGAGGCCTGCACGCGACCTGCGCGCGTTCGCTTCGGCAGCAGTGCCAGTTTGAGTCCGCCGGGCAGACTCGACCGATGAACCCGTCGTTCCAGGCTGGCTGGCGCGGGATCGAGCGCTTCGCCGGCGTCGACTTTGATGTCGGGCGTGTACGTCTTGAGCAGTGAATCGATGTCGGGAGACGACGGGACGACGGTGCGATCCGGCGCCGAATCGGGGACGAACGTCCCCACGGTGCGATTCGAATCCTTGAAATAGAGCTTCACGACGCGCACCACGTCATCAGCGGTGACGCGGCGGATTTCTTCGTAGTTGGTGAACAGCAACCGCCAGTCGCCCGACGCAATCAGCTCGTTCAAATCCATCGCCAGCTGCTGTGAATCGGCCATCATCCGATCCATGCTCTGAACGATGCGCGTCCTGGCTCGATCGACTTCCTCCGCCGTGGGAATGTCTCGCGCAAGGCCTGCGACGGTGTCAGTAATGATCCGTTTCACCTCGTCGAGCGACTGATCGTCGCTAAGCGTTGCGCCGAGCATGACGAAGCTCGGATCGTGGAGTTCCGCAACGGATACTCGGACCGAGAGCGCCTTTTTGGTCTCGATGAGGGCTTTGTCCAGCCGGCCGGTCCCGCCCCGTCCGGAAAGAATGCCGGCCATGACTTCCAGCGCCGCGGAGTCTGGATGCGCCATCGACGTGGTGTGGTAGGCCATCAGCAGATTCTTGCCCCTGCCGACGCGACGGAGCTCCACCGACCGTTCGCCATCCTGGGGCGGCTCGACGGTGTAGGTTTCGTCCAGCTTCCGGGTCGGGCGCGGAATCGCTCCCACCGTGCGCGCCAGCATCGCCAGCGTGCGTGGGATATCAATCTGCCCGGCGATCGTGATCACGGCGTTGTCGGGCTGGTAATACTTCCGGTAGAAGGCGGCGAGGCGATCGATTGGCACACGCTCGATGTCGGCGCGCGATCCGATGGTCGACTTGCCGTAGTTGTGCCAGAGGTAAGCAGCAGAAAGCACCCGCTCTTCGAGCACGCCCGCGACGTTGTTCTCGCCCCGCTCGAACTCATTGCGCACGACGGTCATTTCGGTATCGAGCACGGCCTTCTCGATCCGCATGTTCACCATGCGTTCGGCCTCGAGCCCCAGCGCCCACTGGAGATTCTCGTCCGACGCGTTCAGCGTTTCGTAATAGTTAGTGCGGTCGTAGTAGGTCGTTCCGTTCCAACGGGCGCCGTGATCCTCGAGTTCCTTCTTGATATTGCGGCCGCTCGTGCTGGTGATGAAGTTGAGGTGCTCGAGCAGGTGCGCCATCCCGGTCTCGCCGTAGCCCTCGTGTCGCGAGCCGACCAGGTAAGTGATGTTGACGGTAATCGAACTGCTACCTGAATCCGGAAGAAGCAGAGCCCGCAACCCGTTCGGAAACGCATACTCGGTGATTCCCGCCATCGAGGAAAGTTGGCGGACCCCGGGCGGCAGCGTTTGCGCGCTCAGCGCGAGGACGCTGAACATCACGATGCCCGCGAGCATCACGAGACTCTTCTTGATGTGATGAGACATGATGATTCTCTGGCCTACGATCGCATCGCGCGTTCGTGCACCGACTTGAGCGCCAGCCAGCCCGCTGCGACCGCGCCTTCCTGCCAATCAGGCTGCGAATACGGCGCCGTGGCCGCCGAGCCGATGACGATCCGGTTGTCGACCTTTTGCAACTGGGCTCGACGGGCCACTGCGCCGCCCGACGCGTAGCCGCCCTGGCTGTATTTAACCTTCCGCCACCACACGGCGTACGCGCTCTCGAACTCCTGACGGATCTGCGGATGCACCTTGCTCGCGTGCATCAGCACGTGCTCCACACGCTCCTTCACGGGTTTGTCGAAGAGCTCGGCAACCGGAGGACCACCGTTCGAATACACACCCAGCAGGACGCCCTTCTGCGAGAAGTAGTCGTTCGACGGATAGGAGAACTCGCCGAGTGGGAGATTCGAATAGAGGTGTCCGCCGAAGATCTTGTCGTCTTCCTCCCAGAACCGGCGCTTCATCTGCAGACCCATCTTCGCGCTGTTGCTATAGGTCGTCGCCTTCACGGCGGCCATCATGTCAGGCGAAAGATTGATATCGACCGCCGACAGCACGTTGAGCGGCATGCAGACGACGACGTAGTCGGCGCTGACCTCGGTCTTCTTTCCGCTCTTGGTGTCGAGATAGACGATCTTGACGCCCTGGTCGTCCTGGTGCACCGACTGCACCTCGGCGTTGAAGGTAATCTTGTTGGGGCCAATCGCGCGCTGGAACCCTTTCGGGAACTGATCCATCCCGCCGACGGGCTGAAAGATCGGCGCCGCAGCCGTCCCGTCCGTAGCGGGGACCGACCGCATCCGATTGCCAAATCCGGATTGCAGCAGCGCGGCAAACTCGTACGGATTCCCGGGACCGCGCGTATTGAACGCTTTGTAGGCGCGACTCGAGGAATCGAGGTATCCCTCGGAGATCAGAAAGCTCACGTAACGCTGCTTGTCTTCCGCTGTAAGCGGCAAGTCGAGCTTGCTCTGATCGATCGCCTTGACGAGCAATTCGTTCGTGTAGCCGATCAGATCGGCTTTCACTTCGCGCAGCCGGACCTTCTTGCCGGTCAGCGGGCCCAGGTTGGGTCCTTCGGTCCGAGGTTCGTAGTAGAAGTAGTTGTTATCGGCCTCGTTCACGAAGAGCTGGACCGGTACGCCGAGCTCCTTGCAATAGTTCAGTACGCCCGTATGTGTGTACGGAACACGCCAGGGTCCGACGTTGACGTACTGCCCCTCGTCGAACGTGCACACTTGTCGCTCGCCGGTGACGAGCTCGGTGTGTTCGGTACCCTTTCGCGCCGTCCAGTTCAGGCCGCCGACACGGTCGCGTGCTTCCAGGATCCGATAGTCGTAGCCAAGCTTGCCCAGCTCGTAGGCAACCGTCAGGCCGGATACACCGGCGCCGAGGACAATCACCCGTGCGCTCTTCGGCCGCCCAGTCAGCGCCGGGCGAACGCCAGCCTGGCCGGCCATGAGGTCCCAGGAGGTCATGGCGGTCATCACCAGAGAAGACCCGCCGACCACCCCTAATTGCTCGAGAAAACGGCGTCGGGTCAGGGCTTGAGCGTCCGTGGATTTGTCGGAACGATGCTTCGGCATGGGCATACCTCGTGGAGGGCGTCCGGCCCGGGAGCGCCCGATGGTTCGCGTCAGAATACCGCCAGGGCCGGGAATCCCGGAAGCTTTTCTATGGTCGCGTGATGCGCAGCGTCCACTGCACATCAGCCCGTGCCGGGGCATAGCAGAGCGAGGCGTCGCACGCTTGATATCTGAGTTGGCCGGGCACGCTCACGTCCCCCGCTGCCTGGCCTGAAGGCGTCACATGCGCCTCAATCGTGAACTCGCCGCTGAAGACCGCCAGTGGCTCTTTCCTGCCGGACTGCGCGAGATCACTCGCCTTCGGGTAGACGATACGATCGACGACGATGCCGGTGGGAGCCTTCAGGGTGAGCTCGGTCGGGATGAGCAGCCGATCGCGCGGCTTGTCCGACTGGACGTGGACATCCTTGGGCAACTTGACCCCAAGCACGAGCCGAGCGGTACCGCCAGCCCGAACCGGACCGACGGGAGCGAGCGCAGTGACCTCAGCCTTCGGAGGCTTGGCTTGGGTGCCTGTTCCGGTTGTGGCCCCGGCAACGAACGCAAGCGCTAGGACTAGCCCTCTGCCCTTAGCCCCGAGTCGATCACCAGAGCCCTGAGTCTTCTTGATCATCGAGCCGGCGCCTTCTCAGCGAGCAGCTTTTCCACGAGGCTCGTCACTTCCTGTTCGGCCTTCACGTAGTAGTCGGCGCTGCCTGGGCTCGGGAAACCGGCGTGCACGCCGCGGACGAGGCCGTCGCGTCCGACAAAGAACGTGGTCGGGAACGCGTTCAGGTTGACGCCTTGTGGCACCTTTTCGTTGAGCTGACTGGGCTCGCCCGCGAGGAGCACCGTGTAGGTGATCCCGTACTCCTCGATATAGGCGCGCAGCCGCTCCGGATTCGTGAGATCGGGCCCATCCTCGAACGACAGCCCCACCACCTCGAGGCCTCGCGCCTGATACTTCTTGTACAACGCTGAAAGGAACGGCGCTTCGTCGTGACAGTTCGGGCACCAGCTGCCCCCAATGTTCACCAGCATCACCTTGCCGACAAAGCGGGCGTCGGTGTTCGACACGAGCTTGCCCGTGAGGTCCGGGAAACTAAACGCAAACGGTTCCTTCGGATCCCTCACCGTCGTGAAGTGGGCCGGGTCGGACGGCTCGCCCACGGCCTTTGCCGTTGCCGCGCCCTCCCGCACCGCGGTGAATTCGGTCGTCCCGTTCTGCCGAAGGTGAAGCGTCGACGCGTCCACCGGCGTTACTTCAAGCACGAGCGGTCTCGCACCGGAGAAGTGACTGAGCAGATATTTGCCGCCGCGCCAGGTGCCGGTGAGCGACCCTGTATCGCCATCGACTCTGAGAATGGTCGCCTCGACGTTAGCGCCCTTCTGCGTCGCAATGAATCGCCAGGCCGTCTCGCCCTTGCTGCTCCGAGCCGCCAGGATCCAGGTACCTGCAATCTGCGGTGCTCCCGCCACCGGCTGTGTCGCGACCGACGCCCGAGAAGCTTTGAACGGATACGGAGCCCGGGTTCCCCCGCGCTGATACTCGCCCGTGAGCTGACCATCCCGGGAAGCAATCTGCAAGCGCGTTCCAAGCTGAGCGTAGTTGAGAATGACGACACCGTTCTCCGAGCGGCTGCTGGTCGAGGTGACCCGGCGTTCGCCGTTGAAGAACGACCCTTTCAGCGAGGTGCCCGACCCGGTGATTTCGAAGACGAACGGAATCTCCAGCTTGTTGACGACGACGGTCGCCTCCCAGCGGCCGGCGATGCCGGAATCCTGGGCCCATGTACGACCGGGCGTCACCAACGACAGCAGCGCCGCCACCAGACTGAATCGCCAGAGCGATTTCGCAACCAGGCCGACCATTCTCATTCCTCCCTCTACTTCGCTGCTTTGAGATCGGCGAACACCTGTCCGATGAACCGATCCCCAGTCGTCCCTGCCTGCTGAACTGTTCCGTCGAAATCGGCGAGGAGTTTCGCGGATGCGACCATTCGAGACCTGTCCGATCACGGCCACTGTGAGTCCACGAAGACGCCGTCTGGACCGACGAGGGCGCCGATCATGCCGCCGGATCCGTCCTCCTCAGAGGCGGAAGATGAAACTTTACATCATCCAGGCATGGGCGCGAGTCTCTTCGCTCACCCGTGTTGGCTCATGAGCCAAGGGAACTGGTGACCGACTTCCCGTTCGCAAAGCTGAGTTTCAGGAGCGATCCAAAGAGCGATCCGTTTCTGGCGCGGACTGCCTCGACGGTGACTCGCCGGCCGATCGCGAAATCGGTCCGGACAATGTTGTGGCGAAGGAAGAAGTTCGGCGGGCCTGCCTCGATCACCCAGGACTCTGGTTGGCCATGATCGCCCTTGGCGTCGAGCGAAAACGCAATGTGGGGATTTTTCCACTCCACTTTCGTCAGCGTACCAATCAGCGTGACCGGCTTGGACGCGTCGAAGACAGTGGCAAAACTATGGTGCGCCGCCGCCGATCCGGCCGACAGAAGTACTGCAAGGGTGGTCAGGGTACTTCCAAGTCTGGAGCGCATGAGATGGTCTTGTTGACCGGCTCGAATCTACGGGGCGCCGCGGCCACGGCCGCGGCCATCGGGAGCCGGAGCGGGCGTCGCGGCCCCGCGACCAGGCGGCTGATAGCCGTCGAACGAAGGACCGGTGTAGAACATTCGGAAGTCCGCTGCATCAGGGCGACCCGACGGTCCGGTGGTCGCATAGTTGGCCGTGGTGGCACCGAGGAACTTCCCCGCTGTCAACGTGGCGTCATGGATCTTCTTGAACAGCGCGTGGTACTCAGGATCGGTGGCGGCCAGCCCGGAGAAGTTCGTCAGATCGGTGTTCGCGCCCATCACGACGTCCACGCCAGGAACGCGGGCAATCTCGAGCGCATTGGCGACGCCGACCGGCGTTTCAATCATGGCCACGACCAACATGTTCTCGTTCGCGGTCTGTCGGTAGTTCACGCCGTTGACACCCCAGACGGACGAAGCCTGACCGCCGCCCTGACTGCGACGACCGTCGGGCGGAAACCTCGAATACCTCACGGTCGCGAGCGCCTTCTCCACGGTGTCGACCGTCGGCATGATGATGCCGAGCGCACCAATATCCGTGGCCTTCTGCATCGAGCTCTCGAGCTCGTCGGGCACGCGAATCATCGGAATACCCGCACGCGGACACGCCGCAATCATGGCCTCGACATCGGCGAACGACATGGTGCTGTGCTGCATCTCGAACCAGACGTAGTCGTAGTGCGGCGCCATCCGGCAGTAGAGCTCGGGATCGCGCCGCGAAATCACGGTGCTGAAGATCTGCTTGCCGTCGAGGAGCTTTTGCTTCGCGGTGTTGTAGAGTGGGCGCGATCCGCCCAGACTCGCGCGCACGGCCCAGCCCTGCGCCGGCGGAGAGGTTTGCTGCCGGGGCTCGGAGCGCACAGCCACGCACAGCGCGGCAGCGCAGGATACCGTCAGGAGCAGACATCGTCTGTACATTGCGTCTCCGCTGCGGATCTTCCCTGTCCGGGTCACCCGCTGATCGGTGTCACGCCCGACGTGAAGGTCGGGCCAACGAGTTCGGAAGCCCGTGCCAGACCCAGATTCTTCAGTACCGCCGTCGTGGACCTGGCTTTGTTGAGCGTGTAGAAATGAAGTCCCGGGGCACCCTCCCTCAGGAGCTCGTCACACTGTTCGGTCGCGTGGTCGATGCCGAGCATCGTCACCGTCTCATCGCCGTCGCACAGCTCGAGCTTCGACAACAGTGGCCCGGGCAGCGAGGCGCCACACAACGCCGCGAACCGTTTGATCTGCGAGCTGCTGAGAATGGGAAGGATCCCCGGAATGATCGGGACCGTGACGCCCATGCGCGTCAGGGAGTCGCGACACTCGAAGTAGTCGGCGTTGCGGAAGAAGAGCTGCGTGATCACGAAGTCGGCGCCATGGTCGATCTTATGCTTCAGTCGCTCCCAATCGACCTGTCTGCCTTCTTTACAGGCAATGTGCCCTTCCGGAAATCCCGCGACTCCGATCGAGAAGTTTCCAACCTCGCGAATGAAGCGGACCAGCTGGTACGAGTACTCGAACCCGCCGTCAGTTGGGCTGAACTCGCAGACCCCGTCGGGCGGATCACCACGTAGCGCCAGAATGTTTCGAATGCCCATCGCCTGCGCCTGCTCGAGCACGGCCAGCGTCTGTTCGCGGGTCGCGTTCACGCAGGTGAGGTGGGCCATCGTCGGCAGGCGCCGTTCCCGCTGCACCCGGTCGACAATCGCGAGCGTCTTGTCGCGCGTGCCGCCGCCCGCGCCGTAGGTCACCGAGCAGAAGTCAGGGTTGAGCCCACAGAGCGCCGGAATCGTCTGCTCGAGAAGGGTGCGCTCCGCTTCCTGGGTCTTCGTCGGAAAGAACTCAAAAGACACCACGGGACGCCGGTCGATCCTCGCAGCCGCCAGAATGTCGCCAATGAACGGAATCACTCTGTCCCCACCTGCCCCACCTGCCCCACCTGCCCTACCTGCCCTACCCGCCCTACTTCTGCGGCATCGGCGGTGGATACTGGACGCCCAGCTGCTCCAAGTACGATTTGTAACGCGTCGGGTCGTAATAGTACTTCCGCAGTTCCGGTTTGAAGCGATCCATCGTCTCCTTGTTCAGCCAGATGGCCGGCTTGTCCTCGGGCCTGAGCAGCGGCTTGTACTTCTGCGGCGCCTGCTGCACGGTCACGAAGTACTCTTTTGCCGCGGTCACGAGCTCGGGACGCATCAGCAGATCCAGAGCGGTCATCGCTTCCACTTTGGCCGCCTGGGTCGCCCCCTTGTGCGCGACCGGCGTGGCCATCGCGACGGCGCTGGTCCAGTGATGGCCGGTCGCCCCGGGGATATTCGAGGGAAAGCTTAGCCTCACTGTCGGCGCGCTCCACATGATGTCGCCGATGTCGTCCGAGGCGCCTCCGGTTTTCTCACTGTCAGGAATCGATTCCCGTCCGCTGAGTGTCTGCGAAACCGTCGTCGAAAGACCACGCTCGGCCGTCCCCATCGCGCGCTGAAACGCGCGGGCGAACTGCTGATCCGCCTCGCTCCATTGCGGCATGCCGACCTGCAGGATGTTGGCGTGCATCGCCTGCGCGATCGGGCGGTTGCCGTGCTGGGGCCAGGCCGAACCGAGCACGCGCGACTCGACGGTCGTGCCGGTCATCATCGCGGCAGCCTTGGCCATCGTGTCGCCGAGCTCCCAGAGCTCTTTGATGTGGTCGTAATCGGTCTCGCGAAAGAAGTACCACACCGACGCGTTGGGCGGCACCACGTTCGGCTGGTCGCCGCCATGGCTGATGACGTAGTGCGAGCGCTGCTGGAGCCGCAGATGCTCGCGCTTGTAGTTCCAGGCGATGTTCATCAGCTCGACCGCGTCGAGTGCGCTCTTGCCCGCCCAGGGCGCGGCCGCCGCGTGGGAGCTCGAGCCCGTGAAGTTGTATTCAACGGAGACCAGGCCACTGCCTCCGCCATCTCCCCATGCGGTGCTGAGATTGGAGCCAACGTGCAGGAACAGCACCGCGTCGACGTCCTTGAACAGGCCCGCGCGCGCGAATTGGGCTTTCGCGCCGAGCGCCTCTTCCGCAACCCCCGGCCACAACATGATGGTACCGGGCAGCTTGTCCCGGTCCATGATCTTCTTCAACGCCAGGGCCGCCGTCACCACGATCGCTTGACCGGCATTGTGACCTTCGCCATGGCCCGGCGCCCCAGGCACGAGTTCCTTGCGCGTGACCACGCCGGGCGTCTGATTCGTTGTGGGCAGGCCATCGATGTCGGTGCCGAGCGCGATGATCGGGCGGCCCGTGCCGTAGCGGCTGATCCACGACGTTGGCACGCCGGCCACCGCCCTCTCGACTTCGAACCCTTCCTTCACGAGGATGTCGGTGACGTAGCGCTGGGTTTCGACTTCCTGGAAACCCAGCTCGCTGTAGCTGAAGATGCTGTCGACCATCTGCTGAGTGAATTGCCGACGCGCCTCGATGTCGGCAATCAACTCTTGCTTCAGGGCATCGATCCGCGGGTTGGGAGCCAGGTTCAGCTGCGGCGCAGGCGCCGCCGGAGCCGCCCCGCGGCCGCCGCGCTGAGCGTTGACCGCTGGTGCTACGAGCCCGGTCAGCGCAGCCGCGGTAAGCAACATGATCAGAAACAGACGTGATCGCATGACGAACCTCTCCTTGCCAAAAGATGACGTCCTGCAGACTTTACCGCGAGACCGGCCGGACCGGCGCGGCTAAGTTCACGCCATAATCCCTCGAACGCCAGGAGGCGAGCGTTGGGAACCACACATCTCGAGTGCACGCGGTGCGGCAAGACATACGAGAGTGAGCGGCTGTGGCGGCTCTCGCCCTGCTGCGAGAGGCCGTTGTATCCCCGGTACGATCTCGACGCGATCGCGAAGTCATTCCGCCCGTCGGTATTGGCTGGCCGCGAGCCGACTCTCTGGCGATATGCCGAAGTGCTGCCGACTCGGGTTCCCTCGTTCCGACTGACCTTGGGTGAGGGGTTGACGCCGTTGCTCGATGCTCCGCGGCTGGCCTCGGCGCTCGGCGTGCGCCGCGCTTGGGTGAAGGACGAGGGCCAGAATCCGACGGGCAGCTTCAAAGCGAGAGGGCTTGCGGTGGCGATCGCACGCGCCGTGGAGCTGGGCGTCCGGGAAGTCGCGATTCCCTCGGCCGGCAACGCCGGCTCGGCAACGGCGGCGTACGCGGCGGCAGCAGGAATCAGGGCGCACGTCGTGCTGCCTCAGGACACGCCACGCGTCATCGTCGAAGAGATCCGCGAGCTGGGCGCGGAGCTCGAGCTCGTGGCGGGACTGATCACGGACGCCGGCGCACGAGTGGCGGAGGGCGCGAAGGCGCACGGCTGGTTCGATCTCTCCACGCTGAAAGAGCCCTACCGCGTCGAGGGGAAGAAGACGATGGGGTACGAGTTGTTCGAGCAGCTTGGCGGGCGGCTACCCGACGCCATTGTCTATCCCACTGGCGGCGGTACCGGTCTGGTCGGTATGTGGAAGGCATTCGAAGAAATGGAACAGATGCGATGGATTGGCCCGGAGCGCCCGCGCATGATCTCGGTGCAGGCCACCGGATGCGCGCCTATCGTCCGCGCGTTCGACGCGGGCACCGAGTACGCGGAGCCTTGGCTCGACGCCCACACCTACGCAGCCGGTTTGCGCGTGCCTCGCGCCGTCGGTGACTTTCTGATGCTTCGTGCGCTGCGCGAATCAGGCGGAGGCGCGATCGCCGTCAGTGACGAAGCGATGGCGCTGGCGGTCCGTCAACTGGGCTCGCTGACCGGCGTCTTCGGCGCGCCTGAAGGTGGCGCTGCGGTTGCCGCTGTGCCGCTCATGCGCGAGCGAGGCGTCATTCGCGCGAGCGATGAGGTCGTGATCTTCAACACCGGCAGCGGGTTGAAGTACGTGACGCCCTGAATCATCCGCCCTGCTCGAATTCGCGAGTCCAGCGCGAGAACCGAATCCACCGGTCCGACGGACGGCTCGCGTGGCAAACGCGTCCTACAGCGATGTCCTGACGATTAGCCCGCCGCCTGGTGTGTTCCGCACGACAGCCACCAATCGGTTGGGCAGTCGGGTGACCCGATCGTCAGGGGCGAATCAGCGGCGTCGGGCGATCTGCGCTTTCGGACACGTTTGCCAACTGCGCCCGCGCACGCGAGGTCCGACGGACCGGTGAATACGGTTCTCACGCTGATTTCGGAGCCGCAAACCAGCTCGACGTCTGTCATCCGGCCGGCGCCCAGTCAAGTGGTCCACATGCGCGACCGGTCGGAGACGTGCTCCGAAAGCGAACATTTGCGAGCGGCGCGACGTCTGGTCTCTGGCCGGAAACCGCCTCGTAGGGGCCGAAATCCCGGCAGGTCACAGACCTGCCGTTCCACCGACAGAACCCCGGAGAGGCCGTTTCCCGCGCCGTCTCGCAGTTCGCGAAGCAGCATGTCTTCGACCGGGCGGATCAGTCATCCGCAGACGGATCACCGTACGGCGGTGACGGTGACGTTCACGCGTGTCGACCGGCTGAACTCGGAGTCGGTTGCCGAAAGTTCCAGCTGATAGGCTCCCGGTGCGCTGAACGATGCGTGCGTGCGCGCCGCGGATGGATTGCTGAAGGTCACGGTTCCCGCACCACTCACCTGTTTCCACGCGATGCTCAGGATGCCCGTTCGGGGCAGCCCTTCATCCTCGACGTTGCCGAACAGATTGACCGCTTCGCCCATCCGCACCGTCACCGCACCGGCGACGCCTCGTCCGCGGCCGGAGAGTCCCAACACCTCGACGGTTGGCGGCCGATTCAAGCACACACCCTTCGGGGCTTTCGCAAAATCAACCATCCGCATTTCGGCCGCGCCTTCGACAAGGTTCCAATTGGACTGGAGCATGTTCTGACTGGTTGCGGTGCTCGTCCCGGCGTAGGCAAGCGTCCACCGCAGCTTGCCGTCAAACTCCGGACCCATCACAATCACGCACTGAAAACGGTGATGGCCCGGGTGGAAGGTGATGGGCTGATGGCGATCGCCGGGAGCGGGGGAAAACGCGTTATCGGCGCCTGACGGAATTGTCACGGTGTCGGCGTTGTGGCTGAAGTAGGCGAACGACAGCGTGTAGCTGCCGTCGGGGTTCTTCAGAAAACCGTCATACGCAGGATAAATCGGCTGGTTTCGCTGCGCTCGAACCGGCGCCCACTGGAGCCCGACCGCCAGCAGCGCCATCGTCGTCAGGACCCAGAGACGCCGCTCGAACATCGGCCAGCCTCCCTTGAGGTTTGTTATAGTAGCCGCCTGGGTTGGCGGCAGGCAATGCCGCCACTCAAGGAGGCACCATGCACCGTCTTGCGAGGCTGACCGGCCCATCCGGCTTGGCGTTGTCACTCGGCCTCCTGGCCCTGACCAGCGCTCACGGACGCGCACAGGCCCCCGCCGCCGCGGCGCCAACCTTCACCAAAGACGTGCTGCCCATCCTGCAGCGATCCTGTCAGAAGTGTCATCGACCGGGCACGGCCGCTCCGATGTCGCTCCTCACGTATCAGGACGCGCGGCCCTGGGCGCGGTCGATCAGGAACAAAGTCACCCTTCGGCAGATGCCACCGTGGCACATCGACCGCAGCATCGGCGAGTATCTCGAAGATCCGTCGCTGAGCGATGCGGAGATCGCCACGATCACGCGGTGGGTCGACGAAGGCACGGCGCAAGGCAATCCTGCCGACGCGCCGCCGCCGCTCACATTCAACGCCTCCAATCAATGGATCTACGGCGAGCCCGATCTCGTCGTGAGCATGGAGAAGGGCTTCAAGATTCCGGCACAGGGTCCGGACTTCACGCCAAATGAAACCGTCGATCCAAAGATCACCGAGGATCGCTACGTCAAGTGGGTGCAGATCATCCCGGATGCGCGGCGCGCCGTGCACCATTCGCACGTCTACGTCGAAATGCCGGAGGGGACAGACACTGAAGGACTCGGTCTCGGCATGGGCTCAAACCCCGACAACTCGATCGACCTGATCGAATACGGCTCGGGCAACGACGCCGATATCTTTCCCGACGGGACGGCGAAGATCATTAAGGCCGGCTCGCGTTTCCGCTTCTCGTCGCACTATCACCCCTACGGCGAAGAGACGCAGGATCGCCAGAAGGTCGGCATCAAGTTCTATCCCAAGGGCGTCGTGCCGAAGTACGTCGTCACCTCACACCGGATCCGGACGGGGGTGGGCAACGATTGGACCCTCAATCGCACCGGCGTCGAAGAAGTGATTCTGCGAGCCGGCTACAAGCTCGATATCGACGAGCGGACGATGCCGACGGGAGCCCTCGTCGAGGAAAATCCCCTGCACGCGGTGGAAATGCTCAGCATCCCGCCCAACAGTGTGGCACGCCACGAACGCTACTGGCCGCTGCCCAAGCCTGCGCTGATCGTCAGCTTCCAGCCGCACATGCATTTCCGCGGCACGCGGATGCAGCTCGAAGCGATTCATCCCGACGGCCGCAGAGAGATGCTGACCGACGCGACGCACTACGAGCAGAACTGGCAGATCACGTACAAGTACAAGACGCCGCATCTGTTCCCGGCGGGAACGATCCTGCACGTCGTGTCGTGGCACGACAACACGGCCAACAACAAGCACAACCCCGACCCGACCGCCTGGGTGGGCTGGGGCAGCCGCACGATGGACGAGATGGGGCACGGCTGGACCGACATCGCGTTCCTCACCGATTCGCAATACGCGGAAGAGTTCGCGAAGCGGCATCCAAGTAGTCAGGCAACCGCACCGTCCGCTCTCAACCGTACGCAGCGGTAACATGATTCAGAAGTCGCGCGGCGTGTTCCTCCTCGCGGGACTCGCCTGCTGTGCCGCGACCGTCTCGGCACAGTTCGGGGCCAGGAACGGCGAGTGGCGAGCCTGGGGCGGCGACCTCGGCGTGACCCGCTACGCGCCGCTGGACCAGATCAACGCCGCGAACTTCAACACCCTCGAAGTTGCCTGGCGATTCAGAACCGACAACCTGGGTGCCCGCCCCGATTTCAACCTCCAGACGACGCCGCTGATGGTGAACGGCGTCTTGTACTTCACCGCCGGCGCCCACCGGAACGCTGTCGCCGCCAGTGCCGCCACCGGCGAAATGCTTTGGATGCACCGCCTGGACGAGGGTCGTCGCGCGGAGATCTCGCCGCGCCGTCTGTCGGGCCGTGGGGTCGGCTACTGGACCGACGGCGGCGTGGACGAGCGCATTTTCTATGTATCGCCCGGGTATCAGCTCGTCGGCCTCGACGCGAAGACTGGCAGGCCGCTGCCGGGGTTCGGCACGAATGGGGTGGTGGACCTGCGGACGGAGGCGGATCAAACGCTGAATATCGAGTCGGCGGACATCGCCTGGAACGGCGCCCCCGTCGTCGCGAGGAACCTGGTGATCGTCGGCGCTGCGCACAGCGCCAGCTCCGCGCCTCGCACCAAGGCGAACCCGAAGGGCTACATTCGCGCGTATGACGTCCGAACGGGCAAGCGCGTTTGGGCGTTCCACACGATTCCGGTGCCCGGCGAGTTCGGTAACGACACCTGGCTGGACGATTCGTGGTCCTTCACGGGGAACGCTGGTGTCTGGACCCAACTCACGGTGGACGAAGAGCTCGGCATCGCGTACCTGCCGGTGGAAGACCCAACCGGCGACTACTTCGGCGGGCAGCGTCCTGGAGCGAATCTGTTCGGTGACAGTCTGGTCGCGGTCAATCTTGAAACCGGCAAGCGGATCTGGCATTACCAGTTCGTCCATCATCCGATCTGGGACTACGACATCCCCTGCGCGCCGATCCTGATCAACATTACCGTCGACGGGAAGGCCATCAAGGCGATCGCGCAGCCGACCAAGCAGGGCTTTCTATTCGTCCTCGACCGGGCTACGGGGCAACCCATTTGGCCAATCGAAGAACGGGCGGTCGAAAAGGGGACCGTCCCGACCGAGTGGTACTCGCCGACGCAACCGTTTCCCACCAAGCCGCCGCCGTTCGAGCGGCAAGGCTTCCTCGAGGACTATGTCATCGACTTCACGCCGGAACTGAAAGCGGAGGCGCTCCAGATCGTCTCGAAGTACAAGCTCGGGCCACTTTTTACCCCAGCGATCGTTCGCGGCGAGGGAGGGAAAACCGGGCTGCTGTACATCCCCAACGGTGCCAACTGGCCGGGCGGGTCGTTCGATCCCGACACCGGCATGCTCTACGTCTACTCGCACACATTGCTCCGCGTCCTCTCGCTCAGCAAGAATCCGCAGCGCTCGGAGATGGAATACATCAACGCCGGCGGCGGGGGCGATGACGGTGGCGGGGGTGGCGGATTGTCCGTGCAGGGCCTGCCGCTGGTGAAACCACCATGGGGCCGGATCACCGCGTTCGACATGAACAAGGGGGAAATCGTCTGGCAGGTCGCTCACGGTGAAACGCCCGACACGGTCCGCGATCACCCGGCTCTGAAAGGGTTGACCATTCCGCGAACCGGCCGGCCGGGCGGCGCTGGCGGAAGCTCGGGCGGGATCGGCACGCTCACCACCAAGACGCTGTTGATCTCCGGCGAGGGCGGCCTGTTCACGACCCCCAATGGACAGCGCGGCGCGATGCTCCGCGCGTACAACAAAGCCACGGGGCAGGAAGTCGGCGCGGTCTACATGCCTGGCGCCCAGACAGGTGGTCCCATGACTTATATGTTGGGCGGCCGCCAATATATCGTCGTGGACGTGAGTGGACCCGCGTACCCGTCGGAGATGATCGCGTATCGGCTGCCACAATCGTAGGCCCGGCCTTTGGAAGCCACACTCGTAGGCTCGGCCTTTAGGTCGGGCGACGGTATCGCGAACGTTTGAGTAGTACTCGTAGCGCAGGGCTTCAGCCCTGACCGGAGAAGACACCATGCGCCGCTCTTCTTCTACCCTGCTGACTCTGGCGGCCCTGGCTACGATCGTCATGTCGGCTGCGACGACCGACAGAGTGCCGGCCGCTGGCGGCGACATCGAGATCACGCCGCTCATTCATTCCAGCGTTCAAATCGAACACGCTGGCAAGGTGATCCAGGTTGATCCCTGGAGCCTCGGCGACCTGTCACGCGCGAAGCCGGCCGACTTGATCCTCGTGACCGACGATGTGGGACATCACCTCGATGTCGCCGCGATTCAGAAGCTCCGGAAGCCAGGCGCGCCGGTCATCATCACGGCGAACGGCAAGTCGCGCGTGGCCGACGGCCTGGTCCTCGCCAACGGCCAATCGACCACGGCTGCCGGGGTTCGCGTCGAGTCTATCGCGGCCTACGACATCAAACCCGGCGCACCCGAACATCCCAAGGGTGAAGCGAACGGGTACATCGTCACGCTCGGAGGGAAGCGCATCTATCTTGCCGGCGTCACCGAATGCGTCCCGGAGGTGCAGGCGCTGCGGGACATTGAGGTCGCGTTCATCCCGATGAACATTCCCGTCGATCGGATGACGCCCTCGGCCGCCGCAGCGTGCGTGAAGATCATCAAACCGAAGATCGTCTACCTCTATCACTACGATCAGGACTACGCGTCGCGAGCCGCCAATCCTCGGGCGACGCTGCAGCAGGGCGTCGGACGCGATCTTGCTGACCTCGGGATTCCGCTCTTCATCGACGCGCTGAAAGGCGAGCCAATTGAGGTCCGGCGCGGGGCCTGGTACCCCAGCCGGTAGCAGACGCAATCACGTGGAGTCAGGGCTCAGGGCGGAGGGCTCAGGGCTTTGGCAACAGATCTGGAGGCACAGACATGTCATATTCAGCTCGTTCGAAAGTCATTTTCATCATCCTTGCTGCCATCGCCCTGTCGGGCGCTCTGCTCTCGTCCCAAGCCCCCATCCCAAATGCCGACGTCGTGGACCCGGCATCCAAGACGCTGCGGAATCCGAACCCCACCGTCATCAAGAACTGGGGCATGCTGCCCGACAACCGGATGTGGGGATCGACCGCAGGCGTGGACATCGGCCCCGACGGACATGTGTGGGCCTACGACCGCTGCGGCACGAACACGTGCGCGAACTCGACGCTGAACCCGATCTTCAAGTTCGATCGATCGTCGGGCAAGATGCTCGCGTCGTTCGGCGGCGGGCAGATTGTGTTCCCGCATGGGATCCACGTGGACCGCGACGGCAATGTCTGGATCACCGACGGTAACGACAATGCACCGCAGCCTGAGCGGGGGGCAGGCGCCGG